>Ga0181520_10005945_pt1 | contig 19037 bp, 3 predicted proteins | sample PEATcosm2014_Bin_29_FD_132451 | JGI IMG/M metagenome (GOLD analysis project Ga0181520, IMG submission 132451) | Peatland microbial communities from MTU Mesocosm Facility, Houghton, MI, USA - PEATcosm2014_Bin02_30_metaG | ecosystem: Environmental > Terrestrial > Soil > Wetlands > Peat | place...
AGTTGCTGGTGGGCGGACGTGAGCCGGACGGTCGCGCCGGAAACCAGCTCGCACGGGCAGTTTTCCATCGCCGCGCGCACCAGCGGATGCACCACGGGGCCTGATTCCATCAGATGCCGGGCCAAAAAAGGGCAGGAGAATTCCACCGTGAGAAACTGATGTTGCTCGTCCGCCGCCCGGCGACCGGCCAGCGGCCCGTTCTTGCGATGGTAAAAGCCAACGGTGTTCGGCGCGAATTCCATCCGCCGATGCTGGCACTCCACGAAACCGTGGCCGTGCAGGTTCAGACACAACTCCACGCAGCCCGGATGAAAACTGGCGCCCCAATCCAGCTCGCGGCGCGCAAAAAAATCGTGCCATTCAATGCTGTAGCCCGCGCCGCGAAAGCTGCCAAACAACGGCTGCCAGCCCTTGCCGACATCGCGCCAAGCTTCGGCTTCGGTGAACGGAGCGGTGCCGGGCCTCCGCGCGGTGTTTTTTTCGCCGTGGTTCACAGTTGCGAATAATTTTGGCCGGCGCCGGGGAAATGTTCCCGGCGGGAGGCGGTTAATCCAAGGAGTTTTTGCCAGTCCAACATGGTGAAAGATTACGCTTGAAACATTTTGGCGACAAGCGAAAGCCGCCAAACGGCCCGATCACCACACCGCCCGCTGCCGCTCCTTCTCCGGATCGAACCGGTCAATTTGCACCGGAATCACGAACGGGTTGGACAGAGTTTTGACGCGGGCGAACCCGACGTTTTGCGCGCGTATGAGCGAGCGGGAAAAGTCACGGAAGTCGTAATACTTGGCCAGTTCGTTGATCTCGTTTTCGTTGTTGAGGTGGGAAACAAGGATGTTTTCCGTGTTGGAAAGGATGTTGGGATGGATGCTGGAAACTTCCTGGGTGGCATAGACCGTGGCGAGGCGGGCTTTGGCGCCTTCCTTGGCGATGGTCGGCCAGATGTCCGTTAGCGGCTCATTGCGGCCGATGATATTGTGCGCCTCCTCAACATAAATCACGATGTGCGGCGCATGTTGGCCGCTGTTAAAAGTGGCCATGGAGTGCCGCAAGATATGCTGGGCAATGCGCTTGCCCAGCCGCTCGCGCTGAACGGGATCGCCGACGGAAAGATCGAGGATGACAATTTTCCCGCCAACGAGGTGATTATAAATTTCGTCGCACACATCGGTGGTGCGGCTGGGGGCGTGATAATCCTTGTACGGTTGCAGCAGGCGGAAGCCGGGAATGTAGGCGCCTTGGTCGTTGCGCTGGAGCAGCAGGTTCATCAAGACGTTGGTGTCGGGATCAATCCAGTCCGCGCCGCTGGTGGTAATGAGTTCGTCCTGAATTTGGCGCGCAAGCTGGAACCACTCAAAGGCCTGCGTGGCCGTAAGGCCGTTGGCCGGGTCCACGGACGGGTTCACCTTGTTGCGAATTCCGGCGTTGGCTTCAAAGGTGATTTTGAAACCGGGGGGCAGTTCATAACCGGCGCGGGTCAGCACGGTTTGATACGCCGCGATTTTGCGCTGGTGATTGGCGAACTGGCGCTGGAATTCGGCCTCGCTGTTGTATTCCTCCCGGCGCGGCTCGGAAAAATCCATGCTCAAGAACGCCTCCAGGTCGGCGGTGCGGTGGATCTTGTTGGCCTCGATCAATCCTTTCAGCGTGGTGTGGCCCTCCGCAATCTGGGTGAAAAAATTGTTCAAGATCAACTGAAACCCGGCGGTGGGCAACATGCGATAGCGGAGCGTATCGGCGGGAAAAACTTCCGCGATGGAGCCCTGGTCCTGCTGGTTGGCGTTGGCGTATTCGCCGTTCAGATCGTAAATAATCTGCCCGATTTTCAGGCCGCTGCCCCGGCTGGTGCGCATGACGACCGACACAAGTTGCTTGACGGTGTTTGACTTGCCGGTGCGCGTCATGCCGAAAACGGCCGTGCGCCGGGCCAGAAAATCCACGGCATTCAAATGAAACACCGCCTGATCGCATTCCGCGCCCCGGTGCAACCGGTCCGTGGACGTGTAGCGCACCGTGCCGATGGGAAAACGTGGTAGATCGCCCGGCAAGCCCAGCCGCCGCGCCTCCTCCCGGGCCGCCGCGGCGCGCTCCGGGCTGATATAATTCACAATCGCCTCCAGCGCTGCGCCCGTGGGCCGGTAAACCTCCAGGTGCGGCGCGTGAAAATAAGATTCAATGTCGCTCCCGAGGCGGAGCTTTCCATCCTGCAAATAAAACGTGCCGAGTATCCGGCAACCCAGGCCGCCGAACTGAAATTCACCGCCGGCGGCGGCGGCTGGCGCGGTCTCCACGGGCGGAAACTGGCGGGCCTTGAGATTCCGAATTTTGGCCTGCAACGCTTCGTCATCCAATGGCAACGGCGCCGACCCGGTGACACGAAGCAAAATGATTTCGCCCGGAGTTTTCTCCGCGGCGTCTGGCTGGCTAAAACCGGGCGCGGCCGCCAGCAGAAAACAATTGTGCGGGACTCCCCTGGCCCGGGCCTTCCAGAGATCGCTGGTCAGCACCACGGCTTTTTCATAATCCAACTGGCACGTCCAACCGATGAACTGGCCCATCTGAATCAAAGCCGCCAATGAATCCTGCGCCGGTTTTATATTCATATTTTACATGACAATTTCTCAACTGCGCAGGCGGTCCCCTGGACCTTCAAAGTCTTTTGAAAATCTCACCGGCCTGCCAACGATGACTGGCAAGTGAACCTTCCGTCCAGATGACAAAGTGGGAACGGGCGATTTTCTGTTCGGCCGGCAATTGGGCCGCGATGCGTCCCTGAATTTGATCCGCTGGCCAGCCCCGCGCCTGGAGCCGCTCGTGCTGTCCGGCAGGTGAGCAGGCAACACAGATTATTTTATCGAAATTCGTTTCCGCGCCGGTTTCGTACAGGAGCGGAATGACCACCATCGCGACCGGGCAATTTTCATTGCGCCAATTTTCAACCTGCGCCAGCCAGCGTTCACGGATGCGCGGGTGCAGGATGGCCTCCAGTTTCCTGCGCGCAGCAGGCTCGGAAAAAACCAGCCGGGCCAGCGCATCGCGCTTCAACCGGCCATCGGCGGCAACGAGACCGGTTCCAAATTGATTCGCGATTTCCGCCAGGGCGGGCTGTCCGGGCTGCACCAGTTCGCGGGCCAGTTCATCCGTGTCCACGATCCGCGCGCCGAGTTCCAAAAAAAAACCGGCGGCGGTGGATTTGCCCATGCCCACGCCGCCGGTCAAGCCGCAAAGTCTCATATCACTGCCCCACCAAAGCGCGATAAAACCGCATCTGGTAATTCGTGACGTCGTAGTTGGTAAAGACAAACGGCGCAATATTGGTGTAAACCGGCACCCAGTTGACCAGGTTTGTGGACGCCTGAATAATGATGTCAGCGCCGGCATCATTAGTGATGGAAAGCTGGAATCCATGGCCACTGCCAAGGAGCAGGTTCGGCACAAGCGCCGGCGGCGTGGTCACGGCCACGGTGGCAATAACCATTATGGAATCATCATCCGGATTGGGATCCGTGGTGAGGGCACCCACCGTGGCCGCGTTCGTATAAACGCCCGTGTTATTGGCCTGGAAGGTCAAGGTCAGCGTGGCGTCTAAGTTGATGGGCAAATTGCCCACAGTCCAAATCAGGGTTTGGCCAACAGTGGCAATAGAAGAACCTGGAAAGGAAGAGTTGGACGAAACCAAGGTAACCCCGGGGCTCAGCGGCAAGGTATCGGACACAAACACGTTGCTGGACAAAGATGGGCCATAATTGACCACGGTCAGGATTGTACGCCAAATGGCCCCCGGAACAGCGACAACATTGGTCGCATTGGCATACGGCTGGCTGTTGACAAAGGTACTGACGTACAATTCGTTGTCAGCGGCCAGGCCAACGGGGTTGGCCGTGGTCAGGTTGACCGCCCAACCATTATAATTGGTGCCGCTTAAATTATTTTTCGTGTCATCCTGGAAATACAACAACCACAGACCATTGGGATCGCCACCGTCCATTACGGAGAGGGTGTTGCCCCAAGGCTGGAGAGGCGCGGGGATGAGTCCGACGACGTTCAAAGCACCATTGGTGACGGCGGTCAGCGCATTAATAAGATTGGTGCCATGCGGCGACCCCAATCCGGTGCAAAGGTCGTAGTTCGTCGTCGCATAAAACTCGTTCGGGCTCGCAGACCAAGTATTATTCCCGGTGGTGACATCGTTTAAGACACTGTTATAATACTGGCCGTTGGCCAACGCATACAAGGTGGGGTTGATAAAACCGACCGGAGCGTGACCAACAATGGCGGCCTGCTGGTTCACCAAAGCGGTAAAGGCCGCCCACAACGGCGAGGCGCAACTAGTGCCCCCCACACCATTAATTTGGGCACCACCAGCAGCAATTACTAAAATGTTATCAGCAACGAGAGCCACATCAGGTGTATTGCGGAAAGTCGTCGAACCGCCGTTGGCTGTCATGCTAACATTGGTCTGCCACCAAGGAATCGGATAAAAACTGCTGATGCCACCGCTGCTGCCCTGACCATCAGCAGCCGGCCCAAATTCGATATCCCAGTTCCAAACGGTCTCAGAAACATAGGCACCATCCGGCCCAGTGGTGGACAAAGTCGTTCCACCCACTTGAGTAATATAGGGGTCACTGGAGGGGAAGCCTTGAAAATCTGGATTGTCCTCCTCCCCCGGCAGGAAGGCATCATAGTCACCCGAAGCGTGGTAAAATGTCTGGCCCTGCAAAATCATTTCCTTGAAGATCTGGTCGCTGGCGGCATCCGGCCCACCCGTCCAAACCCAAGAACAACTGATCTGGCGGGCAGAGTTGTCCACCGCAATTTGATTCAACACCACATTCGGAAGGAAGTTTTCGGGGTCACCTTCATAAACCAGCACCTGATTCAACCCGGGGGCCATGGATACGACCATTTCAATATCAAGCGAAACCTCAACATTTCCATTAAAAGAAAATGGAAAACCAGAAAAACCATTTAGCAAGATATTCGTCAGTGAAACATTGGGCAGGTTGTTGAGCGATTCATAGAGTGCAATGTCACTGGCATAATAGCCGTCGAACTGGACCAAGGCAAGGTTCTGACCGGCGCCAGTCTGGGTGGCTCCTGGAACATAAGCCGCGCGAAAGTCATTGCCCATGTAATTGCCGGATGGCCCAGAACCCGAGCTTGGTGACTTCGCCGACAAGGCTTTGACGGCATCCGGACGAATATGCACATGATTATATGGCCGGGAATAATTATTCAGGCCACCGATATTCAAAACAGTCAGGTTTGCGGGCACCGAAGGCTCGGTGTCCGGCGCAAAGAAAGTGCGGTTTTCGGTCGGATGATTATAGGTGTGCAGGGAGACTTTGAAGGCGTTTTGCACATCTGCCGCCTTGCCAGTGACCTCGACGAGCATGCGGTTGGAAGTGGTGGCCGTAACCCTCAAACCCTGCGCCTGCGCAAAGGCAATCACCGCCTGGTAGTCCGCTTCCGTGGGGGCGAACTGTTGGGTGAATTCATCCGGTGTGAGATAATGCTGGTAGCTGGAGCTCGCCGGGTCGCTGACTTGGCGAACAAGATCGTCCAAGGCTGCTTGATTGCGCAGTTGGAGGCCAATGGCGAGATGAATGTCATTGGTCGCCGGCACGTCGCCAGTCTTCGTCAGGTGCGCGACCACCGAAGGTACATGGCCGTGCAATATTTTGTCGGCAGCTACGGCGGCCGCCAACTGCCAGGTCATGCCGGTCAAAACCAGCAAACCGAGGCCCGCTTTAAAAAACTTCTTGCTCATAAAACCTGTTGTTTACAATTGCATCACGGGAAATTTTGGATGGGATAGAACTGCGTTGGCTTGTTGGTGCCGGTCACCGGCACGCCATTCTGCGGCAGGCTGTTGGTCGCCGCGTCATCAAAGGTAAGCGTGATGTGCTTCACAATCGTGCCGCTGCCGCCAACATGCCCCATGATGAGCGTGTTGGTCGTGGGCGAAACCACCAGCGCACTGACATCTCCCAGGGATTGATCCGACAGATTGGTCACCGTCACGGTGGCTTTTACCAGCGTAGTGCCAAGTCCCCGGACATCAATGATGGACGGATACGGCGAGGCGGCTGCGCCGTCGTTGATAATGATGGGGTTGGTGTTGGCAAACGTGGTGGTCCATGTACCCAGCGTAAAGACGAAGGTTGCCGGGCCAATGAAGGCGCCGTTGTCATAGAGCATAAACGTGGGCGAGATGGTCAACCCGTTGGTGCCATGCGCGGTAAAGGAGAACGGCTCGGATAGTGAGTGTCCATATACCGCCAATGAACCGTAGGTTTCCGAAGCCGGGCTGGGCGCGGCAACCCCATTGGTCGCCTGCAAATAAGCAACCAGGTTGGTTACATTCTGGCCGGCGGAGTCGCGGAAGGCGAAGAGCACCTGAACCGTGTCGTTCGAGCCGATCACGCCAATGTTATAATCCACCAACGAGGAATTGGTGACCAACATCGCGCCAGCCGGGACAACATAGCTGCCCCCGGTCTCCAGAATATTCAAGGTGGCGGTAGCGGGTTTGCTGAGCTGCGCATTCGTCGGGTCGCTCAACTCAAGGAGGGCAAACAAATTCGGCTGCACCAGGGTGTTGTTAATAACCGCCACATTGAAGGACTGGCTGGTTACGCCATTGGTAAACACCAGGGTGCCGTTGGTTGGGAAGAAGTTCTGGCCGCCGATCGCCGAGCCATTGGTTGCCAGGTAATTCACCGACACCACACCATTGGTAGATCCGGCGCGATAGACATTGATCGTCGCCATGCCGGCATTCTTAAAGACCGAATATTGAGCCTGCGAGAAGCTCAGGGTGGCGCCGCTCTCGACGATGGTCACCGCCTGCGTGCCATAGGGCGTGATGTAACCGGGAGTGGTGACATTGGTCAAAATCACGCTGAAGGTCTGGTTGCCAAACGGCGGCTGGTTGAAGATGGGCACGTTAAAGGTGTTGGTTCCGACGCCGTTGGTAAACACCAGGGTGCCGCTGACGGGATTATAATTGATCCCGGCCTTGGCCGTGCCATCCACCGTTGTATAATTCACCTGGAGCGGAAGCTGATGGACCCCCGGCACCGGCTCAACGCGCGGGTTGGAACACACCACGGTAACGGGCAGGCTGCCGGCGTTCTTGAACACGCTGGCCGCATTGGTGGTAAAGCTCACGCCAGCGGCGGAGCCTTGGAGAATGACCACGGTGTTGCTGGGGGCAATTAACTGGGCGTTCGTGGGGCTGGACAAAGTCATGCCAAAAGCCAGATCGGTGACATTGGACTGGTTGATCAGCGGGACGGCGATGGATCCAAACATCTGCCCCACGCCGAACGTCAGCGTGCCAACGGTTTTGGCATAATTGACACCCGCAGCCGCGCTGCCATTGGTGGTGGCATAATTGACGGTGGAAACAATGTTGGTGTTGTTGAAGCGTTCCACCACGATATTGGCCGGGCTGAAGTTTTCAGCCGCGGTATTGGTGGCCAGCGTGAAGGCAAACACCGCATTCGTGTTATAAATGGTCAGCACCGCATTCGTGGGCGCAACCAAGGCCGCGCCTGCGGGTTGAATGGCGTTTATAGACAGTCCGACGATCAAGGTGACCGCCGAGTGCGCCACCGGATTGTCAAGCAACGCTATCTTGATGACCTCACTGGGATCGCCGTTCGCGAACGTCACCGTAGAGGCGTTGTTCTGGTAATCCACATTAGTCACTGCCGTGCCGCCAAGGATGTTGTATTGGATGGTAACCGATCCAAATTGCCCATTAGTGCGGAGAACCGTCAGATACGCCGTGCCATCGCTGGAGTTGGCGGCAAAGTTGGTTTGAGCAAAGAAAAAGACACCCGGGTTTGTGGTGTTATCGGAAATGGTCAGGACCGCGTTGGACGGCGAACCCAGCAGGGTGTTCACCCCGTTGGTCAACACCATTGCCACCGTGCGGTTGCCTTCGGGCAGGAGGTTGTTGGTAATCGCAATCTGGACGGTCTCATTCGTATCACCCGGATTGAACGTGACCAAGGTATTGGTCGGGATATAATCCGTGCCGATGACGGCAGTGCCGTTGGTGGTGGTGGCAAAATTCACCGTGCAGGCGCCACTGGTGCTGCCAATGCGATCAATGATTATGTCCGCAAATCCAGTTGCCGTACCCTTGGACACTGTGGGCGCCGCATTGTCGAACACCACATCGCTGTCATCATTGATGATGGTCAGGACGGCGTTGGCCTGATCCCCGAGCATGGTGCCGGGCGTCGGATTGGTGAGCACCAGTGTAACCGTCAGATTGGGAGTTATGACCTTGTCGTCTATCACCGGCACAAGAACGGTTTGGAGCACCTCGCCCACCGGGAAATCCACATAGTTGGTGGTGGGGACGTAATTGACGCCGGCCACGCCCGTGCCGTTGGTGGTGGTCGTAAATGCCACGAATACGTCACCGGAACCGTCGGCATTGGTGCCGCTGGTCCCGCCCGCGCGTTCAATGGTAATGCTCGCAAAACTTCCATCCTCATCCACCTGGTAACTGGCGGAGGTGAACTGGAATGCGCCGGAGCCCGTGATCGAACCGCCAAAGATCCGGGCGATATAATCGCGGTTCTGGCCGTCATACTCCGTAAAATCACCGCCGATAACGATGTTTCCGTCAGCCGGCTGGATCACCACCGCGTTGACCGCGCCATTGGCGCCGCTGCCAAAGTTGATACTCGAATCCACTGCGCCAGAGGGCAACAACCGGGTGATGTTCCCCCGGATCACACCGTTGGCAGAACTGAACTGGCCGCCCACCATGATACGGTTGTCTGCTTGCAGAGCAATGGCGCTGACGGTGCCGTTGACGCCAGAAGTGGCGGCGGTATTGAAGGCCGTATCCAGGGTGCCATCCGTATTGAGGCGCGCCAGGTGGCTGGCCGCAACGGTGTTGACGTTGGTAAAGTCGCCGCCGATGAGGATGTTACCATCCAACTGAATGGCGATGGCCCGCACCGCGTCGTTGATCGAAACGTTCTGGCTGAAATTCGTGTCCAAAGAGCCGTCTTGATTCAGACGCACCAAGTTGCCCACGACAGCACCGTTGAAGTTGGTAAACAGGCCGCCAACCAGAACCTGACCGGCGTTATAGACCGAGTTGGTCGGATACACTGCCACTGCATACACCGTACCGTTGGCGCCGGAGCCAACCGCAAAGGACGTGTCCATCAAGCCGTTGTTGTTCAAACGAACAATACCCGGCGAAGATACGGTGTTGAAGGTGCTGAACGCGCCGCCGACGTAAATGCCGCGCGCCCCGTTGATAAATGTTTCGGCCAGCGCATAGACCGGGTTGTCCGCGCCAGCGCCAGAATTGAAACTTGAGTCCAAACTGCCGTCGGTCATCAACCTGGCAATCGCCTGACGGGTTGTCCCGTCAACATTGGCAAAGGAGCCGCCGATTACAATGCGGTCGTCGGTCTGGCTGATCAAGGCATTGACCGGGCCATCCGCCCCCGCCAGTCCATTCAGGAATTCGCCATCCAAAGTGCCGTTCGTATTCAGCCGCGCAATCCGGTTCATGCTCACGCCATTGGCCACGGTAAAGCTGCCACCGGCCACAATCTGGCCATCTGACTGAAGCGCCAGAGCCTGCACGCTGGCGTTCATGCCCGCCGTGGGATCAAAGGATGGATCAAGTGAACCCGGCGGCTGGTTGTAGGTTTCAGCATCCACAATATGCACGAGGGAATTGGTGGGCTCGCCGAACGCCGAACCGGGGGACAGGCTGGTTAACGCCACGCCAAAGTAGAAACTGGCCGGCGCCGGATTGGTCTTGCCATCGTCCAGCAATTTGACGTTGAAGCTTCTGGCCACCTGGCCCGGCAGGAAAGCCAGCACGCCATTGGTGCCGACATAGTTGGTGCCGGCAAAAGCAGTGCCATCGGCGGTCGCGTAACTGACCGATGCCGAGCCCAGCGCCGAACCGCTGCGCGTTACGGTTATGCTGGCATAACCGCCATCTTCATTAAATTGATAGTTCGGCGAACTGAACTGGAATGTGCCGTAACTGTTGTCATTGATAATCGCGAAGATCGCATTGGTAATGGAACCCAACAATGACGGCGTATTCGCGCCATTCAAGGTGGCATTGAGGAGGTTGGCGGCAAACAGTTTGTTTGGCCCGACCGTGCTGCTGTTGATCAACGGAATCGGAACGGTGCGCGGGGAAACGTCGCCATTGTTCCACGTCAACGTGTTGGTGGAGCCGACATAATTCACGCCATTGCGCGCCGTGCCATCAATCGTACGATATTGCAGGGTCAGTGTTCCCTTGCTGCCGACCGTGCGCGTGACCGTAAAATTGATCACGCCGGCGCTTAAGTTGCCGTAATAAGCGTTGGTGCTGAAATTCAAATAGCCCGCGAAATTGGGATTGATGATGCGCACCACCGCATTGGTCACGCCCAACTGCGCATTGCCGCCGCTCTGGTCCTGGATGTTATACAACTGCACGTTGACCACTTTTTCCTGGCTGGAAACATAGCCGTTATTCAGAATGGTCACCGGGAATGATTGAGCAACAACGCCCGGGTTAAACGTCAACCCTGACGACCCCACGCCGTTGACCGGAACATAATCCACATTCACCACCGCCGTGCTGCCATTGGTGGTGGTTTGATACGATATCTGGACCGTACCAGAAATACCGTTGGTGCGCACAACCGCCACCGAGAGCGGCGAATTGGTGGCCACATAATTCGGTGAGGCAAAGCCAAATACTCCGTCCTCCCGGGCGTTGTCAACCAACGTGAACGGAGCCTGCGATATTCCGAGCGCAACCCCCAGCGGAATGTCCTGACCACCCAGATAGAACTGATCAATCTGGCTGGGGTTGGCCATTTGGAAGTCCGCGCTCAGGTTGCCGGAAACTGAAGTGTTGTTAATAATATTAACAAGGATCGAGGCCGGACCGTTAACGCCAAACTTGTACAAATGCCCGTAAATATCCTGCATGAGACCGTCCGATCCAAACTCGCCATCACTGTGCATCCGCGACGGTCCAGAATACTCCCAGTTAATCGGATACAGGGGAGGCACACGACTGTAGGAATAGTCCGTCCCGCTTTGGGCCAGACCCGGCAACACGGAGAAGTTGGCAGATGCATAGCCCAGCGAACCGTTGGCGCGGACCAAGTTGACCGGTTCGGCGAGCTGGGTCTTGTTCACGGCGTAACTGGAGGATACCATGCCGATATTGCCAGGGCCGGTCGTCGCCCCGCCAATCAACCGGGCCACGTTGCTGTGGTTGCGAACACCATCACGGGTCTTGGGCTCAAGCACGGTGCCATCTTCAGAAACCAAAAGGTTGGTATCGTCCATGCTCGGTTGCAACCCGCGTTCCGCTTCCACGACATCGCGCACGTAATAGTCTGCCTGACCGCCGCCCACTTCCTGGAAGGAACCGCCGATAATTACATTGCCATCACTTTGTATGGCCGAGGCGTTTACTGCGGGGGCATCGCTAAACAGGATTCGGGGCAGGCCCGCAAACTGATTGTAGGCCATGTCCAAGAAGCTGGTGTCCACGGTGCCATCGGTATTCAACCGGGCAAAACCCAAACGATGCGTCCCATTCACTTCTGAAAACGGTCCACCAATATAAATGAGACCCGAAATCGGTTGCAAGGTGATGGAATTCACCGAGTTATCCGGCCCCATGCTGTTGAAGAAACCGGTGTCAATTGAGCCATTATAATTTAACCGGGCAAGGTTATTGAACGGGCTGCCACTGACATGCTGGAATGAGCCGCCAATGACAATTTGGTTGTTTTGCTGCCACCCGAGCGACAGCACCGGGCCATCCGGGCCCGTGCCAGGGTTGAATGAAGCATCCAGCGAACCATCAGTGTTCAGGCGGGCGATATTCGCAAAAAACTGTCCGGTTATATTAAACTGGCCGCCGATCATCAAGTTGGTGTTGCCGGCCATGGATATATCATAACTCCAGACCAAGGGAGGCGGAACTGTTGAGCCGCCCTGGTTGACCACCACAGTAATGATATTGGTGGTCAGGCCATTGGTCGGACCATTGTTCGGACCAAACGGCACCACCGCAAAGCCGGTGTTCGTGGCTTCAAACAACAGCCAGCCGGTTCCGGCCGCCACATTCGTATCGCCATAATAAATCTGCATGAGGTTTGTGTTAACCGCCATGTTGTAAGTTACAAACAAGGTGCCGGCTGTCTGCATGCCCAGATTAATGATTTGATCATCTTCGTTGGTGCTGCCATTGGATGCGCGAGCAAAGTTCAAGGGCGTTTCCGCCGACAAAGCCATCGTATAGACCGGCCCGGTGACCAGATTGCTGGAATTGAACGTGTGGTCCAATGAGCCGTCCGTGTTCAACCGGGCAACGTGGTTGGCGGTGTAACCATTGTACTTGGTGAACTCGCCGCCGATGACCACCTTGCCATCGGGCTGCACCAGCACGCTCCAAACCTCACCATTGGCGCCTCCCCCCGTACTAAAGCTCGTGTCCAGTGTGCCGTCCGAATTCAAGCGGGCAACACCGTTCCGCTGAGTATTATTATATGACGTAAAATCACCGCCAATGACCACCTTGTTGTCCGGGGTCAAAGCCACGGAACGGATAAATTCACCGGCGCCAACCACGTTGACGCCCGAACCACCCTGATTGAAGGTCGGATCAAGTGATCCGTCGGAATTCAAGCGGGCAATGCCATTGACCGTATAAGTGTTGGCGCTGTCGTTGTAGGTTGAGAACGCACCACCAATAATGGTCTGGTTGTTGGTGGTCAATACCACAGCATAAACCACCCCCTCTGGGTCAGTGCCGGGATTGAGCACCGACGAGAACTGATCATAACGGTTGGTCAACAACGCCAAATCCGTCGCGAAATCCGGATTGTACAGCTCATCCACTGAACCCGCCGGCGGAGCCGTATCATCAAACAGAATGGTCACGGTGGTTTCAGCCACCATGCCGTCTTGTTCTGTGTTGTTATTGGGATCGTCCTGATACAGTGTAATGTGAATGTCCTTGTTGAATTCCGTCAGGTGATTGTTTTGAACGTTGAAATGAATCGGCAGGGATTGGAACGCATTGGGATTATTGGCCCCGCCCGGGAAAGTCAGTGTGCCGCTGTCACCACCCACGCCGGCAAAGTCCGAGTTCGTCCCAAAAATGCCGGCTGTATTGGGCGGCGTTGGCGTGGCATAGTCAGAACCCGGCTGCAAGGGGAACTCAATGTTCTCGTCGTCCGGACCGTTCTGGTCCAGGAAATCGCTGTCAAACCGGTAATGCAAGGTCACCGACGAAAGGTTTGTGCCCATCCGGTTGACATAGACCGTCACCGGCGTACCGGGCCAAAAGTCCTGAACGTCCCGGGGGATCCGGTAATTAGCTTTTGCGAAATTGAACACTGCGTTGGTGGGCACGAGGCTGACAACCGTATTGGTAAAGATATTGGTCGCGTTCAGCGTGATGTTGGTAAACGTCATCTGCAACGAGCTGGGGCCTTTGGGATCTATGTCGCAATCCAGTATCCGGCAAAGCACCTGGCCGAAAATCGAGTCCACGCGCGGCGCGGACACATTGGCCGTCTCCGCCGGGTCACGCTGGGGATTGGAAAGCACCACCATGAAATCCCGGTTGGGCTGCGACACCCCCTCGTCATCAATGATGGGAACCACAAAGGTCTTGCTCATTTCAAAATCATCAAAAATCAAAGTCCCGCTTACCGGCAGGTAGTCCGTATCCCCGATGGCCGGGATATCTCCGTTATTTATGATGTTGGTATTTCCGTCCACCGTATTGTAGTCCACGCTCACCCGGCCCGAGGCACCGGCCACGCGGGTCACGGTGACGAGCAATCCCTGAACATCGTAATGATAATAAGCGTGCAAAGTGGTCTCAGGTTCAAAATTATTGCCGTATGGACCTCTCTGCCGGTGCATTTCGTCAGTTCCACTAAATTCCCCAAATCCTTCACCTTCGGTTTCAGCGCATTGATACAAGAGCATGGGATTGCCGTTCGTGCCTAAAATACCCGTCTCGTCAACATTTTCCGTGGCAAACCGGAAAACGCCCGCCGGATGGTAGGCCCAGTTCAACTGAATTTGCCCGCGTCCACTCAATAGGGGAACATAAAATCCATTGGATATGGTATAGCTGTAAGCGGACGCCTTTGTATCCGCCGCGATATAGTAAGTTGTCCCGGCCTTGGCGTTGAACCGGAGTCCGCTTGGGCCGTTAAACGGCTGCTCGATAGAAGTGTCAAACCCGTAGAATTCTCCTGCGGTGTTGGTGTAGAAGAACGTATAGGTGCTGCTGCCAATGGTATAGCTGTTGCTGTAAACAATGACATTGGTGTTGAAAATATTCTGGACGGACTCATTTTCTTGAACGTACGGGAAATTGGGGTAAAGGTCGTCATTGGCGGCCACCTGGCTGAGGTTGCCCAAACTGGCGCCGGTAAAGACGGCCAGCACGGTGTCCAGTTTGATTCCATTGGTGCTTAAACTGCCGATGGTGTCGAGCGTCACTTCGCCATTGCCGCCGGGCGGCGCGGTCCACTCAAACCAGACCGGGGCCTGGGCCGGAAAGCCGGCAATTAAAGGATCGTTCGCTTCCGGCGCGCCAAAGGCATTGTTCGCATTGGTCACACCCCAAACGCCATTGATGACGATGGGCGTGGAAAAACTCAACCCGGCGGGCGTGTTCGTCCCCACAATCGTCACGGTTTCGACTGACGGTGGCACCAGCACGCCGGGCGGCGTGGGAGCGGACAACGAGACATTGAACGTCAGGTTGCTCTGCACCGAATTGTTCAACAGAATGGGCACAAGGAAGTAACTAAATGGCGCGCCGTTGGTAAAAGTCAGCGTTCCGCTGGTGGCCGTGTAATCCTTGCCCGCCACCGCCGTGCCGCCACCGGTGGAGTAATGCACCGACACCGGCTCGGCATTGGTGTTGGAACAGATGACCACAATGGGAACTACGCCGGCGTTCCGGAACACGCTCGTCGCGTTGGTGTAGAAGCTTATGCCCGCGTCAGCATCGTGGTCCGTCACGACGGTAAAGCTCGGACTCGTTAACTGCGCCGAGCCACTGGGATTGGCCAGGCCGACCGTGAAGAACAGGTCGCCGGTCACGAGCGGGTTGTGCATCGTGGTGAGGGCAATGGATTTCACCGAGTCGCCAGGATTGAAGGTCACGGTGCCATTGGTTACGCCGATAAAGTCCGTTCCCGAAACCGCCGTGCCGTTGGTGGTGGTGAAATTGACCGTGGTGGTGCCGTTGGTATTGTTAAAGCGGACCACGTTCAACAGCAAGGTGCCGGTCACCGGGCCGGAAGGCTCGGTATAGACATTGGCAGCGGAGGCAAACGCGACGCCAGTATTGGTATTGAAGATAGTTACAACCGTATTCGTCGGACTGACGAGAGCGGTGCTGCCGGTGAGGGCGTTGGTAAAGAGGTGGATGGAAAAGCTTTCCGGTCCTTCCGCCGTCGCGGTATTATAAACCGCCACCGGAAAAGTCTTGCTGGTTTCGTTGTCCGTAAAGTTAATGATGCCATTGGTGGCGGCATATTTTACCCCCGCCACGGCCGTGCCATCCTGGGTGGTGTAGCCAACCGACACCGAACCGTAAGAGCCAAAAGTGCGTTGAACGGTAAAATAAACGATGGTGAAGCCCGTCCCGCCGCCTTCCGTGACGGAATAGCTGGGCGAAGCAAACGACAACTCGCCCGGCGCTGTGACCGTGTCAATGATGGTCAAGACGGCATTCGTCGGCGCAACCAAAATCGTGCCATTGGCACCCGTCAGTTGCAACGCCACCGTCTGGTTGCCTTCAGGGATGCCGTTGTTGTTGATCGGAACGAGCACCACGACATTGGTATCCCCTGGATTGAAGGTCACGGTCTCATTGACCGGCGTGTAATCCGTTCCGGGCGTGGCTGTGCCACCAGAGATGGTGCTGAAATTGACCGTAGACGTCCCATTAGTGCCGCCGTAGCGGATGATACTGATGTCTGCCGGGCCGCCGTCCTTCGGCACCGACGGGGTGGCGTTGGCGAAATACACCTCCGAGTCATCATTGATGATCGTCAGCACCGCCGTAGGCTGGTTGCCAATCTCCGCCGGCGCAGTCGGATTGGTGATGGCCAGATTGACCGTCAGATTTGGGGTAACTACGCCGTCGTCCATCACCGGAACGACAAATGACTCAACGCTTTCACCCAGCGGAAAATCCAGATTGGTGGAAATTGCAATATAATTTGTTCCTGCCACCGCGGTTCCACCGCTGGTGTAAGCGGTCACAAAAATGTCACCGGTCGGCGCGTTGCTGGTGCCACCCGTGCGCAACACCGTAATGAGCACGTTGGTGCCTTCTTCGTCCACCTGATAGTTGGCCGAGGAAAACTGGAAGGCACCCGAACCGCCGATCGAGCCGCCGAAAATCCGGGCGATATGCTCGTTTGTCTGGCTGTTGTATTCGGTGAAACCGCCGCCGATGATAATCTTCTCATCAGGAACATTCGTCGGATAGCCCTCAATCGTGTCTTCCTGAATGGCAATTGCCGCAACGAAATTGTTCGCCCCAGTCCCGAAATTGATGGTGGGATCCACCGTGCCATCGGGATTCAGCCGCGTGATCCGGTTGCGGGTGACTCCGCTGCAAGTGGTGAATTGGCCGCCCAGCACAATCCGCGTGTCGCTCTGCAGTGCGATGGCAGACACAACGTCGTTGGCCCCCAGGCCGGGATTAAAAGTGGCATCCACCGTGCCATCCGCATTCAACCGGGCAATGTGATTCAGGGCCACGCCGTTGACATTGGTGAAAAGGCCGCCGAGCAGTATCTTCCCGTCCAATTGCAACGTGATGGCGCGGACCGACCCGCTTGCACCGCTGGCAGACACGTTGAAATTGGTGTCCACGGAACCATCCGTGTTCAAGCGGGCCAGGTGATTGAAATTGGTTGCACCGTTGTAAGTCGTAAAGTCGCCGCCGATAAGAACCTTGCCGTCGTTCTGCACGGCGAGGGCATAAACCGTGGCGTTGGCGCCCAATCCGCCGACGTTGAAAGTCGTGTCCGGCGTGCCATCCGAATTAAGCCGGCCTATGCCATTAAACGTGGTGCCGTTGACGGTTGCGAAAGCTCCCCCGATCAGCACCATGGGGTTGCCACTGACAAATGTCTGGGCCACAGCGTAAACCGGATTATCCGCGCCGGAACCGGGATTAAACAAGCTGTCCAGCGTGCCGTCGGCATTGAGACGTGCAATTCTGCCGCGCGCCACGGCATTGACATTGGTAAACAGACCGCCGAGCAGGATTCGCCCATCCGCCTGCACCGCCACGGACGATACCGTGGCGTTGGCCCCGTAATTGTCGGTCGGCAGTGAAAAGTCGGCGTCCAGCGAGCCATCAGAATTAAGGCGGGCAATGCAGTTGCGGGTCACTCCATCCGCCATGGTAAAGTCGCCGCCGACCAGCAACTGGTTGTTCGGTTGCAGCGCCAGGGCATAGACATCGCCATTGAATCCGGCAAACGGACTGTATGTGGGATCGCCTGAACCCGGCGGCTCATTCACCGTACCGCTGTCAATAATATAGAGCGTTGCATTGGTTGGATTCCCCAATGCGGCCGTGGTGACGAGGCCATTCGTGCTCAATTGCAGGAACAAGTCCACCAAACCGTTGGTCGTGGGCAAAATCGGCACATTGATCAACTCACTCAACTGACCATTCGTGAATGTCAGTGTATTGGTGATCCCGGTGTAATCTGTCCCTGCCATCGCCGTGTCATTCAACGTCGTGAAGTTGACCGTGGCGGTCCCGACACTGCCGCCGGTGCGGGTCACCGAAACCAGCGCGTAGCCGGCATATTTCTTCACCGAATAAGCCGCCGCACTAAACTGGAAACTGCCGGCAGAATCCACATTGTTGATAGTCAGCAGGGCATTTGTGCCGCCAAAGGCCAGCGGTTCTGAATTATTCGTGCCGTTGACCTGCGAGTTCGTCAACTGCAGATAAGCCACCAGATTGGGGGTGGCAATGCCGTCGTCAATTACTGGAATAGAAATGGTCCTGGACGTGGTATCGCCGCTGTTCCAAAGCAGGACGTTGGTGCTTCCGATATAATTGGTGCCGTTGAATGCCGTGCCATCCAAGGTGATAAGCGTCACCCCCAAAGTGGTGGCGCTCCCGCCCAGACGACTGACCGTGATTACAGCATCTCCCGCGTTTTCATTGACCGGATAGTTGGTGGCAGAAAAACTGATGTGTCCGGGTTGGTAGTTGGGATTAATCAGGGTCAACACGGCGTTCGACAATCCCAGACTGCCGGCACTGGGCGTGAAGAGCCGGAGGTTGACCGTTTTGTCGGGCTGGATGGACGTATAATGTCCTTTTGTAACAACAAAAATCGGCACATTCGTAGACCCGCCGGTCAGGGTCACCGAATTGGTGATTCCAACGTAGTCTATGCCGTTGGTGGCCGTGCCATCGGTGGTGGCATAATACACGGTGATGCTGCCAGTGCTGCCATTGGTACGCGTGATGTTTATGGTAGCCGTGCTGCCATTTTCGATCACGGAGTAAACCGGCGAACTGAAACCCACCACCCCCGACTTGACGTTGCTGTCAATAATGGTCAAGGGAGCAGCCATTTGCGCCCCCAGCGCCGTGCCCACCGCAAGATATTCACCCCCCAGGGTGAAAGTTGAACCAGGGGCGGACAAACCGAAGTTGGCGCTCAAATTGCCGCTGATATTGCCGGAATTGAAGACGTTAATGATTACATCGGCCTGACCATTACGCGGAACGAGGGTTGGAACTTCATTATAGTTCGGCCCATATTCCCCCAATTGCTGCAGCCAAATGGCATACGACTCCTGCGACCAGGTTGTGACCCAGAGCGGGTTCGCGGACGACGGTGTGAAATCCGTGCCGGCGACGGCAATGCCCGGTCCCGGCGCGGCGGTGGTGACGTTGAACGCGGCGGTGGCAGTGCCCAGGAATCCATTCGTGC
>Ga0181520_10005946_pt1 | contig 19037 bp, 9 predicted proteins | sample PEATcosm2014_Bin_29_FD_132451 | JGI IMG/M metagenome (GOLD analysis project Ga0181520, IMG submission 132451) | Peatland microbial communities from MTU Mesocosm Facility, Houghton, MI, USA - PEATcosm2014_Bin02_30_metaG | ecosystem: Environmental > Terrestrial > Soil > Wetlands > Peat | place...
ATGATAGACGGCATCAGGAAAATCGATCCGCGATCCGTGGTGGGCGAGGCATGTAGCAAGAATACCATCAAGCACGCCGAATTGCAAGCCGTATAGTACAAAGCGTAAGCCTGACCCCGTCCGGTAGTACAAAGCGTAAGCCTGACCCCGTCCGGTATGACCCCGTCCGCGTCCGCCTAAAGTTCTTGCTGGTGTTCGGTCATCATGGCACGATCCTGATCGGTTCTTTCATCACTTCCGCATGAGAAGTATAATACGAGATTCAGCCATCAACAAACCAGCCCAACGCCGAACCCTGCCGAAAGCGTTCCTCTCCATGATTGGCGATCGACTTCCATCACCGGATTCGGGTTCCTCTTCTGGGCAGATTCTCCAATCAGTGGGCCATGTTTCGTTTGTGGCAACGGTTCTGTCTGGGGTTCGGATTGGGGCCAAGTATGGGTCCGCTATCGCAGGTGGGTTGGCTTTTCTAGTTGGTTCGACAGTGCTGGTGACTGCCTACGGGTTCACTCAGCAAAAAGAGAGCATCGGCGTTGCGATTCTCGGCGTGTCGCTGGGCGTGATCGCTTACGCCATCGCCGGTGCGGTCGTCGGTGCCGTCATCATGGGAGTCGCTGCCGAATCTCGTTTCAAAGGCAGATCGCGTTTGCAGACGATTCTCCGTGTTGCCGTCGCGCTGGCGTTGCTGGTCGCAGTGGGTTCCGCCGTCGCCTTCACGGTCTACTGGTGTACCTTGCCAGGGATGACGACCGAGAACCACGTCTTCTTCTTTCTGAATCTCTGTCAAAAGAACAAATATGAGGACGCGACTCGCTATATTGAACTTCATCCTGAGATTGCCACTGACAAGTGCGCGATGAATCGTGGACCGGCTTTGAACGCTGTGGCGAGCTTCAATTACGATCCTCGGGTTTCGGAACTACTGCTTGACCACGGCGCGGACGTTAATGCGACCGACGAATTTGGGATGACAGCGCTCGAAGTGGCGATAACAGACGGGCATCTCAAAGTTGCACAATTGCTGCTGGAGCGAGGCGCGAAACCTGGGCCACGCTTCCATGTGCAAGATGCGAGCGAACTGAAAGCCTTGATCGAAAAGCAACTAACGAAGGGTCCGCAGGATCGAGATCCGAAGGAAGAACCCCGTTAGCCAGCGTTGCCGGGTGGGAATAGTCCTCACGCCGCCACCGACTCCCTGACCGCCACTTCCTCGCGCCGAACCGGGATCTCTGGCGGCGCTTCGATACCCAAGCGGATCTGCCCACCCCGGACTTCGATATGGGGCTTGATTCCTTACGTGGCTGCCGGCATGGCCTTGGGCGCTTTGGTTCTGGCCGGGACTACGGCTGCAGACTGCGCAAGCAGAAGAGCATCGGCACCTGCGTACGGGTCTTCGGCGTCGTCAACCTGAGCATTGCAGGCGATCGAGGCGGTAGATAGGATAATCACTGCGTCTTTTCGCCTCCGTCAAACCAGGAAAGGGAATCCAAGAAATGGCGACCTCTCGCATATCTACGAGCGTCGTTCACCCTGTGGGGCAGCCTGCCAGCCTGCCTTTGGGAAAGTTAGGGACCGGTATTCGCGTCAGTTGCGCCCTGTGGGTTGCCTTGTGTTGTGCCCCACGCTGCGGTGCAGAGGATAGCCTCGACGCCCTTGCCAAGCCGCAGGAAGGCCGCTCGATGCGAGCGACCTCGACGATGCGTGTGGGCGAAGTCCGCCGCGGGGGGGCGATGAAACTCAACCCCAAGGCCGAACCCAAAGGCGACCTCGATGAGGCCAGCAACTGGGACAACTACACAATCCCGGCCGGCGGCACCCATGTTTTGCTCGACGAACAAGGCCCGGGAGTGATCACCCACATGTGGATCACGTTTCTCGGCCCCGAGCGGCAGAAGTGGGCCCCCAACGGCTCCGCCAATCATCAGGAGATGCTCCTCCGCATGTATTGGGACGGCAACTCGCGGCCCGCCGTCGAGGCCCCGTTGGGCGATTTCTTCGCCAGTTGTTTCGGCATACGAAACGAAGTCGTGAGCGCGCCCGTCATCGTGGCCAACGGCACCGCCTACAACTGTTTCTGGAGGATGCCCTTCCGCAAGTCGGCGCGCATCGAGATCGTCAATGAGAGTGAGAAGCCGATCAGTCTGCTGTACTACAACATCGACTGGATTAAGAAGGACCACATTCCGGACGACACGCCGTACTTCTACGCTCAGTACCGCCAGGAATACCCGGTCTCCAAGGGCCAGGATTACCTCTTTCTGGAAACCAAGGGCAAGGGGCATTACGTCGGCACCGTGCTGGCCGTCCGCACCCGCAGCCCGTCCTGGTTCGGCGAGGGTGACGAGAAGATTTACCTCGACGGCGAACGCAAGGCCTCGATCTGGGGAACGGGCACGGAGGACTATTTCCTCTGCGCCTGGGGCCTGAAGCGGACCAGCACGCCTTATTTCGGCGTGCCCTACTTCGATCAATGGGGCATCGTCGGCGGGCACACCTCGGCCTACCGTTGGCATATCCACGATCCGATTGTCTTCAACACTGGCATTAAGGTCAGCATCGAGCACTTCGGCTGGCTGCCGGCCGACGAGAATCCCAAATACCGGGAGATGAGCTGGAACGAGCGCGAAGACGACTATGCCAGTGTCGCGTTCTGGTATCAGACGGGCACGCCCACCTTCACGGCCCGCGCTCCCCATGCCCGGGAGCGCCGCCTACCCAGCCTGGAACGGTTGACGCTGCAGGCCGCCGACTTCGTCGATGCCAAATACCACGGTAGCGGCGAAACCACACGTCAGCAACTGGACTTGTACGAAAGCCAGCAGTTGCTCTACATGCCCCCGCAGGCCGACGGCGCGTGGCTGGAGATCCCTTTCAGGGTCGAGAAGAAGGAACCGCTTCGCCTGCTCCTCAACGTCACGAAAAGCTATGATTTCGGCAAGTACCAAGTCTTCCTCGACGGCGTGAAACTCCGCGGCCCAGTCGACTTCTAGAGTCCGACGATTAGCAATGCAGAGGTTCACCTCCTGGACTTCTGGCCCGATCCGGGCGAGCATACGCTGCACCTAAAGTGCCTCGGCAAGAACCAGCAGTCCGCCGGCTATTACATCGGCCTGGAATCGCTCCGCCTACGGCAGCGGCGGCCGCGGGTGGCGGAAATGGGCCACGAAAAGGATCGCGACTGGCGGGCGAAACCGGTATTGCATGAGTGACCGGATGACTTCGCCAACGGAGCCCCTCAGGCAAGTGCTTCCTTGCAGTACCGATCTGACGTGGATGGCTTGCACCAGGACGGAGTCCGGGGTCAGGCTTACGTTTTGTACTGTGCTTTGCAAAGTACAAAACGTAAGCCTGACCCCATTCGTGCCACATTCGCGCCATTCGCCGCTGGACCAAGACACCATGACCCCATTCGCCGACCTCATTCGCCATCAAGCACGCCGAATCGCAAGCCGTATAGTACAAAGCGTAAGCCTGACCCCGTCCGTGGGCCTCCTCGGTGCCGGGAATGGCTACTAAATGGATGTGGTTTGGCATGCATGCGTAAGCCCAAATTTCCACTCCCTCCTTGTTACACCACTCGGCCATGAGTTCCAGATAAGCCGCGTAGTCAGCGTCGTTGAAAAATGTTTGTTGGCGGCGATTCCCCCGCTGCGTTATGTGATGGGGCATACCGGCAATCACGACTCGTGCTATTCTTACCATCCCCACAACTTAGCAAACTGCGCCCTCCTTGTCAATGACTAGTATTGTGTCCCCGGATTTACTGACCCCGCTCCCGACCGACCCCGCTCCCGACCCCGCTCCCCGGACCCCGCTCCCCGACCCCGCTCCCGCGCTCCCGGACTCCGCTCCCGACGGCTCCCCCAAAATCGCTACCGTACGCTCGGCTTGGCCACCCCCACCTTGGGCTCGTTCGTGCAATTTAGAAGACTATCGAGATGACGTTCTTTCAAATAATCGGCCGGCGTTTTCGAATTCTTGTTCTTGATCCTGGGATCCGCGCCATGCTTTAACAGTAATTGAATCATTGCAGGGTTGGGGGATTCTTCCGGAATGCGGTTACACGCGAAGTGCAAGGCAGTATTACCGTTTGGATCGCTTGCATTTACGTTCGCACCAAATTCGATCAGCGCTTTCGCCATGGGAAGGTTATCAAGCAGAACGGCGCGCTGAATTGCGTTATATGCGCCGGAGGTGGAACTAGCAATCGCATTGAAGTTGGCGCCAACTTTCGCCAAGTAGCCGAGCACCTGCGCCTTCCCCGCTGTAAAGCGTAATTCTCCGGCCATATGCGCTATCGCCGTTTCGCCCCTGAAGTCGACCGCATCCGGGTCCGCGCCAGCCTCCACCAGGATTTTCGCCATTTCAACGTCGCCGGTCTGGCAAGCGAGGTGGAACGGCAAAAACCATCGCGACGGATCATCATCCTCGGTGTACCTTGAATTGAAACTAATGCCACCAGAAAGCAGTTCCTTCGCCCGGCGATGGTCGCCGCTGGCCACGGCCGTAATAAGCGGCTGGTTTCTATAGTCGACAGTAGTCGGAAAACGATATGGAAGCGCGTTCGGACGAAAATTGTCATGCCTCAGGCCGAAATGACAGAGTACCGGTAGGACCAAGGGTAGTCCAACAATGATTGCAAGGAGAACCGGCTTTCGAAGTAGCAGCCTGACCATAAGTCAAAATCCAGGCACTCAAGGATACTATCGATTTCGCGACGCGACTGGCTTTGTCGCTTGGAATCTCGAGCCGACCTTAAGCCAATTAACTAACTCGCATTGTTAGCAACACCTAGAGGCAAAGTCCTCACGCTCGCCCTCGATCAAGATCACTCCCAGGGGGCGGCGTGTACTCGGAAGGTGGCGGCGTTGGAGGCTTAACTCCGTGATGCATTTTATAATTCTCCTTCCACGGCTCCGAATACTTGTACGGCCCCCAGTTCTTGACCACCTTTATTTTTCCATCAGGCGTTGCCAGAAGTTCGAGACCGTGCGGACCAACTGCATACCAATCGGTATAACCATGTACGTCATGCTGCGTGATCTTTGCGAGAAGTGTGAGGAATTCTCGGCCGCGACCGTCCTGGCCGACCAAGCAATGCTGTAGGTAAATTTGACCTCCTTTTCTTTGCAAGACTCTAAAGCGGCTAAAGAACTTATATGGCCCGCTGGACGGATCCTTGAGGTCCTCTAAGGTTACGACCAAATTCTTATTCTCCAAACCCATCTGCGCTTCATTTCCGGGCAACGGTGTCAGGAACCGTTGTTACCATTGTTTCCTGCCTGCAAACGGTTCCTGACATCTTTTTCCGTCCGCCTTTGAGCCATCTGGAAAGGTTACCATGAAAAACATCGCCGAGATACTACACGGGCACTTGACTGTTCATAGTCGGTCTTTTCCCCGCTAAGAAACTCTTGCTGTAGAAAAATTTAAGGTGTGACGCTGACGCCCTGACGCCTCACCACCTCTCCTTACCTGTGACCAAAACGCGCTTTTCGCGCAGAACGCTCTCCGCCGCCGGCATTTCCGCGTCCGATAGCTCCCACAACCATAAGGACCTGTCCAATTCGGTAAGTCGGCCAATGCCGTGAGTCCGCAAGTCAGCCGCTTGTACATGTGTCTCTGAAACGATGCTTGCGGGGAACACGCCGCGAAAATGGCTTGTTAGGTGCCTTTTCTTGTTGTTGAGTTCGTCGGACCAGATTTCGTTTGGGTGCTTTTGAACCGCGCCCTTCTTGCGCGCTTCGAGCAGTTCGCGTAGCTTGGCAAGCGAGAAGACGTTGCTACCAGTCGCATACAAATCGGGGTGTTTCGACAACGGCAACTTGTACGAAATACCATAGCGTACGTCGAGAATATCCCGTGCCACCTCCCACGCGCGAGCGAGCAGCGTGCTTGGGCTGGGAACCACTTGCTCATCAACGCCGAGGTAAAATATCCCGTCCGTCAACCAAATGAAGGCCGTTGCTCTCCAGTCTGACTTCGGCCCCGAGTAGGTCCTAGGCGAGTGCAAGCAAAGGCCCCGAACACGGTTCCCTTGCAAGCCTTCCGCCAAGTCAGCGCTCCGCCCAGCGAAGTCATGGAACTCGTCTACTTGGAAACTGGCGCCGCTGGCGTAGAAGTATGTCAGAGGAAGGTTGCGATCCTCGAAAAACCGTCGCGCCCCCTCAAACCAAGCCAGGGGGATATGGTCCAACCTGTCGGTCGAGAAGTACAGTGCCGCGGACGTGGTAGTCTGATTCGTGCTCATGCAAATACGTCGTCTGGGTCAATCACAAATTTGCTGCCTTGCATCTCTACGGGTAATTGGTTCATTGCGTCATTCAGTTTTCGCTCCATTTGCAACTGAGTCTGCGATGGGCTCACAATTTCACCCATGTCAATCGCCCCGTCAACGCGTAATCCCATTACGTCCGGTCGGATGTCGGGAGAGTGCTCAAGGCCCGAGAACTCACTAAGAGGAGTGCAACGGCGTCGGGGTCAGACCGGAACTTACCACTTTCATTTTTTTCGCTTCCGCAGCTTTCCGCTGAGGGTCTCGACAACCTGCAATACCTCGGGCCGCGTCGCCAAGCGCCGGCGATTCGTTCCGACTCCGTTGGCACACATCCCGTAGTGCTCGCCGACCGCGCGACCGCTCAGGTCGGCCAGTTGCGCCGCTAGCTCCACGGCGACCGACTTGGCACACCCGACGCTCCGGCCGTGCGCGGAGAACAACCGGGCGTCGATCCGGTAATGGCGTGCAACCGCCTCGTCAATCTCCTCCAGCGATACCGTCCGTCGCGGCAAATCGAGGTCTTCGTCTTGCAAGCGACCGCTCCGGCGTTGCTCAATCCGCTCCTCGGCGCGGTCAATGAACGCCGCTCCGCCGATCGCGTAACGGCTAGCGGCCATCGCCTCCAGCAGGGGCGCGTCATTCTCCATCAGGCACGCCTCGACGTAGGCCCGATAGTGCCGCCGGGCCACTGCCATGTCGCGGCCATACTCTTTTAGCACGTCATAATTCACGAACTCCAATGCCTTGTTGGCCGCAGCGTAGCCCCCATAGCTGCTCCAGGGATAGGCTTCCAGTCGCTCAAGCCGTTGCTGACCGCTCATCCGCCGACAGGCGGCGATCTTCACCGGATTAAGATGGATGTAGCGCGTGACGGCCAGGAGATAGACCTCGTCCTCCACCAGTTTCGCCTTGAAGCGGCCTTGAAACAAGTGGCCGGGGCGGCGGTGCTTGTAACGCGAATAGAGGGCAAAGGACGAGAGCAATCGCTGCATGAAACGCGAAAGGTTTGCCCGCGGCGTGCGACAAAGGACGTGGATGTGGTTCTCCATGAGGACAAATGCAAATAAATCAATAGCACAAAGTCGCACGTGGTGGGCCAATTGCGCGAGGAAACGCTGGCGGTCCTCGTCGCTGTGGAAGATGTCCGCTCGGCCGTTGCCGCGGCTGGTGACATGATAAACGGCGTCGGGAAAATCTATGCGTGGAGGGCGAGGCATGCCTAGAGATTACCATGACTGCCGTTCCTTTGCAAGCCAGAAAGTGTATAGTTCCGGTCTGACCCCGCTCCCCGCTCCCCGCCGCTCCCACCGCGAATTGCTGTCTAATGATCAATCTTGCAGTTGGGCAAAGCACGCTCAAATCTCTTCACGCCCGCAACCGTGACCCGTGTGGCACCAATCGACAAGTATTGCAATTTCGAAAGCCCCTTAAGGTTCTCTAACCCGGCATCGGTGAGCGACGTTGCTCCAAGGGTGAGATATTGCAGTTGCTGCATTCCCATCAGGTGTGCCAACCCGTCATCAGTAACCTTGGTGCGATGCAGATATAACTTCCGTAGTGCTGTTAGTCTTCGCAGATGCTTAAGCCCAGCGTCGGTCACAGAGGCCCAGCCGAGATCTAGCGATTCCAATTCGGTGAGCGAAGCGAGGTAAGGCAGACCGGAGTCGTCCACATTTGCAAAATCCAGATTTAGGCACTTAAGTTTCGTCAACTTTTCGCAGTATTGCAGGCCCTTAGCACTCACGCGCGTGTTGCTCAGGTTCAACGACTGAAGGTTAGTTAGGCCTTTCAGGTGCTCCAACCCAGCATCGGTTAAATTTGTCCCGTCAAGGTCAAGGGACTGTAGCGCCCTAAGCGTCTCAAGGTGTTCGATTCCGTGGTCGGTTACGTTCGTACAGCCAAGATCCAGCGACTGTAACTGGAGCAAACCCTTGAGGTTATCCAGCGCGGCATCGCTCAGCCGTGTAGCGTGCAGATCCAGCGAGCGGAGATTTGTCAGTGTTCTCAGGTAATATGTTCCCGCGTCCGTGACCATGGTACCGCGCAGACCGAACGATTGAAGCTTCGTGAGTCCTTTCAGTTTTTCAATCCCCGCGTCGCTCACGCCACTATTCGCTATGGCAAGCGACTCGAGGTTCGTGAACCCCCTAATCGCTTCCATCCCGGCGTCGGTAACTTTCGAAGGAAGGACGAGCGACCGAAGGCATCCCATCCCCTTAATACAAGCTACACCCCTATCCGTCACCTTCGTATTAAGCAAGTCCAACGATTGTAGTCCTGCGAGCGCCTTGAGATGTTCCATCCCCACATCGGTCACCTGGGTCCAACCGAGATCTAGCGATTGAAGTTCGGTAAACCCTTCGATAGTCTGCAACCCGCTATCGGTAATTTTTGTCCAGCGCAAATCAAGCGATTGAAGTTCTCTGAGCCGCTTGATCTTACGAAGCCCGGCATCGGTCACCCTCGTCCAGTGGAGATCAAGCGATCGAAGCTGTGTGAACCCCCTAAGATGTTCCAATGCACCGTCGGTGATCTTGTTTCCTACCAGTCTAACGGCAATCACCGGCTTGCTGGCCTTCTCGTCGTCCGTAGTGACCGTGCCGCCAAGCTGATGGATTTCGCGAATGGCCTTTTCCATATCCGCGCTGGGGTCCGCTCCATGGCATAACGCTGGAGCTAATGAGAAGCTCAACACAACCCCCAAAAAGCCTCTCAGACTCACTGGCGCAGGCTGACGCCAAAAAACCTGCTTGCGCGAGCGGCAGCGACACAACTTGGCGGAAGTTCCTTGGGAGGTTACATGTTTCGCCGGCGTTGCTTCCGGTTCCAGTGTTGCATTCACGCGATTCATAAAAATAATCCGCTAACCTTGTGATTTGCGAGTCAACGAAGCATGGCCTTTGAGAATTCTAACGACTAATACCAGATCAGTTATCTTCCTGATCCCATGGTACTTCGAAGCGGAACGTCTGCTTGATATTTCCGCCGAGCTGAATACCTGGCGATCCACGTTTGCGGTCCTCGAGAATTCCCTTATTCCCACGTCGAAACCGGGTGCCAGACTGCCAGCCGGTTGTATTCGTAACAGTGATCATTAGGTCGCCGCTACCGTAACTGGCTTTACAGTGGTAGGAACCGAGAAACAAGAAAGCTTTGTCCACTTTCGCTAACGAGTCCCAGAATTGCGGGACGCGAAATGTGATGTCCCGATCAATTTCGATCGTTGCTGGGTGGCGGCCATTGAGGTTCTTATAGGCGGCTCTTGCATCGGCTATAATCTGCTTGACACCATCGAGCGCCTTGATGTCTTGAATGATCTTCGCCTTGCCGTCAAATGTGAATTGCGGTATACGCTCTGTAGGATCCTTGGCACCTTCGTCCAACACCCCGCCCAACTCGAAATACCAAGCAAACGTAAGGTCAAGCCAGCCCATAGTACTAGGGTTCGTGTCAATCGCCATTTTGGCCAAGGTTTTCGCCTGCTGTGCAATGGCATTCACCGTATCAATAAATTGCGGGTCGGAAAGCTCTTTATCATGCGCTTGCATGAAATTGAAAATCTTTTCTGCCGCGCTCGTGACAGCATCGGTAATCGCCTGCTTGCTCGCACCCTTGGCTGCAGCCAATTGGTTTGTCAGCCAATCTGACAAGTTCTGGCTAGTGGGGCCTTCTTGCGAATCGGCGCCGACGCTGCAATTGAAAGTCGGTCCCGGACAAACCGGCGCCCTCGGCCCGTTGCCGGGCGCTGTTCCTCCTACCGAACCGCCACCTATCTGCAACCCACTGGGATCCGATTCCCCGATAGGATCATTGCCGCAGTAGCAATACAGGTTGGAAGTGCTCAGGGCGGGGTCGCGGGTCAAAAAACCGCCGGTGCTGGAATTGTACCAACGCGCGTTGTCATAATACAGCCCGGTTGCCGGGTCCGCGTCCATTCCGGCGTAGAGGATCGTGTTGCCCTGGCTGGACACGGTGTGCTGCGGGTTGCCCCAATCCACGTGCGTGCCCCCGCCGGGACCATCGTACATCGTCACGTGCCCGTAGGCGTCGTAAACATAGCGCTCCGCCACCTGCCAACTGCTGGTGGCATCGCCCACTACCGCCGTCACGTTGCCGTTCGCGTCGGTCAGGTAATAGAGCCGGTCGGCGGGCACAAGCGTGCCGCTCACATAGGTGTCGCGGAGCATGGGCGCGTCGGTGGAGGCCGCAGACCATACATATTGATTCTGCGGCGAGAGCGTGTCGCCATGAACCTCGGCCGCGCCCGGACCAGTGGCCACGCGGGTCTCCAGCAACTGGTCGCCCGCATAATAGTAATGCGTCACCGTTTGCGGACTGTCGTCGACGGAATTCGTCTCGATCAGGCGATTCAGGCCGTCATAGACGTACTGTTCGTCGATGCCAGCCCCAATCACCGACACCAGCCGGTTCCAAGCATCGTACGTGCAGGTCAGGCCCGTCGATTCGTTGCCGGGCATGGGCGTGGTCGTCATGTTGCCGGCATTGTCATACTGGGGCGTTATCCACGTTAACGCGCCGGAGGTGGTCGTGATGTTCTGGATCTCGTTTCCCGCGCTTGGCGTGCGCGTCTGCGCCTGGTCCAAGGACGGATTGGTCGTGCTCGTCTCGCTGAAGTTTTCCCAGTTGCCCAAGCCGTCGATCGCCGAGGTACCGGTTGACTGGCCGTTGAGTGTCCAACTCTGAGTGAAGTCCGTGTCGGACATGACCTGGTCGACAAGCTTGCCGCGGGTCAGCGAGGTCAACTGGTCGAGCTGGTCATAGGTGTACGCCTCGTCCAGATTGGGCGCGCCGGGGGCCAGGTTATGCTTCGTGGCCACGTCGCCCTGCGGGTTATACGTGTACTGGTAGCCGTCCAAGGTACTGTCATTGCCGTAGTTCTCCCACACCATGTCGGCCACGCGGCCGTACTGATCCAGGTTCGACTGCGTGCCGCTGGCGGTTCTGGTCGAGGCCATCAGATCGTAGCCCACGTTCGGCTGGGCGTAGTAGTCGGCACTGATCGTGTCCGCGCCAAGATACATGTAGCTGTCCAACTCCGCGCCGACGGTTACCACTCCGCTGGTGGTGGCGCCGTCCCAGATGGAGCCGATGCGGTTGGTCACGCCGCCGGGGTCCTCCGAGTCGCCATAGTAGTAGTTGAGCGTGCGGGTCGTCGTCGCACCGCCGGTGCTTGGATATTCCAGCGTGGTCGGCCGGTAGCCCGTGTCGCTGACCACCAGGCCGCTGGCCGTGGTGGTTGTCGTGTCGTCATAGCCGTAGCCCACGGATAGGGTCGCCGAAAGGTCCGCGGTGTTCACCGCGCCGTTCTGCTCCTGGTACTCCGCCACGAGGTTGCCGTTGGAATCATATTGGTAGTAGACCTCGTTGAGCACGTCGCCACTGGAGTCCTCGCTGCTGACCGAGAGCAGCTTGCCGCAGACTTTGTAGGCGTAGTCGATGCTGGCCACCGTCGTATCGACGCCCGCGCCGAAACTGCTGATGCTGTCGCTGAGCAGATGCCCTACGCCGTCATACGCATACTGGTGCGTGGTCTGGTTCTGGTCTTCCATGGATGTCATTTCGCCTTGCAGATCGTACGTATATTGTATCCGATCGTAGCCGCCGGTGGTATTGCCGACCTGGCCGGTTTGAGGCAGCCAGCGGTTGGACGAGTCGGGCGGGATCTCGGCCGCCACCAGGTCGTTGCTATAGAGCGCCGGCGTGCCGTCGGCGCTGGTGCCGTAGACATAGGAGGTGACCTCGGCCGTGGCGTTGGGCTCGATCGATCCCGCGGCGATGGAGAACCCGGCCAGCGCATAGCCCGAGACCGGCGCTGTGGAGAAAGTGCTGCCGACATAGCCGTATTGCAGGCCGTGGAGCGTGCCGGATTGGCCCTGTAGCGTTGTAATCGAACCGGCGTTGACTTGGGCCACGAGCACGTCGTCGGCCCGCGGCGTGAAGGGCGCCCAACCGCCGTTTTGGGGCACCGGGCCGTACTGCGAGTTGTCATTGCAATACTGCCAGCCCTGGCTGCCGTAGGTCACGGCGACCACCTGATACGAGGTTTGCGCAACCACCATGGGCAAGTCGGCGGCATCGGGGGCATACATCAAGTAGACAGTGCCCGCCGCCTGCGTGCCCACGGGCACGAACGTCTCGGCGCTGAAGCTGGACGTTTGCCCCTGCGTGTTGGGTTCCAGCACGTCGGTCGAGGCTACCGGTGTTTCCTGCGAATAGAAGGTCTCGGTCGTGAGGTTCTGGTCGGCAGGCGTCGCGGGCGTAATCGCGCCGTTGCCGGTGTAGTTCTTGATGACGCTGGTGGTGCGGCCGTCGTCATCATAGATGGTTCGGGTCTGGATGCCCGCCGAATCGGTGTCCAAGTAGTCCTCGCCACGGGCGTCGTAGGCCGTGCCGCTGACCATCGCGCCGACGGCCACGTCCGTCGTGCCGTTGTACTGCTGCCAGGCCGTGCCGTTCCAGAAGGGGGCGGAGGCGTAGACCGTGGGCGCGCCGCCGCCGTTGGTGCCGTAGTCGGCCTCGGCGATATTCCGGCCAATGCCGTCGTACCAGTCGGCCGTGTAGGAAACGAGCGAATCCGACGCGCCGAGCGTGTCCAGGCCGCCGTAGGCGGTGGCGGCCGCATAAGGCGAGCGCTGGTAGTCGGTGGTGAAGGTGGCGTCACCGGCCGCGTCGTAGGTCGTGTCGGTCTGCGAGAGGATGACGTCGCTGGCGCTGACGCCCTGCGCCTCGGCGTAGGCGGCCGAGGTGCCGAGCGCCGGCGGGCTGGAATCGTAGCCGTCGTAAACTGTCAGCGGGTCGCCCAGCCCGTCATAGACGGTCTTGGTGAATTCTTGGGTCCCGCCGTCCTGAGTCATAATGACGTTTCCGTCACCATCAAAAAACGTGTTGGAAACGATGGCCACTGTCCCGTTCTGGTTGTAGCTCAGGGTTTGGTAGACGTCCCCGAGGCTGTCGTAGGCCGCGCCGCTGCGGCCGATGACTTTGTCCGTACCGGTGGCCGGCTGCCAGCTCGGTCCCGACCAGTCGGTTGCGGCCCAATACCGCGTGACGTTGGTCACGTCATCGAGGTTGTCGTAAGTGTTGTAGGTGTAGGTTTCCCTCGTTTGCGGATTCGTCGATGAGGTGGGCGTATGGTCATCGACGAGCGTCCAGAGTTGGCGGTCGCGCCAATCGTACCCGTAGTACGTGGTGCGGGCGTTGGCGTCGTCGATGTTGCCGTCGACGTTCTCCGTCATGCTGGTCAGGTTTCCGTCGCCGCCGCCCTGGCCGTTGTCGTACGTATAGAGGACCGTGGTCACCATGTTATTCTTCGCAGTGCCCACGCTTTCGGAAAGCGCGAGTCCGCGGGCGTCGTAGGTCGTTGCGTCGATGGTGCCGCTAGGATCCATCGTGCCCGCCACACGGCCCATGCAATCATAGGCATATTGGGTTGTAAGATACACGCCATCGGCGATGTCGGTGTAGTCCAACTCCTCGGTCAACTGGCCGGATTTCGGGTCATACAGGTCGTGCGTCCAACTGCACCAGGTCGCGTTGTTCTGATCCAGGCTGTACTGCTGGTTGTAACTGCCCAGGTTCGGTTGTGTACTGCTGACGACTAGTTCATGGCTTCCGTCCTCGGCCTGGGCCTGACTGGTGATGCCCGGGCCCGCCACGGCTTCGATCTCGTCAGTCACATTGCCGTCCAGATCGGAGATGGTAATCGAGATGGGATTGACCAGTGTGAAGCCGGTGATGCTGCCGGCCACGACCGTGGCGTAGCCGCTGCCCGTGAGGACCTCGGTGCCTTGCCAGCCCTGGCCCTCTCCAGAGGGCAGAGGATAGGGAGCGCCCACGCCCGTCGGCAGCGTCACCGGGTTGTCGACATAACTTGTCCAACTCGCGGTGCGCACGGTTGCGCCAGCGGCGTCGAGAAAGGCCGGGCCGAGCGTCTGCGTCAGGCGGCCCAGCGAATCGTACTGGTAGTTGGTCGTGGCGTTGACACCGACATCCGGGAAAGACCAGCCGGGGGGCAGAACCGAACTCAAGCCGGAACCGCTTCCGGCGTCCGCGACGGTTTCGATTTCCAGGCCGGTCACGGCGTCGTAGGCGTGATAGGTCAAGAAAGCATCGCCGTCCTGCTCCCACTGGAGCGTGCCATTGACATTGAAATAGTCAAGCTCGGTGGTCGCATTGCCGGAGCCGTTTTGCTCGACGCTTACGACGGGAAGGGTCGTCGTTTCCTGTTGCACCTGGGCACTGGGCGTGCTCGTATTGGGAACGTTCCACCAGCTATACGTGTAGCTGGTGGTGTCGGGCGTCATGTCGCCCGGCGCGTTCGGGTAGGTCGAATCGCTGGCGGTCGGGAAGACGTTGACGGAGATCAGCGTCCCGTCGGCGGTGGCCACGGAACCCACGTGAGCGTAGTACGCATAGCTTTCGACAGGCACGCTCGTCGTGTTGCCGTCGTCGAGCGTCTCGGACTCTAGGTAGCCCTGTACGTTGCCGGCGGTGGTTTCGCCGGCGGTGGTGGCGGAGGAATAGGTGTAAACGGCGATCAGGCCCGTCGGGTTGAACTGGACGGCCAGGCTTGCATTGGCGGAATTGTAGCCGTACTCCGGATTGCTATACTGATCGTACCCATCGACGGCGGCGACATCCACGGCCGACGGTTGCGCGGACTGGAGCAGAAGCCCCTGCTCGTAGGATTGTGATATCAGGCCATACGTTTGATCGGTCACCCAGTGCTCACCGAACGTTGTATCGTATAGGTCGGTCAAGAGCGTCTCACCCGCGAAATTGGTGAAGACCGTGTAGGTGGCGGCAGCGACGCTGCCGCTGCCATAGCGACTTTCGATCGTCTCCGTCTGCCAGTTGTCGTAGTTTTGCGTGTTGGAGGAGGTCGCGTAGGTGTACTGATACGTATAAAGGCCGTCGATCACCGATTGCGAAACGCGGTTGTTGGCGCCGTATTGGAAATAGTCGGCGGCGTAAGAGTGGACGGCTCCGTAGGTGTCGAGATACGAGAGCAGGTTGGCGACGTATTGAGCCACCGTGCTGCCCGAGACGTTGCTGCCCACGACGTTCTGGACCTCCTGCGGTGTGAGGGCGTCCTCCAACAACCCGCTGCCGCTGGTGTAGTAGCGGTAGTAGTACGAGCCCACCACGACCATTGTCCCGCTGGAATTCAACGCGGTCTCGGTGGCCGCTTCCAGATCGCCTGGCTGGCCGTTGGCGTCGCCCGTACCATAGTACGAATAAACGGCCGAGCGGGCGCTGACGCCGTTCTCGTCCATGAGGGTGATGGAAGCCACCTGCCCGGCGGCAGTGTAGGCGAAAACTTCGGACTGATAGGGGGTGCCCGTGCCGTTGGTGAAGTTGTAGGCTCCGCCGACGTAATAATTGATCGAGCCGGTCGTGCCGTTGGCGTTGAACGTGGCCACGGTCGCGGCCCCGCCGGGCGAGTACATGCCCGCGAACTGCCCGTTGCTGGCATTGCCATAGGAGAAGTCGCGGAACTGGTAGACCGTGCCATCGGGCATGACCAGCGAGAAGAGGTGGCTGGTCGAGCTAAGTGTGAGGGTTTCCTGGGCGCCGTACATTGGCGAGTAACCCCAGGCGCCCCCCTGGAACCAATACGCCTGTTGGGGCGAAAAAACGACGCAGGTCAGGCCCTGGGCGGTCTGCGTGACATAGGGCTGGTCGGCCAGCATCCAGCCGTAGCCCGCCAGCGGCAGCGCGCCGGCCGTCTGGGCAACTGCCAATTGGGCGCTATAGCTCCGTGTGATCCCCAGCCCCAGGTCATTGGCCGCAACGGCCGTATCGCCGTCGGCATAGACGACGTCCGCATCGGAAACGTCCGGTGTGGTGTCGGGGGCGAAGGCTGCCGGCGCGGCCAGACCGGTCTGCACTACCAGGGTGGCGGCGGTGGTGGTCGCCGCCGGGAGGATGCCGTTGCTGAAGACGGCCTCGTACTGGTAGTTGTTCATCGTAGCCGTGGCCCCGGTGATCGTCAGCGTGTCGGTGCTGCTGCCGCTATAGACTCCACCGTCGCTCAAGTTGGTGAATCCGCTGCCCGCGTTGACCTCCCATTGCACGGTAGGCGTCGGGCTGCCGCTGGCCAGGACCGTGAAGCTGGCGGTGCCGCCCGAATTGACCGCTTGGCTCGTGGGGTTTGTGGTCACGACCGGCGCGTTGCCGACGGTCAAGGTGGCGGGGTTGCTGGCAAATGTGCCGAGGGTATTGGTGAAGACGGCCTCGTACCGGTAGCCGTTCATCGAAGCCGTGGCCCCGGTGATCGTGAGCGTGTCGGTCCTGCTGCCGCTATAGACTCCAGTGTCCCTCAAGTTGGTGAAGCCGCTGCCCGTGTTGAGCTCCCACTGCACGGTGGGGGTTGGATTGCCGCTGGCCGTGGCGGTGAACGTCGTTGTACCGCCCACGCCTACCAACTGGTTGTTCGGGTTTGTGATCACGGTTGGCGCATAGTCCACGGTCAGGGTGGCGGGGTTGCTGGTAAATGTGCCGGCGCTGTTGTGGAAGACGGCCTCGTACTGGTAGCCGTTCTGGGCAGCGGCGGCGGGGAAGCTATAGGTTGTCGCGGTCGCCCCGGTGATGGGGCTAAAGGTCGCGCCGCCGTTGGTACTCACGTCCCACTGCACCGTGTCGTTCCCGCCGGGGTTGGAAGTGGCCGCAGTGAAGGTCGCCGTGTAGGTGCTGTCGACTGTCTGGCTGCTGGGCTGGGTCTCGACATAGTCCACGGCCAACGTGGCCGGCGTGGTGGTCACCGGCGACAAGATGCTGTTGCTGAAGACGGCTTCGTACTGGTTGCCGTTCTGCGTGGAGGTCGCGGTAAAGCTATAAGTGGTCGCGGTGGCCCCGGAAATGGGAGCGAAGGCCGTAGCCCCGCTGGTGCTCACTTCCCATTGCACCGTCGGCACGGGAAGATTGGGGTCGGCCGCGGCCGTGAAGGTCGCCGTGCCGTTGGCGTTTACCGTCTGATTTGTCGGATTGGTAGTTACGATCGGCATGCTATACAAAAGCTGCCCGCCTCCGCCGGTGTACCAGGCGAGGACCTCGGCCGAGGACGAGTTTTGCCACGCCAGGTCCGCGACCTTGTCGCCATTGAAATCGGCGATGCCGGCCAGCGTCCAGCCGCTGTTGACCGGGACCGTGCCGAGATTCAGCCCGTTTCCGCCGGTGATCCAAACGAGCATCTCGCCCGAGGACGTGTTTTGCCACAACAAGTCCGCTGTGCCGTCACCGTTGAAGTCGCCGATGCCGGCAAACGTCCAGCCCGACGGGACAGTGCCGAGATCCACCCCGCCTCCGTTGGTGATCCAGGCCATGACCACGCCCGAGGACGTGTTTTGCCACGCCAAGTCCGCTTTGCCGTCGCCGTTGAAATCGCCGATGCCGTCGAGCGTCCAGCCGCTGTTCAGTGGGACCGTGCCGAGATCCTGCCCGCCCCCGCCCGTGAACCAGACGAGCATCTCGCCCGAGGACGTGTTTTGCCACAACACGTCCGCTTTGCCGTCGCCGTTGAAGTCTCCGATGCCCGCAAACATCCAACCCGACGGGACCGTGCCCAGAGTCAGATCGCTTCCGCCGGTGATCGCGGCGAAGACCACGCCGGACGACGTGTTTTGCCAGAGCAGGTCCGCGGTGCCGTCGCCGTTGAAGTCGCCCACGCCGTCAAACGTACAGCCCGCCGGGGCCTTGCCCAGACTCAGATAGCCCCCGCCGGTGTAACAGGCAAGGATCGCGTCCGTGCTCGTGTTTTCCCAGAGCAGGTCCGCGGTGCCGTTGCTGTGGCCTGCGAAGTTACCGACGCCGATAATCTCCCATGTGCTATGGCCGAGCGCTATGGCCTGGGAAGCGCTGCCCGCGCCCGCCATTGCCATCGTCGCGGAACCATTGCCGGTAACCAACGTCTGCGACGAAGCGGATCCTGCGCCGGTTGCCGAATTCGCGCCGGCGTTCGCCGCAGTGGGGCCGACGACCGTCACACCAGACCCTGCCTGCCAAGGGCTGGGCGTTGAGTTTCCGGCCGTGGTTGGCGTCGCCCAAGTGGCCGCCACATAGCTTCCCGGCGCTGCTTGTATCAGGCCAGGCGTTGAACTTTCGGCCGTGGTCTGCGGTGCCCACGTGGCCGCCACATAGCTTCCCGGCGCTGCTTGTATCAGGCCAGGCGTTGAACCGGTGTCCGTCAGCGGAGACGCTTGTAGACTTAGAGTGGAAGCGATGGGGGCGGCAGACAGAAGCGTTCGGTGCTCAAGAGGTTCAACGACCAACTGGCGATTGCGCAGGGTCGCGCGCTTGCCCGCCCCCCCCCGATTACCAAGTTTGCTGGCGACTAGCGATGAAACACGGCGGAAGAACACGCGAACCCCCACGATCGAACCCCTTCCAAAAATGCCGGCGGGCTTGCCAAAGCGGCAACCTGCTGCGACCGTCACACGAAAGAAATAGCGTCACAAGCGGAAACCGGTTTATATGTCTATTTGAGAAATTCGTCAATCACTTTCTCGCATGGCTTCTGACATTTATAACATACCAATGGGTGGTGGGGATGTGCTCAACCCGTTAGTTCGCAAGGGGTTACCGCGGCAGGTCAAAACGCTGAAAATTTTTTCCGCGGCGCAAGGGGCCTGCCGTTTTTAGGCGCGGAAGGTCCAGGGCGATGGGGGGAAGGGGGGAAGGGGAGAGGGGGAGCAGGGGAGAAGGGGAGAAGGGGGGGAGGGGTGAAGGGGAGAAGGGGCGC
>Ga0181520_10005947_pt1 | contig 19032 bp, 16 predicted proteins | sample PEATcosm2014_Bin_29_FD_132451 | JGI IMG/M metagenome (GOLD analysis project Ga0181520, IMG submission 132451) | Peatland microbial communities from MTU Mesocosm Facility, Houghton, MI, USA - PEATcosm2014_Bin02_30_metaG | ecosystem: Environmental > Terrestrial > Soil > Wetlands > Peat | place...
AGCGTCGGGGGCGATGAATTGCGTCCAGTTGTCCGGCAGACCCGCAATGAGCACCAGCGCCGAGGCATACACCAAATGCGGGGCCAGGCGGTTCTTGCGATCCAGCAGACTGACGGCGCCATAGCCGGCGATATTCAGCGCGGTGAGGATGAGGAAAGTCCTGGCGCCGCCGGGTGAGATGGCCAGCAGTGGTGTCAGCAAAGCCGGAAACGTCAGGACGTATTTCAGCCGTTGGGAATTGCCGGAAAAACGCAGAGAGACTGTCCACGCCAGGACCCACGCCGCCGGCGCGACCAGTTCACTACGCAGGTAATATCCGTAAACATAATCGAGACTGTACAAATGCACGCACGTTACGATGAACCACAGCGAAAATATTCCCGACGGGAGCCAGCGGTGTTGGGGCAGCAAATCTCCCGTTGCCCGGGCGGGCGGCAGGAAATTCGCCAGCGCCAGCACCGCCGGCAAAATCAGCAACCAGTTGCATTCATTCATTACGTAGTCAGGCCCGGAATCCAGATGAACACCGATTTTGACATTGATGTAGTGCCGGTAAATCAGGGGCAGTGCCACATTGACGGCCAGCAAAACAGAACCCACGCCGAGCAGGCGGCCCGGCAGATTGAGCTGGGTAAAATACCGTTTCAAACTGCTGAACCGGAGGATGGCAATGGTGATGCCGGCGGCACAGATCACCCCCGTCATCTGCGCATCTATCAAGGCCGCCTGGCTGATGAGAATGAACGGCACAAACACCAGCAGGTTCTCCAAGCCGACGAGCAGCGTGGAATCATACCAGAGACTGCGGCGAGCGAGAAAAATTGCCACCAGCACCAGGAGGATTTCATAGGCCTGCACCGAGGTGAAATTGAATATCAGCCGGGCGGATTCGCGACTGAGAAACGGCGCGTCAATGGAGACGTGGTAGCAGCCATATAGCAACAGCGCCGCACTGACGAGGTAAAATGGATTGCACGCAAAAAACTTGCGGAGCCACCACGAAAGCGGTCGGGGGTTGGGCAACAGTGGCGGGATGGAGCCCGGCATGGCGGCGATTGGCGGCGGCACGTTTGTTTGGTCATTTCCATTCATAAATCACCTCAAAGATTATTCCGACCATTTTTCGACCGACAAATTTTCTGTTCGCATAACCCGCGCCAAGTGGTTTTGGGGCTGTTTTTCAGGGGAATTTGCATACTTTTGCGGCCGAAGACTTTCAACTGCGTGAAATTTGTCCTTTTATGCGTGATTTTCACGCGAGCGATTGGAGGCGGGTTTATGCCTTTGCAGGGCTGAAGCCCGTGCCCCGGAGGCGAATTATGCGACGACCGAATTTTGACTTGGTTCAACTTTTTTTCTAACCTCTCCCCATGAAAATTGCCCGCCACACTGACAAGAATTTTTCCGCCAAGCTTCGCGAATTGTCCGCCAACGCCAGCCTCTTCGACGAGGAAATCGAACAGCGCACCAAGGCGATTTTGCACGAGGTTTTTGTGCGCGGCGACGCTGCGGTGCTGGAATTTACGGAAAAATTCGACGGCGCAAAGCTCACCGCCGAACAACTCGCCGTGACGCAGGCGGAGCTGTTCAACGCCTCGCTCGCCGCCAATGAAGCGTTGCGCGCAGCGGTGGCCGAGGCGGAAAAGAACATCGCCGGCTTCGCCCGAAAATCCCTGCGCAAAGGCTGGCAGTCCAAAAATTCTCACGGCGCGAGCGTGGGTGAAAAGTTTGATCCATTCCAGCGCGTCGGCGTTTACATTCCGGGCGGCACCGCGCCGCTGGTTTCCACCGCGCTGATGACCATTACGCTGGCAAGAGTGGCGGGCTGCAAAGAAATTGTCGTGACCACGCCGTGCGGCAGGGATGGTTCCATCAATTCCGCGATTCTGTTCGCGGCGCGGAATGCGGGCGCGACCGAGATTTACCGCGTCGGCGGCGCGCAGGCCGTGGCGGCGATGGCCTACGGCACCGGCACCATTCGCCGCGTGCAGAAAATTTTCGGTCCCGGCAACGCCTACGTCAGCATGGCCAAGCGCCTGCTCGTTGGGCGCGTGGCGATTGACCTGCTGGCGGGGCCGAGTGATTTGCTGGTGCTGGCCGACGACACGGCGAATCCCAGGTTTGCCGCTTCCGACATGCTGGCGCAGGCGGAACATGGCTCCGGCCATGAACGCGTCTGGCTGGTGACGACCTCCGCAAAAATTCTCCATGCCGTCGAAAAAGAAATCGCGAAGCAATTGCCAAAACTATCGCGCCGCGATCTCATCCAGCGGGTGCTAGACCACAACGTCTGGCTCATCCAGGTCAAGTCGGTCGCCGACGCCGTGGCGCTGGCGAACCAGATTGCGCCGGAACATTGCGAAGTCATCACGCGCGACGCGCGCCAGGTCAGCGCTGGCATCGTGACCGCGGGCGCGTTGTTCCTCGGCAACTGGTCGCCGACGGTGCTGGGCGATTACATTGCCGGGCCGAGCCATGTGTTGCCAACCGACGGCGCGGGTGCGTCCTTTGCCGGCCTGACGGTGGATCAATTCCAGCGCCGCACCAGCGTGGTGGAATACGACCGCACCGCCTTGAAAAAAGCGCTGAAAGGCGTGCAAAAATTCGCCGAGATGGAAGGTCTCGATGCGCATGGGAAAAGCGCGGAAGTACGCATGAAATAAAGCTGAATTTAACCGCATCTCGCAGGCGAGCCGCCTGCGCTCCAACTGTATGTGCAAGTTTTCTGCCATGAACGACCAACGACTTTTACCCGAGGCCTGCCTCGCGGCCTGCCAGCGGCTTGCGCTTGCGCCGACGAAATATGTTCTGACTGTGAACATCGCCGCGCAAACGGTTTCGTTGTTTGCCGATGGCAAGTTCGTCCGGGAAATGCCCGCCTCCACCTCGCGCTTCGGCATTGGGCAGGTGGCCGGCTCGAATTGCACGCCGCTTGGGCTGCATTGCATCATTGAAAAAATTGGCGATGGCAAACCGGCGGGAACAGTTTTCAAATCGCGCCAGGCCATCGGGCATGTCTCACAGCCGGAATTTGCGAATGCAAAAATTACGACCCGCATAATGTGGCTCGAAGGCCTGGAGCCCGGCTTCAATCAGGGCGACAATGTGGATTCGCACGGCCGCTATATTTATATTCACGGGACGGCCGACCAGGCATCCATCGGTGAACCTGCCTCGCACGGCTGCATTCACCTGGCCGATGCTGACTTGCTGGTACTTTTTGATCTGCTGCCGGGTGGCACACTCGTTTGGATTGAGGAAAATTAGGAATTGTCCAACTGGCAAACAATCTGGGCAGGGCGCGTTACGTGCGCGCCGCGAGTGTGATGGAGCGCCAAGGGTTTACGGCGGCGCGCGCGGAGCGACGCGCCCTACCTTCAAACTTTTGGTTTAATCGTTAATCGTAAATCCTGCACTTGTGCTTCTGGCCGGACGGTTTAATTTGTCACTGTGTCGGCGCGCTGTGGAAAATTTCTGGTGGTGACGGCCCTCGTTCTTGCGACGGGCCTGCACTGGGCTGCGCTGCAAACCGTTGCGTGGACGACGATGCTCGCAAACAATTTGCGCTGTGATTCGTTTTCAGAGGCGGTCGGCAAAACTTTTGACGGCCAACACCCGTGTTGCCTGTGCAAAGCCATAGCCGCCGCCAAAAAAGCGGAAAAAAAGTCCGAGGCCGTTTCGCCGGTATTGAAAATGGAATTTCCGCCCGTGGCGGAAAGCACGGTCATGGTTTCCCCCGCACAGTTTAAAATTCTGCCGCAGCAAAACCGCTTTGCTGACGCTTTTTCCAGCAAACCGCCGGCGCCGCCGCCGCGCAGTTTCTTCGTTTAATTTATCACAGTTTTTCCGGCCAACGTCGTGAGACGTGGGCACAATTTTATTGCTTTTAACTTGAGTGCGCCGGCTGGCGTACTCGCAACTTTTAACTTTAATAATGAAAAAAAACAAAAAATTGAATGCACAGATGAAAAAAGCCGGGCTTGGTTTGTTGGCGGGAGTTTTGGCGCCGGGGGCGGCCTGGGCGTGCGCGTGCGGTTGCGGTGTGTTTGAAGTGGGAACCAGTTCCATGCTGCCCGATGGCCCTGGCGGCATGGCGTTTCTGGATTACGATTTTCAGGATCAGAACCAGAACTGGAGCGACAGTTCCAAAGCGCCGGCGGCAAACAACGGTGACCGGGAAATCCGGACGGACTTCATCACGGCCGGCCTGCAATATATGTTCAACCCCAGTTGGGGTGTTCAGCTTGAACTCCCCTTCGCCTATCGCAACTTCAAAACCGTTACGGCCAATCCAAATGTGCCTCCGAACACCCTGACTTCCGTGAATTGGTTTTCATTGGGTGACATTCGAATCAAGGCCATCTACACCGGGTTTTCGCCCGACTTGTCCAGCGGTCTCGATCTGGGGTTGAGGCTGCCCACCGGCAGCTTTTCCCATGAGAATGCCTATGGCGACGTGGATCGGGACTCCGAAATCGGCAGCGGCAGCACGGATATTTTGCTGGGCGGTTTTTATCGCGGCAACCTCACGCAAAATCAAAAATGGGGCTGGTTCGCCCAGGCGGAGGCGGATTTGCCGGTGCTGACGCAGGCCGATTATCGTCCGGGCTTCGAGCTGGATGCCGCCGCCGGAGTTGACTATCAGGGTTTGTCGCTCGGCCGCTTGAATATTTCGCCATTGGCGCAGGTCATTGTTTCCGAGCGCACACGCGATCTGGGCAATGATGCTGCCGGGGGCGCGAACGACGGTAACGACGGAGTAAACTCAGGTTATACCCGCGTATTGCTCTCGCCGGGCATCGAATTTCACCTGCACCCGGTGAAACTCTACGCGGACATGGAAGTGCCCGTCTTTGAACATGTCACCGGCAATCAGTTGGTCGCGCCGGTATTGTTCAAGGTGAGTTTGAGCTACATGTTTTGAAAGGAAGCTTGCCGATGCCGGAGCGAAAATGAAAAGATGACGTCCTGCATGGCCGTCGCAAAAACATCCAGCCTGGGCAACGACGAAAAACTTTTTTTGGTTGTCGTCGTTGCCCTCGCCATCATCGCCGGCCTCGGCAGTTGGTTCGCGGCAACCGTTTTGTCCCGTCGCGACCAGCCGCGCGGCATATTACCGGACCGGCCCCGGCAGCTCGTCGAGTTTTCATTGACTGCCAGCTCTGGCCGCACGGTGACGCGGGCGGACCTGGACGGGAAAATCCTGGCGGTGAGTTTCCTCTTCACCGGCTGCGCGCTGACGTGTCCCGAGGTCAGCCGGCGGATGGAGGAAATCCAACGGCTTACGACCGGTCAGCCGGACGTGCGGCTGGTATCGCTCACCGTGGACCCGCGTTCGGACACGCCGCTGGTGCTGGCGAAATGGGGCGCGCGTTACGGCGCGGACACGAACCGCTGGTTTCTGCTGACCGGCGGCAAGGCGGCGCTATACAACGTCATCGGCGCCAGTTTTCTCGCCACCAATGCCACCGATCCTTTCAATTCCATGCCCGGAAATTTCACCGGCACCGAACGCATTGCCGTGGTGGACCAGCACGGCCAGGTGCGGGCGTTTTACAGCGGGTTGCGGACGGAAACGCCCGCGGAAGTGGTGGCTGAAATGGAGCGTCTGCGGAAGCAGAATTGAGTTCGGATGAAAGCGGCTTCACAAATCAGAGGTCGTGTTTTTTTGCAGGTATTTTCGCCAGTGCCAAAATGCTCCCGAATTGTTTAAATTGTCCATGAGCGATCCATCTTAAGAATGCCTTCAACCGCCAATGCCCCGGCCAGTTTCCGCCGGCGGAAGGAAGAGCTGCTGTTCCAGGCCAGCGCGCTGGCGCTGGCGGTGGTGGCCGGTTTTGGCTGCTGGTTTGCCGCCGCGGCCTTCGCCCGGCGCGACGATTTGCGCGGCCTGCCGCCAGACCGGCCACGGCAACTCGCCGATTTTTCGCTGACCGACCGCACGGGCCGCACGGTGACACGCGCGGAACTGGACGGCAAAGTCCTCGCGGTGAGTTTTCTGTTTACCAGTTGTGCCACAACCTGTCCCGAAGTCAGCCAGCGCATGTCGGAAATCCAGCGGCTTACGACGAATGAACCGGACGTGCAGTTGGTGTCGTTCACCGTGGATCCGCGTTCGGATACACCGCCGGTGCTGGCGAAATGGGGCGCGCAATATGGGGCGGACACGAACCGCTGGCTGCTGCTCACGGGCCGCAAACCGGAGTTGCAGGAACTCATCGGCGCCAGTTTTCTCGCCACCAACGACGGCGACGTGTTCAATTTCATGCCGTGCAATTTTACCGGCCTCGAACGCATTGCCGTGGTGGACAAACATGGCCGCGTTCGCATTTACTTCAACGGAATGCGCGCCGGGACGCCGGCGGTGGTGGCGGCGGAAATTGAGCGGTTGCGGAGGAAAGATGATCCAAACCCAAAGCCTGATGATTAAAAAATGTCCTTCATTTTCCACTTACTTTTTTTCGCTGCCGCCAAATGAGATATAAAATTCTATTTTCCGCCTTGCTGCTGCTGGCGCTCGCCGGTTGCAAACCGGAATCGTCCGCGCCGCCGGCTCCCGCCGCCGCCATTCCCCAAACCTATGCCGTGCGCGGCGTGGTGCAGGCGGTTTCGCCAGATCAACGGCACGCCACCATCAAGCACGAGGCCATTCCCGGTTACATGGCGGCGATGACGATGGATTTTTCCGCGCGCGATACGAACGTGCTCGCGGGCATTTCCGCCGGTGACGAAATTTCGTTCACGCTCGCGGTCACCGAAACGAACGACTGGATTGAAAATGTGCAGGTGGCCGGCAAGACCAATGTTTTCGGCGTCACTGGTCCGCCTGGCTGGCATGTGGCCGAACCGGAGCTGGCCGTGGGTGACCCGCTGCCGGATTATGAGTTCACGGACGAATACGGCCAGCTCATGCGCTTCTCGGATTTTCGAGGGCGCGCGGTGGCGTTTACGTTTTTTTTCACCAGTTGTCCACTGCCGGATTATTGCCCGCGCATGAACCGGAATTTTCTGGCCGCGCGCAAGATCCTCCTGGCCGCCACCAACGCGCCGGCGAACTGGCAGCTGCTTTCCATCTCCTTTGATTCCAGTTTTGACACGCCAGAAATTTTGTCCGGCTACGCCAGGTATTATCGTGGTGACGATACAAACCGCTGGCGGTTCGCCGTGGCCTCCACCAACACGCTGGCCAGTCTTGCGCCCCAGGTGGATTTGAGTTTCTGGCGCGAAGGCGGTTCAATTTCACACAATCTGCGGACGGTTGTGCTGGACCCAGACGGAAAAATCTCCAAACAGTTCGACGGCAATGACTGGACACCGGAGCAGCTTGCCGAGGCCATAGCTGAAGCCGCACAGAAGCACTAATTACTAATTATTTCTTCGGTTTGGATTGGCCATCTTTTTCCGGCGGAAAGCGGATGACATTGACGACGGCATGACCCGAAGCCCACAGGGCATCCAGAATTTTTTCCAGATTGCCACCGGTCACGCGCACGACACAGACCGGCAGTTGATCGTGCATCGTCCAAATGAGGCTCAAAACGCGGATCCGGTATTGTTTCGACAATTTGCTGATGGTTTCAAAAATATCCTCGCCGTGCGTCGCGTCAAACGTGATGCGGGCGCCGGGTTCATCTGAACCGAACAGGCTGACGAACGCGCGAAAAATATCCGATTCGGTGATGATGCCGGCGAGGGTTTTTTCGCGCATTACCGGCAGCGCGCCGATTTTGTGCGAACACATCAGTTCAGCCGCGTTTTCGATGGGCGTGTCCGGGGTGACCGTGCGCGGTGATGCGGTCATGATTTCGCCGGCGGTGGTTGGAGTCAGGCGCGCGTCCGGTCCTTCGATGGCGAAGGGATTCACGTGTGGCGGAAACGCGTGAATTACATCCTTTGCCGAGATGATGCCGAGCAGATGCGGGCCGTCGGCCCATTGTTCCGCGACCAGCAGCCGCCGCACATGGTGTTGCGCCATGATTTTGGCCGCCTCCGTCACCGGCGTTCCCGGCTCGACGGTCAGCACGTCGCGTGTCATCCACATGCTCACATTCATAGGTTCCACCAAGCGAAGCCGCAACCGGCCCAAGTTGCAAGCGCGAAAGTGGGCGGGTGACATTCAGCCGCCAGATTGGGCGCCGCCTGGCGGCAAAATCCGGCGTGAGAAATGCTTTATTGGCTGGTCATCGTGAAGAAGTTGACCCGCTTTTTTGTTCTTGTGGCATTGGTGTCCATCAGCGCCGCCGGCAGTCCTTTGTGTGCTGAGGTGATCCTGGGTGATCCGCCGCCAGCGCCGACCGATCTTTCAGGATTGCCGGGTGGTGGGCCCCATCCACGGATTGTCACGGGCGGGTTCAATGTGGATACCAGTTCCCGTGAACAAGTACGGGAATTTTACAATGCCGTCTATTCTTCATCCACTGGCATACCCATCAATTCCACCGCCGTGACGACGTCCTGTTTTCCGGGCACCAATTCGACGGCATTTATTGACGCGACCCTGGTGCGCATCAACTGGTATCGCGCCATGGCGGGGATGCCGGCGGCGGTGACCTTCGACGCCACCGAAAGCGCCAAGGACCAGGCGGCAGCGGTCATGATGTCCGAGCAGGGCGCTCTCCAACACGTTGGCAGTTGGACTGGCTGGACTTGTTTCAGTTCCGACGGAACCAACGCGTCGGCCAACTCAAACCTCGCGCTGGGCAACAACGGGCCGGACGCGATTGACGCTTACATTTTGGATAATGGCGCCAACAACTATGAAGTCGGCCACCGGCGCTGGATTCTCTATCCGCAGACCCAAATCATGGGCACCGGCGATGTGCCGCCGGAGAATACGTATTACTCCGCCAACGCCACCTGGGTTTTCGATGCCAACTATGGCGGTCCCCGGCCGGCCACGCGCACACCGTATGTTTCGTGGCCGCCCGCCGGCTACGTTCCCTATCAAGTCGTCTTTCCGCAATGGTCTTTTGCCCTGTCCAACGCCAATCTCAGCGCGGCGACAGTTACGATGAGCAGCAATGGCGTGGCTGTGCCGGTGACCTTGCAAAGTTACGCGACCGGGTATGGTGAGAATACGCTGGTGTGGTATCCCTCAAGCGTGAATCCGAGCACGGCAACGGCTTTTCCATTTGGCGGCACAGACACCGTTTATTCCGTCACCGTGAGCAACGTGGTGACTTCCGCCGGGACGAAAAGTTTTACCTACAACGTTACGCTGTTTGATCCGGCGACCACCGGCCCGGGCTATTCGCCATTGCTCATCAGCGGCACCAGCCAGCCGTCCGTCAATGTGGCCAATGCTTACGGTTGCACGCCTGCGACCAATCCCAACACGACCGGCTACCAATGGGTGGCATCGCAGATGACCAACGGCAACCTGGTAGACAATGCTTTGAACGGCCTGACCAATTTCACCATTTCGCCAGCGCCCGGCTATTCCATTGTCACTGCCCCGCCGACCGGCTCGGGCGAATGTTTTCATTTATGCCATGTCAATCCCGTGCCGCAGTTATTGCAGTTGAACGAGCTGTTGTTTCCTTCCAGCTCAACCACAATCAGTTTCAAGAGCCTGCTGGGTTATGCGTCGTCTGACGAGGTTGCAAGGGTGCAGATTTCGACCGATGGGGGAGGCACGTGGCAGGATCTGTTTACCGAAGCCGGCAGCAACGGCGCGGGTGAATCGTCTTTCACGCAACATACGCTGTCGCTGGCAAATTACGCGGGCGAAAGCGCGCAGTTGCGTTTTGATTATGATTTTTCAACCGGCAGCTACTATCCCCAAACCAACTCCTATGTTGGCTGGTGCCTGGAGAATATTATTGTGACCAACAGCCAGCAGTTGTTGAGTCAGATTACCAACTCGACCAGTTCAACCAACTTCGTCTTCACGCCCGCCCAAACGGGAAATTATTTACTACAGGCGCGCGGCGTCATTTTCAACCAGTTCTCCACCGATTTTGGGGTGGCAAAATCTGTCACGGCCGTGGTCGGCCAGCCAATCATTATGATGAATTCGCTGGTCCTTTCCGGCAGTCAGACCAAAATCAATTTCACGCTCGTGTCCGGTTCTGCTTCAAGTTTTCACCTGTTGCAGTCGGGTCAGCCTGGTGCCGCATGGGCAACCAATGGCAGCGCCAAGCTTACCACCAATGTTCCCGGCAGTTCCTATCAATTCACCACGACCAACGGTCCCGCCATGCGGTTTTACAGAGTCGTGACGCCTTAAGGCTGGTTTGCGGGAAGCCAATCATCCGGTTGAACGCACCGCCGGCAGGCCCTTGAGGATGCGCTCAATCTGCACGCGATGAAGACCGATATGCATGGCCGCCAAGGCATGCCAGGCGGCGGCATCCAGCGGGCCAAACCAGGGATGCGCGAAGCGTTTTACCGTTTTCAAATTGTCCGCAGCCGCAACGGTGGCCAGCAGCGTGTCACAGGATTTCTCAAACTCCGGAACCACGGCATTGGTTGCGAGTGGACTGGGTTTCACTGCGGCAGTGCTTGCCTTTCGATCCAGCACTATGCCCCTGGCCAGCGCCTCGATGACCTGATTGATCGAGTGATGCATGACGCGCAAATGGTCGAGCGTCATCCACACTGACCAGTATCGGCTGCTGTCTTCCAAACCTGGCGGACGGCTGATCAGCACCCGTCGGGCGCCGGCTTCGGCATCGCATGCGCGCGTAAGGTTGCGAATGGCCTCCCGCTCCTTTTGAAACTGGCGGGTGAACGCGTCGCGGTTGCCGGTCCATCGCTGCCATGCAAACAGGATTCTGGCGAGGTAAAGTTCGGGTTTGGGCAAACCAGCGCCGGGCGGGGCAAGTTTTGGTTCCAAGTCTGCGCTCATGTCCTGAGCGTGCCAGAATACTTGCAATAAGCAAGTAATATTGCTTGTTGTTTGCAAGTAATTCTCGTGGCAGACTGGGGTATGGCAAGAGCAAAACGCAAACCAGACGACCGGAAGACCGGGCGGCGTTCGCCCTGTCCGGTGGCTTGTTCCCTCGAGGTTGTGGGCGACCGGTGGACGTTGCTGGTCATCCGCGATTTGATGCTGGGACGCTCGCGCTTCCGCGATTTTGCCGCCTCGCCTGAAGGCATCCCCACCAATGTTCTGAGTGACCGGCTGGAACGCCTGGTGCAGCAGGAGGTCATCGAGCGCATTCCCGCCGCGGACGGCACGAAACGGTCGGCGTATGCGCTGACTAAAAAGGGTGAGGCCCTGGGACCGGTGATGAAAGCCATCCGGGATTGGGGATTGGCGTGGGAAAAAGGCACGCGCGTGTTGCTGGACAAGAAGTGACGCCGGGGCTTGGAGCACTCGGTGCTTCGGGTGCCACCAGCCTTTTGACAATCCTGCCGATTCGTTTAGCTTTGGGGCTGGATTTTTCGACTCCATGACTTTAATCGAACAGATGACCCGGCTGGCAAAACAGGCCAGGGCCGCGTCGCGCGAACTGGCCCGGCTGACCACGGCGGAGAAAAACGCCTGTCTGCTGGCCATGGCCGCCGCGCTGGAGCAAAACGCCGAAGCCATCAAGCAGGCCAATGCGCTCGACATGGATTTTGGCGCGCAGCATGGGCTGTCTCCCGCCATGCTCGACCGGCTCAAGCTGGATGACAAACGCATCGCCGGCATGGCGCGTGGATTGCGCGAAGTCGCGGCCCTGCCTGATCCCGTGGGGAGAATTTTGGATGAACGCACGCGCCCGAACGGGCTCAAGCTCCAAAAAATTTCCACGCCCATCGGCGTCGTGGTCATTATTTATGAATCGCGCCCGAACGTCACGGCGGACGCCGCAAGCCTGTGCTTTAAATCCGGCAACGCCACAATCCTGCGCGGCGGCAAGGAGGCGTTAAATTCAAACCAGATCATTGCCCGGACCATGATTGACGCGGGCAAAATCGCACATCGCGGTTTCCCTGAACAGGCCATTCAAGTGGTGCCGACGCCCGACCGCGAGGCGATTCCCATTTTGCTTTCGCTCACGCAATACGTTGACCTCTGCATGCCCCGCGGCGGCGAGGGACTCATCCGCGCCGTGGCCGAGTGCAGCAAGGTGCCCGTGATCAAGCATTACAAGGGCGTCTGCCATGTGTTTGTGGACGCCAATGCGGACCTGAAAATGGCCGGGGAAATTGTGATGAACGCCAAAGTGCAGCGGCCCGGTGTTTGCAACGCCATGGAGACGCTGCTGGTGGACCAATCGGTCGCCGCCCAATTTCTGCCTGTCATCGGCGCGAAATTGTTTGAGAAGCACGTGGAGCTTCGCGGCGATGAAACGGCGCTGGCGAATTTGAAGCCGGAAATTTCAAATTTCAAATCGGCGAAGCTCAAGCCGGTCGCCGAACAGGATTATTTCACTGAATACAACGATTACATCATGAACGTGCGTGTGGTTGAGGGCGTGCGGGCGGCGGTGGACCACATCAATTACTACGGCTCGGCGCATTCGGACAGCATTGTCACCGGCAACGAGGCGCACGCGAAACAATTCCTGGCCGAGGTGGATTCGGCAGCGGTGTATTGGAACGCGAGCACGCGTTTTACCGACGGCGGCGAATTCGGCATGGGCGCGGAAATCGGCATCAGTACTGATAAAATCGGCGCGCGCGGCCCGATGGGGCTGGAGGAATTGACCAGCTACAAATGGTTGGGGATTGGCACGGGGCAGGTGAGGACATGAGGTGACTCGTTGCCGCAATGCAGCAGGAAACCGCCAAACTACACTGATTTCGATTGGTCCACGGCAGTCGTTCATAACAGCGCAGTCTGATCGGAGGCGGACATTATCCCTTTAATTCATTATGCACCACGTAATGCGTTGGCATGATTTGTGGTGTAGGTTCCCCCGCCGTTATGAAGTTCATTTGTGTCAGCCACCGCCTGCGTTGTATGCGGTTGTGCCGGCTATTCCTTGTGCTCGCGCTGGTGGGCGATTTCGCGGCACAGGCTGACCAGATTATTTACACCGATTCGCTTCAGAACACCTGGCAGGATTGGAGCTGGGACGCGACTCGAAATTTTAGTTCGGGCACCTATGTTCATTCCGGATCGGATTCCATCAGCGTGACCATTACCAGCGGCTGGGGCGCCCTGTCACTGGAACACAGCGCCCAGGATTCCAGCACTTATACGAATCTCACTTTTTGGATCAACGGCGGAGCCCAGGGGGGCCAGCAATTGCAAATCTACGCGGAATTAAGCACGGGCGCCCAGTCGGCCATCAATTTGCCAACGCTGACCGCGAACCACTGGCAGCAACCGAATTTTTCCCTCGCCGCCTTGGGGGTGGCCAATCAGCCAGACTTCACCCGGTTTTCCATTCAGGATCGGAGCGGCGCGGCTGCGCCGGCGTTTTACGTGGATGACATCACCCTGCAATCCGGTCCGCCCTTGCCTCCGCCGCCGCAAACCACCAACACGGTCGTCACCGTGCATGTGGATGCGCAGGCCAATCGTCATGCGATCAGCCCGATGATTTATGGCGTCGCGTTTGCGTCGTCGAACGATCTGGCCATTTTAAATTTCACCATGAACCGGTCGGGCGGCAATAGTGAGACAAGTTACAACTGGCAGCTCAACGCACACAACCACGCCGCCGACTGGTATTTTGAGAGCATTGACGATGGCGACGCCACGCCTGGGGCCACGGCGGATGCTTTTGTGGCCAACAGTCTGTCCGGCGGCGCGCAGCCCATGATCACCATTCCCATGATTGGCTGGTCGCCCAAGCTGGCGGGCGGGCGCGGCAAGCTGGCCAGCTATTCGATTGCCAAATATGGCCCGCAAACCGGCAACGACTCGCAGTGGATGCCGGACGCCGGCAATGGCATTGCATCGCCTTCCAAAGTGGCCATTACGAACAACGACCCAAATGATGCCAATTTCCCGACCAATTCCACCTTTCAGAGCGGCTATGTGCAGCATCTCATCGGGGGCTGGGGCAGTTCCACCAACGGCGGCGTGCAGTTTTACATCATGGATAACGAACACAGCATCTGGTACTCCACGCATCAGGACGTTCATCCCATCGGGCCGACCATGCAGGAAATCCGGGACAAAATTTTGGATTACGCGAGCATGGTAAAATCCAATGATCCCAATGCGCTGGTTTGCGCGCCCGAAGAGTTCGGCTGGTCCGGGTACTTCTTCAGCGGTTATGATCAGCAATGGTCCGCGCTGCGCACGAATTATAACTCCGCGCAGTTTCCGGACCGCGCCGCCAATGGCGGCTGGGATTACATGCCGTGGCTGTTGAACCAGCTTCATCAGCACGACACCAATACCGGCCAGCGATTGCTGGATTATTTTACATTACATTGTTATCCGCAGGACGCCGCTGGGAATGACAGCGATGTTTCTACTGCCACCGAACTGGTGCGCAATGAATCCACCCGCCAGCTTTGGGACACCAATTATGTGGACCAAAGCTGGATTGGCGAGCAGCCCACGAACAACATCCTCATGCTCATCCCGCGCATGAAAGCCTGGGTCGCCAATTATTATCCGGGCACGAAAATCGGGATCACGGAATACAACTGGGGTGCCGAGCCTTATATGAATGGCGCCACCGCGCAGGCGGACATCCTGGGCATTTTTGGCCGCGAAGGACTCGACCTGGCCACGCGCTGGACGACCCCTGCGTCGAACACGCCCACCTATCTGGCCATGAAAATTTACCGCAATTACGACGGCAACGACTCCGCCTTTGGCGATACCAGCGTGGCCGCCACGGTGCCGGACCCGGACAACCTCTCGGCCTTTGCCGCTATACGCACCAATGACAGTGCGCTCACCATCATGGTCATCAACAAGACCCTCAGCGGACTTACGCCGTTGCAGTTGAGCGTCACCAACTTTGCCAACAGCGGCACGGCGCAGGCCTGGCAGTTCGCCGCGAACAATGTGATTACGCAGTTGGCGCCGATTCCCTACGCCGACGGCCTGCTCAGCAACACGTTGCCGGCGCAGAGCATCACCTTGTTGGTGTTGCCCACCGCCAAAAACCTGCGGCTGCGCGTGGGTACCAACGCCCCGCCGCGCCAGCTGGAATTGTGGATGGACGGGCAGGGCGGCCAGCGTTACATCCTGCAATCTTCTACCAATCTCATTGCCTGGTCCACCGTCAGCACCAATACGTTTTCGAGCAATTCGTTCCGCTTGTTGTTGGGCACCACCAACGCGTCGAAGATGTTCTATCGCGGGTTGTTGAATTCGCCTTAAACGTGGCTCGCAGTATGCGCGGGAATGGTTTTTCGCTGCGTCAAGGCTTGACCGCCGTGCCTTTCAACCCCAGCGCCCATTCGATGCCGCCGAGCAGGTGCGCTTGATAGGCCTGGCTGATTTCCGGCGAATTTTTCCGGTCTTTGATGTTCGGATCGGTGTCCCAGAGGTCTTCCCGGTGGCCGAGGGAAGTGTAAAACACTTTTCCCGCGCCGTAAGACTTGCACCAGGAAACCGCGAAATGTCCCGGCGCGCCAGTTTCCGGATGTTTGTCGAGAATCAGCAGGTCATGCACCTTCGCCGGGTCATAATCTTGGAACTGATATATTTCCTCCTGCGAGATCGTCCACACTTTCGGCAAGAGCGCGGTGGCGGGATTTTCCGGGTCCTGGTTCAGACAGTCCACGCTCACCTGCCGGCCGTGATGTGAGAACTGGCCGCCGAGCATCTCCGCGTAGGCTGGCCAATGATGGAACGTATCGCTCGCGGCGTGAATGCCGATGAATGCGTGCCCCGCCTTGATCCAGTCCAGGAAACCCTGCGGATCGGGAATGGGCAGGTCGCCGGTGGTGCTGAGAAAGACCACGCCGTCGTAATTTTTCAGCGACCCGGGCGAAAGCTTTTGCAGCGCGGTTTTCAGGGATGCGTTCCAGGCATCTTCTGCTACTTTAAATGCCGCCTTCTGTTCGTCGGTGGCGTCCGGCTTCAAGTTCTCCGGCTGATTCGGCGGTTGATCCACAAAATCCGCGGTGAATTCGCCGCTGTCCCTGCCAAGTTGCGCCAGGATTTTTTCCCCCGTGGGAATGGAACTGTGGCGGAAGCCGGTGGTGGTGGCAACGATCAGCAATTTTTTTGACCCGGCATGACCGGCCAGGAACATTTTGCAGCCGGTAAGGCCGGCCACCAGCGACGCAACGGCCAAAAACGTGAGCAGTTTTTTCATGGCTGGTTAATTTTAAAAGTTTACCGGTTCACGGATCATTGACGACCGGCACGGAACGCACCCAGATGTTGCGGAAGGCAACGGGGTTGTTATGGAACTGCAACGCAATCGGGCCGGTCGGCCCGTGTGGCGTGTATTTGCCCGGACTCTTCCAGTTGGTCGCGCCGCGAATCGCCTGATGGTTTTGCGCCACGACCCCGTTGTGAATCACGGTCACGTAGGCGGGGGTGACAAGCTGCCCATCCGCATCAAAATGCGGCACGTTGAAAATGATGTCGTAGGTTTGCCATTCACCCGGCGGGCGGCACGCATTGACCAGCGCCGGATGCTGGCCGTAAACGGCGGCTGTCGCGCCGTCGGCGTAGGTCTTGTTGGTGTAACAATCCAGCACCTGAATCTCGTAATGACCCATCAGGAAAACCCCGCTGTTGCCGCGGTCCTGACCGTCGCCGGTCGGCGGCGTTGGTTCGCGGAATTCCACATGCAGTTGCAGGTCGCCAAATTGATTGGTGGTGACGATGAAGCCCTTGGCCGCGACCATCGCTCCGTCTTCAATTGTCCACGACGCTGGTTCGCCGGTTTTCAGATCCCGCCACTGCGACAAATCCTTTCCGTCGAACAAAACGATGGCATCGCTGGGCGGCGTGGCGTTATCGCTGAACGCGCCAGGGGTCACGATGGGCGGTTGCGGGCGCGCCGGGTCGTGGACGTGCCATTTGCCGTCCGGCTGCAGGGGCGTGTCCTGAAAACCGCTGACGCCGTCAACGGTGACTTCCACGTTTGGCGGTTGGGCGGGCATGGTCTGGGCCGGCGGCGGCTCTTGGGGCAGTTTGGCCTGCGCTTGCGGAGCGGATTCTTTTCGGGTCGAGCAGCCAAAAAGCACGGCGCTCAAAATGATGACGGGCAGGACGAGTTTTTTCATGTTGGTTTTATAGCTGGGGAAATTTTGTCCACTTGCCGTTGGACGCCGAGGATTTCACGGCGGTTTCAATGAACGCCAGTCCGACCCAGCCGTCCTCGACGCTGGCATATTTGGCGCCGTCGCAGGCGAATTTTTTACCGGCCTTCCAGCGGCGCACATCGGCTTCAAAACTGCGGTGCAGTCGTGCAAAGGCGTCATGGAACCCTTCAGGATGGCCTGCCGGAATGGTCGGTTCAGCCATCAAATCGGCGGGCAGGTCTGACGGCAGAAAACCGTCGCCGGGCGTAACCGCGCCGCGCCAATAAACCCGGTCCGGCTGGTTGGCCAGACGGATGGTCAGGCGTTCCGGGTCTTCCTGTTTCCACTCCAGCGACCCCCTGGCGCCGGCGACGTTGATGCCGAGATCGTTTTTGGAACCGATGCAAATTTGTGAGGCCCGCACCAGGGCCCGGCCGCCGTTGTTGAGCCGGCAATAGACGGTGAGATGGTCATCCAGTTGCCGGCCTTCGACGAAGGTTTCCAGTTGCGCGGATAGCTCCTTGATTTCCAGTCCGGTGACATAGCGCAATTGCATGAGCGCATGCGTGCCAATGTCGCCGCCGCAGCCGGAGCCGCCGGCCCGTTTGGGATCCACCCGCCAGGAAGCCTGCTGCTGGCCGGTGGCTTCCAGCTTGGTTGCCAGCCAGCCTTGGAGATAATAAGCGTCCACCCAGCGGACCTCGCCGAGCAGACCGCTCCGGACAATATAGCGCGCCAGCCGGCTGATCCAGTGGCCGAGATACGTATGCGCCACGCCAAACGGGACATTTAACTCGTGCGAAACTTTCACCAGATCGCTGGCTTCCTTGAGATTCAGGCAGAGCGGTTTTTCGCAAAAGACCGCGATGCCGGCCTTCATCGCCTTCATCGCGGGATCATAGTGTACGAAATTGGGCGTGACGATGAGGATGTAATCGAGCCGCTCGTCTTCCGGCAGCGTTTTGTTTGCCGCGATCATCTCGTCATACGAGCCGTAACCCTTGATGGGGTAGGGCCAGTGGGCGGCTTCCTCCAGGGCGATTTTAGGGTCGGGGAAAAGCGCGCCCGCGACCACGCGCCGCGTGCCGTCGAAATGAATCGCCCGCTGATGCGGATGCACAATGAAGGCGCCCCGGCCGCCGCCGACAAGCCCGACATTGAGTGGTCTATTGATCATGGATTTGGACCGGGTATTTACTGGCGCAAATTTTTTTTTGATTCAACCATGCAAACTAGAGAAACCCGCGCGCCGAAACAAGCCGCGAATTTTGGCGCGGTGTCTTAATTGCATCCTCCTCCTTCTCGTCCTCGATTTTAAAGGTTTTCGAGAACGAGAACGACGACGAGGACGAACCGCTAACGACATTTTCACACAGCCTTTTTATGCCGCTTCAACACAGCCTTGCAGACCTGATTGGAGGGTGAATTCAAGGAGCTGCGACCCGCCTCGCGCAGCTGTTTTGGGGGGACAATCCGCGCTCCGGACCGGACGTGCGCATCCCGGTGATTCTCATTCGTTGCTTTTGACGGAAGCGGATGTAGATTGTACCCGGATGAATTCTGATTTTTATTCAGACTTTCGTGCCTTGGTCTCCCAACTTTGGCAATATCGCCCGATCCTCATCGTGCTGGTATGCGGTGGCTTTATCATTTTCGTCCTCGTGGTCGTTGACACGTATCGCCACCGTAAAAAACAAAAAAGCCGCCACAAACGGCTTCACTAAAAAATCAGCGCCGCCAGCGCGGTCGGCCTGATGGTTCCTGCCTGGATTGCCCGCCTTGATGCTGCGGGTGGGGCTGGCCCTGCCGCCGGGACTGCCCCGGATGTTGGCTGCGGGTCAAACGGTGGTCCTCTTCCCCCGGATTGTACGCCGGGGCGGCGGCGGAATAGTTGAATCCCTCCGCTTTTTTCCGCACGATGCC
>Ga0181520_10005949_pt1 | contig 19023 bp, 19 predicted proteins | sample PEATcosm2014_Bin_29_FD_132451 | JGI IMG/M metagenome (GOLD analysis project Ga0181520, IMG submission 132451) | Peatland microbial communities from MTU Mesocosm Facility, Houghton, MI, USA - PEATcosm2014_Bin02_30_metaG | ecosystem: Environmental > Terrestrial > Soil > Wetlands > Peat | place...
GCACAGAGGTTATCAACGTAACCTGCATCGAATGAATAAAATTGCAGCACTGGCCCCGCCCAGACAAGAGGAGATAAGTATAGCATTGCACATTTTGCGGGCGGATGAAGAGCACGTGCCGTGGCGGAGGACCGAGTTAGCCGCCGCGCGCCGGAGCGAGGCAGAGGAGCCGTATTGAAAGTTGCTGGATTCATCTAGATAGCGTGAATAGTGGATTCGCAAGAAGAAATCTCGCGTCTTTTAGATCGACGGGTTGCACTGGTTGCACGGCCGAAAACTCGTAGGCGCTACCTGTGACTGGGCCGCGCACATTCACCAGCGCCTGCCCGCAGTAATAAAGATCCAGAGCTGCATTCTGTGGGGTGTCATCAGTTCTCAACTCGTTTTGCTTTTGACCAGCGAGCATGACGTGCCTCCTCCAAGGAACCTATCCGGCTGCGGGCCCTCCATAGGACTCTTCCGCAACCGTGTTAGAACAAAAGCAACCAAATCAGCAACAGGAAGATCAAGTAGAGCCAGGGCGTTCTCCACGAGATCTCAAAATTCGACTGACTCCCTGACAAATCCAGGGAGTTTGCCGGTCTTAGAGAGTCGTTCTCTTTCAATACATGATGGGAGCGAAAATTAGCAGGATTCAAGTCCATTTCCGCGAAGATGCGCCGCATTCGAAACGCATAGAAGACTTCGTCGGCGCCAACTTCGCACAGGTTAAGCATCCGGTACAGCAAGGAGTTGCACAGCTTGACGCCGAGCCATGCCAGCCTGTGTACATTGAGCAGCCTCGCGTGACTTGGCTCAGTCAAGTCCACGATCTGTGCAGTCCGGTCGAGAGATTCTTCCCGTTCCATTTCCCGATCGAGCCTCGCAAAGGTCATCTTTGTTGTCAGTGTCTTCTGCCGCATCGCCCTCACACTCCACTGATAACTTTGTCCATATAGGACGTTGAAACGGGACTTACTCGGATGTACTTTCCCTGCTTCTGCGTCGCCCGCTCCAGCAGAGATGCCACCGCTGAGAGAGCGAGCCATTGAACCAGAAATCCCATTCGGCTACTGCTCATCCAGAGAGCCGGAGGCAGAGAAACCAGGAAGCTCACACAGTAGAAGCAATCCATCACGCGGCCCAGAAAATTAAAACCAAGAGCGGCGCGTAGCCGCACGATCAGATTGAAGGGGCCGCTTTCCCGCGCTAGTGAATGAGCAACTCGCCAGACAGCGAGTGAACACAGAGCAAGACACAACACAGAAGTTCCTTCAGTCATTCAAGTCCTCTTCTTTCTTCGGTGGCCACAGACGGAGACCGCTTCGAAAAGCGGCCCCCGTCTGCTTTCCTAGGGGAGGGCCAGTCAATCCTGCTAATTCTTCTCTTGCGGGCAAAATCCAGCCGAGGAGTGCTCCAGATTGGACATTGCATCGCCGTTCGCGCTGCTGCGTTTCCATATACGCAAGGCGCAGGTAGTGCCGTCCTGAATCTCCTGGGCGTTGATTGTGAAACTCTGATCGGTCACGCCTGAATTGGTTGTTACACCGTCCGGCGCTACAGTAAGTCCTGCATTCAAGCCAAAGGCCATGCCCTTCAAAGCTTTGATAGCCGCATCGACGATTTGGCCATCGACGTTGGTTTCGTCGCTCTCTTCCGTGCCGGCAGTGCCGAGGCTACGAAGTTGACTACCCACCCGCGCCTTGTCGCTCGGCGGAATCAGAATCCGGCACTCCATGACGTTTCCCCATACCACTGGAGCGTTAGGATCTGTGGTCGAAGGTGGTGTATTCCAGGAGAGCACCGCCCGAACCTTGACGATCTTTCCGACTTCGCTCTTAAGCCTTGCGCGAGATAGAAGATCAATCGGCAGGGAGACGTTGTATTCCAGACCTGCAGATGGAAGCCAGCCGAAGTCGTGCACCCTCACCGAAGCTGTCCCCTCGTACTTGAATCCGGAGCCCCAGTCAACCCAAAAGGCAACGTATTCTCTGCTTCCGGCCGTGTGAGGTCCTCCAGAGTAGCCGCTACCCCGCTTCACCGTAAGCACGCCGGTTAGTTGGCCTGTATCCGAGGCCAGCCCGATGCAGTACAACTGCTCGTACTCGGCATTGCGGTTTGTGCTTAACCATGTACCGGTCAATTTGGGAAGATCGATTCCAGGAACGCTGGCGAGCCATTTCGATGGGTGCGGGGCAATATCGGGAGAGTTGACCGCTTCGGTCAACGCGGTCGATAGGTAACGGTGCTGCGGAACCAGTGTGCCTGCGTAGAGTCGATGCAGTTCGGCAGGGCTCAGCGTCTTCGGCTCGACTCTCTGGTCTGATTGATCGGGATTGATTTCCAGTTTGATCTTGTCGATGAGCTTGACTTTGGCTCCGTACGAGAAGAAGGGCAGCGGGCTGCGATTGGCGCCGTCAGTCCTGACCTGAGCATTCCGGGCCCCGTCCCGCAGAGGTCGTCGATCCGCGGAGTTTGCCAGCCTCGTCTTCAACGGAAATAGGACATGTAGCGGCGAAAAGTTCTTTCTCATGCGCAGGACTTCCTTCGTGCTCTTATGGTTTGATGAAGCCATCAAGATGCCTCGGAATTGCGAAACTTGTTTTGGTCTTAAGGCCGGTTAATGAACGAATACTGCCCAGACGGCGGAACGGCAAGACCCTGGCTACAGTATTGTCACTGCGGAACACTCTGGAACCCTGAGAGCCACACGGGGTATAGTGGGGGCTCACCCAAAAACGTTTCAGTTTTTTGGATAAAGGTCACATGCCCCGTCAATATTGGGAGGCAATGCCAGAACTTACAGCCCATCAGGCAACGACGAATGATCCGGCTGTGGCCCATTCCGTGCCGAGCGGATGCGCCAGCCGCTTTATTATTTATGCCGCGACGAAAAGATTCTCCGCAAAGGCCCACTCCGCATCCAGCCATTGCTCAACGCACTCGAAACCGGTGCGCTGCGCCATCTGCAAGGGTTCGTCCTTCGCGTATTTATGACAACTCTCTGTCCAGATGGTTTCATCGCTTCGGAAAATGAAGTCAGTCTCTTCGATGGTGACTGTCTGGGTTTCAATGGAGCGGAGATGCATCTCGATCCGGCGATCGCGGGCGTTGTATAAGGCAAGGTGTTCAAATCTTGATGAGTCGAAGTTCCCAGTGAGCTCCCGGTTGATGCGTGCCAGCAGGTTGCGATTAAAGGCCTCTGTCACGCCGAGAGAGTCATCGTAGGCGGGAATAAGTTTGGCTAATGGCTTTTCAAGATCCGTGCCGAGCAATAGCGAATCGCCAGGCTCGAGTGTCTGACGAATCCTGCGAAGAAACTCCTCACCCGCCCCACGATCGAAGTTGCCTATCGAGCTGCCGAGAAATAGAACTACGACCGCGTCACCGGGCTGGCGACGGATGACCGCTCGATTCAAGCCATCAAGGTATTCGGTCTCAAAACCTAGAATGCTTACATGAGCCAAGTCATCGAGTTCGCGCTCGCAATTGACGAGAGCCGCAGACGATATTTCTATCGGGCAATAAGTCATCGATTTATGACGTGCCAGAGCCTCAAGTATCTGGCGGGTCTTTCGCCCGTTTCCGCTGCCCAGTTCGACGACCATGCCGTGTGCCGTCAAGTGTTCAGCGATATCGCCCGAGTACCGCCGCAGAATCCGCTCCTCCGCCTGCGTCAGCCCATACTCTGGAAGGCGCGTGATCACCTCAAACAAGGCGGAGCCGATATCGTCGTAGAGGTACTTTGACGGTAACTCTTTTTGCCCAATTTTTCCCAACCCGTTCCGCACTTCCTCAGCGAATGAGTTTACGGCCAGTGTCGCGCAATCGCGAATCAGCATACCGTCTCCCTTCAGTTATCAACACAACGGAAAGATGCGTAGACAAATGGATAATGCGGCTGGAACCAGTTTCGGTAGGAACGCCGAAGCATACAGGCCGCAGTCCGCGGCGACCCGCCTTTCACGACGTAATGTTTGTTATCAAAGAAGTCTGCCGAGTAACCGCGGTAAAAAGGAAATGCCTCAAATCCTGGTAGAGGCGCAAAGTGAGAGGAGGTCCACTCCCAGCCGTTTCCGAGAGTATCCTCCAATCCGAATGCGCTTCGTCCGCCTGGATAACTTCCAACCGCAACAGGATTCCAATGCTGGAAGTCAAAGTTGCCGCGACTAGAGTCGGGAGGAGCATCGCCCCACGGATACGCTCGCTCCACGCCCTCAGGCGTCCCGAAAGCTGCACGATGAAATTGGGCTTCAGTGGGAAGCGAGCGGTCAATGAAACGCGCGTAGGCCGCGGCTTCCGCGTGACTCACGTAGACCGGCCAATCAAGTGGTAACGGCAACTCTTCAAACATGGCCCGATAAAACCATTGGTTCTTTTGCACGAACCAGAAACGCGGATGGCCAAGCCTTTGTTTTTGAATCCAGGTCCAGCTCGAGTCGCTCCAGAATCGCCGATCATCGTAGCCACCCTCGCGCACAAACTTGAAAAACTCTCCGTTGGTGACCTTGTGAGAGGAAATCGCAAAGGCAGAGACATCAATAGAGTATTCTTCAAACTCGTTGTCCCAGCCAAATGACTCCCCGCCGCGCGGAATTCCCAGCGTTGCCGTTCCTGCCGGGATTTCAAGCATTCTGGAGACAACCGGCAGCGTGGACCGAGTGGAACTAACAGGGTGATAACTGCGCGGCGCAATCTTTTTATCCAGACTTAGTTGATGCAGCATATACGCCAGAGTCTCTGCATGCATCAGGCGATGCTCCGCCGCTACGTTCAGGATAACTTCCTGGGGGTACTTCCAATAGCTCGCCGAGGAGCCCAGATGTTCTTCAAGAATGTTATCGATCCTTTCGCGGACGCGTAGTTTATAGTCATCGATCTCCGCAAGGCGAGGCCAGTCGGAAGGCTTATCCTGCGGAAGACCGCCACCGACAGGATCGATACCAAATGCAAAGAGGCGATCGAATTCATTGTGCATTGGCCCGAGCCCTAGAGCTTGGCCAGCGATCAGATTCCAGTCGAATGCTTCAAGATGGCCAATGTAAAAGGCAATTCGGTGTCTCTCAGGAATGGGCCGATCATATAGAGCCTCTGTGCGCACCGTCCGAAATAAGTCATCGGTCACCGACCGCGATTCAGCCAAACGCAGCAATAGCTGCACTCGAGTTTCCTGACGTGTTGCGAAGGTACTCATCGATGACTTCTTCCTTCGGACTTTGGTGCCGACCCGCGCGGAAACGGCTCGATCATAGCATCGTCGATGTAACACCATCCCCAGTTTTCACCCGGCTCAATCGACCGCATGATAGGATGCTTGGTTTTGGTGAAGTGTTTTGTAGCGTGCCGGTTTTTCGAGGAGTCGCAGCAACCGACGTGGCCGCAGATTTCGCAGAGGCGCAGATGCACCCACGAATCGCCCATCTGCAAGCACTCCTCGCACCCATCTGTCTTAGGAGATGGATTTTGTATCTGGCTCAGGTGTGAGCAAGTTTGCTGCATCATTCCACTCCTCGGTTACGCCAACGGGCGTGCTCTTCGGCTGAGTCAAAGGTAAGTAGACCTGAAATCGTGTGTCGCCGGGGTGCGAAGTAACTTGTATCTCGCCATGATGATTGCGAACGATGCGGCCAACCGTATCCAGGCCCATGCCCGTTCCCTCGCCAACTCCCTTTGTCGTGAAGAATGGCTCAAAGATGTGGGGCAGAACGTCGGGTGGGATTCCTGGACCATTGTCGCCAATCTCCACGAGCACGCGATCTAGATCCCGTCTTGTGCGCACGCGCAATTTACCTTTTCCGCGCATGGCCTCAATAGCGTTGGCAATCAGGTTTGTCCAAATCTGATTGAGTTCCCCACCAAAGGCGCAGATCTTCGGCAAGCTCTCATCATATTCGCGAACCACCGTAATTCCGCCCTTGAGTTTATGGTTCAAAATCGTGAGTGTATTCTCAAGCCCCTGGTGAAGATCGACCTCCTTCATCGCCGCCTGATCCATATACGAGTATTCTTTGACTGCCTGGACCAGATACGAGATACGTTTGGTGCTGATCTCAATCTCGTCGATCAGCCTCGCAATCGAGAGAAGTGACGTGATGCGGGTCAGTGCGTCGCCCAGCACCTCGTCTCCGACCTGGTTCGCCAGGAATTCCAGCTTGGGGATTTCCACTCCGGCGTCGGCGATGGCAGGCGCGATTTTCCACGCCTCCGGCACGTGACGGGCTTCGAGCCAGGTGACGATGCGTTCTTCGCGGTCGCTCTGGGCTAGCGGATCAGCCGAAGCGCCGGAGGTGCGCTTGGCCTCACGTTCGAAGCGGGTAATCATCTCTCGCTGTTCACAGGAAAGCGCGTGGCGCGCCAACCGGATACTCGCCTCCCGCACAGTCTCAAGCGCTTCGCGAAGGCTTGCTGTTGCGCGTTGTGCGGCGGCGGCGGGGTTGTTCAGTTCATGCGCCAGGCCAGCGGAGAGTTTGCCAAGCGCCACCAACTTATCGCGCTGCGTCTCGATCCGCGTCGTCTCGCGGATGCGGTCGGCCATAAGGGAAACCAACCGCTGTCCAAGCAAGGGCATGCGCTGCAGCATCTCTGGAAAGAGGCTTCTGTGAAGATTGGCGACTCGCGTGGGTAGCACCGCACGGCTGGTACCGACAAAGTGCGTTAGCCGCGAGTACGGGAGCAGGCCGGTAACCTGACCCGCAAACCCCCGGAAGATCATCTCATCGGCTCCGGTTCCCCGTTGAAAACGAACCTCTCCCTCGATGATCACGGTGAGATTGTCAAGTGGTTCACCCTCGCGGCCCATGATCTCCCCCGGCTGAAAGCGATACTCTTCGAGATGGTCCGTCAGCCAGTCGAGCTGTTCATCGGGCAAATCCGCGAAGACCTCAATCTTTCGCAGATCTTCGATTGAGATTGTTCCCGATGCGTTTTGAATTCTTTCCGTTGCACTCGCCAGATTCTGCGCCAAGTTACACCTCGCTGAGATATTGATGAGTGAACTGCACGGCAATCGAGCCCTCGCCCACGCCCGACGCAACCCTTTTCACTGAGCCGTGGCGTACATCTCCGGCTGCAAAGACGCCTGGCACGCTGGATTCAACCCAGTAAGGATTGCGCTCCAACTGCCATCCCTTCGGCATCTTTCCGTCTCGCATCAAGTCGGCCCCAGTTAATATGAATCCGCGCTCGTCTCGCTCCACCACGCCTGAGAGCCAGTCTGTGTTGGGTTCAGCGCCGATAAAAATCGACAGCATGTTTGTCGGCACCTTCGACGTATCGCCCGTCTCAGCACAATGAATCGAGACGGCTTCGAGGTGCGTGTCGCCGTGAACCTCCGTGACCTGGCAGTGGGTTTCAACCTTGATGTTCGGTGTCTTTTTGATCTGGTCTATCAAGTATTGCGACATCGTCGCGGAGAGCGACGGCCCACGTACCAGCATGACCACTTGCCGTGCGTATTTTGAAAAGTACATTGCGGCCTGGCCAGCCGAGTTCGCGCCACCGACGATGTACACGTCCTCGCCCTGGCACTCCTGCGCCTCAGTCATCGCCGAGCCATAGTAGACGCCGCTGCCTTGCAGCCGCTCCGCGCCAGGCACGTCAAGCTTACGGTAGGAAACGCCTGTCGCGACCAGCAGAGCTTTGCAGCCCACATCCGATCCCGTTGCCAGTTTGACGATCTTCGACGGACCCTCAACGCTGACGCCAGTTACTTGCTGCGGAGTAAGAATCTCCACCCCGAATCGCCGCGCCTGGGTCACAGCGCGCCGTGCCAGATCGCTACCACTTAGCCCCGAAGGAAATCCGAGATAGTTCTCAATGCGCGAACTCATCCCTGCCTGGCCACCCGGCGCTTCCATCTCGATCAGCACCGTGCTCAGGCCCTCCGACGCGCCATAAACGGCTGCCGCCAGACCCGCAGGCCCGCCGCCGACAATCACCAGATCGTAAAACGCTACCTCAGGTCGAATACGCAGCCCCAGCCTCTCAGCCAGCTCACCCATGCTCGGGTCAGAAAGTGACGTGCCATCCGGAAAGAGCACCTTCGGCAGGCTTGAAGCCTCTGCACCGGCCGCATCCACGAGGCGGCGCACCTCGGCACTCTGCCCCGCCGTCTCCACATCGATCCATTGGTAAGGCGTCTGGTTGCGGGTCAGGAAGTCTCGAATTGCGTAAGAGCGCGGAGACCAGCGCGTTCCTAGAACACGAACCCCATCCATCGGAGGCCGGTACGACCCCATCCAATCATCCAGCAGATCATCGAGCACGGGATAGAGATGTTCTTCAGGCGGATCCCAGGGCTTGAGCAGGTAGTGGTGGATCTTGGCGTCGTTAATGGCGCGAATCGCCGCATCGGTGTCGGCGTAGGCGGTCAGCAGAACGCGCTTGGCGTTAGGAAAGATCTCCATCGACTGCCCGAGAAACTCCACGCCATTCATCTGCGGCATGCGTTGGTCTACGAGCAGCAACGCCACTGAATCATCACGCCGCTTGAGCCCGCGAAGAGCCTCAAGAGCTGTGGCGCCGGAGTCCGCGCGCAGTACGCGGTACCGCTCAGCATAGCGGCTCCGCAGATCTCGCTCGACAGCACGCAATACTTCGGGGTCGTCATCGACGGTGAGCAGAACAGGCTTGGCCATGGTTCTTCCCTTACAATCCCTTGCGCGGGGTTACAAAGGAGAAACACAGACGATCCTTCTACCCCCTTACATTGCGACAGACTCTTAGATGAGGTCAAACCCTCGCCGGTTTCATTCCTTCAGTTTTTATTGTCCAGTTCTCGTCTCGGTCAAGTGCTCCAATTTCAACGTGGGCTCTACCGGATGGGGAAAACTCGATGCGGAGGGAGACGGGGGCTTCAAACCCCTCAAAAAGCCAGCATAATAAGAGCCTATCCGTAAGTTTGTAGCGCCGTCTCCGGACCGGCTGTTCTGGCGGCATCCGCGCCCGCGCTATTACGCAAAGCACAGGTCGAACGGCGCAACCTTCAACCCGGTCCTCGCAGCTTTGGAAGAGCACTACTCCAATAGCCTGCTCTGGGCGCAGTCGAAGAACCTGCTTTTGCACTTCGCGCTTTGCAACGGCACGATTTGAAGGGTACGGGCTTCAGCCCGTACATAACAACCAATAATAATTCCAACCAAACAAGAACGCGGACCGCAAGGCCCGCGTGCTTGATATTGATGCTCCCCCTACAGGGGAAACTTAGCTACCTCAAGAGCAGCTGCATGGCCATATCTAAATCCCTCAGGCCGGGCAAAATACGTACTTTAACCGTTTCGTATTCACCTTTCGGGTCGATTGGCTGATGAACTCGAATGCTGGTATGCGCTACCTCACCGCGGGCAGTGCCAAAAGAGTTGAGCGTCGAAAGCCAAGTCCCATCGATTGCGGCCCAATCAACGCCAACCGGTGGCAGGAACTTCTGGAGATTCTCTTGCTTGATTCCGTTATTATCCTTGATTGCTTTATTGAATCTTCCGAAGGAGAAACCAACAGCTTCCGTCAAGCTGGTGAACGATTTATCGGAAGGCCGGAGGCATGCGAGCAGCGAAATTACCGTGTGTCGCGGTTTAAGGTCCGCCCGCCACGAATCAAAGGCGCTCGTTACGACCTCCGACGCCCTTTCTTCAAGAAATGCTTCGATCTCCGCATGAACGAGAAGCCTATATCCGCGAGTTCTGTCGAGTTGAAGTTCACTGTAGGACCCTGTCGGTGAGAATGCCCTGGGCAGCATTCTGCGCCTCAGCTGTTCCAGCCTGCGCTCTAGCAGTCGATAACGGCGAGATTGACCCATGGCTCTTACTGTTGCGCCCCAAATTGAGGAACCTGAATTGGTAGCTCGATGGCCACTGACAACGCGTTCCCCCAAGCCGCCAAGCGCAGCTGCGTTGCTGTAATGCTCTTTGTCGTAGCCTCGAGTGTCCTAACAAATTCTGGATTGTCGCAGAGCGTCCTAAAAGCCTCCACGACCTGCTCTTTTCGCTCGATACTTCGCGATCGAATATCTTTCTTACTGAAGTAGAAAACCATGATGTCAAAAACTGCCCGGTTTCGTCTTGCTTGGTATTTGTCGCCTTCCCATTTCCGGAATGCACCCTCATTGCCGAACAACTCGAAGGTGACTTCAATTGCCGCATCCATGTCGTCAGCTGCTGACTCAATGAGTGTCCTTTCGTCCTTCCATTTTTGATTCAGAGTAAGACAGGTCATATCCATGAACCACTTGAGGTTGCCGTTATACAGATCAATGAAGAAATGGAATGCGTAGAAACGTACTAATAACTCAACATCGCGCATTCGGAAATCCGGCGACTGGATGCGGAGAAACTTCTGCAACCCTCCGCTTTGGGCTGACCTTTCGACAGTGAAAGCCACGAACTCTCCCGGGTGGAGGGCCTGTCTTAATTCCTGCGGTGAGAGCTGAACGCTTCCTGTGTTTAAACGATGGAAGACGAGGTAGAGAAAGTCTTCACTGGGCCAGTTTCGAAGAACAACAGTTCGTATCGGCTGGTTCTGAAAGGAAGAGACCTCCGACTGCAATCCAGGATCGCTCTCCATATCGTGAAGGGTTAGCCCGTTGAGTTTCATCAAAACGCTTAAACCAGAGAGGGCTAACGGTTTATGCGGGGCATCCGGCTTGGCGGCGAATTGTTGGAGGCTTAGCAACCTCTGCTTACCGTCAATCACGATGTAAGAGCCTTTTCGACCCTTCGCCTCAGCGAGAACAATCTGAGGGATCGGTAATCCGAGCAGGAGCGATTCGATAAATCGGCTCTTTCTGTCAGGACGCCAAGCATCTCGACGTTGATAGCCGGGATCGAGCGAGATGTTTCCTTTATCGAGTTGCAACAAAATGGTCTCGGCAGTCCAGTCAGTTGAAAATACGACGGCCTGCGAAAATGTCGCTGTATTTAGGGACGCCAGATCCTCCTCGCCTTCGGCCTCTGGCTCATTGTTTGCGAGATCCTGCAAGGCTAGCAAAGGTAGCTGTTCATTCACTCTGGTCGCTCCTTAATCCTTGTAATGTTGGAGAAAACCAGTTTACTCCAGCAACCTAGACCGGGTGCCTCAGATCGGGACTCTCGGACCTGGATACCACGAACTCGCGCCGAACACACGCTAGATTCACCAGACACTGCCTGGAACGGTGTTTGCAGATTATTTCCAACTTTCCTGTTACCTTGAAGCTGGTTCGATCGCCGAGGTTGGGCGGTCGGACCCTTCCGCCAAAAAGTAAGGCATACCCCCTCCCCCCTCCTTCGCTGTGAAACTGTGAGGCTGTGATGGAATTGCCTTGCATTGGTTCGGCACCACACAAGTCACGTTAGGATTTTGGTACCGAAAGGGGCAAAACCCGACAATAACCTCATAAAACCCATAGACGGACCTGATCAGATCGGGGAAGATAGTGCAAAAGGAGCCTTCCCAATGCGGTTTACAGCACGAGTCGAAATCCACGATAACCAGTACGTGATGCTGCACGAGCGCATGAAAGCAGCGTCTTTTAGCCGCACAATGGTGGATTCAACCACCGGGAAGAGAATCCACTTGCCCCTCGGCGAGTATGTGAGCGAAGCCTTTTCATCCGCGCAGAAGGCGCTCTTTGCCGCCATGCAGGCATCGCTCCCTGTCGATTTTCACGCTGAGATCGTGGTCTCAGGCGGAGGCAAAATCGTGACTCACGGCTGCCCCGAGGTAGAAGAGAACCCATGGTCGTTTATCTTCCCGACTGCGGCGGCTCAGTCCAAGGCGACGATGCCCGCGATAGGATGCTACAGCTTATTCCAGAATTAGCCTGAGAAGGGATCCATCTTTAGAACGGCAACTATCGCCGGACCAACGGTGAATGGTCCGAGGTCTCCCACAACCTACGAAACACGTCTTCTTCCGCAATGCTGCTTGTTGCACGCTCATTCCTGGACTCACTCTCCTGACGATCGAGGGCGAGAAAAGCAGCCTGTACCAGTTGGCTCGGATTCTCGTAGCGCCCGCTTTCGACTCTGCACAGGATGAATTCATAGGTATCGGGAGGCAACTGAAGAAGGCGATAAGTCATAGAACACCCCACATGTTTATCAATGGATTTGCTATATAGTGATCGCGCGAAAGAAATCGTTACATTCGTACTAAGGGTTTTTAAGGAAATAGATTGACTCTTTGGATGAGTCTGTTATCGGACTTATCAAATCCAATTGCAAATTCCCGAACGTGTGCGCTTCACAGACAGCGAAGCCAGCCCCGAAAGGCTGGCTTCGTTTCCTCCCCGCAAAGGGCAAGAGGCCGTGGTTTCTTGACTATTACATCTTGGCCGCGTGTTTGTGATGCCGCTCGTTGAGGGGCTTGCGCACTTCTGCCTTCACCATGCTTTCGTCCACTGGGGTGGTTCCAGAGACGTCGGCCGAGAAGTTGGCTCCTGAGGGAACCAGGTAGGGGTTCACCGTCTTCCCATCGGCAGTGCCAGTCGCCACGGAAATTCGGGCGGGGTCGATGCCCTTCTCCGTAACAAGGTACTCCTTGACGTTGACGGCGCGCTGGGCTGCGGGGTCAACCATCTTGGCATGCTTCTTGTGGTGCTTAGGCGGAGCCTTTTCTTCCGCCGTCGCATTGCCAACCAGCACAACCTTTGCATCCGGCTGCTGCTGCAGGCTCAAGGCAACTGCGTCAAGCTGGGCCTTGGCTTCGTTATCCACGCGCGTCGAACGCTTCTTATCTCCCTCGAAGCTGATCGCAGAGAGCGTCTGTGTGTGTGGAACCGGAGCAACGTATGGCGCAAGAATCGTCACGCTGGTGCTGGCGCTTGCCGTATGGCCCTTATCGTCGGCCACGTTGCAGGAGATGCCAACGCTGCCTGTGGGCGCGCCGGTTGAGGAGAAGGTGGCTGTAGTTCCGCTTCCGCTGATCGACCCGGCGGCTGCGGAATAGGTGTACGTCAGCGGGCGATTCTGCGGGCTCAGACCGGTGGCCGTTACGGTGCTGGTCTCACCGGGTTTGATGGTGACAGGGCTGGCAGCGCAGGCAAGAGTCGGTGGCTCATACTCCTTCACCGTGTAGCTGGCCGTGCACTCGGCGGACTGGCCGGGTTTCAAGCCTTCCTTGCCCTTCTTGCCTTCCTTGACTGTAGCCTTCACCGTGTAACTGCCTGGAGTCAGGGCGGCCGTGCTGACGGTAGCCGTTGTGCCGCTACCGGTCACTCCCGTTCCCGACCAGTCATACACTACGTTGGTCTTCTTGTTGGGATCTACCGATCCAACTGTCGCGGTTGCTGTAACCGCGTCGCCGGGGAATATGGCCGGTGGGTTGGCCTGGCACGCAAGGGTCACAGCCGGTGGCTTCTTGCAGCCCATTGGAACAAGTGCAAGACATGCCAAAGCTGAAACCTGCAAAATAGACCTGAAAGAATGCGAACTCATCTGTGTTTCCTCCCGTTTTTTGAAAACCACTGCACCAAGAACGCTAAAAGCCTGAATCACCATGTTAGTCGCAAGAGCCCAGATTTATCTAGAGCAATAACGCTCAACCTGTGAACAACGCTGACGATTGTCCGCGTTCTTCTCATCGGATTACGCTGAACAAGGGGCAACACTGCCCGATTTCTCCTCCCGATCAGTGAAATGCCTACCGGTTGAAGACCACGTACTTGCGCTGAACATACAGCCGGAAGCCGCCTGCCGGGTCGGCCACCACCTGCAGCGGCATGGGCCGCTTCATTCCAGCTTCCTCGCTTGTAGCCACGCTCAGCACATCGTGTGCGCCCAGGTCGGTGACCAGAAGCTTGTCGTCAACGAATCCCAAGCCATAGGCGCCTGCCGCCAGGTTTTGCCCGCCCACCTTGATGGGAACCTCGGTGATGAAGTATGCCTGGTACTTTGCCTGCACGCCGGTGTTGTAGCCGCTTGTGTCCACCAGGGCCGCCAGCACATAGAACCCGTCGGCCAGTTTCACGCCGCCCGAGTTCCGCAACTCGGTGGGAGCCGATTGCCCGCGATAGAACACAGTGGCAGGCAGCAGCTTCTGCATCTCTGCCGGCTTAAGCACGGTATCGCCGCCCTGCCCCTGCATCATCCCCGGCGCTATCATCGCCACGGCCAGCGCACCGGCCGCCGCCAACTTCCAAATCCTGCTGAAATACATTGAAAAACCTCCATGCTTCTGCTGTGTACCGGAGTATATCGCACCATCCCCGGCATTTGCCGGTGCCCATTGCCGATTGCCGCGAACTTTCGCACCGGTTTCCCTCTGAGGACCGGCAGGTGCGACAATCTTTGCGTCGGGGCTGAGGGTCCCGGCAGGGATTCTCTCCCACGGAGGTAAATGCTTGTGAAGCGTCTATTGATTTGTACGGGCGCGCTCGTCGCCGCCGCGCTCACTTTATCTGCTCAGCAAGGCCCGCCGAAGAGCCCGCCGGCCACCGAGTCAGCGACCATCGCCGGCAAAGCCATCACCGTCGCCTACAGCTCCCCCGGCGTCAAGGGCCGTGCAGGCGACATCTTTGGCAAGGACGGACTCATCGGCCACGACCCCACCTGTCCGGTCTGGCGTGCCGGAGCCAATTCGGCTACCAAACTACACACCGAGGCAGATCTGACCATTGGCGGCCTGGCTGTCCCCAAGGGTGACTACACTCTCTACGTCGATGTCTCAGACCCTGACAACTGGGTGCTGATCGTCAATAAGCAAACCGGCCAGTGGGGTACTCAATACGACAAGGCGCAAGATCTAGGCCGGGTCAAGATGACGATGAGCAAACCTCTCGCGATGGTCGAAAACCTGAAGTACACCATCACCGATCTTGGCGGCACCACTGGCAAGCTCGCGCTTGAGTGGGAAAACCACTCGTCATCTGTCCTGATCGCCGTGCATTGAGATCCGGCTTTCAATAGGCGGGTGTGGCAGGGCGGCGATTTGCAGAGAATTCGCCGCTCTGCCGATACAATAGGTAAAGTGCGTCATTCCTGCCGGAAGGGTGAGAACTTTGCCGTTGTATGCGTATCGCTGCACTCAGTGCGGCCACCGTTTTGAGAAGATCCAGAATTTCAGCTCCAAACCGGAGCTTGTCTGCCCCATCTGCCAGGGTATACTCGAACGCCCTCTTACCGCGCCGCGCCTGCACTTCAAGGGAGCTGGCTGGTATGTGAACGATTACGCGGCAAAGACCAGCCCGTCCACTGCCGAGTCTGCTCCCGCAGCTTCCCCAGCCGAGACCAAAACGCCCGAAACCCCGAAGGAGGGCGCTCCAAGCACTCCCCCCGCACCCGCTGCGCCGCCTCCCGCCACGACAAGCTAGGTTGCGTGACGTAAGGTTGCTACTTCCAAGATCAAGGAATAATGCGCCGGTGTCTTCCGAATTAGCAGATCCTAAATTGAATTCCCCTTCTGCCGATAAACTTGATATTGTTCCGGAAGGCAAATCCGCAGGAAAATGAAGAGCCCCTCCGACATGAATCAGCACCAGGAGCGCACCCGGCGCCCCAAACAGGTTGTCCATCTCGACAAATTGACCGGCCTGGCCAACCGTGCCTTGCTCGGCGACCGCTTACACAATGCGATCGCTCAGTCCAAGCGGTGGGGCCAGTTGATCGCGGTGGTGCGTCTCAATTTGGACGGGCTGGAAGCGATCAATGATCACCACAGTCATAATGCCAGCGAGCAGGTGCTGGTATCCCTCGCTCGGGGAATGAAGAGGACATTGCACAAAGGCGAAACATTGGCCCGTTTGGAAGGCCATAGATTCGCGGCAGTCCTGCCCGTGCTCGAGAAAGAGCAGGACTGTATACCTGGACTCATTCGTTTGCTTGAGGCTGCCGCCGAACCTGTACGAGTCGGTGAGTCAACCTTTCAGCTTTCGGCTAGCATCGGCGTCGCCTTCTTCCCGCAAGAGCGAGATGCGGATGAAGATCAACTGTTGCGCCAGGCTGGTCAGGCCATGCACCGGGCCAGGGCAGCCGGCAAGAACCACTATCACTTCTACGATCCCGCCGAGGACACTGGCGGAGATGGCCACCCTGAAAGCCTTGAGCGAATCCGCCAGGCCCTCGCGGCTCACGAATTCGTGATGTACTACCAGCCGAAAGTCAATCTCTCCACGGGCCAGATTGTGGGTGCCGAGGCGCTGATCCGCTGGCAACACCCTGAGAGGGGTCTGGTGCCGCCTGCGGAGTTTCTGCCTGTCATCGAAGATCATCCGTTTGCGGTTGTCTTGGGCGAGTGGGTTATTAGCGCCGCACTGGCCCAACTGGAAGAGTGGCAAGATGCGGGGCTAGGTATTTCTGTAAGTGTGAATGTTGGAGCCCGTCAATTGAGGCAGCCGGGCTTCAGTGATCGTCTGGGCTCACTGCTCGCCGAGCACCCGCGCATCAATCCGTCCAGCCTGGAACTCGAGATTCTGGAAACCGACCCCATGGAAGACATAGCCCACCTGTCAGGTGTACTAACGAAATGCCGTGGGATTGGGGTATCGCTTGCCCTCGACGACTTCGGCTCCAGCCATTTCGCGCTCGTCGATCTCAAAAAGTTGCCCTTCGATATTCTCAAGATCGACCCGAGCTTCGTGCGCGACATTCTCGAAAGTCCAGATGACCTGACGATTCTGGAGGGAGTTCTTGGGCTTGCCACGGCCTTCCGGCGACAGCCAGTCGCTGAAGGCGTGGAGACCGCGGAACAGGGTGTGATTCTTCTCCGGTTGGGCTGTAAATTGGCGCAGGGCTATGGCATTGCAAGGCCGATGCCGGCCGACAAGCTTCCCGGCTGGGTAACTGCCTTTCGCCCCGATCCTCGCTGGATCGAGGCTCTCTCGGTGAGCGTGGACGAGCGGCCCCTGCTTCACGCCGGCGTGGAACACCGTGCATGGGCCGCGTCTCTCGAAGCATTCCTCAAGGGCGAATGCGAAGTCGAGCCCCGCCTAAGCCGGTACCAGTGCCGATTTGGAGCGTGGCTCTATGCAGAGGGTCCAGACGGGCGGAGCTCCCAGCCGGCCTTTCAACCGATCGTCGCGCTGCATTGGAAGATTCATGCTTTGGCGACGGGCATTATGAAGTACAGAACCTACGGTCGCAATGACGAGGCTCTGGCCCATCTACGCGACCTAAAAGATCATGTGGACAAGCTGGCCGATCTGCTGAATGCCTTCGGCAAGAAGAACTAAAGCAACTTCCACATTGCGCAAAGGCATGATCGATCCGCAGGCCTTCCCCAGCTTCGATCAAGAATGAAGAGAGATTAAAAGACCTTCATCCGGATGACCAGGTATTTTTTCGGGTCTTCGCGAATGCTCTTCACCAATTGCTGGGTCTGGTCCATCGTCTGGTCGGCGTGGTCATAGAGCGAACGGTTCTGCACAAACTGTCCTAGCGTGCCTTTGCCCTCGTCCACGCCCTTGAGGATCGAGTCCAGCCGCGTGACGGTGTCATCGAGCTTCTGCGCAAATTCAGGATCTTTGGCGATCTTGCCCAGCGTGCCCTTGCCGGCATTGATCTCGGCCACCAACTGATTCGTGTTGGCCACGGTGGCGTTCAAGTTGTTATAGAGCGTGTCGTCCTTGAGCAGCTTGCCCGCTGTACCCTTACCCTCGTCCAAAGCGATGGTGATCTTGTCGAGCCTGTCGATCGCCGAGTTGGCGCGGGAGTAAAGCGTATCGTCGTTGACCAGCTTGCCTAGCGAGCCTTTGCCATTGGCAACCGCGCTGGTAATCGTCTCAAGATCGGTGGCTATGAGCGAAATCTTCCTAGCTAGTTCCGGGTCGTTGATCAGCTCGCCTACCGCGCCATGGCGTGAATTGAGCGAATCGACCAGGGTCTCGATCTTTCGCGTCAGCGTTTGCACCTCCACGATGGAGTCGCTGCTAGTGCGGATCACATCCTGAATGCTGGGTGAGCCGGAAGCCTTCAATTCGGCATTGTTGGCCGGGGGGGGGCCGTTGGCGTGGGCTGAGCTGATATCGACGTAGCTGTCGCCGAGCACACCCGCCTGGGCAATCGCGGCAGTTGAATCAGTATGCAGGTGGCTCAGATCTTCATAGCCCACTTGCATAGTCACTTCGACCGGCGTCGGGTTGCGGTCAGGAACCACGCGAACACGGATCACGTTGCCGATTGTCACGCCCTCGAGCGTAACCGGCGCACCCGGCTTCACACCGGCCGCATTCTCAAAGTAAGAACGCAGCGCCAGTTTGCGTGCAAACAGCCCGCCCGTCGAGCCGGACATGAGAAGAATCAGCCCGACCAGAACGGCCATGGCCACCAGAACCAAAGCTCCCACTCTCAGTTGCGACCACTGAATCTCTTTGCGGCTTGGCACGGCACTCCCCTGGTTGAAAAGGAACCAGTTAACGCCTTGAGAATAGCAGAAATGGCGGAATCACCGCCCGTCCTCAAGCACTACGCTGGCCAAGGCGAACGCTGCGGTGTGGGTAATGGAAAGCGCGGCGCGGACAGCGCCCAGGCGGCCTGCAAACTCGGCGGCGCGCCCATGAAACTGGAGGGTGGGCCTTCCGCTAGGCTCGCGCACAACCTCAATCTCCAGCCAGTTCACTCCATGGCTGATACCTGTTCCTAAAGCCTTAGCTCCGGCCTCCTTAGCGGCAAACCGGGCGGCAAGACTCTCCGCGGCCATGCGCTTGCGCAGGCAATAGGCCTGCTCCGAGGCGGTGTAGATGCGGTCGAGAAACCGCTTCCCGTAGCGATCCACGGACAGCTGGATTCGCTCGATCTCAACCATGTCGATTCCGGAGCCAACGATCATTCTGTCTATGAAGCTACATCATTTCCCCTTTTACGCGTCTGCAAATTTGCCAGGTTTGCTTCCACCAGGGCGCGTCTCGGCTTTGGCTATTGGGGGAGCGGATAAGCGTCCAATTACCAGCGCAGGATGCTTTCACCCGGCTGTCGGCAAGGTTGTCTCAAACCCGGTCATGCGCCGTTCGACTCCAGCACAATTGTTACGTTATGCTCGGTGGCACCGATAAGAGCGAATGTGAGGCTTCCCGTGCCAACCCGATACACAGAGCGGACGATGAGCATTCCGTGGGCCATGCAAATGAAGGCGATCTCC
>Ga0181520_10005950_pt1 | contig 19022 bp, 15 predicted proteins | sample PEATcosm2014_Bin_29_FD_132451 | JGI IMG/M metagenome (GOLD analysis project Ga0181520, IMG submission 132451) | Peatland microbial communities from MTU Mesocosm Facility, Houghton, MI, USA - PEATcosm2014_Bin02_30_metaG | ecosystem: Environmental > Terrestrial > Soil > Wetlands > Peat | place...
CCTAGAATTGCGTTTAAAAACAGAGAACGGAGCGCGCGCCATGTGAACCTCTTCCGCCGCGGTAACGTGGGCGGTAACTTGGGTTTCTGGCGGCCTCCGTTTTCGGTCGGCCTGGAAAAGCAATTGCTTTTCGTAGTTAATGTTGCGGCGAAGAGGACTTGAACCTCCATACCTCTCGGCACCAGCACCTCAATCAGAATCAGCCCATTTATCAGCAAGTATCATCAAGTGGCTTTGCCTACCATATTGCGCACTCCTGTAAGCAATTACGCCACTTCCAATTAATCATAGTTTATCATTGAATGTCAGGGGGAACAAGTAACTTGGGTAACATTTTAGGTAACATTTACATCTATATTAGCAGTGATGGATCCTTGTAAAAGCAAAGGGAAAGACTAATCCCGATTCCCTCACCGTCTTTGAGTGGATCGCGAGTAATGCACCGAGGCCCGCCTCTTTCTTTTATCGGCCTTGGCATACTGACGCGTCCAAAGCGATTCTTGAGGCTTTTGGAAGGGATATATAATAAATGACATCTTCCTAAGGCGCCCTCTCCGAGGAGCTTTTGGATCTTTATATAGTAATTGTTCTATATATTTTCTTCCGTAGTCGTTGGTTCAGACCCAGTATCCGGGATTTCTTCCTCATTTTCTGATTGACGCAGTTCAGTCCACCTTGTAGATCGAGGCATAAACGAATCTCGCCGAGCCTGCTCGACGATTTCGTAGGAGGACGTTAGGTTACTAGATCGAGAGCTTTCCGCGACCATTAGACAGCCTCCTTAAGTTTCGAGCTTACAAAGCCTATCGCGATATTTGGTTTCGCTACAAGGATATTATATATATCGTTCACCTTCTCTTGTACGTCTTCTTTTTGATCAAAGCTTCGAACTAGGGGGTTCCCTTTGCTATTGGTAAATTTTGCAACAATCTCATTGGCCTCGCCCATGTTTATCATAAAATCATGATCAGGGTAACCGGTTACAAGGTATTGTGCAATAGAATCTGCCACTTGTTTAGGATAGCGCTTTTTGAGGAGACGCGCAGCATATTCCTGCCCTATTTGTAAGATTCTGGACATTTTGGAATAATGTACAACGTCTATTTTTTCAAATAGCGGCTTTGTAAGGTTCTCAGCGAACCTGAGAGCTAGAGGTATAATGTTTTCCAGTTTTTTTCCGGTACGTCCAAGAAGCATTAGTACCGTTTGATCAACCACACGTTGCGAAAATAGCGATATTTGTTCTAGCGCTTGAACTTCGTTCAAAGCGGACTCATATTCTTCCCTATCCTCGTCTTGCACTTGCGCATCTAGCGGACCCAATTCGGCATGGGTACCCATATAGATAGTACGTCCCCCAAGTGCAAAAAGAGTCGCAGCGCTTTTCGCGTATCGAGGAATTATTACGTCGTACCCTCCACAGGAAGCTTCGAGCAAGGTGCTTATTTGATAGGCAGATTTGGCATATCCACCGGGAGAATCTAGAATAACTACCAATTCACTACAGGACCGCAAAGTTTTGAATTCTCTCCTCAGTGCAATGGCTAGTTGTTGGGCCATATCAGAATATGGAGAAGAAAGCATATCTCGTGACGGATTTTGAATGAGAAGAAGAATCCTCTTCCCTAAGTCTTTTTCCAGGTCGAGGCATATTCCCCCTAATTTTGGATCGATTTTCTTGCCGTCGGAGGAATATAAAGAGACTGAATACTCAGTGTCACGTGCAACAGGTCTTCTTACTGGCCTAGCGGGAACGGCTTTCCTTTTCGAAATTTTTGCCATAGCTTGATCTTCCTCCGATTCTAATTTCGGCAATTCCAAAATAATGCTTAGTCTATTCCTTTCCCCCTAAGTATTTTTTCAACTATCTACGATTGGTCAAGCGACTGCCCCAGTAAACTATAGGTTGTTCTTGGTCACCTGAATCAAGGCATGTTCGCAGGGCTTTGAGACTTGAAAGCTATCCCGATCCTTTTAGTATTTGGTTGCCGCGGAGAGGTGCCGGAAGTCATGGGTGAAATACGAAGCGGCCCCGCTGCTCGGCCCGAGTGCCTTGAGGCGCCAGCGCTCTACCGTGGCGGCGCCCTGCTCCCCCGGAGACGAGGGTTTTAGCTTCGCGAGAAATTAGGCCATCTTAAGCAGCAAAGAAATTATGGCCTAGTTTATGGGATATCCGAGATAGACTAACCCTAGTAACTAGGCTAATTCGCTTCGGGGGCCGCGCCTAGCTCCTCCTTTAAAATTGGATCAAAAACAATATTAAAGTTCCGCTCTCCAGTTACTTGGATCTCCTGCGCTGCCTTGCCGATGCCGTGGTCAATAATAACCTCGGCCGCCTTGATACGATCCGCCGGCCTCGCCTTGGGATTGCCTATAAGGCTTATGAGGTATTTAGCAGCTTCCGGGGTTGCGCCTTTGAATAAAGCCTTGATCTCCGGGTCAGTCTTGGGCCTTCCTCTTAGATTTCCTGATTGCCCCGGCTTAAACGGCTTTAATCCTCGCGTCCTTGTACTGTTATTGACACTGTTCTTCGCCATAATTCACCCCCTGGGGTAATTCGACTTTGCCGTATTCAACGCCATAGCAGCCCGATTTGAGCGGTTATAAGGCATTTACAGGCCTGACTTTATCAGTTCGCCGAGGCCCGCGCCTGCGGGCGAGAGGCCTGCTATATGCTCCGGGGCGGGGCACTCTGGGCTTTCTTTGGATTTTCTTTCTGTAGTGCCGTCAAAGTGATCAATCTGGTCAAAGTTCAAAGCAGGGGCCGGAGAGGGCGTATGTGTACTTTGACCGCTTTGACAACTTTGATGGGCTCTCCATAGTCCATACTTCGGCGTGTCGACGAGGCCCTCCTCTTTCAGGGCCTTCAGACGGTGGGAGGTCGAAGAAACGGAGAGGCCCGCAGTGGCGGCTATTGTCTTGGTTTGCATTCCCTCGACAGGTCCCCTACGAAGCGCCTCAAGGATAGCTTTTCGCTCCCCGCTCTGTAGCGCCTCGGCCGGGTCCTCATCGGTTATTGACCATGAGCCTGTATCGCCATCAAAGCGTATTGCTGCCTCATACCATGGGGCGTCTCTTAATTTGGCGGTGAGAGCGCCTACAGGGGCCCTAGGGCCTCTCCGAATAGTAATTAGGCTATTGGGTACACCTTGGGCTCCCCCGCCTCCGTACAGGTTCGCGGTGAAGTCCTCGTCTTCGTCGTCCGCACCTTTCCGGGCATGTGTGACTCCGACAATTGCGACGCGGCGATTCTCCGCGAGCTTGCGGATGGGCGCATACTCTTTATACTCAGAGCGGTACATGCCTGAAGCTGAATCCGACCCGGCACCGAGAAAGCAAGTCAACACGTCAATAATGACAACGCCGACGCTTGGATTTTCCGCAAGATAGTCGTCGAGGGCCTGGAGCCCCTCCCGTCCTTCGGGCCACTCGTAGACGACACAAACGCCGGGAAGGGCCGCGAGGCCCATTAGTTCTATCCGCGACTTTATGCCGCGCTTGCCCATTTCGAGACTCATATAAAGAACGTCGGTCTTTTGAGTTTTGAGGCGCCCCATGAATGGCCGGCCGCCGGCGATCGCAACTGCCGCTTGAAGCGCGAAAAAACTTTTCCCCGTCTTCGCCTTCGCTCCGAGGAGGGTTAGGCCTTCGGGTACAATGCACTCGATGTACCAGCGAAGCGGGTCAAGTTTCTCGAGAGCAAGCTCGGCTAGCGTACTGATTTTCGGCAATTTCGCTAGTCGGGCTCGTCGGGCTTCCTTGGCGAAAATGATCTCCACGGCATCGGCATATTCTCGATCGCCTGCTACCTCGGCGGTCGGCTCTGGTGAGAGGGTGAAGCCATAAGATTCCCAGCGAATCACAGCCAGTTCGGGCGAGGGCTCGACGCCGACAAGGCGGGCTCGAGAATCGATCTCGGCGTTATAGAGGCTTGCGAAATCAGCCCCGGAGAGGCGGCCCTCGGCGATACGAACGGCGGCGGCCTGAGCCTTTACAACGCGTTCTGCTCCGGTGGCCGGTGCGACCTGCTCGAGGTAGGATGGTAGCTTGACGAGGCTCTCGGCCTCTCGGCGAATATCCGCGAGGACGGAATATACTGCACCCTGGACATTGTCGCGAGATGGGGTATTCATCATCGCCCCCGATCCATGCGAGGCGCGACCATGCGCGAGACTTCGGCGCCGAGACGGACGCGGCCTATATCTCCATCGTGTAAGACGGCTGATAGGCTAATCTCGCCATGGTCCGGAGCATCGCGGAGTAGTTGGCGCAAGTACGGGAGTAGGACGGTCAAGAGGCGCTCGGTCTTGGCGTCCCTTTCAAGGGTGGGCACCATGACTTAGACCCTCGCGGAGACAGTCCGCTCGTCTATGAATCGCTCGAGATCTTCCTCTTTTACGCGAAGGATATGCCCGATGCGTACTACAGGCAGCTCGCCACGGTCGATCCATCGACGAAATGTAGGAAAGGAAACGTTGGCGCGCTTGGCGCCCTCTTTGGTGGTAAGAAGTATAGACATATGCGACCCTCTGACAAACGCATATCTACCGAAGACTAAAATGCCATCAGTTAGATAGTGCGAAGTTTCAGAAGGTCACCTTGCGGGTGCGCCTGGATGCCGGATCACTTCACCGGCATTTAATCCCCTGGGCGGCTTGCACAGCCTTACGGCGCGCGCCCCAACCCATCGCTCTGAATATCTAATCGGCCTAGGCCGTTAGAATCAAATCAATATCCTTCTCCGTCACATTAATAATTTCTCTACCTGAACGTTTTCTATCCGTCGCTTTTCTTAGGTCGCGACCTATTATTCTTTCAGCCTGCCGTCTGCCCATATTTTTAATATCCATCGCTTCCAGTAGGACGGAACGGCTAATGAGTTTTGGGTCCGTACCGAAGAACGAGTTCGCGCCCCCAAGGCTTCCCATTTGTCTCATGAGTTTCATAAAAACAATTGCCTGTTCGTATACAATGCGTTCTGCTTTTAGCGGATGTAGCTTATGGTATTGCATACGCCCTTTCGGAATTTTCCTCTCGGGGAGTCGAAGCGACTTTCCAATATCTGAATCAAGCCATACTGAGTCCATGTCCATATAATATCAATGATTATTCGGCAGTGTCAACCGAAGTCAACTACAAATATCTTGCGGTTATTGACATTTGATTGAACTAGGTTATCAATTTTCAAAAACGCGAAGACAATAAATTAGGCCCCGGATTCGTTCTATAGCCTCATGGCAGGCCGTAGGCGCGTCTTGTGGGGTCTTCCTTCGTTGGTTTACGTCCTGGGTCAAAGGTAGGCTTAGTAATCGTGCTCTAGGGTAAAAGTTTCCCCTGTCGTTACGTCGCCCGCCATAACTAGAGTGTAATGCCCTGATTCTGATGAATTGCCAAACGCAGCCGTTGAAATTGTAAGCCATGCGCCGCTCGAGTCTAGCGCTTGAAGCGTATATGTCCCCGGATTGAATTGAATATATGGCGTGACGCTTCCTGTCGTTAGAGTACCAAGATATTGTGCGTTACCATATTCAAGGCCATAATGGAATGTGTAAGGGTTTCCGGCATCAGTTAATGCATTTTCAAATCTGACATAATCATTCGAACTTGATGAGTTGCTACATGCGTATAGCGATAAAGCAAACGCAATAATCCCAAGCGCCGTTAATTTTTTCATTTCTGTATTCTCCTTTGAACACACATGTCAAATACCGGCATAACGGCGATCCAACCGGGGAGAAAACGCTTGAGCTGTACCGCCTCAAAACATTATAATGCTCTCTATTAGAGAGCTCACCTTCCTGTCCTGTCAATAGTTGTTTTATATCGACTTTATCCGGGGCGTATCGTCGAGTTCCCTCGCCCTTGTAGTTGCTTACTAGCCGCGACTAGCTCTGTTACAAGCTCCAAGCAGTCAAAGACGCCTGCCCGGTATCCGTTCGAGAAATCGCCCGGCCAGGCGGTCACTTGGGCCGTAGCGGACTCTAGCTTTAAGGCGACGATTTCTTGTACCAACTCGAGCGCTTCGCGGCACGTCACGGTCGGACCTCGGCGAGGGCGTCAAGAATCTCCAAGGCCTGTTTCAGTCCGTCATATCGGCCCGATGCGAAAGCTCCAGAGGGCTTATCCTTATCGATCCTGTAGACTTGAAGCGCTTCGGCCTGCACGGCCTCGAGGCGATCGCGGAAGATATCGAGGACCGTCATAGCGCGCCCCCTGCGACCATCGCTGGCTTCGAGGCCACGACCTTCTCGAGTGCCTCGCGTGCCGCGGTGAAGTCGATTACGTTTTCGGCCCCGCGGGAATAGTTCTCGAGCATCTCGACATTGCGATGCCCACTCATTCGCGCAGTAATGAAGTCAGGAATCCCGCTCGCCCGCTGAAGCGATACGAAAGTATGCCGGAGCCCATGGAAAACAAGGTTCCTACGCTTCCGCTCCGCTTCGTCGATACCGATTGCCTCGAGCATACGCATAAAGCCGCCTTGAAGCGTTTTTCGGTCTACTGGGCGGGTCTTATCGTACGTATTCCAGAGGATAAAGCGAGCCCCCTCGGGCGCGAGGCTCAAACAAATCTCGAGGGCCTCGAGGACAGGACGTGGCGCGGGGACCTGGCGAATCCGTTGTGCTCCGAGGCGCGAGCCCTTCGGCCCCTTCACTTCGCCGCCGATGTAGTTATGTTGGACGGTTATCATCGAGGCAGTTCTATCTATGTCCGCGGGCATGATGCCTATTACTTCACCCAAGCGCAAACCGCAGAGCACCGCGAGGAGCACGCCCGCCTTGGCGCGAGGGGACTCGTTTAGGGCAATGATCTTTTGAAGTTCGGTAATCGAGAGGACGCCACGTTCCCGCGGATGCTCTGCGAGCCGTTCCATGGAGGCGAGAGGATCGGCGAGGCGGTTACGTTTGCAAAAATACTTCATAGGGACGCGAACCGCGTTTAGTACGCCATTGACGGTCCGAGGCGAGACGCCCGCGGCGGAGAGGTCGAGGACGAGGGCTTCCATGAAGTCGACATCAAGGTCGAGAAGGCGCTTGCCTTTGGTCTTCGGCGCTAGGTACTTCCTGACAACGCAAAGGTTGTTGTAAAGATGGGCCTCGGCGAGGACGACACCCCGGAGGGCGCGGCCGCGCACGTAATCGCTTTCGCGTGTCCAGAATCCACGGAGATACTCGAGCGCGTCCGGGTCAGCATCATTCGCGATGACGCCCTCTTTCAAGAGAGCTTCGGCCTTCCGTGCCGCGGCGGCCGGACTTTTCACCTCGGGGAAGGTTTTTGTACGAACGACCTTCCCCTCAGCGTTGTAGAATCGCGCCATGAAGACACGCCCCGCAGCGGTCTTACGCACAATAATTGAAAACGGAGCCCTCGCCATCAATTCCCCCTAAGTCACTCGGGTAACATTCCGGGTAACATCGGCTGAAAATGGGCGGACTCCGTTTTTACGGTTATCCTTTAATTCTTTATCTTCGGGTTACTTGCGGCGAAGAGGACTTGAACCTCCATACCTCTCGGCACCAGCACCTCAAGCTGGCGTGTCTACCAATTCCACCATCGCCGCATAGGACGGGAATTTTTATACCCGGATGACGCCTCGGATGTCAAGCAGGCCCGCCATAGCCGGGAATCCCGGAGTTCCCCCGAGTATGGATATTCCGGCACCGTCGATACTTCGGCAATCCTCTCGGGTCAGAGTTCCTTCATTCATACGGTGTAATAATATATACATTTACCATGTTTTGATTATTGAATCCTCAAAACCGACTTTTTCCCCGACCAACCACGTACTATATTATTAATAACGAATATTGCATCTCTTTGAAAGGCGAGGAGAATTGCCGTACCAGGCAAGCCATGCTTGCCTTGATCATACGAAGGTGTCGAACATGATGAGCATAAAAACGATTCTCCTAGTGGAAGATGAAGTAATAATCGCGCTTGCCGAGCTCAATACTCTCAATCGACTCGGCTACGAGGCAGTGATCGCCGATTCCGGCGAAAAGGCGATACTATTGGCGGCCGAGAATCCGACGATAAGTCTCATTCTTATGGATATCAACCTCGGCGCGGGAATCGACGGGACCGAAGCGGCGCGACGGATTCTGGCCGCACGGAATCTGCCGATTGTCTTTCTCACTTCCCACTCCGAGCGAGAGATGGTGCTGAAGGTCCGCGGTATCACTCGCTACGGATTCGTGCTGAAGAACGCAGGCATCTCCCTCCTGCAATCGGCCATCGAGATGGCGTTCGAGCTGTTCGAAGCGCTCGAGCGGGCCAGGGAGAAGGATGCGGCGCTGGCTCAAGAGCAATATCTGCTTCAGACTCTATTGGATAATAGCCACGATTACATCTACTTCAAGGACGACGCGTGTCGTTTCATCAGGGCGAGCAAGGCTCTTGCCCGGTCTTTCGGTTTGGACGAAGCCTCGCATATGATCGGGAGGACCGATTTCGATTTTTTCTCGGAAGAGCATGCGCAGCAGGCCTACGAGGATGAGCAGGCGATCATAAGGACGGGCGAGCCCTTGGGTAAGGAGGAAAAGGAGACGCGGCGCAACCGTCCCGACGCGTGGGTATCGACGGAGAAGATGCCCTTGCGCGACAAAGAGGGAAAGGCTATAGGCACTTTCGGTATCTCCAGGGATATCACCGAACGCAAGCGCGCGGAGGAGCGCGTAGAATACCATATCCGCCTCTACGCTACGCTCAGCAAAATCAACAGGGCGATCGTCTACGTAAAGCGCCAGGCCGAGCTGTTCGATATGATATGCGAGAGCATCGTGGCCATCGGGAAATTCCAAATGGCGTGGATCGGCTTACTGGACGAGACATGCAACGGGATCAGGCTCGTGGCCTCGCGGGGAAGGGACAATGAGTACCTGTCGCACGTAAGCGATGTCTTCAAGGAAATGTCGCTGGAAAAAAGCCCGTTCGGTACGGCGATCCGCACCGGTAAGGTGATATTGTACGAAGATCAGGCGAGCCTCGGCCGAAAGGCCCCCCATAAGGGCGATTCCCGCTCTTCGGCTGCCATTCCCTTGAGCTTGAGGGAAAGGGTCATCGGGATATTGAATATTCACGCCACCGAGACCGGATTCTTCACTCAAGAAGAGCGAGGCTTGCTCGAAGAAATCGGTCTCGATATTTCCTTCGCGCTGGATAAAATGGAGTTGGAGAAAGAAGTGGAAAAGGCAGTGGGCTGCGCGGATACGGCATAGAGCGCGACCTATGCGAGACGCCTGAAGCCTTCCATCCGGCGGAGGCTCAGGGCGCGATGCGGCCCATCCGACGGCTTCAGAATCCTTCCTGCGCCGTCCTGCTGATTATCTCCTCCTGGTGGTTCCTGTCGAGGTCGACGAAATAATCCGAATAGCCGGCCACCCGCACGAGGAGGCTTCGGTAGTCCTCGGGCTTCTTCTGCGCCTCGCGCAGGGTCGCGGTATCGACGACGTTGAACTGGATGTGGTGTCCCCCCAGCCTGAAATACGTACGAACTAGGCTCGCGAGCTTGTCTATCCCGTCTTCGCCCTCCAGGGCCGCGGGCAGGAAGCGCTGGTTGAGGAGGGATCCGCCGGTCCGCGCGACGTCGATCTTCGCGAGCGATTTCGCCACCGCGGTCGGCCCCCTTCGGTCGGCGCCCTGGGCGGGCGAGGCGCCGTCGGATTCGGGCGCCCTGGCGCGCCTGCCGTCGGGGGTCGCTCCCGTCATGAGCCCGAAATATACGTGGCAGGTGGTCGACAGGAGGTCGATATGGTAGGTCCCCCCTCTCGGGGAGGGACGGCCGTCGATGGCTCGGCGCCAGCTGTCGACTATGCGCCGCGCGATCGAGTCGGCGCCGTCGTCGTCGTTGCCGAAGCGGGGCGTCTTGTTGGACATGAGGAGCCTCAGCTCCTCCCTTCCCGACCAGTCCGAGGCCAGGGCCTCCGAGAGCTCTTTCCACCGGACGTCGCGCTTCTCGTAGACGTGGGTCCTGATGGCCGACAGCGAATCGGTCGTCGTGCCCAGGCCGCAGCATTGTATATAGTCGGTATTGTAGCGCGCGCCGCCGTCGTAGTAGTCCTTCCCTCTCGAGATGCAGTCGGCGACGAGGGCCGAGAGGAAGGGAGCGGGAGCGTACTCGGCGAACATGCGGTCGAGGAAGTTGGACACTCGGACTTTGACGTCGACTACGTAGCCCAGCTGCCGCTCATATGCCGCGTACAGATCCTCGAAGGAGGCGAAGCTCTCGGGCTTGCCCGTCCTTATGCCTATCGCCTTGCCGGTCGCGGGGTCGACGCCGTCGTTCAGGGCGAGCTCTAGCAGCTTGGGGGAATTCAGGTAGCCGTGGAGGAGGTAGGCCTCCTTCCCGAAGCAGCCCGTCTCGACGCAGCCTGAGGTGCCGCCGCCGCGCGCGTCCACGAGGCTCTTGCCCATGCCGACCTGGGCCATGACGACCTCGTCCGCGTTGAAGAGCGAGGGATAGCCCGAGCCGCGGCGCACGACGCGGCAGGCGGCCTTGAGGAGGCGCTCCGGCGTCCTCGCGCTCACCTGGAGGTTGGCCTGGGGCTGGAGGAGCTGAAGCTCGTCGAGGACCTCGAGGGCGATGTAGGACAGCTCGCTCGAGCCGTCGGAGCCCTCCGCGTCGAGGCCCCCGAGGTTGATGTTGGTGAAGTCGTTGTAGGTCCCGCTCTCGGCCGCGGTGACGCCCACTTTAGGCGGGGCGGGCGTGTTGTTGACCTTGATCCAGAAGCAGGCGAGGAGCTCCTTCGCCTCTTCGCGGGTCAGGCGGCCCTCGGCGACGTCGCGCTCGTAGAAGGGCGCGAGATGCTGGTCCAGGTGGCCGGGGTTCATGGCGTCCCATCCGTTGAGCTCGGTTATCGTGCCGAGGTGGGCGAACCAGTAGCTCTGGAGGGCCTCCCGGAAATCGCGCGGCGCATCGGCCGGCACGCGGGCGCAGACCTCGGCGATCCGGCGCAGCTCGGCGGAGCGCTCGGGATCGCTCTCGGAGGCGGCCATAGCCTCGGCCGCCTCGGCGTGGCGCCTCGCGAACGCGATCGCCCCCTCGCAGGCTATGTCCATGGCCTTGAGCTCTTCGTCCTTGGCGAGGGCTCCGGGATCCCTGCCCCAGTCGAGGGCCGCGCGGGAGGCGGCGATCTCGGCGCGCCGGGCCTCCAGGCCCTTGCGGTAGATCGAGCCGTCGAGGCTGGTATGCCCCGGAGCGCGCTGCTCCATGAATTCGGTGAACAGCCCGGCCTCGTAGAGGAGCTTCCAGTCCTCGGGGATCTGGGCGAAGGCGCGGTCGCGCATGCTCCTGCCGCGCCAATAGGGTATCACGAGGTCACGGTAGGCGGCCGCGTCGGCCGCGGATACGGAATAGCTCGCCATGGGCCTCGAATCGAGGATGCGGAGGTCCTCCTCCGAGTGGCAGGTCAGCTCGGGATAGGTGGAGACGGCCTTCGGTCTCGGTCCCCTCTCGCCGACGATGAGCTCGCCCCGACCGATGTAGACGGCCTTCCTCTCGCAGAGGTTTCGGAAGTTCATCGCGCGCAGCACGGGGCTCGAGACGCGGCCCAGCCATTCCTCGTAGAACTCCGTCGTCAGGACGGCCCTCTCGGCCGAGAAGCTCGGCCTGCAGGAGAAGCTTTCCTCGCGGAGAAGCCTGACTCTCTCGTTCATCTTCAACCTCCGATCGTCACGGCCAGTCCGGCCCTCTCGAAGAACAGCGCGGCCTCTCGGACGGCTTCGGGCGTCGGGACCGCCGTTCCGGCCATGGGATAGGCCGCGCCGCGAAGGCGATACTTGCCCCTGGCGGAATCATGGTAGGGGAGTAGGTGCACCCGGATCGCGGCGCCGAGGGAGGCCCCGAGGCGAGCGAGGCCTTCGAGATCGGCCGGCGAGTCGTTGATGCCGGGGACGAGGGGCACGCGGAGGGCGATCCGCGCGCCGGACGCGGCCAGGGCCCGGAGGTTGTCCGCGATCGGCCCGACGGGTACGCCGGTCGCGTCCCTATGCCGCGCATCGTCCGCCGATTTCACGTCGAACAGCACGAGATCGGCCAGTCCGCCCGCCTCGAGCGCGAGCTCGCGACCCGCCCAGCCCGACGTGTCGAGGGCGCTGGAGATACCCTCGGCCCTGCAGGCGCGCAGGAGGTCGATCAGGAATTCCGGCTGAGCCAGGGGCTCTCCGCCCGAGAAGGTCGCTCCTCCGCCCGAGTCCTCGTAGAAAGGGATATCCGCGCGGATCGCGGCCATGACCTCCTCGACGCTCATCCTGCGCCCGACGAGCTGAAGGGCCTCGGCCGGGCAAGCCTCGGCGCAGGCCCCGAAGGCGGGACAGGATCCGCAGCCCGCCGAGCCGGCTTCCTTTCTCGGATCCAGGCCGACGCGGCAGGCCCTCGCGCAGCTTCCGCAGTCGATGCAGCGATCGTCGCGCTTAAGGATCTCCGGCTCGGGCGACAGGCCCTCCGGGTTGTGGCACCACAGGCAGCGCAGGGGACAGCCCTTGAGGAAGACCGCGGTCCTGATGCCCGGGCCGTCGTGGATGGAGTACTTGCGGATGTCGAACACGAGGCCGCGGCTCATCGCCCTCCGCCTCCCGCGGCGAAGTAATAGGTCCGGATGTAGCGCTCCTGCACCTCGAAGTTCCAGTGCACGTCGCGTATGTACCCTGCCGCGCCCTTGAAGTCGCCGGAGCGGAGGCGGGCCGTGATCTCGACGTGCTCCGCCGTGGAGTCGAGCTCCCACTCCTTGACGTATTCGGATCGGCGCGGGAAGTCATAGAGCCTTTCCTTGAGGATGCGCACGTCGCGCACGAGGTCCTCGTTGTCCGACAGGTCGAGGTACACGTCGTGAAAGGCCAGGTTGGCGGAATAGTAGGCGTCGAAATCGTCCTCGCCGAGGGACTTGATCATGGTCGCCCGGAAAGCGTCCATGCGATCGGCGTCGGAAGCCCGGAAGCGAAGGGCCATCCGCTCGACCACCGAGGCCTCGAGGGCGCCGACGATCTGGTAGATGTCCCGGATATCGGCCAGGTCGAGGGTCCTCACCATGACGCCCCTGCGGGGATACACGACGACGAAGCCCTCGAGCTCGAGGCGTATCATGGCGTCGCGGAGCGGCGTACGGCTCATCCCGAGCTCGCGGCCCAAGGCGGAAAGGTCGATGAACTGACCCGGCCTCAGGAGGCCCGAGTTCAGTCGCCGCTTCAGGTCCTCGTACACCATCGAAGAGAGCGAAGTTGTATCGAGCTCGAGCTTACATTGTTCGTCCATCGGCCCGAATATATCACTGATATATCAGTGATGCAATGGCCGTGCAACGCCGAGCGATCTCCTTACGGTCAACTTTTCAGGAACTCGCGTATGCACTCGACCACCAAGGCGTGGTCGTCTTCCTGCGGCAGGCCCGAGACGGTTATGGTGCCCACGAGCCCGGTTCCCTTGACGAATACGGGGAATGACCCGCCGTGGGCCGAGTACTCGAGGGGGTTCACGAAGTGCTTTTCCTCCAGGCTCAAGCCCGCCAGCTTGAGCCGGATACCGATCAGGAAGGAGGAGTGGCCGAAGCGCTCGGCCGCCCTCCCCTTGCGCAGGACCCACTGGTCGTTATCGGCGCTGGTGCCTTCGAGGGCGCAGTGGAAGAGCTGCTGACCGGATCGGCGGATGTCTATCGTGACGGCCTGGCCGCGTGAGCGGGCCTTTTCCGCGATGGCCGCGCCGAGGGCGATGGCTTCGGTGTTCGAGAAGCTCGGGAAGCGTAGCTCCGCCTCCTGCGCCTCCAGTTCCGCGATCAGCGATTCGAGCTCCGTCCTGTCCATCGTTCGCCTCCCATCGACTCGGCCGGGCCGGTCCCGGCTCGGCCGCCGCTCATTATACCTGATCGCGATAGCCGCTCCTAGGTGAAGTTCGCCGAGGGCGAGAAGGACGGTTTCCTGATCAGGCCGGGACTGCGGGCTCTTCGAGGAGGCCGGGGACTTCTCCTTCTCCGCCGTCGACGAGGCGCGGCCTGTGCCCGAGTCCCGCGGCCCTCAATGCCGGGCCCCTGCGGTATTTGTCCGGGATCGTCTCTTTGCCCGATTCCTCCGTCTTGAAGAAGGCGATGGCTCCCGAAAGGAGCTCCGCCTGGCCCGCGAGCTCCTCGGCGGTGCTCGCGAGCTCCTCCGCGGTCGACGAGTTCCGCTGGACCACCTCGTCGAACTGCTGGACCGCGGTCGCGATCTGCTCGGACCCCGCCGACTGCTCGCGCGTGGCGCTCGCGATCTCCTCGGCGAGCTCGGCGGTCTTGAGGATATCGGGCAACAGGCCGTCCAGTCTCTTGCCCGCCTCCTCCGCCCTGCTCACGCTGAGCGCGGTGAGCTCTGTGATCTCGCGGGCGGCGGTGGCGCTGCGCTCCGCCAGCTTTCGGACTTCGCTGGCGACCACCGCGAAGCCCTTGCCCGACTCCCCGGCGCGCGCGGCCTCTATGGCCGCGTTGAGCGCCAGCAGGTTCGTCTGCCTCGCGATCTCCTCGATGATGACGATGCGGCCCGCTATGTCGCGCATGTGCTTCGCCGTCTCCTTGACCACGGCGCTCGAGCCCTCCGCCTCGACGCCGACCTTCCTCGCGAGCTTGTCTGCCCCGCCGGAGGAATCGGCGTTCTGTCTCGCGGACGAGGCGAGCTCCTCGGTGGAGGACGACAGCCCCTCGACGCCCGCCGCCTGCTCGCTCGCCCCGCTCGAGACGCTCTCCGCCGTGGCCGAGAGCTCCTCGGCCCCGGCCGACACCAGGGAGGCGGCCTCGGCGATGCGGCGGACTATCGAGCCGAGAGTATCCCGCGTGGCCCTGGCGGCGTTGACCGCGACGCCTATCTCGTCGGTCCTTCGGCTCGCCTTGTCGAGCTTCCCGGCCATCGCGGAGTCCTCGCGCAGCTCGCCCAGCGACAGCCGCTCTATGGTGGCCGTGACTACCTTGACCGGCCCGGTGATGTACCTTCCGAGGAGGATCGAAGCGAAGACGGCCAGCGCGAGCGCCAGCGCGAACACGCCGAGCAGGCTCCGCACGAGGGTGACCGCCGTCAGGTTCAGCTCTTTCGTCGGGATGGTGATGCCCATCCTCCATTCGGGCACGGAGGGCACCGCCTTGGCGAACATGGTGATGGCCGTCCCGTCGGGCTTCGCATAGTGCGCGATGACGGAATCGGAAGCGAGGGCCGCCCTGCCGGCGGCCTCGAGCCCTACCCATCCGTCCTTCGCCGAGTCGAGAGTATTGAGCTTGAGCACGTAGTCCCGGTTCTTGTGCGCTATGATGTACCCGCTCTTGTCCATGATGTAGGCGTAGCCGTTCTCGCCCATGGTGATTCCCGAGACGTAGGCGCTGAAGTACTCGAGCAATATGGTGGCGGCGACGAGGCCGCCGGCTTTGCCTCCGGCTCCCGTCAAGGGACGGGCCAGGACGACCACGGCTTTCCCGTCCACCCTCGATATCAACCCGTCGGAGACCGCCCTATCCCTTCCCCCGGCCATGATCGCCTTGAAGTAGTCGCGATCGGCGATATTCCCCGAGGCGCCTTCCGAGGTATAGAAGCGGCCGGAGCCGTCGGCCCATAGGACGAATTGCATCTCGGGAGGCAAGGCGGACTTCTGATCTCGAACGAACGCGTCCCTGGCGGCCGAGTCCTTTGCCGCGCTCACGCCTCTCGCGATGTAATCGAGCTGGAGGAAGGATTTCTCGGCCAGGCGGCCGAGCTCGGCGGCTCTCGCCGCGACGATCGATTTCGCGTCCCGCGCGGTCAAGTCCGCGGTTACGCTGTGCGCGACCAGGGAGACGCTGACCGCCGAGGCGGCCAGGATGACCGCGACGAGGGTCGTTACGACGAGAGCGACTCTCGTCGCGAGCTGAGTCCTTCTTTTGGGCATGAGGCTCTTCCTTGTTCAAGACCGGCAATATGGAACCGCCGCCATCCGAGGATGAATATGCGCGAGGGGACGGGAAACGGCCGCCGCGCCGTCCCACGGCTCTTTCTTGCGATGCTCGCTCCGCCGACGCCGATTTCGAAGAGATACCAAGGTGCCTGACAAGGGCGATCAAGGAAACGATTTACGCTATATCACAAGCTTAGAGGAAGTTTTTCATTTGTCAACACCGCTATGCCAGGACTCGCTCCACCGAAAGGCATCGCCCGGTTTCCGCGTCGATGGCGAAAAGGACCCCCGAGATCGATGCATCGCCCTCGGCCGATTCCATCTTGATCGGCATTTGAGTGAGTCCCCGCCTGACGCAGATGTCGATCTTGACGCCGATTACGGAATCGACGGGTCCGCTCATCCCGATGTCGGTGATGTAGCCGGTTCCTTTGGGCAAAACGCGCTCGTCGGCGGTCTGCACGTGCGTATGCGTGCCAGCCACCGCGGCGACCCGCCCATCGAGGTAGAAGCCCAGGGCTTCCTTCTCCTCGACGGACTCGGCGTGGAAATCCACGAGCACGATCGCCTCCGGCGCCGCCGCCCGGATCGCCGCGAGGGCCGCGTCGGCGCCTCGGAAGGGGCAGTCTATGGGGGACATGCCCTCGCGCCCCTGGAGGTTCAGGACCGCCCACGAGGCTCCGCCCGACTCGAGGATCGCTCTCCCGACTCCGGGCGCCCCCGGGGGGTAATTGTCCGGCCTGAGGAGCCGCTGCGTGGCGGCGAGCAGGTCGCCCGCGCCGGGGCGCTCCCACACGTGGTTGCCGGTCGTGATGACCTGGACTCCCATGGAGAAGAGCCTGTCCGCCTCCTCCTTGCCGATGCCGAAGCCCCCTTGGGCGTTCTCGCCGTTCGCGACCACGATATCGGCGCGCGTCGAGCGGACGAGGGGACCCAATCCGGCGAACAGGGCCTTCATGCCCGGCTGCCCGATCACGTCCCCTATCATCAGAGCCTTCACTATCCTGCCCATGCGCTTCCCCGATCAGCGGGCGTATTCTACGATGCGGGTTTCCCGTATGATCGTTACCTTGATCCTTCCGGGATAGCGCAGGTCGTTCTCGATCTTCTTGGCGATGCTCTTGCAAAGGTCCTTCGCCTGATCGTCCGAGACCTGCTCGTTGTTGACGAGGATGCGGAGCTCGCGGCCGGCCTGTATGGCGTAGGCCTTGTCGACTCCGGAAAAGCTCTCGGCTATGTTCTCGAGATTCTCGAGGCGCTTGATGTAGTTGTCCAGGGTCTCGCGCCGCGCCCCGGGCCGGGCGGCCGAGATCGCGTCGGCTATCTGCACGATGACGCTCTCGATGCAGATCGGCTCGACGTCGTTGTGGTGGGCGCCTATCGCGTTGACGATGCGCGGGTCCTCTCCGAGCTTGCGCACGAGCTCCATGCCGATCTCCGCATGGTTCTGGTCGCCGTCGGTCTCGATCCCCTTCCCGATGTCGTGGAGGAGGGCGCCGCGCTTCGCGATCTCGCGGTTCGCCCCTATCTCCGCGGCGAGCATTCCCGCGATGACGGCCACTTCCTTGGAATGGGCGAGGACGTTCTGGCCATAGCTCGTGCGGTAGTGGAGGCGACCCAGGGCCTTGATGAGTTCGGGCGCCATGTTGTGCAGGCCGATGTCGAAGACGACTTTCTCGCCTTCCTCGTAGATCTTCTGGGCGATCTCGCGCGTGACCTTCTGGACGATCTCCTCGATGCGCGCCGGATGGATCCGCCCGTCGGCTATAAGCCGCTCGAGGGAAACCCTGGCTATCTCGCGGCGGACCGGGTCGAAGCAGGAGATGACGACGGCCTCGGGCGTGTCGTCTATTATGACGTCGACGCCGGTGAGAGTCTCCAGCGTGCGGATGTTACGGCCCTCCCGGCCGATGATCCGACCCTTCATCTCGTCCGACGGCAGGCTGACCGACGTGACGGTGACCTCGGTGGTGACCTCGGTCGCGATCCGCTGGATGGTGGTGACCAGGATGTCCCTCGAGCGCCGCTCGGCCGACAGCGCGGCTTCCTGCTCGATCTTGTTGATGATGATCTGGGCGTCGCGCTTGGCCTCGTTCTCGAGTCCCTGGATGATGAGCTTCTTCGCCTCCTCGGCGGAAAGGCCGGAAATTCTCTCCAGCTCGACCCTATAGCGCTCTTCCTGCCCGGCTAGGGCCTCTTCTTTGTCGGAAGCCGCCTTGATGCGGGCCTGGAGGGCCTGTTCCTGACGATCGAGGGTCTCAATCTTCTTGTCTAGGGTCTCTTCCTTCTGTTGAACCCTGCGCTCATAACGCTGAAGCTCGGCTCGTCTTTCCCGTATTTCCCGTTCCTGCTGGTTGCGTTCTCGAATGAGCTGATCTTTCGCCTCTACCAGGATTTCTTTCTTCTGAGATTCGGCCTCTTTGACCGCGTCCCTTTTAATCCGCTCCGCCTTTTGTTCGGCGGCGGCGAGTTGGAATCTGGCGTACAGCCAGCGGATCGTCCATCCAAGAATCAAGCCAGCAACGGGAAGGGCTATAAACCATAATGGATTCATGGTCCCTCCTACTTCTACATCGCTGTAGGTTTCGATTATATGGAAGAGGCTAATTTTGTCAAGGATAAGGACAAATTCAAAATTTATATACTGATAAAGATTGACGAGTCTCTATTTGACACTGTATAGTCCAGTTGGATTCCCGGATGGGTTTCCGCGCACTTTCGGAGGGATGAGTTCACCTTCTCGAGTTTTAAGGTAGAAAACCGGGTCCGCATCGCTGGTCGTACTCGCACGCAGCGGCCCACAAGTCCGGCGGCCGGATTTGTGGTAAGCCGCGGTCAATGCTCAGTAGGTAAAGAAAGCGAAACGCTCTCTCTAGCCTCGCCCGCTTTTATCTCCTTCAAGACGTTAGGGATCTCAGAACGGCCTTCCAGAAAGCCGCCGTACGTCCGTCCCGAGCGGAGCTCGGGTCGCGGGCGCGCTCGCCTTAGGCGAGCGGATCCGGCTCCGCTCGCCTAGGGCGGTCGGGGCCTATGAGGGTTCTTTCGCATGTCCAAGAAGGTTTACGTCGGCAACATGAATTACGCCACCACTGAGAACGCTCTCAGGGATCTCTTCACCCAGTATGGCGAGGTCGCGTCGGTCAAC
>Ga0181520_10005952_pt1 | contig 19015 bp, 18 predicted proteins | sample PEATcosm2014_Bin_29_FD_132451 | JGI IMG/M metagenome (GOLD analysis project Ga0181520, IMG submission 132451) | Peatland microbial communities from MTU Mesocosm Facility, Houghton, MI, USA - PEATcosm2014_Bin02_30_metaG | ecosystem: Environmental > Terrestrial > Soil > Wetlands > Peat | place...
GGTGGAGCGAACGCACACCACTCTACCAGGTTCATGGCCCCAATGTGCATCCCATTTGGGATGTCGAAACTCCCCATGAACCCGGAAAACATTCAACATTCGACAATCAACTTCCAACCCTGAACGAAGGCGGCGGCGCGAGCCCCTTCGATATTGGGCGTTGAATGTGAAATGTTGAATGTTTCTTTTGCAGTTCAGGGGTTCAATGCGCGAACGCTTTCGGGGAATTCTCTCGCCATCGGCTCCGCAGACTCCGCCGACGCGGAGAGGGAGAAACGCTCCCAGCGTCTCGGCGGAATCTTGCACCCTTGTTGTTGGCGGGATAAGAACAATGCCAAGATGCGCGCCGGCTCCGTGGGGCAACAACAAAATATATACTTATATGGGTGACCCCTTTACGCCCCCTTTACGGGCCTCCGCTCGGGCTAGAGCATTTCCATCAAATATGTGGCGCTGAGTTGAAACCAGGAAGGACGCGGTCTTTTTGGCTTTTGGCTGCGTTTCGGCCCAGTTACAGGGTTATTTGTAACCTGCGCCTTCGCCGAAGCCTTGCCAAAAGCCAAAAATCCTCGCGGCTCATCGCCACATCTCTTCTGTCAATGCTCTAAACTCACGGAGCCATCACTGCCTGGAAGAACACCGGATTGGGCAGACTGGCGGAATCAAAGTTGACCGTGACCGAGCTTGTCAACGCCAGCACCTGTTGCGATTGCAACACGGTGCCGCGCTGATTTATCGCCCGCACTTGGACGGTCTGGCCGGGTTGTGCCGTCACACTCACGGCGACCTTGCCCCCGGCCAAATGGCAACTCGTCACGCGTGACGGCGTCGTCGTCAGGTGTGGCTGGGCGACCGCCTTGGTTGCACGCACCGCGCTGCTCAACGGCGGCAGATTAGTCTGGTAGCCGTCGCTGACCAGTTCGATTCGGAAGAATTGCCCATAAGGGTTCAACGGCGTGTTCGTCGTCCAGTCCGTTTCTGGCGGGTCGCTCCAAAGATAAGCGACGTTGGTCCAACTGTTCAAATCAGGGCTGCCTTGCAGGAGAAACGTGGCTTGCGAGTCCCAGTTGAAATCCACCCCGTAAACGTTCCCATTCGTTTGGATCAATTGATTGAGTTGCACGTCGGGCACCAATTTCAAATTGTAAGTGAAATTAGTCGAAGATCCATCCGCCTCCTCGGGACTGCACGGAATCAAACAAGGCACGTTCGCATAACCGACAATGTTTTCGCTGAATACACCGTCCGCATATCCCGGAAACAGGCCGGTCAAGAACAGCGAAAAGGTTACGGTGGCCCCGTCAAAATTCGTGCCTGAGGCCAGCCGATACGAGGTGTCCGAACTTTGGACCAAAAATGTTTCCGCGTAAGGTCGCGCTGGATAGCCGTTGGTGAATTCCCATCCGTCGGTTCCTTGGTAGCTCCAACCGTTGGTGCCATCCACTTGGTCAATCTGGTTCGTGCAATTGATATACATTCCGACGTCCGCCTCGCTAAAAAAAGGGTCGTTCATCACGTCCATCTGATATTGAAACCAGCCGTCTCCCAAATACGTGCTTTGCAGGGTCAGGAAAGTCGTGGCCCGAGCCGCGCCGGTTGCCAAGCCGAGGCAAATCAGCGCGAGCCACAGATGGCGGCAGACGCGTGAATTCATGCTGCTACCTTGTCACAGCCAGTCTGCCGCGTCAAACGTATCATGGCCCGCCCAGTTGTTCCGTTCCTGAATTGGATAGTCTGGGGCGCGCCGAACACCAAAAACGCCAGCACCTTATGACTGAACTGCTCGCGAAGGGGTCAGAGATGACGATTTATTGCGTTTCGTAGGTGTAGAACCAACCTTTGATGTTCTGCTGCCCGTAATTGGTCTGCGCCTTAATGGTGGGGCCAACGGGGCCCATGCCCCAAAAGAAATCGTCAAAGTCCCAGACGCCGCCGGGGCCAATCGGCCCCAAGTAAGCCGGGTCGCCGATGCCTCCGCTCACGCCGATCGGCCCGGTGGTCATGGCGGCGTGAAACCAAGCCTGTTGCATCGTCAGGGTCCAGCCCCCCTTTCCCGCCATTCCCTTGACAAACACGGTCTCGAAGCTGTCGCCGCCAATCCCGGTGATGCTGTCGGACCAGGAATCCGTTTCAAACCCCAGCATGGAGTGCAAGCCATTGAACGCCGGGCCCCAGCGTTCGAAGGCCAAGTAGTCGGAGTTTGGGTCATCCACCTGCGCCAGAACCTGGCAGGAGTCCAAGGCGAACCAATCCATCTGCGAGCTGCCCCAGTTTCCAATGTCCAAGTCCGTGTTCTTCAGGACATAGAAGGGCGTGCCCGACCCGGCGGATGAGCTCGTAAAGGTGATGGCGTTCGGATTGCCATGTCCGTTATAGAAGACCAGGGCGGCGGTATCTGCGACGTTTTCTTCCCAACCGTAGGGCGGGGCAATGAAATCCTGTGGCCGGGCGATATATTCCCCGTGGTAAAATTGTTCAGGACCAAAGATGGCAGGAAAATTTTCCATGGAGGAGCGCCACGAAGCATCGTCCCAGGCATCAAAATCCTCGTCGTAGGGCGTATCGGTGCCCCAATTGATGGCTGGCGGCGTGCCGGTTTTCAGGGTCACCGCGGGCAGGACGCTGACGCCGACGAGTTGGCGGGCTCCCACATAAACGCCGTTGTTATCCACGATTTTCAGGCCCACGGTTTCGAGGGCGCCGACCGGCTGGCTGGGAAGCTGCAACCGGAAGAATTGGTCCGGGGAGGCGGTATTGATGGTGACGGAGTTCACGCCGTTGCTCTGCACCACGTCGTTGGTAAGAGTCGCCCACGCGGCCACGTTGAGACCGGGTGCGGATTGTGCCTGGTAGAGGCCGAGCGGGTCCAGCCAGGAGAGCATCGCCGAGTCGGCTGCCGCCGGGGAGATGGAAACGGCGGTGGGGGTTTCCGGCAGAACGGGCGTGTACTGGATGCGCGAGCCGGGGTTGGTGAAAAGGTCGGGCGGCGAACCGCTCCACAAATAACCATACGGCGGAGTCCCGCCGGTAACGACGGCACTGGCGACGACCTGCGTACCGCCCAAAGTGGAAGCGGTCATTTGGACGGCGGGCACATAGTCAGAATCCGCCGTGGCGGGGATGAGCCCGTGCGACAAATGGATGGGGGTCACCTGACTGGTCACGGGATTGGTGACCAGGACGGTCCCGCCGCACAGATACCAGGGAATCAGCGTGGAAACGGTGGTGAAGGAAAGCGGCGGCGCGTAGTAAACGAGTTGGACGTTAACCTGCGCGTTGATTGCGCCATACATGGCCACGGCGGTATTGCTGGCGGCGGTTTGCGAAATGAGGGTGACCATCGGACCGGGGACCATCTGCCGTGCCGCGTAGTGCAGCCGGGTGGCCGCGCCGTTGGGACCAAAGGCCGCTTGCACTTGAGCCCCGGGCCCAATGACCGGTATTCCCTGCAAGGTGAACTGGTAGCTGACCTCGGTATCAATGCTGTTGCTGGCGAAGGAGACCGTGTTGTCGTCGTTGGTATAGATGGCCATCAGGACGGTGTGGGTGACGTTGGGCGTGGCGGAGGCTGGCGCCAGGCCGGCGTTGGTGAGCCCGGTGCCGAATTCGAGAATGGCGGTATTTGAACCCGGCACCGTGAGGGCGCTCAGGGCGGCGAAGTTGAGCTGCTCGAAATGGATGGGAATGGCCGGGTACTTGTTGACCGTGTCGGCCAGGAGGTTGCTCTGCACCGTTGAATCGGTGACGGGGAGGACCGGAGCGGCAAGGTAGTTCGCCGGATCAATGAAGTCCATCTGGCCATTGGTCAGCACGTAGGCGCCGGGCGGGATGGCGAGAGCGCTTGCCAAGGCGGCGGCTTGCGGCGGGAGCGCGCCGGATTGGACGACGGTATAAACCGGAAGGCTAGGGCCGCTTTGGCCATGAGCCCAAGCGCCAAACAACAGCCAAATCGCCATTGCCGCTCGCACCGGACCAAACCGGACCATGGAAACAAATGAACTCATATGAATCACTCTTTCATTGAGTTGACGCCACCTTGCCGACAGTTACCTTGTATCAGAAAGCATAAACATGTCAATAAGAAAGTATCGTGAGCAGAAGCGAGGCCGGAAATTGTCGCCGTCACCGCCGGCGCGCGCGTGCGGGCGAAAGCGCGTGCCCCAAAAACCAGCCAATTCCGTACTGGAATTGATTGTTTTTACTATTCAGTAAGAAATGGCATTTCCAGTAAATAATCAAAAGTTTTTACTGAAAAGGCATTTCTTACTGGACGGTAAAAAACCAAGTTTTTGGTAATAATCAGGGTTTTGCGACGGTTTCACGGTTGTTTTAGTGATTGGCCCAGAGCTGATGAACTTTTCAGCCAGCCAGGAAGGGGCAGAGATGACTATTGATGCATTCGGGAGATTGGCCGGGGTCGCGAAGGGGTCAGAGATGAGTCCCCAGGTATCGTACAAAGCTAAAACTAAACCGCTTCGCGTCGCGCTTCTGGAGTGCGCGAAGAGGAGAATACGAACTACGATGATCGCGTTAGTTTTGGCGGGTCTTTTCCCAAACGGCTTGCGCAATGGTCTTGAAATCTGACGGCTTGAGATCTTCCTGCGTTAAGCTGGCGCCGCATTTCTGCGGCTGTCCTAAAACCCAAGCCGCGACCGCGCGGCCAGCTCCCTTGTTGCCCGACGATTCAATATAATCCACGAAGGATTTTTTTAACTGATCCTCCCCGGCGTTCTCGAGACCCAGGATCATCAGGCGGCGCAACCGGTCGGTTTCCCGGCCGCCCAGGAAGCGCGTAGCTTCGGCGGCATTGAGTTTGAGTTTTTGAATCAGAATCCAGCGGAAAAACACCGCATCGGTGGATTTCCCGAAATAATCGAGCGCCTCCTCGTGGCGGTGGTTATGGGGATCGGCCAACGCCGGGATCAAAGGCATGAATCCCTTCATGCGCCGCGCTTGGCTTTGCGGCCCCTGATCGGATTCGTACCGGTTGATGATTTCCCCCAGCATCGCCTCGGCCTTGCCGGGTTCGTCATGCGCGACTGCCTGCCAGACCTCGTCCATCATGGAGGAGTAACTACCCGTGTCATTCTGCGATGCCAGGTTCATTAATTCCTCATCGTGGGACAAAAAGCCGAGCATCCACAATTGGGGTGAAATCAAAACGGAGAATTGGACGTCGCCCGAGAAAATGGGCCGGGCTTCGGTGTAGAATCGTTTGGCCGATTTCCACGCACCGCTTTCGATGTACCCATTCACCACCGTCTGCTCGACACCGCAGTCCGGATTTTGCCAGAAAACCTTCTCGTAAGCGGCTGCCCGATCCGCAGTGGACAGCTTGGCGAAGTTTTTGCGGTACAAGGCGTGCATCTGCAGGCTGCACGGGTCCACCATGCCCTCGGCAATCTGTTCCTTCAATTTCCCCAATCGGGGCCAGGCATCAAGTTCCTTCTGCTGCCAACCCTCCAAGAATTCCATCGTGAGGACGTCTGACTTCCAGCCACATTCGGTGTGGCAAGTCGCCAAGAAATCAAACACTTCGTCACACGAGCAGCCTTGACCCAGGATATAGGCTTGCAACCGGACTTCGTACGGCCGCAGCCAGCAACGCTTGATAAACAAATGTGCGCCGTTCGTATCGGACAAATCCTTGCAGAAGGGATTGACGTCTTCCATGGATCGCCAAGCCAAGTCGTCCACCATTTGGAGCCGGAGCCGGGACTGCTGCAAGTTAAATACCTGCCTCTGTTCAGCAATGGGAAAGAAGGGCATCTGACCTTCAATGTCACGGGTGCCTGCGTCAAAGATAGCCCTGGCCAGGTCCGGCACTCCCCAGACTTTTTGGACAAAGTAATATCGGGCACCCATTTCGAGCGCGTTCAACTCCCAGCCATAATTTAAAAGATCGCGGGCGCTTACGGTGGCTACGGGATTGATTTTGCCGGTCCCCTGCTCGTAGCTGAGTTCAAGCAGCGGTGCAAATTCCTTCAAGCCTGTCAGGCTGGCGTCATCGGCGGTTGAGCGACTGGAGCCTCGGCCCGACCACGTCTTCAGCATGAGGTTGGTATGGCCGGTGTAATCGGTTGGATCCAAGGGCAGATTATGGAGGAGCTTCAACCATTGCTCTCGAAAAATGGCCGGCCAAGCGCCTTCCAATACCCGGCCGCCGCCAACATCTGTGGAAGCTTGCAAAAATCCTCCGTAATCGTATAACTGGCCCAGAGTATCCGGGTCGTTCCCATAGAGTGCGGGTAGCACGGTCACCAACGGCCGGCCCAGATACTCCAAACGGGAATAATAAGTCATCATGGGCATGGCAAAGCGCCGCTGCCGGGCATCTGCCACAAACTCAAACGCGGCCCGTGCCTTTGGCCGCGAAAGGAAGAAATTCCACCATTCATACAGCGCGTGGTGGTGCTCGCTTACTTCTTTTGCCTCGGCGGACGCCTTCCACAAGGCCGAAGCCCCGTTTTCCCGCCCGGCCATGAACAGGATGGGAGCCCAATTTTTGTCTGTCGCCATCTTCCGGTCTGGCAGCATGGCTTCACTGAAGGCCAGCCAGGCCGCCCCGCGTGCGAGCAACGTCGAGTCCAAGGTAACGCCACCGCAAAGGCTGGGCATGGGAACCTGTGACAATAAGCCGGCAAACTGTGGGGCATAAACGGCTTCGGAATACCTGGATCTGTTTGTCTGCAGCTCGAAGGCCGCTTGAATGCCGGTTTCCCGCGAAATGCCGTTTAAATCCGCACCTTCCCAAAACCGGTCATTTAATTCTACGGCGCTGATTCGAGCTGCCGGTGTCCATTTGCCCGCCGCCCAAAGTTGCTGGAACACGTTACGATAAAAGGCCGGCCCCTGATTCAGGAGGTTGGTGGGATAGCTCGCTTGGATCGCTTTAACCACTTGACCTTGGTGGTCAAGGAAATCAACGTGCCAAGTGGTATCTTCATTGGTGTCCGCAGCCACGGTGTAGGTGATTTCCGTGATTTTGGGATCCTGAAGATTTTCCCGCCAGGCAAGAATACGGGCGGCTTCGACGACAAACAGACGTTGCGCCCTGTCATGGTAGTCCGTGTCCGGAGCGTAAAATTGTGCATCAGCCTCAAGCCCGGTTATCAACATCCAGGCTGCCAATATCCAAGTGAACTTTTTCACGATGCAACCGAACGCCAAGCTCGATCTCAACCGTAATGTTCAATGCCACTTGTTTTGCAGGTCGCCAAACTGAGCTTTGCTGATCGTTAACGCGATTATCCAACCGCCGTGTTGGTTTACAAGCTCTTTTTGGATTCAACTTTTTGGGGGAAAGTTCGGGCGGAAAATGCCAAACTGCAGGCAGCGGCGACAAACGCCGCGAACCATTTTTATGAACGAGACGCACGGTGATTTGAGCAGAAAAGTTGCGCTGGTGACCGGCGGGAGCCGCGGGATTGGCCGGGCGATCGCCCTGGCCCGGGCGGATGCCGGCGCGGATGTGGCCATCAATTATCTCAGGCGGTATGACGGGGCAGACGATTAATGTAAATGGCGGCTTGTTTATGATCTGATGACCTTGTTAACTAATTCGCATGGAGCACACGCAATCTGACAAGCTGTTTGCCGAGGCCTTGAAGTACATTCCCGGCGGGGTGAATTCGCCCGTGCGGGCGTTCCGGGCGGTGGGGGGGCATCCCTTTTTTGTGAGCAAGGCGCTGGGCTCGCACATTTGGGACGCGGATGGCAACGAGCTGATTGATTACGTGCTGACGTGGGGGCCGGCGATTCTGGGGCACGCGCATCCGAAGATCATCGCGGCGGTGAAGGCGGCCGCGGAGCACGGGACGAGTTTTGGGATTCCGAACCCGCTGGAAGTGACGATGGCGAAGCTGATTTGCGAGCGGGTGCCGAGCGTGCAGAAGGTGCGCATGACCAACAGCGGCACGGAGGCGTGCATGAGCGTGATCCGGCTGGCGCGGGGCTTCACGCGGCGGGACAAGATCATCAAATTTGACGGGTGTTATCATGGCCACGCGGATTCGCTGCTGGTGCGGGCGGGGAGCGGAGCGCTGACGTTTGGGCAGCCGGACAGCGCGGGGGTGCCGGCGGCGTTCACGCAACACACGGTGGTGCTGCCCTTCAACGATGAGGAGGCGGTGGAGGCGGCGTTTGCGGCCAACCCGAATGCCATCGCGGGCATCATCATCGAGCCGGTGCCGGGGAACGCGGGGCTGTATTTGCCGGAGCCGGGGTATCTGGAATTTTTGAGCGAAATCACGAAGGCCAACGGGGCGCTGCTGATTTTCGACGAAGTGATGACGGGATTCCGCGTGGCCCGGGGCGGGGCGCAGGAGCGCTTCAAGATCCGGCCGGACTTGTCCACGTTTGGCAAGGTGATCGGGGGCGGGCTGCCGGTGGGGGCGTTTGGGGGGCGGGCGGAGATCATGGATTATCTGGCACCCCTGGGGCCGGTGTACCAGGCGGGCACGCTGAGCGGCAACCCGGTGGCCATGGCCGCGGGCATTGCCAACCTGGAGGAGTTGGAGCGATCGGATGCTTATACCCGGCTGGAGGAGTTGGGCGCGCAGCTCGAGGCCGGTATGAAAGAGGCGGCGGCCAAGGCCGGAGTGCCGGTGCAGTTCAACCGGTGCGGTTCGATGTTTTGCAGCTATTTCACAGGCGAACCAGTCCACAATGTGGCCGACGCGATGAAGAGCGACCGGGAACGGTTCAAGAAATTCTTCCATGGGATGCTGGAGGAGGGGATCTACCTGGCGCCGTCCCAATTTGAGGCAGGCTTTCTTTCCACGGCGCATTCGGCCGCGGATGTGGAGCGGACGGTGGGGGCGGCCGCCAAAGTCTTGCGCGGGATGTAACCTTTACGATAGTTTTCCGTCTGTCCTAAGTGCATATCCGCCACTAAAACGATAAGGGCGGTTCGCACCCAAAACTAATAAACGATATGAAATTGAATAAAACATTGATGATCACGGCGCTGGTTGCCGGAGGCGTGCTCGCGGCGGATGTGGCCGTGTACGCACAGGATGCCACCAATACGCCGCCGACGCAGCATGCGCCGGCCCCCGCGCGTGGCCGGATGAACTTTGACGCGATCGCCACGCAGTTGGCGCTGACGGACGGTCAAAAGGCGAAGGCGAAGCCGGTCTTCGAGGAGATGAACCAGAAGATGATTGATTTGCGCAAGGACACGACGCTGGAGCGGCCTGATCGCGCCGCGAAGATGAAGGAAATTCGCGACGATGCCTCCGCCAAGCTGAAGGAGATCCTGACGCCCGAACAGTTCCAGAAATGGCAGAACATGGGTCCGCGCAATCACGTTCGCCCGGTGACGCCGCCGGCCGGCACAAATGCGCCGGCTGCGACCGCGGACAAATAAGCTTTAAGCCCAGGCACAAGGACGGTCGCAAGACCGTCCTTTTTTTTCGTTATTGGGGGCGGCGGAAGCCGCACCGGGCGCAACAGGGTGACAATTGGGTGAAACATTTTATGGGCGGCCCGCGTTTAAACCCACAGTATGCGAAATAAAATTCTAATCCTCTCCATGGCCGCCGCGCTGCTTGCCGGCGGGTTTACCGCAACCCAAATCTTTGCCGCCGACAGCACCCCCGGCGCGACGGCGTCCAAGCACGGGCGCTGGCTGGAACGGGCGGCGGACAAGCTGAATCTGACGGCGGACCAGCGGACGCAGATCAAGGCGGTGCTGGCGGGCGAAAAGGAGACGCTGGTGCCGTTGGTGAGCGCGGTGCATGACGCCCGAAAGGGTTTGCGGACGGCCATCCGGGCCAGCGACGCCAGCGAGGCGTCCGTGCGCGCGGCGTCGGCCAGCGTGGCGGCGGCGGAGGCGAATCTGGCGGTTGAGCGCATGAAACTCTACGGCAAAATCGCCCCCCTCCTGACCGACTCGCAGCGTCAGCAACTGGCTGAGCTGCAATCGCGCGCCGATGAATTCACGGACCGCGTGACGGCGCGCCTGGGATCAGGCCTGGGCGAATAAATGTGAACGCGCCCGACGATGCGGAGTTGTTGCAGCGTATCCGTGCCGGCGCCACGGACGAGTTTGCCGAGTTGGTGCGCCGGCATCAGGCGCGGATTTTTGGCATTCTGCATCGGTACGAGCGGGACGCGCAGCGGGTGGAGGACCTGGCGCAGGAGACGTTTTTGAAGGCGTGGCGGGCGCTGGGGCAGTTTGACGGCCGGGCGCCGTTTGAGCATTGGATTTCCCGCATTGCCGTGCACACGGCGCTGGATCACCTGCGGCGGGAGAAGCGGCACAAGCACGAGATCAGGTTTCCGGACCTGGGGGAAGACGTGCTGGACTGGCTGCGGAGTTCGGAGGAGAAGAACGAGCCGGCGGCGCGGGACGCGGCGGAAATATTGCATCGGGCGCTGGAGCAACTGGCGCCGGCGGACCGGGTGGTGATCACGATGCAGGAGCTGGAGGGCAGCAGCGTGAAGGAAATTGCGGCCGTGCTGGGCGTATCGGGCATAGCGGTGCGCGTGCGGGCGGTGCGGGCGCGGGCCAAGCTCAAGCGCGCACTGGAAAGACTTTCAGAGCCATGAATGAGAAGAAATTAAAGCAATTGTTTGCGGCGGCGCGGCAGGAACCGGCGCCGGCGCCCCCGGCGGATTTTGCGGCGGACGTGTTGCGGGCCGCGCGCCAGGGGCCGGCGCGGCAGCCGGAGGCGTTTTCCGTGTGGGACCACTTGGACGGGCTGTTTCCGCGGCTGGCGCTGGCGGCGGCGGCAGTGATTGTCTTTTGCGCGGCGGCGGACTGGGGGATCACGGCGGCCGGCTATCCGGGCATCAATGAAGCGGCGGCGCAGGCGACGTCGCAAATCCTGTTTTCGGGGGACGATCTATGAAGAACTGGAAATCGTTTTTGCTGCTGGCGCTGGTGTTTTTTGCGGGGCTGGCGGTGGGGGTGGTGGGGACGCGGCTGGTGGTGCGGCGGGCGGTACAGATGGCCGTGGGGCATCCGGAGCGGGCGCAGTTTTTCCTGGAGCGGAGCCTGACGCGGCGGCTGCGGCTGGACAACGAACAGCAGGTGAAAATGCACGCGATCCTCACCGAGACGCACCAGCAGATGGCGGATTTGCGGAAGGAAGTGCAACCGCAGGCGGCGCAGGTGCTGCGCGAGACGGACCAGAAGATTGTGACGATGCTCACGCCGGACCAGCAGGAGCGGTACGAGAAGTTCAAGGAACGAAACTGGCCGGTGCTGCGGAAGCTGCGAGACCAGCCGTGACAGGCCGGTTGACGGCGGTAATCAGGCCTGGCGCACGGATGGGCGTTGATGGATTTGCTTGCCGGTGCGTCGCAAGAGCGGGTAGTATGTTGCCGATGATTCCCGCCGGTGCGGATGAGACCGGGGGCCCGGTTTCGGAAAAGGCCGCGGGTGGGGAGCATCAGTTGCGCGCGTAGCTCAATTGGATAGAGCGTCGGCCTCCGAAGCCGAAGGTTGTGGGTTCAATTCCCACCGCACGCACCATCTTTTTACAGGCTGTGAATCTTCGCGGCAATGTTGTCGGGAATGAGGAATTAAGCAGAAACACGACGAATCACGAGGAAATACGGGCACTTACGCAGGTTTTTGGGGGTGCAAGGATGTCGGGTTTTATTTGCGATGTCGGGTTTAGGGGTGCAAAGAAAAACACTCAAAAAGCCCAACAAAACAGCCCCTTGCACCCCCAATCCCGACAGAATCACCGCCAACGTTGGGGGGTGCAAGGTGCAAAGACTTTTATCCACCGAGATTGTACCAAACATGGACAGAGGGCCAAAATGGACGGGTCTTTAGCGGGGTCTTTAACCGGGGCTTTAAACGGGCTTTAAGACAACAAAAAACCGGCCAAGATGCCTGGCCGGCGCGCGAGAGTGATGGAAGTCAGTTCATAACCCTGCGGGCGGCGGGGTGCCCGCAGGCGGGGTTTCCAAGGCGCCAATCATGCCCTCTAGACGATCCCGCTCTGCAAGCTGGTGTCCCAAGCTCCGATCAAATTCCCGCCGGATGTCTTCATCCGGCAGCACATGCTTGAATAGGTCACAAGTCGTTCGGTAGGTATCCATTAAGGACAGGATGACTTTAAAAAAGCCGATGGAATCTGATTGTTGTTTGTCAACCAACATCTGCAAGGTGGCCGTCAATTTGCGGTTGTCTTCGGCCAATAGCCAAGCGGCCTTTTCCAAATTTAGAATCCGCTGTTCGTGGTTTTCTGCGCTCATAATTTCGTGGTGCGGTTTGCCCCGGCCAGCGCGGGCCGGCCGGCGCGGATGTTTGTTAAACGGCGGATGCTGGCTTTTTAGCCACGACTGCCAATGCGGCAAAGACAGAATGCAAGTCCACCTGCGCCGCCCATAGAGCGAGGTGCCGCTCGCCCAGTCGGCGGTAAAGGGCAAACGCAGTTTCGTGCGCCACCTGATGATTTTCGCAAGCGCGGTCAGAGCAAATAATCCCCACCAAGGAAACCAAGTGACGTAACGAGGCAACGGCCATTTCCAACTCCCACAAATCAGAGGTGTAGTGAGATTTCACGGCTTCTGAATTTCCTGCGCCAAAAAGCGGCGTTACCGGGGAATCTATTTCCCGGATTTGTTCAGCCATCGCCCGGACCGCCCCGGCCGTGTCCGCCAATTGGCTTTGAAAATCCTCAATGATAAGATGCGCCAAGGTCACCACGCCGTCACCAAAGCCGGGCACGGCCAACGATTCCCAGCCAGAGGCACTTTCGGAATCCGATTTTGCCTGCGCGGCTTCCATCACCAGCAGCGCCGCCGCCGCTTTGCCGGTGGATTCCATCAGGGCCAGTTCATCCAAGACGCGTAGGGCAACGTCGGAAGGCACCAAGGGAACATTTTGAAGGGCAGGCGTTTCGCCTGTACCCGCTGCGGACACCGGGGTTTTCGGTTGAAAGGAAACGGTTTTAATGCCACTTTTACGGGAGGCTCGGACGGTGTTTTTCATAACTTGATTTCATTGTTTGGGCCTTTCGGCTCTGGCGGTGTTCACGCACTGCCAGGGCTTTTATTTTTGACGCTCTTGCCGCTCGACCCAGTGAAGCATTTGGAGCGCGTACTCTGCGCCAGGCTCGCGGGCGGATTTGTCATCAGTCAGCCAACGGGAGACAACGGTCAAACCCGTCTTGAGGAATTTCGCAAGCTCGGATTTTTTGCCGGTTTCCGCCGTCGCTTTCTGAAGTCGCCGTTTGAGTTCCGGCCACAAGGGTTTCACGGCCCCCATATTGGACTCTGTTAGCACTTTGGTCAAGTCTTGTTTTGCACTCAACTTTGAGAGAATTTCCGCCGCCCATTTTGATTCTGGCGTTACTCGCGTCGCGGAACCGCTGGCTATGCACTTTTGAGACAGCTTGCGAAGCGCACCTTCAACCTTCAAAGCAAACTTCCAAGACGCCTGAATATTGCGAAATTTCAGAGGGTAACAGTAGTGTTTAACATTGTGATCTATCGCCCTCCAAAAATCAAAATCCGGGCGAACCGTTGCCTTTGAACTCCTGTCCGTTGGGAAGGGTTCGAATATGCCCGGCGCAAAATCATAAACGGCGGTCAATAGGCCCGACTCATTGAATCTTTCGCGCTGCGCAGCGGTCCAAAGGAGAGGAACATACGGGTGCATCTCCCCATTTCCGGTGGCAAGCCATTTTGTTTGAACATCAAAGAAACGGCTGAGTTTTACTGCCAAATCATAACGCAACGGAGTATGCCCAAATTCAATGCTGACGAGCTTTGGCCGCGAAATTCCAAGCTCGCCCGCGAAGGCTATCTGGGACCACTTCATCTGCTCGCGGATTTGGCGGACCCGCGCACAAACAGCGCGCTCCCGATCTGTCATTAAGCCACTTTTCTTCGGCACAGGTTAATTCTATCGAAGGGCCACGCTAAAACAATTTTATTGACAGTCCTACATAAATGGAGGACTGTGGCGCAAATGAAGCGTGATACAGAGAAACATTGTTGGCGGTTTCGGGGCATCTGCGCCGATGCCGCCGCTCTGGGCGTTCACAGAACGCACCTTTACAAAGTGCTGTCGGGGGAGCGTCCCGGCAAATCGTTGACTGCACGCTACCAGGCGTTGAAGGCAGCGCAGTCCAACTTCGCCGCATCGTGCGGAGAAGTTTCGGCCACCGCGCGCGAAAGCAAGCCCTCCGGGCGAAAGTATTTGAATTCCCCCAAACGAGTTCCGCCGTCAATCAACCAAGCCGCCGCCGAAAATCTTTCGCCGGTCGTCTTCGCCATGTTGGAAAAACTGGGTCTGTCCATTGTCATTGTCCGGTTTACCTGGTCAGACAAGCCCGAAATTACTGAAAAAATGTATTGCGGGGAAGAGCTTGGGGACACGTTGGCGGCCGGCAAGGCCGGCTATTACGATTCCACCTATTACGACCTCGGCACCGTCTGGCATTTCTTTTACTCCAAACACGTTGGCGAAGCCGTGCGGATTCTCCGCGATGCGGTTGCCGCGCGCGGATTGCTGGATTTCGCCACGATTTTAATGGCCGAAGAATCCAATAAGGCGGTGGTTTGGTATCCGCCCACCGCTCAAACCATCGAAGCCTAAATGAACACTTTTGCACAGCATAAAACCGGACGTACGCCGGCCGAGTTCTGTGCGGATATGCGGACAAACAAGTTCAAACCCATTCCCGCGCGCCGGGGGATTGAACTACTGGGCGCGCATTGGATGCATGGTCAAAACGTTTCGGCGCGTGTGCGCCGCGATGCCAACCGCTGGAATGACCGCCAGCAAATGCAGTTATCCAATTGAATATGAAATCTTTGTTTAAAAACTACCGCCATTTGACCGCGCTGGCGCTGGTTATCTCCGTTGCGGTTATCGGTGCCGTCCAGGGCGTCTTCAGTCCCGGCACGGCGTTAGTCATCATCGGCCTGTGGCAACTGGCCCAAATCGCAAAAAGCCAGCCTCGGAGAGGCGTTTACGTACTCTCCGGTATTTCCCCTGAGCAGGTCGAAGAATTCCAAAACATCTGTCGAGACATCCAAGCCGAGATACCCAGCTTAAAAGGCATGGGTGCTCGCTTTGGCCAACTCGAAAAGCTCTATGACGATCTGAAGGGCCAGGTTAACCGGTTGAAAAAATCCGGTCTAGCTGGAAGCGCCGGCCAGGGCATTCGGTGGATTAAAGGGGTGCCGTTCGTCTCGGATGACGCTGCCCGGGCGCTGGTGTCTGACTTCCTCCTAGCGGTTGATTCGCTTCCCAATGCATTGCCCCGCCTCTTCCCGGATGAAGGAAAACGCGCCAGCATGCTTGGCATGGCGAAGTCGTTTGCTGGCATTACGCAGAAAGCCGGCGGCGCGCTCTCGCCCACGGACATCCCACTGCCGACGATCTACATGCCGCAAATCGTCGAACTCGTGTTCGCTTACGGCCAGGCCCGCCAGTTTGCCACACTGTTCCCGCTCGGCGCTGGCACGGTCAAGCTGCCCCGCCTGCAAGCCGGGGAAGACACCTTCGGCTTCCTTGGCGCCGGTACCGCCGGCATCAGCCAGGCAATCGCCCAAAAGGAAGTCTCTGCCAACCTCGTCACCTTTACCGCCAACAAGATGGGCGGCATCATTCGCATCCCGTCCGAACTTGAAGAGGATACGTTCATCGCGTTGGGGCAGTTCCTCGCGCGCTACATCGCCCGCCAGTTTGCGAAAATGGAAGACACGACGCTGTTTTTGGCGGATGGTTCCGCCACTTACGCGAACATCATCGGCATCGGCCAATACTGTGCGAATAATCCGGCCTATCTGCTCCGGTTGGGTGCAGGCAACACCCTGGTAACGGACGCCACCTTGGCGAACTTCCGCAATCTGCGATCACTCGTCAATCCGGCCGTGCTCTTCAATATGGCGGCCAATGGCCAAACGCAGGCCGCCTATTACCTGCATCCGTCGCTGGAGGCATTGCTCGTCACCTTCAACACCATCGGCCAGCCGCTCATTTACATTCCGCCGCGCAACGGCCAACCCGCTACGCTGGATGGCTTTCCGATCCGTTGGATTGGCATCAGTGCCGCCAACACCGGGAACGCCCAGCCCAACGCCTTCATGGCGTTCTTTGGCGATCTGTCGTTCTGGTATCTGGGCGAGCGGGGCGGTCCCCGCGTGGAAGTCAGCCGCGAAGTGTTCTTCGCCACCGACGAACTCGCGATGCGCGCCTTGGAACGCATTGATATTGAGGCGATGGCCGTGGACGCCATGGCCGCCATGCAATTGCCGCCTGCCTAAACCATTGGGCCTCTGGCTGCCGGCCGCGTGGCCGGCAGCCAAGTCCAACCTTTAAAAAAATAATCTCATGAGAAATAAAATTGCTTCCATCTCGGCGGGGCTTTCGGTCGGTTTCGGCTGCCTCTCGGCCTTGGCCAACATCCCCACCTATCACACGATCTCGGCTTACGGCAACAATACGCTGCCCGCCACCGCGATTTTCGCCGCCGATCCGAATTCACAGGTTCGCGTTGTCAGCGTCAACTACTCCAGCGACATCGCCAGCGGCGTGCTGAACTTCAGCAGCGGCACCACGGCCTATTCGGTCATCTACACCAATCTGACGCCGACATGGACCACGAACGTCATCAACTCCACGAATGGCATGGTGGCTGGCGCCGGACTGTTTCTACAGCACGCCGGCGTGGTTTACACCAACGTTGCTGCCGCCGTTGCCAACACGGGCACGGGCACGCTTACGCTGAACGGTTACACCCTCACCAACGCGGTGACGACCTTGGGAGTCAACGGTTCCGGTCCCGCCGGCGTGGCCGCCACCAACATCAGCTACGTCATCTCCTCCTTCGGCTGGGGTGTCATCCCTGCCGTCAACGACGAGATATACCTGCAAGGTCCGGTCACCAGCATCTTCGTCGGCATCCAGACCAACTGGATGAACGGTGACGATCTGTTCAGCGGCGCCTACGGCCGCCCTGTGGAAATGCAACTCCCCTTCGCGTCTTCCACCAACCGCATCTCTTCGGCCAGCGCCCACTACGACAGCGCCAGCCAAAATTGACATTAATCCAGCGAGAATGAGCGTTAAAATCCCGATCTTGCCTGACGGTAGCGCCGCCTTGAACGGTGCGCGCTCATTCTCGCGTTTTCTTTCGGTCCAGCTCCATTGTCTTTGCCAGTTCCTTGCGCCCGCTGCCTGTCCGCTTCACGTGCCGGGGCTGGGCAACCCCGCGCGCCTGGCCAAAATCATCGGTGCGTTGCCGGTTGGCCGCCAAGTCAGAATGGATAGGTTGCGTGCGGCTGTCGGTGGGGGCTTTAAGGAAGTGGCCAGCGATTTGCGCCGGTTGCAAGCGTTGCCGCTGCCTATTGAAACCACGCGGGGGCAGTGGGCCACGCTGACCGCGCCGGTCCAACTCTGCAAACGTTGCGCCCGGTTTGCCGCCGCATCGGCGAGCCAGACACTTTTCCGTCAAAAACGGAGACACGAAGGGCAAGCCGGTGTGGGCTGTTGCCCTACACAAATCGCGGGGCGGTCAACTGCCGTCCCGCGATCTTCCTAACTTCATTTATGAGCACTTCACACCAAGCCAAGCCCAATCAACACAACATCCGCACCGCCAAGCTAGCGACGTTGACGGCGGCGCAAAATCGCGAGCTGGCGCACTGGCTTCAAGTGGAGGGAATCACGTATGCCGCCGCGCGCGCCAAGCTGGCAAAGGACTTCGGAATTTCAACGTCAGTCTCCGCACTCTGCCGATTTTGGCAGCAACACTTGACTGCGGCCTGCGCGCCCGCGCCAGCCCCGTCAACCAAAACGGTTGCAACCGATGTTGCCACTGCGGCGACAACACCCGCGCCAGCCCCGGCTACCCTGGACATTTTGTTAGACATCACGATTCAATCCGCCCAGCCGGTCCGTTTGGTCGTCAGAAAATCTTCAGCTTTGGGAATAGGCAATTTGCCTATGGGCGAACCCATTGGCGAATAACTAAGATGTTTCTCAACCAAGACATGTCGCGCCATGCGACTCCCGAAAAAGGAGTTCCCCAGGGAGTTCCCGAAAAGGGAATTACGTCTGGAATTACCGATTCGGTAATTTGCACCAGCCCCCGCGTTTGCCTGATGCTGGTCAAGATTGACTTTGCCGCGTCCTGTTTGAATAGGTTGGTGCGGCAGATTTTCGACCTGGTGGACGGTGGTTCGGCTTCGGAGGCAGGGCTGTTATGGGTTTTCAACCTGGCAAACAATCCAAGCGGGTATCGCCGCGAGTTGCGTTTTTGGTGTCCTGAATTAAAGGCGCGTGCAGCCGGGGAACCGGCCAAATATCACCGCCAAGACATCGGTTGGATCGTTGCGCAAATCTTGCCGGGGAGTCGCCAAATGTTTCACGCCGGCGAAGTGAGCGAATTGCTGCAAGTCCGCGCCCGCACCCGCATTGACTATGGCCTACAGTTGCCCGGCCGGCGCGAGGGCTGCCGGAATACCTATTGCCGGCCCGCGCTCGAAAGGTTCCTAACGCGGCGTTGGCTGGGGTCTTGCGTAGCGGCGATTAACCCGGCCCTGGCCCGCTGCACGGGTGGCACACGTTTTGACATGAAGGCTGCAACCAAATGAGCCCGCTTTCCCCCGCCCAAAACCCGCAAGCCGGATTTCGCGCCTGTGGCGTCCGCCGCGCGCGGAGGTCTGGGAGTAGCCGGTTTTCGTTCCGACGCCCCTACGGTGCCATTAAATCGCTTTTAAGAGGCGTGTGGTGCGTGTCGTTTCTGTTCGTGGGGTCTTTTGAAACCCGTTTTTGCCTTTTCCCGGTTTTTGAGGGCTCGGCCGGCTTCAATCCAGCCAACCCCGCAACGCCATTTTGAGCCATGGACAATACCCAAGAATTTAAGATTTTAGTCACCGGGGATGCTTCCAGCGCCGTCAAGGCCACCCAGCAGACCGGCGAGGCCACCCAAAAGCTTAAGGTGGACGTGAGTGATTGCAGCGACGAAACCAAGCGCGCACTCGGCATATTGCCGCCCGTCACGGATGAACTCAAGAAAACCGGCAAGGCGTCAGA
>Ga0181520_10005954_pt1 | contig 19009 bp, 19 predicted proteins | sample PEATcosm2014_Bin_29_FD_132451 | JGI IMG/M metagenome (GOLD analysis project Ga0181520, IMG submission 132451) | Peatland microbial communities from MTU Mesocosm Facility, Houghton, MI, USA - PEATcosm2014_Bin02_30_metaG | ecosystem: Environmental > Terrestrial > Soil > Wetlands > Peat | place...
AGGGTGGGAATATCGGTGGTGCCGGCCTGCCAGTACATCGCCATGATGGCGAGCAGCATCAGCACCGAGCCCAGCAGCGTATAGAGAAAGAACTTGAAGCTTGCATAGACCCGGCGCGGGCCGCCCCACACACCGATGATCAAGAACATCGGGATCAGGCCGCCCTCGAAGAATACATAGAACAGCACCAGGTCGAGCGCGCAGAACGTGCCGACCATCAGCGTCTCAAGGACCAGGAACGCGATCATGTAAGAGCGCACTCGGGTCTGGATCGAGGTCCAGCTTGCCAGGATCGAAATCGGCATCAGCGCGGTGGTGAGAATGACGAAGGGCAGCGAAATGCCGTCGACCCCCATCGAATAATTGATGGCGCCGCCGAGCCAGGGGCGCTTTTCCAGGAACTGGAAGTCGGCGGAGCTGGCATCGAAGCGCCAGACCAGGATCAGCGAAATCGCGAAGGTGATCAGCGTGGTCCACAGCGCGATCCAGCGCGCATTGCGCGCGCCGTCTTCGTCATCGCGCAGAAAGGCGATGAAGATCGCGCCGACGATCGGCAGAAAAGTGACGACGGAGAGGATCGGCCAGCTGGTCATCAGTGCGGCCCCCCGACGAACATGAACCAGGTGACGAAGGCGGCCACCCCGATCAGCATGGCGAAGGCATAATGGTAGAGGTAGCCGGTCTGCAACCGCACGACACTTCTGGTCACGTCGAGAACGCGCGTGGAGACGCCGTCGGGGCCGAAGCCGTCGATGACGAAGCCGTCGCCGCCCTTCCACAAGAGCCGGCCGAGCCACAGGGTCGGACGCACGATGAGCGTGTCGTAGATGCGGTCGAAATACCAAGCGTTGAGCAGGAATTCGTAGAGCACGCGCTGTTCGCGCGCCAACGCTACCGGCAAATCGGGCCGGCGCATGTAAAACTGGTAGGCTACTAGGAAGCCCACGAGCATCATGACGGTGGGCGCGAGCGAGATCGCCAGCGGTAGGTGTTCCATCGCCTCAAGCACGTGATTGTTCGCGCCGATCATCAGCGACGAGCGAAAGAATTCTTCGGCGCCCAGCCCCTCGAAAATGTGCACGAACGGCCAGCCGGCGCCGATCGAGCCGATCGCCAGCACCGCAAGCGGAATGAGCATCACCAGCGGACTTTCGCGGGCCGCGTCGTAGTGGTGCCGGTCATGCGGCTCCCCGTGGAAGGTTTTGAAGATCAGCCGCCATGAATAGAACGAGGTCAGCGCCGCGGCGGCGACCGTCATGATGAAGCCGTAGCTCGCTATCGTCCCGGCAATGGCGTCATCAGCTTCGATGATCGCGTCTTTGGAGAAGAAGCCCGCGGTAAACGGAAAGCCGGTCAGCGCCAGCGTACCGATCAGCATGGTCGCATAAGTAAAAGGAATTTTGCGCCACAGCCCGCCCATATTGCGGATGTCCTGCTCGTGGTGCATGGCAAGAATCACCGAACCGCAGCCGAGGAACAGCAGCGCCTTGAAGAAGGCATGGGTGAACAGGTGGAACATGCCGATCGAATAGGCGCCCGAACCCATGGCGACGAACATATAGCCGAGCTGCGAGCAGGTCGAATAAGCGACGATACGCTTGATGTCGTTTTGCACGAGCCCGACGGTGGCGGCGAAGATCGCGGTGGTAGCGCCGATAAAAAGCACGAAGCTTTTGGCGTATGGCGCAAGCTCGAACAAAGGCGAGAGCCGCGCCACCATGAACACGCCGGCTGTCACCATGGTTGCGGCGTGGATCAGTGCCGACACCGGCGTCGGCCCTTCCATCGCGTCCGGCAGCCAGGTGTGCAGCAGAAACTGCGCCGATTTGCCCATGGCGCCCATGAACAGCAAGAGGCAGATCACGGTGAGCATGTCGGCGTCAAAACTCAGAAAATGAAAACTCTTGCCGACCAGCGCCGGCGCTTGCGCAAATACCGTGTCAAAGACGATCGAGCCGGTGAGATAAAAGGCCGCGAAAATGCCGAGCGAAAAGCCGAAGTCGCCGACGCGGTTGACCAAAAACGCCTTGATCGCGGCCGCATTCGCCTCGGGCTTGTAGAACCAGAAGCCGATCAGCAAATAACTCGCTAGCCCCACGCCCTCCCAGCCGAAGAACAGCTGCGCGAGATTGTCGGCCGTCACCAGCATCAGCATGGCGAAGGTGAAGAACGACAGATAGCTGAAGAAGCGCGGCTTATAGGGGTCGTCGGCCATGTAGCCGATCGAATAAAGATGCACAAGGCCGGACACCGTGGTCACGACCACCAGCATCACCACGGTGAGCGGATCGATGCGCAGCGACCAATCGACTTTCAAGTCGCCGGAGGTGATGAAATTGAAGACGGTGACGTGGGCGTCATGCTCGAGAAACCCGACGTCGTAGAAGGCGTAGCAGGACAGTACCCAGGAAATAGCGAGCAGCGTGGTAGTGATCAGCTCGGCCGCCGGCGAGCCGCTGGCGCTCGGCTCGGCGGGTTCGTGCTGCTCAACGCTTGAATGCGCAATTTCAGCGTGCGCGTCTTGCGGCCGCGGCGCACCGCGCGCAAAGCCTTCGGGTACGAGCGGCGCGGCGTGGCCGTCATGCGGCGGCGGCGGATCCTGGCCAGGCAGCCGGTTGCGCGCGCCAACGAGCGTGATCAGACCGGCAATGACGGCGCCGAGCAGCGGCAGAAAGACAATGGCCAAATACATGCCGCTTTAGCCCTTCATCAGATTGATATCCTCAACCGCGATCGAGCCGCGGTTGCGGTAATAGGCGACGAGAATGGCAAGGCCGATGGAAGCTTCCGCCGCGGCGACGGTGAGCACGATCAGCGCGTAGACCTGGCCGACGATGTCGCCGAGGAACGACGAGAACGCCACCAGATTGATGTTGACGGCGAGCAGAATGAGCTCGACCGACATCAGGATGATGATGACGTTCTTGCGATTGAGGAAGATGCCGAAGATCCCGAGCGTAAACAGGATCGCGGCGACGACGAGATAATGTTCGAGCCCGATGATCATGGCAGCCCCTGCCCCGATTTGACCTTGACCACCTCGATTGCGCTTGAGCGCCGCCGCGCGTTCTGCTCGGAGATCTTTTGCCGCTTCACATTCGGCTTGTGCTGCAGCGTCATGACGATGGCGCCGATCATGGCGACCAGCAGGATCAGGCCGGCGGTCTGGAAGAAATAGACGTAGCGCGTGTAGAGGACCAGCCCGAGCGCCTGCGTGTTGCTGACATCGGCGGCAACGGGCGCGGTGATGGCCTTGGTTACGCCGGGCGTGATCACAAAGCCGATCACACCGAAGACGAGCTCAACCAGAAGAATGACGCCGACCGTTGCGCCGATCGGCAGATAATTGAGAAAGCCCTCGCGCAGCTCGGAAAAATCGACGTCGAGCATCATCACGACGAACAAAAACAACACGGCGACGGCGCCGACATAGACAACGATCAGGATCATCGCCAGGAATTCGGCGCCCATCAGGACGAACAGGCCGGCGGCGTTGACGAAAGCGAGGATCAGAAACAGCACTGAATGGACCGGATTGCGTGACGCGATCACCATGACCGCGGACGCGATGCACACGCCCGCGAAGAGATAGAAGAAGATCGCTTGCAGGATCATCGGAGCCGCGTCTCACCGGTACGGCGCGTCGAGCGCGATGGTTTTGGCGATCTCGCGCTCCCAACGATCGCCGTTCGCAAGCAGACGGTCCTTGTCGTAATAAAGCTCCTCGCGCGTTTCAGCGGCGAATTCGAAGTTCGGGCCCTCGACGATGGCGTCGACCGGGCAGGCTTCCTGGCAGAGCCCGCAATAGATGCATTTGACCATGTCGATGTCGTAGCGCGTGGCGCGGCGGGTGCCGTCATTCCGCCGCGGGCCGGCCTCGATGGTGATCGCCTGCGCCGGGCAGATCGCCTCGCACAATTTGCAGGCGATGCAGCGTTCCTCGCCGTTCGGATAGCGGCGCAGCGCATGCTCGCCGCGAAAGCGCGGCGACAGCGCGCCCTTCTCGAACGGATAATTCAGCGTGGCCTTCGGCTTGAAGAAGTAGCGCATCGACAGGAAGAATGCCTGCACGAATTCGGCGAGGAACATCGAACGGGCCGCGTGATCGAGCCGCATGTCAGCCTCTGATGACTGTGAGGAACCCGGCGACGATCGCCACCATGGCCAGCGACACCGGCAGGAACACTTTCCAACCGAGCCGCATCAATTGATCGTAGCGATAGCGCGGTACGAACGCCTTCACCATGGCGAACATAAAGAACACGAATGTCGCCTTGAGCACGAACCAGATCAGCCCGGGAATCCAGGTGAACGGCGGTACCGGGAATGGCGGCAGCCAGCCGCCGAGGAACAGGATGGTCGCCATCGCGCACATGGTGGCGATGGCGACGTATTCGCCAAGCATGAACATCATGTACGGGGTCGAGCCGTATTCGACCATGTAGCCGGCCACAAGTTCGGATTCCGCTTCCACCAGATCGAATGGCGGCCGATTGGTCTCGGCGAGCGCGGAAACAAAGAAAATCACGAACATCGGCAACAGCGGCAGCCAGTACCAGTTGAGAAAGGTCGCCCACGGCAGCCCGATCAGCGTCCCCACGCCATGGTCGCGCTGCGCTTCGACGATGGCCGTGAGATTGAGCGAACCGACGCAGAGCAGGACAGTGATAATGACAAAGCCGATCGAGACTTCGTAGGACACCATTTGCGCCGCCGAACGCAGCGCGGCGAGAAACGGATATTTCGAGTTCGACGACCAGCCCGCCATGATCACGCCGTAGACCATGAGCGAAGAGATGGCGAAGATGTAAAGGACGCCGACATTGATGTTGGCGATGACGATCCCGGCGCCGACCGGGATCACCGCCCAGGCGGCGAGCGCAAGCGTGCAGGTCACCAGCGGCGCCAACAGGAACACACCTTTGTTGGCGCCGGAAGGAATGACCGGCTCTTTGAGCACGAATTTGAGCAGGTCGGCGAAGGATTGCAGCAATCCCCATGGACCAACCACGTTCGGGCCGCGCCGGATCTGCACCGCCGCCCAGATTTTGCGGTCGGCGTAGAGCACGTAGGCGATGGCGATGAGCAGGACGACGAGCAAAAGCACGCTCTCGGCCACGATGATGATGAACGGCCAGACGTAATCCCAAAAGAAGGCGGACATCGGCATGGACTACTCCGCCGCCGTCGCCGCCGGACGGCCATGGGCAATGGCCGAACATTCCGCCATCACCGCGGAGGCGCGTGCAATCGGATTGGTGAAGTAGAAATCGGCGATGCCTGATCGGAGCGGCGCCTTGTCGGCGCTCCCGCCAAGAGTCGCGAGTTTCTGCACGTCTGCCGCGTCGCCGCCCGCAACCTGCCCGATCCGCATCAAGTGCGGATAAGCCGCATAGAGCGCGCCCCGCAAAGCGGAGAGCGAATCGTAGGGAAGTTTCTTGCCGAGCACGTCGGAAAGCGCGCGCAGGATCGCCCAATCCTCGCGCGCATCGCCGGGCGGAAACGCGGCGCGCGCCGCCAACTGCACCCGCCCCTCGGTATTGACGTAGGTCGCCGATTTTTCCGGATACGCCGCGCCCGGCAGCACCACGTCGGCGCGGGCGGCGCCGCGATCGCCATGGGTGCCGATGTAGACGACAAAGGCGCCGGGCGCGATGTCGATTTCATCGGCGCCGAGCAGAAACAAGACGTCGAGCGTACCTGACGCCGCCATCTGCCGCACGTTGAGCCCACCCTCGCCCGGCACAAAACCGAGATCGAGCGCGCCGACGCGAGAAGCGGCAGTGTGCAGGACGCTAAAACCGTTCCAGCCGTCCTTAACGGCGCCAAGCTCGACCGCAGCTTTGGCGGCGAGCGACGCCAGCGCCGCGCCGTCGGCGCGAACAAAAATGTCGGCGCCGACGATGACGAGCGGGCGCTCGGCCTTGCGCATCGCGTCGGCGAAGCTGTGACGACCAATGTCGGCAAGCGTCTCCGCGCCGGCGCCGAGATAGTCATAGCTGTAGGTGAGCGGCAACTTGGCGCCGATCAGCCCGATCGGGAAGCTCTTGGCGAGCCGCCAGCGTTTGCGGATGCGCGCATTAAGCACCGCCGCCTCATGCCGCGGATTGGTGCCGACAAGAAGCAAAGCGTCGGCGGCATCGATGCCGGCGAGAGTCGCGTTGAACAGATAGGCCGCCCGACCCCATTTCGGATCGAGCGCCGACCCGTCCTGGCGGCAATCGAGATTGACGACGCCAAGACGCGCCATCAAATCCTTGAGCGCAAAAACCTCCTCAACCGCGGCGAGATCGCCGACCAGCGCCCCGACGCGCTTGGCGTTGATCCGCGCCATCTTCGCGGCAATAGCGGCGAAGGCTTCGCTCCAACTGGCCGGGCGCAGCCGTCCGTTCTCGCGCACGTAGGGCTGATCGAGACGCTGGGTACGCAAGCCGTCGACGACGTGGCGAGTTTTGTCGGAAATCCATTCCTCGTTCACGTCGTCGTTGGTACGCGGCAGAATGCGCATGACTTCGCGGCCGCGGGTGTCGATCCGGATCGCCGAACCGAGCGCGTCCATGACGTCGATCGACTCCGTCTTGTTGAGCTCCCAGGGCCGCGCGGCGAATGCGTAGGGCTTCGACGTCAACGCGCCCACGGGACAGAGATCGACGATGTTGCCCTGCAGTTCCGAAGTCATCGCCTCTTCGAGATAGGTGGTGATCTCCATATCCTCGCCGCGGCCGATGGCGCCGAGCTCAGGCACGCCCGCGACTTCGGTGGCGAAGCGGACGCAGCGCGTGCACTGGATGCAGCGGTTCATCGAGGTCTTGACCAGCGCGCCGATATACTTGTCCTCGACCGCGCGCTTGTTCTCGCGGAAACGGCTGTGGTCGATGCCGTAGGCCATGGCCTGGTCTTGCAGATCGCATTCGCCGCCTTGATCGCAGATCGGGCAATCGAGTGGGTGATTGATGAGCAAAAACTCCATCACCCCTTCCCGCGCCTTGCGCACCATCGGCGAGCGTGTCGACAGCACTTTCGGCGAGCCGTCCTTGTTGGGCGGCAGGTCTTTGACGCCCATCGCGCACGAAGCCTGAGGCTTGGGGATGCCGACAACCTCGATCAAACACATGCGGCAATTGCCGGCGATCGACAGCCGCTCCTGGTAACAGAAGCGCGGGATTTCGGCGCCGGCGGCTTCGCACGCCTGCAAGAGCGTGTAGTCCGGCGGGACGTCGATCTCGGTGCCGTCGACGATGAGCTTGGTCATCGCGCCCTCACTCTGCCGCCGCCGGCACGGGCGGATCGAGCACGCCCTCGACATCCGGATTGGCGGTGTATTGGTCGATGCGCCGTTCGATCTCCGGGCGGAAATGCCGAATGAGTCCCTGTACCGGCCAGGCGGCGCCATCGCCGAACGCGCAGATCGTGTGGCCTTCGATCTGCGTCGTGACCTGCATCAGCATGTCGATTTCGCGCTTTTGCGCGCGGCCGTCCGCCATGCGGGTCAACACCCGCCACATCCAGCCCATACCTTCACGGCAGGGCGTGCATTGGCCGCAGCTTTCGTGTTTGTAGAAGTAGGAGATGCGCGCCATCGCCCGCACGATATCCGCCGACTTGTCCATGACAATGACGGCGGCGGTGCCGAGCGCCGATTTCTTGTCGCGGCAGCCGTCGAAATCCATCAGCAGCGTATCGGCCTGATCGGGACCGGCGGGCACCATCGGCATCGACGAGCCGCCGGGAATGACGGCGAGCAGATTGTTCCAGCCGCCGCGCACGCCGCCGGCATGCCGCTCGATCAATTCGCGTAGCGGAATGCCCATCTGCTCTTCGACATTGCAGGGCTTTTCGACGTGCCCGGAAATGCAGAACAGTTTGGTGCCGGTATTGTTCGCCCGGCCGATGCCCGCGAACCAGGCCGGACCGCGGCGCATGATGTCGGGCACCTGGGCGATAGTCTCGACATTGTTGACCGTGGTCGGACAACCATAGAGGCCCATATTCGCCGGGAACGGCGGCTTGAGCCGCGGCTGGCCTTTTTTGCCCTCGAGGCTTTCAAGGAGCGCGGTCTCCTCGCCGCAGATATAGGCCCCGGCGCCATGATGCACGACGACGTCGAAATCGTAGCCGTGCACATTGTTCTTGCCGATGAGGTTGGCGGCGTAGGCTTCCTCGACCGCCGCTTCGAGCCGCTCACGTTCGCGGATGAATTCGCCGCGGATGTAGATGTAGCAATTGTGTACGCCCATAGCGCAACCGGCGATCAGGCAGCCCTCAATCAAGAGGTGCGGGTCGTGCCGCATGATCTCGCGGTCCTTGCAGGTGCCAGGCTCCGACTCGTCGGCGTTGATCACGAGATACCCGGGCCGGCCGTCGGACTGCTTGGGCATGAACGACCATTTCAGTCCAGTCGGGAAGCCAGCCCCGCCGCGGCCGCGCTGGCCCGAAGCTTTCATCTCGTTGACCAGCGTGTCGCGGCCGCGTTCGAGGATCGCCTTGGTGCCGTCCCAGCCGCCACGCGCGCGGGCGCTCGCCAAATCCCAGCCATGATGGCCGTAGAGATTTTTGAAGATACGGTCTTTGTCAGCGAGCATTATGCACCGCTTGATTTGTAGATCGACGGATCAATCAGCGTATCGGCGCCGCCGATTGGCGCCGAATTCTGCCGGTCGACCTGTGGTCCGGCTTTTGGCGTGCGGCCGGCGGCGAGATCGGTCAGGACGAGCCGCAGCGTTTCCGGGGTGAGATCTTCGTAATAGTCGGCGTTGATCTGCACCATCGGCGCGTTGACGCAGGCGCCGAGGCACTCAACCTCCGTCCAGGAAAACAAGCCGTCGTCAGTCACTTCGTTCTCGTGGCCGATCGCTTCGTGCAGCACTTTCTTGAGCGCTTCGGCGCCGCGCAGCAGGCATGGCGTCGTGCCGCAAAACTGCACATGGAGACGGCCGACCGGCGAAAGATTGAACATGGTGTAGAAGGTCGCCACTTCGAGCACGCGGATTCTGGCCATGCCCAAAAGCTCGGCGGTCGCCTCCATCGCCTTCTGCGGCAGCCAACCGCCGCATTGTTCCTGCGCCCGCCACAGGATCGGGATCACCGCCGATTGCTGCCGCCCGGGCGGGTATTTGGCGATCCGCGCTTTCGCCCACTCCAGATTTTCCGGCGTGAAGGCGAAGCTCGACGGCTGTTTTTCGGCCAGGCGGCGAACACTCATCGGTCGATCTCACCAAAAACGATATCGAGCGAGCCGAGGATGGCGGTGACGTCCGCGAGCATGTGGCCGCGACAGAGAAAATCCATTGCCTGGAGATGCGCAAAACCCGGCGCGCGGATCTTGCACTTATACGGTTTGTTGCTCCCGTCGGCGATCAGATAGACGCCGAATTCGCCCTTGGGCGCCTCGACCGCGGCGTACACTTCGCCCGGCGGCACATGGAAGCCCTCGGTATAAAGCTTGAAGTGATGAATAAGCGACTCCATGGAGCGCTTCATCTGCGGGCGCCGCGGCGGCGTGATTTTGTGATCCTCGACCACGACCGGTCCCTGCGCATCGGCGCCGTGCAGTTTCTCTACGCACTGCTTCATGATGCGGACCGACTGGCGCATCTCCTCCATGCGGATGCAGTAACGGTCGTAATTGTCGCCGTTCTTGCCGATCGGAATGTCGAAATTGAATTCGGGGTAGCATTCGTAAGGCTGCGCTTTGCGCAAATCCCACGCCGCTCCCGAGCCGCGCACCATCACGCCGGAGAAGCCCCAGGCCCAGGCGTCCTCTAGTTTCACCACGGCAATATCGACATTGCGCTGCTTGAAGATGCGGTTTTCGGTAAGCAGATTTTCTAGATCGTCGCAGACTTTGAGGAACGGATCGCAAAATGCGGCAATGTCATCGATCAGTTTCGGCGGCAGATCCTGATGCACGCCGCCGACGCGGAAGTAAGCCGCATGCATGCGCGAACCCGAGGCGCGCTCGTAAAAGCCCATGAGCTTCTCGCGCTCCTCAAATCCCCAGAGCGGCGGAGTGAGCGCGCCGACGTCCATAGCTTGCGTGGTGACGTTGAGCAGATGCGAGAGGAGCCGGCCGATTTCGCAATAAAGCACCCGGATCAGTTGCCCGCGCCGCGGCACCGTCAGCTCGAGCAATTTTTCCGTCGCGAGGCAGAAGGCGTGTTCCTGATTGATCGGCGCCACGTAATCGAGTCGATCGAAGTACGGGATCGCTTGCAGATAGGTCTTGTGCTCGATCAGCTTTTCGGTGCCGCGATGGAGCAGACCGACATGCGGATCGACGCGCTCGACCACCTCGCCGTCAAGCTCCAATACCAGACGCAGCACACCGTGCGCCGCCGGATGCTGCGGGCCGAAGTTGATCGTAAAGTTGCGGTTGGCGGCTTCGTTCATCACGCGACCCGTGCCAGCTTGGCGGCCTTCGCTGCCACCCGCGCATTGAATTTGTCCCAGTTCACCACGAAGCGCTCGTGACGGCCTTCGCCGATCAGATCGACGCCGTCATGGGCCATGACCTTGAACGCAAGGCGCGGACCGGCGACTTCCACGCATTCGGCTGCGGCGGTGACCGTCATGCCCGGCGGCGTCGCCGCCAAATGGCTGACGTCTACATGCACGCCGACGCTGCCTTCGCCCGGATCGAGATGCTCGGCCACGAGTTCGGTGCACGCCCATTCCATCAACACGATCATAAAACCGGTGGCGAACACCTTGGGCATGGCGGCGATAATCGCCGATTCCGGATAGGTGAAGGGAACGGTCTTGGCCTCGGTCACCTTGTAGGTGATGCGGTGCGTCAGCCCGGGCTTGAGCGACGGCTTCATCTTTACGAGCCCCTCCCGGCTTTCTCGTCGCCGGGCAGCACGTAATCGGTGCCTTCCCACGGCGACAAAAAATCGAAGTTGCGGAATTCCTGCGCCAACCGCACCGGCGCATAAACGACGCGCTTGAGTTCGCCGTCGTAGCGCACCTCGACAAAGCCGGTGAGCGGAAAATCCTTGCGCAGCGGATGGCCCTCGAAGCCGTAGTCGGTCAAGAGCCGGCGCATGTCGGGATGGCCGGTGAAGATCACGCCATAGAGATCGTAGGCTTCGCGCTCGAACCAGTCGGCGCCGGGATAGACCTCGATGATGGAAGCGACCGGGGTCGCTTCGTCGACTTCGATCTTCACCCGCACCCGCACATTGTGCTTGGGCGAAAGCAGATGATAGACGACGTCGAAGCGCTGTTCACGGCCCGGCCAGTCGACCGCGGTCACGTCGATGAAGCTCCAGAACAGGCAGCGCGGATCGTCGCGCAGAAAGCGCATCACCGCTACGATGTCGGCGGCCTGCGCCTGCACCGTCAGTTCGTGGCGGGCAATCGTGTAGCTCTTGACCGAAGCCGGCAGCGCGTCGGCAATGGTGCGGCCGAGGGTGTCGAGGGTCTCATCCATCGTCAGCGTTCGATGACTTAACGTTCAATGGTGGCGGTACGGCGAATCTTCTTTTGCAGCAGCAGCACGCCGTAAAGCAGTGCCTCGGCCGTGGGCGGACAGCCCGGCACGTAGATATCGACCGGCACGATGCGGTCGCAGCCGCGCACCACCGAGTAGGAGTAATGATAATAGCCGCCGCCGTTGGCGCACGATCCCATCGAGATCACGTAGCGCGGCTCCGGCATCTGGTCGTAAACCTTGCGCAACGCCGGCGCCATTTTGTTGGTCAGCGTGCCGGCGACGATCATCACGTCGGACTGGCGCGGCGAGGCGCGCGGCGCAAAGCCGAAGCGCTCGGCGTCGTAGCGCGGCATCGACATCTGCATCATCTCGACGGCGCAGCAGGCGAGCCCGAACGTCATCCACATCAGCGAGCCGGCGCGCGCCCAGGCAATCAAATCCTCGGCGGCGGTGACGACAAAGCCTTTATCGGAAAGCTCGTTGCGGACGTCCTGGAAAAACGGAAAGTCGCCCGCCGCCGGACTGCTCGACGGCGTTGTCAGGATTTGCCGTGGGGTGACGGTCGTCGGGTCGCTCAATCCCATTCGAGCGCTCCCTTCTTCCACTCATAAATAAACCCGACGGTGAGCACCGCAAGGAACAGCATCATCGACCAGAAGCCGAACAGTCCGATCTTGGCGAAGGCCACGGCCCACGGGAACAGGAAGCTCACTTCCAGATCGAAGATGATGAAGAGAATGGCGACCAGATAGAAGCGCACGTCAAACTTCATGCGCGCATCGTCGAAGGCATTGAAGCCGCACTCGTAAGCCGAGAGCTTTTCCGGATCGGGCTGTTTGTAGGCGAGAACAAAGGCGGACAGGAGAAGCGCGAGCCCGATCACCGCCGCCACACCAATGAAAATGACCAGCGGCAGGTAGGCGAGCAGCAATTGTTGGAGCGGTTGACTCATCGGCTGCCCCTCTGGTCGGCCATCATCCCTACCTCAGGAACATGCCCCCCATGCGACGGCTCCGCGAGCCTTAGACCGCGCCGATCTGCCCCAAATCTCTGCGGATTCGCGCTGGGAAACTGACTGGCCGTCCCTTAGCGCAGTGCACAAAAAGGCGCAAGCTAGGCTTGTGTAAAGGACCGCGGCGATAGCGTGCGGTCGGCGGAGCGGAACCGCGAGCGGCCGCAACAGGCGCTCGCACATTCCCGCCGAAGAGCCGCTAAGGCGTTGAAAAGACTGGCGGGAGCGACGGGACTCGAACCCGCGACCTTCGGCGTGACAGGCCGACGCTCTAACCAACTGAGCTACGCCCCCGCGGGCGCCGAGCGCAATTAAGACCCGGCTTCCGCCAAGTCAAGGATTCCGGCCTAAAATCGGCCTTTTCCGCTTGCCTTTTACACATCGTCGCGTCAATCCAGACAACGTCAGATACGCGAAAACATCGGTGGAATCGGCAAAACAAGCGTGGTCAGCCGAAGCCGAATCGTCTAACTGCATCGCGGTGACGGGCACTTTGGGCCCGCCACCGCTTCATCGAGGAGGGTCTAATGGCGACCAAACCAGCCACAACCGTAACATTGAAGCATCTCGCGGCGAGCCTAGCGGAAGACAATGAAATTTCGAAAAAGCAGGCGGAAGCCATTCTCGGCGGCCTGGTCGGCAACATTGTCAAGCATTTGAAAAAGGGTGAGCGTATCCGCATCGGCGGCTTGGGCATCCTGCAAGTGCGCAAGCGCGCCGCACGCATGGGCCGCAATCCGGCCACCGGCGAAGCTATTCAGATCAAGGCCAGCAAGAAGGTCGCTTTCCGCGCTTCGAAAGAGCTCAAGGAAGCAATCTAATTCGAACATAGACGAACGGACGACAGATGGCGGAAGGCGCAGGCCTTCCGTCGTCCGTTGTCTGTCGGTCTCTGTAGTCTATTCGTTTGACTGGTGGGCGGTGACGGACTCGAACCGCCGACATCCTGCGTGTAAAGCAGACGCTCTACCAACTGAGCTAACCGCCCTGCGCCGAGACTTATCTCCACCACGCGCCGCCGCGCAAGGGTGTGCAGCAGGCGTGGTTTCTCCACAACATCAGCCAAAAAACCGCCGGCCACCTCGGATCGGGCGTGACGCACAACGGCTGACCGTGTGATAGTCGCCCGGCACTTGTTCCGAGAGTGAAAGGAAGCTCATGGTTCGTACCTTCGCGTTAACGGCGCTTTTGCTGACGGCAGCAACCGCGGCATCCGCACAAGTTCCGCCGCAGCCGCCTCCAGTCTCCAGTCCACTGCAGGGCACCGACCAGGAACGCATCGCTTGTCATCCCGACGTGGTCCGCTTTTGCCGGGACTTGATCAAGGACGACGCCAATTCGGACGTGTTCGCCATTCTGAGCTGCCTGCAGACCAACCGGAACCGCCTCAGCAAAGCCTGTGGCGAAGTGCTGGTCAGCCACGGGCAGTAAGGCGATCGCCTAAGGCCCGGCGCCGGAAGGCTAAACTTCGCTCTTTGGGACTCAATCCGACACGTGAACCGCGAGAGCGTTTTGCGCGTCACCGGCCGAGCTTCGTTCGCTCGCCATTCCGGCCACATACTCGGCAAGGCGCAGCCATGACAAGGCGAGCGTCAGCCACAGCGCCTTGTCTTGTTCGTCGCCGGCGGTCCGCGCTTTTTCCACGCAATGTGCCGCGCATTTCCGATGATCCCGATCGGTCCCCATAACGTTACCCCAGTCTGAGCCCACACCACCCCATTAGAAATCTGCGGGTGCGGCGCCGTAGCGGTCATCCGGTGACCGAAAACGGACCCTTATTGGGAAGTAATTCTCCCGAGCAACTGGCGTTCCGCAGCGGTCGCTATTTCGCGGCGGCGATGCTTAAAAACCCTTTAAAATTAGATGTTTGTGCCATGCACCCAAGTTCTAGCTGCACTGCACCAAAAATAATGGTGCAGCGCACACAGCGCTCTATATTCAGAGCAGATTCTGGGAGTTCCCGGGGAAAGGATGGAAAGAACAATGCTCAATTCACTTGCTCGCCTTTATCAGGCTTGGCGCCGACATGAGACCGTGCGGCGTGAGCTGTCGCATTTAAGCGACCGCGAACTCGCCGATATCGGCATCACCCGTTCCGACATCGAACGGATCGCCAGCGAAGACGCGCACAGCTAAACGCTGGTTTGACTGTTCGCACGAAATGGCGCCCGCATCGCGGGCGCTATTTTTTTGCGCCGCTTCATCTAATCCAACAACACTCCCGCAACGATGGTCGACCTAGAGCGTGCGTGCTAACGGAGCGCATGCCCGTTCTCGCTCTTATCGAGGCTGCCGCGGTGTTGCCGCCGCGTGGCGCGCTGATCGGCCTTGATCTCGGCACCAAAACCATCGGGGTTGCGTCGAGCGATCCGGACCGGCGGCTGGCGACACCGGTCGAGACCGTCTCTCGCAAGCGCTTCACCCTCGATGTCGAGCGCCTGTTGGCGTTGGCGCACGAGCGGCGTGCGGTCGGCTTTGTGCTCGGCCTGCCGATCAATATGGACGGCAGCGAAGGTCCGCGCGCACAAGCCACCCGCGCCTTCGCCCGTAATCTCGCAAACCTGACTGAACTGCCGATCGCGCTGTGGGACGAGCGGCTGTCGACGGCGGCGGTTGAGCGGGCGCTGATCGAGGCCGATGTCAGCCGCGAAAAACGCAAGGCGGTGATCGACCAGCACGCCGCCGCCTACATCCTGCAGGGAGCGCTGGATCGGTTAAGGCGTTAGCGCTTGCTCAATCGCGCTCGCAAAAGAGGCCCGACGTTTCACCTCTCCGGCAACGACCGCTGCAACAGCGCGTCCATAGTGTACGCGTCGAGATCGTCGGCGCCGTAGAGCGCGGCGTGCTGCCGCAGAAGCCGCGTACGGACAAATGCCTCGGTGACCGCCGGCGGCGCCGTTGCTTCGAGCGCCGCCGCCGCGGCGAGCGTCGCCAGTCGTCCGACGGCAACCCGCGCCGTGGCTTCGCTTTCAAATTCGTTTTTCGGCTCGAACAGAGTCGTTTCCTTGCCGAGCCACGCCGACGCTTCGGTCGCCATGGCGCCGAAGAAATCCGCCGCCTCCTTGTCGCGGCGCAGCGCCCGCAAAACATCGAGGCACATGACGTTGCCTGAGCCTTCCCAGATGGCATTGACCGGCGCCTCGCGATAAAGCCGGGGCAATATGCTCTCTTCGACGTAACCGTTACCGCCAAGGCATTCCATCGCCTCGTAGATGAAGCTCGGCGCGGTCTTGCAGATCCAATATTTTGCCGCTGGCGTGACCAGCCGCGCATACGCCGCTTCGCGCGGATCGCTGCCGGCACGATCGAAGGCGCGCGCCAGGCGCATGACCAGAGCGACGGCGCCCTCGACCTCCAACGCCAGGTCGGACAGCACCGAACGCATCATCGGCTGATCGTACAGATGCCGCTGGAAGACGGAGCGGTAACGGCAGTGATGCACGGCCTGCGCGAGCGCCATGCGCATAAAGCCGGCCGAAGCCAGAGCGCAATCGAGCCTCGTTAGTTGCACCATCTGGATGATGGTGCGCACGCCCGCGCCCTCGTCGCCGACGCGCAGCGCATAGGCGTCGGCAAACTCTACTTCGCTCGAGGCATTGGAGCGGTTGCCGAGCTTATCCTTGAGGCGCTGCAGATGGAGCGCATTGACCGAGCCGCCGGGCCGAAAGCGCGGCACGAAGAAACAGGTGAGCCCGCCCGGCGCCTGCGCCAGCACCAGGAACGCGTCGCACATCGGCGCGGAGAGAAACCATTTGTGGCCGAAGATGGTGTAGTAATCGCCCGACAGCGTCGCGGTCGTGATGTTGGCGCGCACGTCGGTGCCGCCCTGCTTTTCAGTCATGCCCATGCCGAGCGTCATGCCCGTTTTCTCCCACCACGGGCGGAAGACCGGGTCGTAGCTCGTGCTCACCACTTTCGGCGCCACTTTGGCCAACAGCTCCGGCGCCGCGGCGAGCGCGCCAAGTGCAGCGCGCGTCATGGTGATCGGACACAAATGCCCGCTTTCGACCTGCGCCGTCATGTAATAGCGGGCCGCGCGCGCGACTTCCGCGGGCGGCGGCGCACGCTCGCCGGTCGGCGTCCAGGTCGAGGCATGCAGGCCCCCCGCAACGCTCGCCCGCATCAAATCGTGATAGGCGGGATGAAATTCGACGACGTCGCGGCGGAAACCCTTTGGGTCGAAAGTGTAGAGCTTGGGCGGATTCTCGTTGGCGCGGCGGCCGGCGGCGAACATCTCCGCGGTACCCCATTGCCGCCCGTAAGCTGAAAGCGCCGCCGCGTCGGCCCCATCGCCATTCGCCTTGACCGCTTCCTGCAGCGCCAGGTCGCTCGAATACAGGTCGACGTTTTCGTAAGGCGATGACTGGTTGAAAACCTCGGTCGTGTCGAAGCGCGGAAGAGTATTCATGGCCGTCGGCCTCCCGGAGCGGGCAAGAATAGCACGATCCATAAACCCAGGTTCCGATCTACGCGGTCGATATTCGCCCGTTGCGGCCAAAGCGGGCTTGCCGGAGTGCTTAGAATGGGCCTATAGCACCGGTTTGATGACGAAACCGCAGCCGGCAACGCGCCACATCGTTTCGATCAACGATTTGACCAACAAGGAGATCGAAACGATCTTCCAGGTCGCGGCGGGGTTTTTGCGGGACCTTGCCGACAACAATATCCCCTACCGGATCGGACGCGGCACCGACGTCGCGTCCCATTACATCCTGGCGAGCCTGTTCTACGAGCCCTCGACCCGCACCCGGCTGTCATTCGAGAGCGCGATGCTGCGGCTCGGCGGCAGCAATATCACCAGCGCCGACCCGGCAGTCAGTTCGGCGGCCAAGGGCGAAAGCCTGGCCGACACCATCCGGGTGATCGGCAATTACGCCGACATCGTCGTCATCCGCCACCCGCGCGACGGGGCGGCGCGGCTGGCGGCTGAATATTCGCAAATTCCGGTGATCAACGGCGGCGACGGCAGCCATGAGCATCCGACGCAGACGTTGTGCGACCTGTTCACGCTGCGCTCGAAAAACAAAGGGCTCAAAAACATGAAGGTCGCCATCGCCGGCGACCTTAAAGGCAGCCGCACCATTCACTCGTTCGTCTACGCGCTCGCTCGTTTCGGCGCCACCATCGATCCCCTGCCCGCACCGGGCATGGAATTGCCGTTGCACGTGGATCGGCGGTTGCGTGAGGAATTCCACAGCCGCATGATTTCCAAGGCGCCCGGGCAAGCCGACGGCTCGATCGACGCCCTCTACGTCACCGCCAACCAGCCGCACCAGCTCTCGCTCTATGCCGAGCCGGAAGTCGATTACGGCCTCGTTGTGCAAAAGAAGACTGACGCCGTGTACGTGACGCGGTTTCAGAAAGAACGGTGGACGGATAAAGAGCGCCCCTATCCGAAGATCGACGCCAAATTTCTCGATCAGGACAAATATGCGCAGGCGAGCGTTATGCATCCGCTGCCACGGGTCAATGAGCTCGACGCCTCTTTCGATCGCGACCGCCGCGCCATCTATTTCCGCCAAGCCGCCTACGGCGTTCCGGTGCGCATGGCGCTGATCTCGCTCTTGCTGCATCTGCACCGCAACAAATCGCTACACGCCTTTCCCGGCGGCTTTGCCAAGCCCGACCATCCCCTTATCGCGCAGCCGATCGGCACCGGCATCGCCTGCGTCAATCCCAACTGCATCACCCACGATCCGGCCGAGAGCCAATACGCCGCCAATAAATTTTACGTCGTCGAAGAGGCCACCACGCCGCGTTGCCGGCTGCGCTGCCTCTATTGCGAGACCGACATCGAGGCGGAGGAAGCGGCGCATTTCGTGGTCAGCGACACGACGCGCAAGACCTACACGCCGGGCTTAAGCTCGCTGGTGCGCGCGACGGCGGACCGGCTCAGACACGTCATCGTTCACGCCAACGAAGCGCAGGCGGAAGCCGCCGGCTTTGCCCCGCGCGAAAACCGCAAGCGTGCCCGCGCCGGCTAGCGCGTCTTGTTTCCCGATTTAGCCAAAGCCTTTCGAACACCTCAGATCAGGCGCATCGAGACTTCGACATCGTCGCCGAACGGTGTTGAGAGATATCCTTGGCTGATCGAACGCACGCGCGCGAGGTATTCGGGACTAGCGTCCGCATCGTCCGCCACGACGAAGGCGCCGGGGCGCAGCCGATCCTCGATCAGCGCAAGAATTTCCGGATAGAGGGGCTTGGCGCCGTCGAGAAGCACCAGATCGATCGTCTCGGGCAAACCCGCCCTCAAGGTCTGCAAGGCGTCGCCCTCGCGGATTTCGACGAGGTCCATAAGACCGGCGGCCGTAAGGTTGGCGCGCGCACGTGCGATCTTCGATGACTCGAACTCGGTGGTGATGAGCCGGCCGCCGCCATTGTCGCGCAGCGCCGCGGCGAGATGGAGCGTCGAAATGCCGAACGAGGTCCCGAATTCCACAATGTTGCGCGCGTTCGCGGCGCGCGCCAGCATGTAGAGCAGCGTGCCGGTTTCGCGAGAGACCGCGAGCGGGACGTCCTTCAAGCGGCCGTAAAAATCGAGGTATTCGGTCCTGCTGGCC
>Ga0181520_10005957_pt1 | contig 19006 bp, 12 predicted proteins | sample PEATcosm2014_Bin_29_FD_132451 | JGI IMG/M metagenome (GOLD analysis project Ga0181520, IMG submission 132451) | Peatland microbial communities from MTU Mesocosm Facility, Houghton, MI, USA - PEATcosm2014_Bin02_30_metaG | ecosystem: Environmental > Terrestrial > Soil > Wetlands > Peat | place...
CGAAATGCCAGGATCAAGGACTGGCTTCTTTGGTGTTGGTGTAAGCACCTCCCACCACTCGGCACCGCATAACTCACACTTGCACTCCTGACGCTCTTCATCCCAATCGAAGTCAAGATTACGCTCCCAGTTGATGGTGCCGCAATACGGGCAATAGCCGTCAGCGGCAAACTGCTGGTTCCAAGATGTTTGCTCGCCGCCGTTCGCACATGCGAGTTCCCTGCGCTCTTGCAACAACGGTTGTGTTCCTCCCGCGTGGCCGGTCTCCGTTTCACCGGCATGATCGACCATCACCGAAGCCACGCCCGCCTCCTCCTCGTCGGGTTGCAGCGGCGCCGGACGCGGGACGTCCGGGATCGCGGGCCGCCGGATGAAGAACTCCGCAGCCGCCTTCGCTAGGTTCGTTATCAAAGCCATTTTTCTATTCCTTTTCTGTTAAATGAATTCAAGTCGGTCTCGTTTTACCACAGTAGGTTCGCTTATTTCCCAAGCTCACATCGCCTACAGTACTCCGCCTGGCGAGCATTCCGTTTCTATGCCGCTTCGATCACTTGCTGCTTCCTATCGCAGCCGTCCCAAAAAGAAAGGAATCATTCGGTTTATGTACCTGTGCAGGAAGTCGATACATCTCTGACGATCCGTGTCCGGGTTCAGGCCAACTGCGATTAGCAGATCACGATTCTCCGTTAACAAATAGTTGTCCGAACCCTCGTCGTGAACGTGAAGGACAGCGCAGAAGTAGCTGTCGAATTCCGAACCCGAACGAAACAGCGGCCAAAAATCATAGATGTAATCAAGCCACGCCCAATGCATGTCGCCAGGTGGGTCTAGAGCCGCCCATTCCCCTATTTCCTGCTTATGAACCGTACACCAGTGGTTCGCGTCACGAAAGCCGGCCGACTCGTAGTCGATTTCTCCGTCGAGCCCACGAACAATTCCCTTGATAAGCACCCGCACGAACTCCTGATACGCTTCGGGCACACCGTTGTTCCATTCTCTCTTGTACGTTGCATCATCTGCCTCTTCCTTCGACATGCCATCCAGCAGTTCGTGGAATGCCTCGTCGTTAAGCTGAAAGGTTTCAGTCGTCTTGTGCCATTCATAACGGTTCAGCACGTCACTCCAGGGACGCACAAGGGCGATGATTTCCGCGCCGTCCCTGCCCAGCAAATCGGTTGACACCAAGTCTAGTGCCTCTCGCTTTGTTATAATGGGTCTCGCATTCCACTTAAAGTCCATACCCATTTTCCTTTCCTTTTCCATCTGCTCACGAACTCGTTCTTTACAACTTTCGTTCTCTTGGATCCTCCTTTGTGTTTCCTTCGCCTTACTGTTTTCTTTCTCTCCACTTTCAGCTTCCGAAATACACTGGGGGGCCGTGCGAAGTTCTTCGACGAACGCCTGCAACCCTTTTGCCGACTCTTCAGCCAATGCCTTGCATGACCAGGAACAGTCCATGGCTTGCCCATCCTCTACAGCACACAGAAGGTTTACCCTCGGCGGAAAGCCTGTCTTGGCGGCATCCTCCACCTTCAGCCACCAGTCCGATGCATGCATCCACACCACTTGGTTGCCAAAGTACAGGTATCCTTCCGCAAGCTCGCGAGTCCTAAATGCCTGAAGGCACGGAACGCCGTTCACATCACGGTTGCCAATCCAGCGGCCAGTCTTGGTGCTGCGCAGCCCCCACACGATGACCCCATCCGCCGGCGGTACCTCTGTACTGCCGTTGGTCTTTCGCAGGGATTGAATGTCCTTTCCGCCCTTGAACCCCAGAGTGCTGAGGTGTTCCACCCACGCCGCATCGGACATCGCTTCGGGGCTGATAAGTTCACTCGTCTGTTCAGTCGTTCTCATTTTTCTCTCCTTGTTCTGATTGTCATTCGATTCTATTTCACCGGCATGGTTGACCATTACTGAAGCCACGCCCGCCTCACCATTGCCCTCCGCGTCCAAGCCTTTCAAGCAGCGAATGAATTCTTCATCCTCCACGGATAGGCGTCCGAGGCGAAGCCACGTCCCCTTCATCCGAGCCTCTTGGTGGTAATCGGGCGCCGTCAACAAATCGTCCCCGCATTGGTAAACCGCCATGGTGATACGATTATCCGGCTCGTCCATGATGGGATCGTAGTCGCCCAACGGGGGTTCCCAATCGAGGTCGTGCCACACGTCCCGCAGCGCGGCGGCAAAGCCCGCCTGAAGCGCGTCGATAATGATTGACCAGCGATCCTCAATCGCTGCTGCCCCCACGTCAAACGCCTCCTCGTCGTCGCCTGCGCCCAACAAATGCCCGAGCCTATAAGTTAGCTGGAAGAGACGTCGCCGAACCCGAGATCGGCAATACCACGAATCGCGGCAACCGTACAAGCCTTGATCATAGAGTTCCTCGCAATACAGATCTTCAATAAGCACTCTTGCAACGGCAGTTAGCTCCTCCACATCGAGCTGGTCGATAACGGCCGGTATACGATCATACTCCTCATGATCCACATAAAGCGCCACCAGCACCACCGGCTCCGACCGTCCAAACTTCCTTTCGGCTTCGTCCACTTCCCGACGAATATCGTCGCCGTCCCTACTACCATATTTTCTTACCCTCTCCGCAATAAAGTCGTCCACCTTTTGCATCCCCGTGCCTCCTGATGTCCTTTCTGTTTCCAGCTCCTGGACAGCGTTGTCCACAACTCCGCCTTCACCAGCCACATCCGCTCGCTCACTAATACCTTCAACGTTCATCTTAAATCCTCTCCTGCTGTTGCTGTTTTCCTCACGTCTGCCTCAGTTATAGCAGAACGACTGGATAATTGCAAGGTTGTACGAACCGCTACGCGCGGCCTCATGTTCTTCACAGTTATACATTCTCATTGCAAGCCACGTCCGTAAGTATATCGCCTGCGAATCACGCTTCACCTTTACGGTGTTATGTCGGCGCCGTTCGCGCTCAACTTTTTGGTTGAAACTGCAAAACTGTTGCCGGCGGCAGTCTCAATACTCTCCCGCGCTCAATCGGTCTGTCTGCGTCCCTGTTAAGTGTTTCCTAGCGACTAATGTTTGCGTCGCAAAGTCGCGGCCTGCTTTGATGCCCGATATAAAGACGACGTAGCGGGGTCTTTGTTGGAAAGTGCCAGCCGAGGACTTCGATTGTTGAATCAACTGTGGATTCAGGCAGCGGGGTTTATGAAGTCGTGGACTCAACGGCCTAAATATTTGGAGCGAAAAACGCCGCGCCACGGTTTCATAAGGACGGCGCCTTACATCCGCTGTTGAACATTGGTGCCGCAGAAATAATTTAGTCAGCCTCGACGCGACCGGGAGTATATGGACGGGGCCGCTCTTTCAACTCAAAACCCAGCACTCCACCGGGGTTCCAAACATTGTAATGGGGCTGGATTGGAAACTCCTTGGCCGCATCGGGCTTTTAAGGGGTGGGACAGAGCAGGACGGGAGATGCCCGGGTTCATTTTCAGATGGAAAAAAATAATTCCGAGCCAGATACAAAACTGGATGGGGTTTTCTGTCAGAAATTGGTAAATCGGCGCTAATATAGATGGAGGAGGTCTTATGACAACCAACAAGATCGACGCGCGGCGACTGCGGCAGATGGCGGGCTTGTTCACGATCGGCGAGGCGGCGAATGCTATTGGCCTAAATGTGTGGACGTTTTATAACGAGTTGCGGGCGGGAAGATTGCCCAGACCCAAAACAACCATCACGAGAGGAACGCGCTGCTACTACACCCAGCAGGAGGTGGAGCGGCTGCGACGCCTTTTGGAAGACTGAAAAGAAAGGCCCGAGGGCGGCGGCAACCTCCTCGGGCCAGAAAGGAACGGACGATGACTATAGATATATTGTCGGATGACGAGCAGAAAACTGAAGCGGAATTCTGCGATTTTGGCGGATTTGCGTTTTTGGGCGGGGGGAGGGCGAAAGAGGCGGCGCCTGTGTTGTATGTGCCAGAAGAGTTTCAGCCTGAAAGTTGCCTACGGCCAGAACTGCGCTGCTACGCCGACCACGCCCGCTATCTGCTCCACCTGATTCATGTAAGGTCGATCTTTGATAAAAGGTCGAACTCTGGCTGGATCGGCTTGAAGGCGCAGTATCTTCGACAGTTTCTGCCGTGGCGGAAATACAAATTGATCCTCGACGACTTGGAGGGCGCCGGGGTCATTGAAATCAAGAGGGATCGGGCGGGACGCGCCCAGTGGCGGGCAGGAAGGCGCTCAAAACTCTATCGATACGCGCCAGCGTTTCGAAGGAGCGTTGCCCGTCGCTATGAGCCGCAAAACCGCATCCTCCGCCGGAAACTCATCAAGTGGAGGGATAACGAGCCAGATCGGACATCGTCGTGTCCCATTCGCTGCTATCTTCGGGAACAGCTCAAGCGGGTGCGGGTGGACTACCAAGGGGCGGTCAGTTGTCTGGAACACCTGGGGCTATCTGCTGAGGCGGTGGCTCATTGTACGAACGCCCTTATCCATGTACGGGATCAGGATTGGCGGTTCACCACCGATTCCTACGGCCGAGTCCACCATAATGTCAGCAGTTTGAAGAGGGAACTGCGGCAGTTTCTTACCGTAGATGGTGAAATGCTGGCTGAAGTGGATATCTGTAATAGCCAACCGCTCTTTCTGGGGCTGACTTACCTCAACTGGCTTCAAAATAGCCGATCTCTCTTCTCTCTTAACGATAAAGAAGGCTATTTTGGCCTACACAACTACAAAATAGAGAACATTGAGGTCTTACTGTCTCCAACTTGTTCCTTTCCTTCCTCGTCTTCCTCTTCTTTTCCCAATAATGTCCATATTCAATCCCAATCTATCCCATCCTCCCACACCTATCCTTTACGATGTGATTTTCATCACATTCTTAATAAGAAGAACTCCAATACTTCCCAATCTATCCCATCCCATAACACCCATCCTTTACGATGTGATTTTGATCACATTCTTAATAAGAATGGAGAAGGGAAGGAAGAGGAGAACAGACAATCGATTGGTAGGGATGTGTTGGAGTATCTCCGGTTATGTGAGGAAGGAGCGCTGTATGAGTGTCTGGCAGAGGAGGCAGGAGAAGACATTTCATCAAGCAGAAGAAGGGGGGAGTTCAAGCAGAGGTGCTTCCGAGATGTGTTCTATGCCAAGAGAAGCTACAGAACGCCGTTACAGGGGCTATTTGCCAGGTTGTTCCCCTCGATTATGGAATTCATCAACGAAGTGAAAGCCGAAGACAGGGAGCATCTGGCTTGTTGGATGCAGCGGGTGGAAAGCAGCTTCGTTATTAACCGCGTGGTGAAGCGGTTCAAGGAAGAGAAGCCCGGCGCCTTCATTCTCACCATCCACGACTCGGTAATGACCAAGGAGGCCGACATCGAGACGGCGCTGAAGGTGTTCCGCGAGGAGTTTCATGCCGTTGGTCTACATCCGAGGCTGGATCGGAAGGGGTGACCTGCCGTCAGAATCGTGTTTAACTGGTCTAATTTCAATTGTAACGCATTTCGAGCATCGCAAGCATGTTTTGGTCATCTGGTTTATTCTGATAATTCAGAAAAGAAATTACAATATTCAATGGATTTGGTTGAGGCTTTCCGTGAGGCGGGTTATTAAGGTTTTCGGTTGGACTGATAGGCGCTGACCACTGCCCCTGTCGTGGTGTAAAAGGCATCCCGGCCCACCAGGTCGGTGATCCCCGAGCGTTCCAGTTGAGCATACACGTCATCCGAGACTTCTGAAAATACCAGTCTCACCCCATGCTCTTGGAGGAAATGATAGAGAAAGCGCAAAACCGCAGCCGCCGAGTAGTCGACGTCGTCCACCGCGGCGGCATCGATGCAGAACCATTTAAGGGGAGGTTTGGCCTCCCGGACTAGCCAGGTGACTTCCTTGGACAGCACTTCGGCATTGGCATAATACATGCCATGGGTGAACCGGTAGACCATGAGCCCCGGAAGAAATTGGCCCTGAGTGGCCACCGGTTGGGCCTTCCAGCCTTCCGTCTTGGCCGCCACCATCACCGCGTTTTTCGGATGGTAGCCATGCCGGGTGTGACTCACCAGCGAGAGGAACATAGCCAGCAGGATGCCCTGTTTCACTCCCACGACAACCACGGTGGCCGCGGTTATGAGGGCCACCCAGAACTCGGCGGGCCGCTCTTGGTAGATCTGTCGCATGCCTTTTACGTCGATGAGATGCACGCAGATGAGAAAAACCACCGCGGATAAGACCGCGGCCGGCATGTAGGCCAGAGGCCCCGTCAGGAAGATCAGCACCAAAAGCACGACGATGCTGCTGGTGATCTGGGCCAACTGGCAGCGCCCCCCGGCGCTGTCCACGATCTCCGAGGCGGTGGGACTGCCGTTCACCACGAAGCCGCCAGAAAGTCCAGCCCCGATGTTGGCGAGGCCCAAACCCACCAGATCTGTATTTTCGCTCAGGTGCTCGTTGTAACGGGTGGCATAGGCCCGGGAAGTCGCGGCGCTCTGGGCCAGGATAACCACGAAGATGGAAAAGGCCGTGGGCAAAAGCTTCATCAGGAGATCAGCGTCAACTTCGATCCGTGGCAAACCGAAATTTGGGAGACCGCTCGGGACCGCCCCAAGGGTAGCCACCCCCGCGGCTTTAAGATCAATGGCCCAGCTCACCACAATGGCACCGATCACCGCCACGAGGGCCCCGGGAAACTTTTTGGAAATTTTCCGGGAACCCAGGATCATGGCCAGGACGGCGACTGTCACCGCCAGGGTGTGAAAGTTCGTCTGGTGGAGGTGATGGAGATCATTGAGTAGACGGCCCATAGGGCCATGCCCGCCCTTGGGCAGTCCCAGCATTTCGCCAATCTCCATGAGGGATACCTGGACGCCGACTCCGGTCAGAAACCCGATCAGCACGGTGCGGGACAGGAAGTCCGCCAGGAAACCCAGCCCGATGAAACGGGCCACGATGAGGAAGCTAGCCGCCATGAGGGCCAAAAGACCACACAGAGCCATATAATCGGGCGAGCCCAAAACGGCCAGACCTGTGAGGCCGGCAGGGAGAATGGCGGCGGTGGCAGAATCTGCTCCCACCACCATATGCCGGGATGAGCCGAACAAGGCAAACAGCACCGTGGGGATAAGGATGACATAGAGGCCGGTGATCACCGGCGTGCCGGCAATCCTGGTGTAGCCCATGGCTTGGGGGATATTGAGAGCCGCCAGGGTGATGCCCGCCATGATGTCGGCGGATACTTGGGACCTATTGAGGGGCAGAATTCCCTGGAGCATAGGGAACCGGAAACCCTTGGCCTCACTCTTGGCGGTGGCCATGGCTGCTCCTCATTTCAGCCCGGAGGGCCGCATTCGGCGGGGTATGGATTCCTGGTGCAGACCCGCGGCGTTGCCGCCTCAATCACTCCCATACATGGCACCGAGGCGCTCGTGGGCCAATGCGAGTTGCGCCGGTAAGTCCATCCGGCCTCCGACCACCTCGATGTAGCTGGCCGATTCGCCCGTGGCGGCCCTGGCCATCGCAGCGTCGAGCTCGCCGAGGGTGGCGACTTTCGCTGTGAACCAGCCCCGGCAGCCCAGGGCGGCGGGCAGGTCATGATAGTTCCAGGGGGCGAGGTCGTTGTAGACCCAATCCGGATTCGTCTCGAGCGCCCGCTCGACCATGTAACCCTCGTTGTTGAGGACGAAGATGATCGGCTTCAAACCGTTGCGTCCCATCGTGCCAACGTCAGCGGCAGTGAGCTGGTGTGAGCCCTCGCCGGTGAAGAGCACGGTCCGTCGCGATGGGTCGGCCAGAGCGATCCCCAGCGTGGCCCCGGTGGCCCATCCGATCGAGCCCCAGAGGGTCTGGCAATGCACCTCCGCGCCGTCGGGCAGCGGGAGCGGGACGATCCCCGCGGTCGAACTGCCGGTCTCGATGACAATCTGATCTCGGGGCTTTAGAAAGTCTCGATAACGGGAGTACATCGCCGCCGCCATAATCGGGTCGTTGGGCTTGCCGCCTGGTTTCGCCGTCGTCTCCCTGGGCGGCGCCGAGTATCCGAAGTTCTTTCGGACCGACCTGGCCAGCATTTCAAAGACATCGCCCATGCGGACGGGGTTGTAGATTTGGTCCCCTATGTGAACGTGATCGACGTCGATGGTCAGGAGCCTTTCAGGCGCGATCCGACTCGAGTAGGCCGACGTGTTCATGTCGTGGAAGCAGACGCCCCCGGCGTCGATGACGACATCTGCACCTTCGACCGCCTGGAGGACGGCGCTGGGCGAAACGGCCCCCGAATAGATACCGGCGAACTGGGGATGGGCCTCGGACAGGACCCCCTTGTCCATCGCCATCGCAGCGAACGGGCAGCCCAACGCCTCGATCAACGCCCGCAGGCTGTCCTGGAGCTTGAATCTTGAGACCGTGTAGGCTGGGAGTACGGCCAGTGAGCGGGCGGCCTCGATCCGCTCGGTGATCGCCGCCACGGACTTGGCCAGGTCGGGGCCGCTCGTGGGCTTTGGGTACGGAATCGGGTCGGAGTCCGCGACGGGGGTGATGGCGTAGTCGGAGGCGACGAGGATATAAGCCGGCCGACTCTCCGCCCGCGCCGTGGCGATCAGCCGCTCCATTTCCTCGGCGCAGTTGTCGGGAGTGATCACCGCCGAGGCGCACGCGGCCTGAGCCGAGATATTCGCAAAGTTCTGGAACTCCCCATCGCCGAGCGTGTGGTGGGCGATCTTGTGGATCCGCTGGTGGCGCATCGACGGCATCCCCACGAGGTGGAAGACGCATGACCGCTCGGCCTTGGCCCCCATCACGCCGTTCAGCGCGGACAACTCGCCGACGGCGTACGTGGTCAAGAGCATCGAACAACCCCGCACGCGGGCGTAGCCGTCGGCTGCGTACGCCGCGTCTAGCTCGTTCGAACATCCGATCCAGTGGATTGCCTCGCTCCGCGCGACCGCGTCGCAGAGCTCGAATGCGTAGTCCCCCGGGACGCCGAAGCAGTCGGTGATCCCCTCGCGTGCGAGCCGTCGGACGATGTAATCCGCGACAGCCAGTTGCTTGTTCATAGGATTTCTCCGGATAATGACGCCTTTTTGCCTGCCATAGAGATACCCCTCCTCGGCCATACACTCCGGGCCGTCGGTATCGTGCTGAATTGTACGCAACTCGCGGCCGGCTCAGCCGGGATTTCCCCGCTCGGCGGCATAGGGATTCCCCCGCTGGGCGGCATAGAAAGAGGAAAACCGGCTTCGGCAGGACCGCTGAAGGGTTATGCTTGGCCCAAGGTGACTGTGCATTCGGATGCAAGCCAACGGTGGACAGTCGGAACAAATGAAAAGATTATCCGCGATGAAACAGCGGCAAAAGTTTCTCCGAGAACCCTACGACGATCTCGATGAGGATGAGAATAATCACGATCCATTCCAGACGCACGGATCGTTCGTGGTCGGCCTCGTCAGCGAGGGTCGTGTAGAGCGTGTTGAGCAAGCTCAGCTTGTCCTTGATGCTCCGGTTGAAGTGACTGAGTCCAAGAGCCCTGGAGGCAAGAGCATAGACGCGGGCCAAGAATGCATCGGGAAACGGCTTGAAGGCGTTGGTCACCGCCTCGCTGAAGGCTTGACCGTCGAGCATCAACTCCCTAATGCGTTGCATCGACGTTTTGACATTCGTCGTCCGTGCGCGGATGTCGTAGGACTCCTGCAGACTGTCATCAAGTTGATCGTCGAGGTAGTGTAGCTCGCGCAACTGGACGTTGGCCAGTTCGAGCACCGTCAGGACGTCCTCCATTTTCGTGCCAAAGACGAGCGCCGCATTCCAGGTGATGATCGTCAGGTCGTGGTCGTAGTACGCAATGCGTCTCGACAGCTCTTCCCGACATTGCTGACGGGAAAGGGTCTCGGTGTTGCTGCTCAGCACCTGGGCCAGGACTTGACGGTTGTTTCTGAGAATCTCCGCCAGATTGCGGTGGCCTTCCCCCAGAGAGGTGATTGCGAAAATGAGGTAATCCTCCGCATCCTCGCGTACCTTCGCCCGACGGACGGCCGGGCTGATTACGGCCAGGAGCGACTCAGCCCGCCTACGGGCATCGGCCGCAAACTGCTGGTTGTCATATAGCTCGCTGCTGAGCAGGGCAATCGCTTCGAAGGTCCCTTCGAAAGGGACGCGGTATTCCACGGACACAGCCCCGAAGTCGTAGATCCTGATCGTGACCTTGTCCTCCGTCAGGAAAGTCGAGCCTCGAATGGGTGTGATGGCCTGGCGGACGTGAAGGGGCGCGGGCCGGGGATTTAGGTAGCTCGGCGCTCGTGCATGATGTTGGCCCACGCCGCCTTCATCTGCCTCCTGTATCAAACCTGCACAGCGCTTCAGATCCACCGAGAAGCCAATATCCAAGGCGTAGCACAGATGGCAGCAACCACGGACAACGGCGGCCGCGTCAGGAGACGTCATGGTCCCTCCTCGCTTCCTGCACTTCACGGACGTTAGCTGCCTGTGTCGGCCACGATCCGGCCTGACTGCACTGCGGCCTTCAGCGCCTCGTAGTCCTTCTCTGTTTGGTCTGCGTACGCGTTGGCGAAAGACGCAATGGCCTCGTCAAAGGCCTCGCTCTTGCCCAGGTAACCGGCGATCATGGCCGCATCGCCGGAACGGGCATGAGCGCGGGCCAACACCCAGCCGCAAAGTTCCGCGTACTGGATGAGACCGGTCCCCTTCATCGTCATTAGGTCCGCCGACCCCTTCATGTCTCGAAGCTGGCGGACGTAGTAGTGGTGCTGGCCGTCGCTCGACCAGCCCAAAAAGATGTCAGTGGCGGCCTGCATTCGTCGCTGGCCGACGACAACCCGCCGACCGTGGTTGCGATATTCGCTGGGACCCGCGTACGGCTCCAGCACGGAAGGCAGCGCCTCTTTGATCTGAAGGAACAAGGGGTCCTCGCTGTGGCTGGCGTCGAAGAGCATGATGTAGCACCGAGTGCCGACGCTGCCGACACCGACCACTTTCAGGGCAACGTCAACAAAACGATAGCGTTCGACCAGTGCACGGTGGTCGTCGGAAAGCGACTTGTAGTATCCTCGGAAGACTAGTCGCAGCCCCTCGTTGACACTTTGCTCATGGACATGGCACACCAACGGCGGGGTCTCGTCAATCCGCAAATGCCCGTCGATCCTGGCGGCCAATTTCGAGAGGGCTTGCAGGTTGGTTCGATGGCGAGCCTTGTCCAAGTCGCGAGCTAACTCCTTGCGAGAACTGTGGCCGACCACATCGAGCACAGTCTGCGCGTCGACGCGAGAGTACCAGATGTCGAGCAAACGCATACCGCTGTAGTCGCTCATCTTCTCGCGATAGGATCGCGCAGCTGCCCGGGCGGCTTCATCACACACTTGTCCACGAATGCCGTGCGATCGCCCGGCAACGACACAACTGGTGGCCAACCGCTTGAGATCCCACTCCCAAGGCCCCGGCAGGGTTTCGTCGAAGTCATTGAGGTCGAACAGCAGATTTCGCTCGGGACTGGCGTAGACGCCAAAGTTCATCAAATGGGCATCGCCGCAAGCCTGGACCTGGATGCCACTCACCGGAGTCACGGCCAGGTCGTGAGCCATGACGATCGGGCTGCCCCGCAGGAACGTGAACGGGGAGGCCAGCATCCGCCCATAGCGTATCGGGACGAGGTATTGCAGGCGTGGCCGGTTCGACTCCTCCAGAAGTTCAACCGGATCGGCTCGGTTCGCGGCAGGTTTCCAAAGGGCATGCGCCGATCGAGGAGCCGTAGACCGCCGCTCCTTCCCTGCTGCCATTCGTTCTCTAGGTATCGGCAGAGGTGGCTCGACTGGAACGGGTTCGAGCGGAGCAGTGTCGGTTTGGTCGCCTAAATCTACACCATTGACTGGAGACATGGCTGGGGACCCTCCGGAGTATCGATTGTCACGGGAGAGGAGTGGTAAAGCCCAATTTGCCTCGATCTCCTTCAACCTCCAATACCACCACTGCTCAAAACCAACATGCATTATCCCCTGTGGAGAGGAAGCAGCCTAGCATGACGCTAGCAGTAGGCCCGAAACTGGCGTTTCAGACCGGCCACGACCTTGGGCGTCCAGGTGGCGAGGAATGCCGCTCGGAGGTCTTCCGTGGCCCGCTGTTCCGCCAGCAGCAGCCCTTCCAAGAAAGCCTTCTGTTCCGCATCCTCGCACTTCGACCGCCAGTCCCCAAACAGTGTTCTTGCCGTGGCGTGATCGTTGACCGTTCCCAAAAGGTCTTGGAAGAGGGTTACCTGCCGATAGAGTCTCTTGTGGAAGGCAGAATCGAAGGACACGGCCACGATCTCCATCGTGTACCGCAGCTTCTTCGTCGAGATACGAAGTGCATGGAAAGAGTCATCGGTGGTAAGGTCGGACTCGGCGGACTTGAAGAACTTCTTGACGACCGGGGTGAGGTACTTTGGAGCCTGTCGTCCGAACCGCCGCTTTCCCTCGCCGTGGCGGTGAGATTCGACTTCCTGGACCAAGCCCTCGATCTTCGCCTCGCAAGCGTCGGCCGTGATTTCCTGGTAGACCGCAACAATCGGCCCTTGGACTTCTCGACGCCGTGCTTTGACCTGTTCGACGATCTTGGTCGGGATATCCCCACCATGCGAGAACCGCTCAACCATCACGTCCCAGTTGCGGGCCTCGTCAGCAGCGAGGCGAATTCTTCGCAGCCGATCCCGTAGAGCATCAACCTCGGCCTCTTCCATCAGCCCAGAGAAGATTCGCACCGCTTCGACGGCCCGGCGAACCGAGATCCGAAGCTGGTGGACGTGCTCGACATCCTCATCGCTCTTTTCAGCGGCCAGGGGAAGAAAGTGGTGAACGGCCTTGAGGCGAGCATCGAGAACTTGGCCTGCCACCTCGCAGACAACTTGCCCCGGGGAGATCCCGGTGATCCATTTACTGTCGGTCGGAACGACGACTGGTTCCGCTTCAAGAAGTGCTTGTTCGGCCATGGCTTTCTCCCTTGCTTGGCGTCGGGGAAAGCTGCGTCTCTCGATGATGGCCCGACTCCGCCGACTGGTAGCGTGCGACCGATCATTATGGTGAATTTCGCCCGACCTGAGTAGGCCCCTGCCATCAGAAATGCACGGATTTTAGCATAGGAAAATGGACCCACTCCAGCCTAGGAGGAAAACCCCGGCAAGTCAGGTGAAGCGGTGAAGCCAGGGAGGGATTACCCAACCGCCACGCAAACTACCCACCGCGATGCTGAATTGTTTTCTAGTTCTCGATGCTCGGTTTGTTCACGTGGCGGCCAAGCACACCGCACTGGTCTGCGGTGTTGAGCACCTTGGCCAGGAAGGCGGCATTTCGCTCGCCCGTCACGACGACCGCGACTGAGCCATCGCCACTTATGATGTCGAAACCGTTACTGTTATTGGGACGTGCCTGAAAAGGGCCGTTCAGGATCGGCGGATCGACAAGTTCCTGTGGCGGGTTCGGTATCCGAGGATGCCCGACTTTTTCCAGGGCCTCGATGGTCTTCGCCGAGTCCCAGCACCAGTTGTAGCCTTGATTGCGGGACGGCCGCTGTTCCACGTAACCGCTAGCGAACGCCTCTCGACTTGGTCGCTTGGTCGGCGTCCGCAAGCCGATCTCGACGAGCCACTTGCCAACTTGGTGAGACGAGACGCCAAAAATCTCACCAATCTGGGTCAATGTCATGTACTCGAATCGGAACACGGTTCACCTCCTTTGTGGCATTGCTGATTGTCCTTCCCGAACCAGGCGGCCGCCACGCGCACCTCGGCAGGACTAAACACCCGTTTGCCCAGAAAACGTATCGGTGGTTCGGGGATGTAGCCCGACGCGATCGCATACTCCAGTCTGTGTTTCCGAATGCCCAGAAGAGCCGCGACTTGGCTGGTGCTCAAAAGATTGGTCTGCATTGATAAACCTCCTTTTCCCTATGTATGCACCAGCCTCGTGTTTCTTCTTGCGTCCGAAAAAAGAACGTGCAAGCCGAGCATCGCGGTCAATATCCCTTTGCAAGCAGACTGGCACAGCCCACCCCCTCGCCAATTTCCCGACGGCTTTCCTACAACGACACCCTAAGGGAATCGGTACCACGGGTTACGAGGAACTGCATCGGCGTGGTTAATAACGGCAAGGCGAACCACATAGGTGGCCGCTATTAACGTGCCACATCGAGACGACCTTGCCGACTGTTGTGGCGACCACGAGGCGCCAATGTTGATGGAACACCGATTTCGGGTCATAGTGCCGCCCCATCTGTTCCGCCACCACCGCACTCATCGGCCACATGCATGATGAGGTTAAACCGTGAGATTCGGCAAGAAATACAGTGGCGAAGTGTTGCCTGCCCATCCTCTTCGTGGAGAAAAGCAGATGGAACAGCACCTCGGATCATTGCTCTGCCCAGAAGCCAATCGCAACGCAAAGTGGCTGAAGTGGGGTTGAACGGGTCGGCGATCAGGACTTTGTGGGAATTGACGCCGTAATAACGACCCTAGTACAATACGGCGGTTCTGCCAGCGCCTAATTTCTCGCCTTCTGCCCACCCCTCAAAGAAGAACCTTCCTTGCTGCACGGGAGAGCCGCCATGACGCGTAAGCTTGCCATCGCTGTGTCACTTGTTGTTGCCCTGGCCGCCTGTTGGGCGAGCCGGGCGGGGGCCGAGGGAGCGTTTGTGCGGCTCGCGCCGCTGAAAGCGCCCAAAGTTGTCACCGCCGCCGAGGAGTATCCGGGTGGTGCCTACTCGGCCGCCTACCTGCTCGACGGTGTAGAGAACAGCGAGTACGCGTCGAACGGCAAAGGCACGAACACGTTCGTCGCGTTCGATTTCGGTGCGCCGGTTACCATCGGCGCGTTTCGCCACGTCGACCGCCACGACACGGCCAATGTGGCCACGTCGCAACTAACCTTTAGCGACGCTGCCGGCCGTCTGCTGTCGATGGTCACCGTTCCCCACGTCGGCCAGAGTTCGGGCGTGACCATGTTTGCACTGCCCAAGCCGGTCACTGCCCAAAAGGTCCGCTGGCAGGTCACGAAGGTGGTCAACAAAGGGATCGATTGCGTCGGGGGCAAGGAGATTACCTTTTACAAGGCTGTCGCTTCAGAGCCGGCGCCGCACGGCATCGGTATCGACGTCCAAATGGTGCCGGTCAGTGAGCGCCAGGGCTGCCGACTCGTCCGGCCGTTGACGGTCGTGCTGGACTACCCCTATATGCAGCCGATCGACGCCATTTTGCGCGTCGAGGGACAAAAAGCCGTGCCCTTGCGATTGAAGTTCGGCCGCCACAGCGCTGCCTTTACGATCGCCGCGGTCGAAACCACACGGCCCTTGAAGATCGCGATCGATTATGCCGGGCAAACGGTGGTCGCACAGACGGCCATGGTCAAGCCGGTGCGAAAGATGACGGTCTATCTGCTGCCCCACTCGCACATCGACATCGGCTACACGCACCTTCAGACCGACGTGATGCGCCGACAGTGCGATAACATCGATAAGGCGTTGGAACTGATTGCCAAGACGGCCGCGTATCCGCCCGAGGCACGGTTCAAGTGGAACGCCGAAGTGCTTTGGGCCATGGACAGCTATTTGCACAAGGAATCGCCGGAAAAACAGCAGCGGCTAGTCGACGCCATCCGCGCCGGGCAGGTCGAACTCGACGGCATGTACGGCAACGAGCTGACGGGCCTTTGCCGGCCGGAGGAATTGTTGCGGCTGATGCAGTGGGGAATCACGCTCGGCCGGCGCTGCGGAGTGAAGGTCGAGTCGGCCATGATTAGCGACGTGCCCGGGCTCACGTGGGGTACCGTCGACGCCTGCGCTCAGGCCGGCATCGAATACTTCTCCCTCGGCATCAATTTCATCGACGGCGGACGAACCACGCCCGCTTGGGAAGACAAGCCTTTCTACTGGCTTGGACCTGACGGACGGCAGAAGATCCTGTGCTGGCTGCCCACCAAGGGCTACCAGATGGGGCACGTACACCGGAACGACTTGGAAAAAGCCATGCCGGAGCACCTCATGGAACTGGAAAAGAAGGGTTATGCCTACGACATGGTCTATTTTCGCTGGAACGTGGGCGGCGACAACGGCCCGCCCGACCCGAAGATTTCCGACCTGGTGAAGAATTGGAATGCGACGCACGCCTATCCCAAGATGGTCATTGCCACCACCACGGAATTGTTCCGTGTGTTCGAAAAGCGCTATGCGAAGAAGATTCCCGTCGTCAGCGGCGACTTTACGCCATACTGGGAAAACGGGGCCGCTTCGTCGGCGCAGGAAACGGCCATCAACCGCACGGCCGCCGAGCGATTGGTACAGGCCGAGGCCCTATCGGCGATGCTCAATCCGCGGCATTATCCGGCCGAGCAGTTCACCGAAGCCTGGCGCAACGTGATCCTCTACGATGAGCATACCTGGGGTGCGTATAACAGCATCACCGATCCGGACTTGCCCTTCGTGAAGGAGCAGTGGAAGATCAAGCAGGCCTTTGCCTTGGATGGCGGCACCGAATCGCAGAAACTGCTGGCCGACGTTCTGGCCGAGCATGGCGGCGGCATGCGGAGCGGCAGCGTGGACGTATGGAACACATCGGGCTGGCCGCGGACCGACCTGGTCGTACTCAGCAAGGCGTTGAGCGCTGCCGGCGACGTCGTCACCGGTCCCAACGGCCGGGTGGTTCCCTCGCAGCGGCTTTCGACGGGCGAATTGGCCTTTTTGGCCCAAAAAGTACCCGCTTTGGCCGGCCGGCGATACACGATCTGCAAGGCACAGGGGACGGCCCTTGGCCGCGCCAAGGCCGAAGCGAACCGCGTCAGCACACCAGCCATTGCGGCCCAGGTCGATCCGGTCTCTGGCACGCTGGTAAGCCTGCGCGGCGCTATCGCGGGGACCGAGCTGTGCGATATGAAGTCAGGCGTGGGCCTGAACCGCTACTACTACGTGGTCGGCACGAAAGTGAAAGACGCCCAGCCGGCCGGCCCGGCCAAGGTGGTCGTCCAAGAGTCGGGCCCGCTGGTGGCATCGCTACGGATCGAGTCGGATGCCCCCGGTTGCGTCAAGCTGAGCCGCGAGATTCGCGTGGTCGACGGCCTGGATCGCGTCGACATCACGAATGTGATCGATAAGAAGGCCGTCCGGGAGAAGGAAGGCGTACACCTGGGCTTTGCCTTCAACGTGCCCGACGGCGTTATGCGCATGGACATTCCCTGGGCGGTGATGCGTCCCGAGATCGACCAGATCAACGGTTCGTGTAAGAATTGGTTTACCGTGGGCCGCTGGGTCGATGTGTCGAACCGGGAACTGGGCGTGACCTGGGCGACGGTCGACGCACCAATGGTGTTGGTGGGCGCGATCACCGCCGATCGGATCGGTTCGCTGCCGAACCCGAATGACTGGCTCGCCAGATTGGAGCCGTCCCAGACGCTCTATTCGATGGTGATGAACAACCACTGGTTCACCAACTACAAGGCCGACCAGGACGGCCCGACGACGTTCCGCTATAGCTTGCGGCCACACAAGCAATATGATCAGGCGGCGGCGGAGCGGTTCGGGATGGAATGCAGCCAGCCGCTGGTCGCCGTGGCAGCACAAGGGGCGGCTCCCGACAGCCGGCCGCTAGTCGAAGTCGACACGCCGAAGGTAATCGTCGCCTCGATCAAGCCGAGCGAAGACCGCAAGGCGATGATCGTGCGTCTGTTCGGCGCTGGCGGCCGGCCGGCCAAGGCCACGCTGCGATGGGGACGCAGCACACCAAAGTCTGTGTGGATCAGCAATTTGGCCGAGCAGAAAGTCGCCGCCATAAACGGGGCGATCGATGTGCCTGCCTGCGGCCTGATCTCCCTTCGCGCGGAATAGGTCATCGTGACAAGATAGCCCGCCGACATGGAAAGAACCAAGGCTCAGAAGCGAATCGGGCGGCCGGTCGGTGACGGACACCTTTCAACAATGGAGAACCCAACGATGAAGCGAAGTCTTGTGTCGCAAGGAGTTTCTCCATGATACGCCGTTTCCTCATGTTTGCCCTCCTCGCAGCCACTGTTTCGGCACAGGCGGAAACCTCCGAAGACCTGCCCGCCCGCGCGGCCACGGAGGACGTCAACAGCGCCGCCGTGCGCACACGTCCGAGCCTGGCGCCCAGCAAAGACCTGCTATTTAACGGTTGGGGGGTGACGCCGGCGGGCGAGCATGTTGCCTGCGGCGACCTCGCGTTGAAGATGGTCGTGGCGCCCGACAAAAAGGCGCTCGTGGCCGTCTGTGCCGGTTACAACAAGGTGGGCATAAACGTGACGCGTCTGGACGGCACGCGGCAGACGAAGTTCATCCCGCTCAAGGAAGTATTCAATGGACTGGCCTTTAGTCCCGACGGCAAGCAATTCTACGTGAGCGGTGGCGACTCGGGCTTGATCTATGTCTTCCAGTATGCAGACGGCGAGGCATCGCTCGAAAAGGAGATATGTCTCAGCGCGGCCGATCCGCTGGTGTTCCTTGCGGGCGTGGCGGTCGACCCCGTCAGCGGACGGCTTTACGTTTGCAACGAGGCGAACCACGAAATCTGGGCATTGGCCCCCCGGACGCTGGCCGTGGAAAAGACGATTGGCGTGGGGCAGCACCCGCACTCCTGTGTGCTGGGTCACGATGGCCGCCATTTGTATGTCAGCAATTGGGGGAGCCGTAGTGTCAGCGTCGTCGACACGCTGCGGGGCCGCCGGGTACGTGACCTGACCGTGGGTGTTCGGCCCAACGACATGGTCCTTGCCCCGGACGGCCGGCTCTTTGTGGCGTGCAGCGGTGACAACATGGTTCACGTGATCGGCACGGCCGGGCTGGAAAAGGCCCCACCCGATGCCAGCTCCGAGCGGCCGCTCTGGCAGGGAACGCGAGAACTGATTTCCACTTCGCTTTATCCTCAGTCGCCCGAGGGGAGCACGCCGTGCGGGGTGGCCGTGTCGCCCGACGGCCACACGCTGTTCGTCGCCAACGCCGACAACAATGCCGTGATGGTGGTCGACATTTCCGGACGACTCATGGAA
>Ga0181520_10005958_pt1 | contig 19000 bp, 14 predicted proteins | sample PEATcosm2014_Bin_29_FD_132451 | JGI IMG/M metagenome (GOLD analysis project Ga0181520, IMG submission 132451) | Peatland microbial communities from MTU Mesocosm Facility, Houghton, MI, USA - PEATcosm2014_Bin02_30_metaG | ecosystem: Environmental > Terrestrial > Soil > Wetlands > Peat | place...
GTCGCCGCGGCAGACCACCGTCAGCAGCCCGCCGCCGATGGCGATGGTCTTCACGATGGTGACGTTGGCGGCCTTGGCCATGGCGTCGGTGGCCTCCACGCTGCCGGTGTAGCCCTTGGTTTCAATCAGTCCTATTGCTTCGCTCATATATATATTGGTTGGTGTTGCGTGTTAAATGGTCATGGGGTCAGTTGCACCGGGGTCTCCGGCAGAAGATTGCAGGCGTTGCCCTCGTCCGTGTCAATGTGGACCTCGAGCTTGAAATTTTTGTCCTCGCGCACCAGCATTTCATCGAGCGTGATGGCGTTCGGCCCGCCGATTTTCAGCTTCATGCGGTCCCCGGCCTTGACGCCGTAGTGCTGCGTGTCCACCGGGCTCATGTGGACGTGGCGCATGGCGCGGATGACGCCCTGCTCCATTTCAAAGAATCCCTCCGGCCCCATCAGCATGCAGCCCGGCGTGCCCTTGATGTCCCCCGAGCCGCGCAGGGGCAGTTCAAAGCCCAGCGCGATGCCATCCGTATAAGCCAGTTCCACCTGGTTCAGGCTGCGGCACGGGCCGAGGATGCGCAGGTTGGAAATCACGCGGCTGCGCGGCCCGATCAGCGTGAGCGTTTCCTTGGCGGCGTACTGCCCCTCCTGGTACAGCCATTTGTGGACCTGCAGTTGATGGCCCTTGCCAAACAGGATTTCCACCGCAGCCTGCGTGAGGTGGCAGTGCCGGGCGCTGATGTTGACCACCAGCGGGTTGGGCGCGGCCGCCGTCTGCGGCAGGGGCCTGCCCAGCCGGGCGTATACCGCCTGACGGACCAAATGTTCCACCACCGCCCGGTGCGGCGGCGCTTGTTGTAGCGTGGCTGCCATAATTGTTAGGTGAGTATGTTTTGCCTGATCCGTGGAAGATAGTCAAACTAAAACTTGCAAAATCTTCCAAAATCTTCCAAGCTCCTTCCAACATGCAGCCGGAAGAACGTCAAAAGCGGATTGAAGAATACTTGCTGAAAGCAGAATTCGCCTCGCTGGACGAGCTTTCCGAACAGGTGGACGCCTCCGTCTCCACCGTCCGGCGCGATCTGGGCCTGCTGGAGGGAAAAGGCACCGTGCGCCGCACCCACGGCGGGGCGCGCGTCATCAACCCCAAAACCGACGAGTTCACCTTCACCGCGCGCGAGACCCATCAGCTCGACGAGAAGGAAGCCATCGGCCGCGCCTGCGCCGCCCTCATTGACACCAATCAAACCGTCATCCTCGACGCCGGCACCACCGTTTACCATGTCGCCCGGCACTTGGAATTAAAATCACCCCAGATCATCACCAACTCCCTGCCCGTGGCCAACCTGTTCTCCGGCGCGAACAAAGCCGAGGTGGTCGTCACCGGCGGCGTGATCTATCCCCGCCTGGGCGTCCTCGTCGGCCCGCTGGCGGTGGAAGCCTTCAGCAAAATCCGCGCGGACGTCGCCGTCATGAGCGCTGGCGGCATCTCGCTGGACGGCATCAGCAACTCCCACGGCCTGCTCATTGACATTCAAAAGGCCATGATCCACGCCGCCCGCAAAATCATCTTTTGCCTCGACCACACCAAACTCGGCCGGCAATCCATCTCCTTCCTCTGCGCCCTCGACGCCATTGACACCTTGGTGACCGACCAGGCCGCCCCGGCCGACATGGTCCGCGACCTGCGCAAGCGCAAGATCGAAGTCATCCTCGCGGACCACCCCTGACGCCCGGGCCGGTCCAGCCTGCCCAACGCCGGCGCTTCCCGACACTGCCCCTGACGGTCAATCGGTCGGAGCACCGTCTTGCAGCCGGCTTTGGTCGTGCGAACGGAGCCTGTGTACCTCAGCGGGCAGACCGTTGGCCGTGCGTTTTCGTCCCGCAGGGACCCCGGACAGTAGCCAACTACGCGGTGGCCGGGCTGGTCACAAGGTCATTAAAAAATCAGCGCGTCGCAAGGAACGCTGGCGGCCGCCTGCTTCCACTATGCCCGGCGGTGATCAGCGACCACGAAAAAGAGCCACCAGAAGATTGCGCCAGACAGTATCCGAACAAACCGCCGCTCAAACCAGGTGCAAGGCAGAGGAGTTATTAGGGGTTCATGGTTTGTCCAGGGTCGTTGCCAGGCTGTTGATAAATATTATGGGTGATTTCATGACAAACGCTTTCATGGACCCGCCAGGCAACCTAACGATCCAATACGGGTCAGGCATAATCCATCCCTCTTCGGCCTGCGGTGAGGGAGTCGAAGCGCAGCCGACAAGAATAAAAAGCGGGATGATAAAAGGCGTGGCTCCCATAACTATGGCTTTACCGTGTTTTCATTATTGCGGCCCCAACCGGATGGCTGGCTGCAAATAAAGATCAATGCTCCGGCCCAATTGCTCGCCGGCTATGACGTAACCGGAAGCGGTGCTGGCGGACAGGTTCCAGGGAATTTCCATGGTGAGCGAAACGACATGAGGCTGGCTTTGGGCGGCAACCCAGGCGTCAACGCATTTGTTCATAACCGGATCGTAGGTATCGCTGTCCGGTCCGATTCTCCAATTGAACTTGATTTCTCCGGTCATTTGTTCCTTTACGAGGTTGAAAAAGTTTTGTTCGTTGGCCACCCGCTCCGGCGGCAGGAGCGGCGTCGGCGCAATATAGAAATCTATGTCGCGGGCGCTGTAGCCGGGATTATGCAAATCCAGAAGCAAATCCAGCCGGTTGGCCTTGGCCAGTGCGGACAGGCTTTTCATTCCCGCCGCCACTTCGGGAAAATAAGGTTCAGGGTGCCAGTCCTCGTCCTGGTCGTGCGGAATTTGCTCCTTGCCTCCCTGTCCCTCCTCCACACTGTCCACATCCATGATGGGGATGACCACGAGGTCAGCCTTCCCGCGGAGCGATGCGGCGGCGGGGGCATTTGACACGAGCCATTCAACGAATCCACGGGCCACCCAGCTCGAACCGCTTTCCCACGCGTGCTGGCGCGCCTGAATCCAGACGGTGTAACGCGGACCATCGGCCGCACCGGACTGCGAGAGGCGCACGCCGGGAACCGGCCGACCTCCACGCGTGCGGGCCAGCACAAAACTTTTGGCGCAGGGACAAAGGCCGCAGGCCTTCTGAATCAATTGGCCGGCATCCTTCAAAGTAAATGGCGGCCCCCAGGCGAGCCACACCGTGGAGGTGGCGGCATTGATGCGATAAAGGCTCCGGTCGCCGTGCCTTTCGCCTCGCGCGGTGTGCTCCCAATTCGTTCCATCCGTCGAGAATGCCGCATATTCCGGCAGTGAATAATCGGCGGGTAATTTTCTCGTTTTGCCGGGCGTGCCGGTCTGCACGACTCCCTGATTGGCGGCGACTTCAAGCATGAGTGGTTTGTTCGTGTCCACGCCATCAAGGCGGAAATACCACCAACACGGCCAGCCGCGCTTTGGATCGCCAGCGGGTGTGATCTGCACCGTGTTGTGAACAGGATCAATGCCCAAAACTTTGGCCGAGCCGCCGCGGAAATCGGAGCTGACCTGCAATGGCAGGTCGGCAGCCCATGCGATTGAGGCGTCGCAAAGTACAATACCGCTCAAAGCCAGGATGATTAGGGCCGTCAGAACATTGAAAACGATTCGCATGGCCGGTCTTTAATTGGGATTTCCCATTGGGTTTCTGGCCCGCGACTGGCGCGGGTGTTGTTCATGATGGTCTTCCGTTGCAGCCATTTTGCAAGTCGTTTTTCCAGTCCGCGCTCGGTTTTTCTCCGGCGCAAGGGGGTGCGGCGGCATTTTTGGCTCCAACGCCCTTTTTCTCCCGGAAGGATGGTCTTTTCTTTGGGTGCCTTGTGATCCTTTGTGGCCAGGCTCGTTTCCTTGATCTCGCATTTTTTAAGTTTGGTCTTTACATGTCCCACCCATTCGTGTAAATTGATCGGCGTGAGGAGGAGAACGGAGCCAGAAGTCGCGGCCAACGGCCGGCGCAAGTGCCTGTTCCCACCGGTGTCCGGTGGAAGCGCCGAGGAATGCCCCACCACCCCGAAACAGAAAAACTCGGAAAAACACGATAAAACTCACATAAAAAAATGATTTTCCCGGTCCCGCCACCACGGTTGCTTTTTGTACAGCCACACCCCGGTCAAACCAGGTCAAACCAAAATTGAGCCAAATCAAGCCCGGCCAAACCGGGTCCAACCTTTCGCGGTGGCCAATTAAGCTGAATCAAGGCGAAACAAGCCGGCCATCCGGACACAGTTGCGCTGGGCGGCCTTTTCGCGTAAGGTTGGCCCTCATTAAAATGGCTGAAATTTCCAAAGCTTACGAGCCGCAGTCCGTCGAGGACAAGTGGTATGACTTCTGGCTGAAGCAGAACTGCTTCACCGCCGATCCCAAGTCCCCCAAACCCGCGTATTCCATCGTCATCCCGCCCCCCAACGTCACCGGCATGCTCCACATGGGCCACGTCCTCAACAACACCATCCAGGACATCCTCGCCAGCAAGGCCCGCATGGACGGCAAGGAGGTCCTCTGGCACCCCGGCACCGACCACGCCGGCATCGCCACCCAGGTCATGGTGGAAAAACAGCTCAAGAAGGTGGAAAAAAAATCCCGCCACGACCTCGGTCGCGACGAGTTCCTGAAACGCGTCTGGGTCTGGAAGGAAAAGCATGGCGGCATCATCATCAACCAGCTCAAGAAACTCGGCTGCTCCTGCGACTGGACCCGCGAGCGCTTCACCATGGACCCCGAGTATTCCCGCTGCGTCCAGAAGGTGTTCGTCGAGTTGTACCAAAAGGGCCTCATTTATCGCGGCAAACGCATGGTCAATTGGTGCCCCGTTTCCCAAACCGCCCTGTCCGACGAGGAAGTGGACATGAAACCCCAGAAAGGTTTCATGTATTATTTCAAGGTGGAAGTCGCCGAAGCCCCCGGCACCTGGCTCACCATTGCCACCACCCGCCCCGAAACCATCCCCGGCGACACCGCCGTGGCCGTCAATCCCAAGGACCCGCGCTATCTCCATCTCATCGGCCGGCACATCGTCCGTCCCCTGCCCTCGGAACTGCCCCGAGAACAAAAGCTTATCCCCATCATCGGCGATGAACACGTGGAATTTGAATTCGGCACCGGCGTCCTGAAAGTCACCCCCGCCCACGACAAAGCCGACTTTGAAATCGGCGCGCGCCACAAGCTGCCGCTCATCGAGGTCATCCGCGCCGACGGTTCCATGAACGACCTGGCCGGCACCGATTTGCGCGGACTGGACCGCTTCAAGGCCCGGAAGGTCGCCGTCGAAAAACTGAACGAACAGGGCGTCCTGGTGGAGGAAAAACCCTACGAAAACAACGTCGGCTTCAGCCAGCGCGCCGATGTGCCCATCGAACCGCGCCTGAGCGAACAATGGTTTTTGAAGTACCCCGCCGTCGCCCAGTCAAAAGCGTGCGTCGCCGAGGGCCGGATGAAATTTCATCCCGACCGCTGGGCCAAAGTCTATGACCACTGGCTGGCCAACATCCAGGACTGGTGCATCAGCCGCCAGCTTTGGTGGGGCCACCGGATTCCGGTGTGGAACAAACTGTTCCCCGCCACCGCGCAAACGCGTGATTTTATCGCCGCCCGCCAGGCCGGCCGCCTGTCCGTGGATGAAACCAATCAGGAACTTCAAGCCATCGAGAAATTCATCGGCTTTTCCGCTTTGGCCCACCATTCCGGCAAGCCCGGCAACACCACCCACCAGAGCTATTGGCTGCATCCGGATGGCTCCCTCACCGTTCAGGCCGCCACCGATTCCGACGAGGAATCCGCCTGCCTCGAGGCCCAGGGTTTCCTTCAGGACCCCGACGTTCTCGACACTTGGTTCAGCTCCTGGCTGTGGCCCTTTGCCACCATGGGCTGGCCGGAACCGGCCCGGACCCTGAAAAAGTTTTACCCGACCACCGACCTCGTCACCGGCCCGGACATCATCTTTTTCTGGGTCGCCCGCATGATCATGGCCGGCTACGAATTCATGGGTGAATCCCGCTTCGCCCTCCCGGACGCCATGCCCTTCCGCAACGTCTATTTCACCGGCATCATCCGCGACAAACAGGGCCGCAAGATGTCCAAGACCCTGGGCAATTCGCCCGACCCCATCGAACTCATCACCAAGTACGGCGCCGACGCCCTGCGCTTTGGCACCATGCGCAGCGCGCCGCTGGGCCAGGATGTGCTGTTCGATGAAAAGGACGTCGAACTCGGCCGCAATTTCTGCAACAAACTTTGGAATGCCTGCCGCTTCCGCCAGATGCAGGGCGGCGAGGTCCAGGGTGAAATCAATCCCGCGCTGCTGACCAATGACGACAAGTGGATTCTGCTCAAGCTCGACGCCGCCATCCGCGAACTCGACAACGCCTACACCGAATACAAATTCAGCGACGCCACCGCCGCGCTCTACCGCTTTTTCTGGGGCGAATACTGCGACTGGTATGTGGAGGCCAGCAAAGCCGTCTTTTTTGGCCAGGATGCCCCGCTCAAGGCCAACACCCTGGCCGTGATGGATTTTATCCTCTCGCACACCCTGCGCGTTTTTCATCCCTTCCTCCCGTTCATCACCGAGGAACTCTGGCACGGACTGGGCTACAGCGCCGACATGCCGCAGGACCAGGGCGGCAAAACCATCATGTTTGCCCGCTGGCCCAAACCGTTCGACGACGATTTCAAGGGCCATTTTGGTCTGGACGCCTGCTGGCTCGACCTCGTCAACGCCAAATTCGAATTTGTCACCCAGGGCCGTAATCTGCGGCGCGAAGGGAACATCCCGAACAATAAGAAAGTAAAATTCCAGTTCAAGCCCGCCGCCCAGCCCACCCAGCACGACCTCGAAGTGCTGAAAATCCTGCTCAATGCCGAGGCACTGGAAATCGTTGCGGCGGATTACCAGCCCCGCAAGGGCACCCCCGCCCTGCGCGGCCAGCTCGGCGAATTGTTCCTGCCGCTGGACGGCCTCATTGATGTCGCGGCGGAAAAGGCGCGCATCCAGAAGGAAATCGAGAAACACGACGCTGAAATCCTGAAAGTGGGGCAAAAACTGGCGAACCCCAATTTCACGCAGAAAGTGCCGCCGGCCGTGCTGGAAGACCACCGCAACCGCCTGATCGAGTGGCAGGCGAAACGCGACCACGCCCGCGCCGCCCTGGCGGCCCTGGAAGGTTGACCGCCGTTTTTAATGACTTAAACCAGTGGTGCATCCGGAGGGACTTGAACCCCCAACCTTCTGATCCGAAGTCAGAAGCTCTATCCAATTGAGCTACGGATGCAACCGTTTAAAATCAATGCTTTCATCGTCATTTCTGCTTTCCAATTTGACGATTTGATACTGCATTTGTACACTGGTTGAGTGAATGATGCAATAACAGAATCAAAGCCAGAGTTGTGGCAAACGACTCAATACACAAACTTGATCCGGTATGTGCCATCGGGCATCTATTTTGCAAGATTCAGAGTCAATGGGAAGCTCATTCGCAAAAGTCTGAAGACCGACGCAATAACAGTGGCCAAGCTCCGCTTGTCCGACATGGAGAAAAAAGAACGGCAAATTGCCGAATCCCACGCTAACGTTACGCGAGGCAAATTGAATTTCGGGGAGGCACTCGCAATTTACCGTCAGCGGATCGAGGGGGATGTCAGAATCAAACGACGAACTAAAAACTACTATAACGAACGTGCCAAGGCCCTGCTGAAATCCTGGCCGGAAATTGAAAAGACTGACATTGGCCGAATCACAAAAGCAGAATGCTTGAACTGGGGTGCAACTTTCAGCCAGGAAACTTGTGCAACGGGTTTCAACAACACCGTCAAAGTCCTGCGGGATGTAATTGATATTGGAGTTGAAAGCGGGGCGCGTTACGACAATCCTGCCTCCACTCTCAGGCGGGCAAGCGTCAGGCCCAAAAAACTCCAACTGCCGGAATTCAGCAAATTTCAGGATTTTGTCCAAGCCATCGAAAAATCCGGCTCCCGGTTTTCCAAACCGTGCGCGAATTTGGTTCGCTTCCTTTCCTTTGGAGGCTTTCGCAAATCAGAAGCCGCCCGCGTCACCTGGCGGGATTGTGATTTTGAGAAAAAAGAAATTGCGGTGATCGGCGACCCGGAAACGCATACCAAAAATGGAGAAATTCGGATAATCCCGATGATTCCGAATATGGAGGAATTGCTTGGCCGCTTGAAATTGCAAAGGCCGGAAGCAAAACCGACTGATCTGGTCATGCTGGTGCATGAATGCCAAAAGGCGATGGACCGGGCCGCGAAAGTCACCGGGGTGACGCGTATAACACACCATGATCTACGACACTTGTTTGCCACCCGTTGCATTGAGTCGGGGGTGGACATCCCCACGGTTTCCCGCTGGCTGGGCCACAAGGACGGCGGGGCACTGGCGATGAAAACTTACGGGCATCTCCGAAACGAACACAGTCAGGCGATGGCGCAAAAAGTGAAGTTCTGAGATTGCATCGGAAAAAGTCCCCTCCCCGCTTCAATTGAATTTGAACAACGGCTTTTTCGCCGGGGCATTGGAAATGGCAGCCGCCAGCGTTTGCAAATCTCGGGCAATTGTCTGACGGTCTTGTTCCATTTTCGAGAACGCCGCTTGCATCTTCGTCAAGGCTGGTTGCGGATTCCAGGCTGCGTTGGTGAGAGCCAGCGGCTGGTTGTGCGCCAACTTATCGAGGGCGGCTTGCTCATGCGTTATCATATCGGTTGCGGTGTCTTGCAAATTTGAATTCCGCTGTTCCAATTTTTTTCGGGATGAAAAGGAAAGTCCGGCAAGCATGTTTGAATTGGCGGCAAAAGCGGTTTCGCAGTCTTCCCTGAATTTGCCTGCCGTCACAATTTCCACGGACAGCAGGTTTGTGATTTGTTCAACCGTATTCTGTCGGTTATGCGCCAGCCGGGCCTGTTCCTCCTGCCGTTGTTTTTCCAAAGCCGTTTGCGCGATGGCGGCAGAATCCACCGGGGCCACGGCGGGCGGAGCGACTTCGACCGGCAGCGTTGGCGGGGTTTGGGTTTTTGCTTCGGTTATCGGCGCGACGGTCGGCGGTGATTCCGGGGGCTGTGGCTGGACATCGGTTCTGGCTACCGGTGGCAGGGCGGGCACGGGTGTTGGCGGCACGGGCTGCGTCACGGCCACGGACGCCACAACGGGCGGCGTCCGGTGAAATGGAATAACCCGGACAAGGGCAACGGCCCCATAGACACAGGCCCCGGCCAGCAAAAAGATCACGGCGGCGCGCACAAGCCGTTTTGATTTTAAAAAAGCAAAGTGGTCAGCCCTCGCCATGGCTTTTACATTGGCGGTCGCCGATGGATCAACGCTGGGCACGGAACTGGCGGGGGCCGGTTGGAAATCCGGTCTTGCGGCGGGCGGTCGCGGTGCCGGGGGGTTCTCCGGTGTTGCTTGCGGAGCGTCCGGGTCGAAGGCACCGCCTGCAACCACACGGGCCACACGGGTGCGGTGTTCCCCTTTGAACACCTTGGGCAGCGGGCAATGCAAGCCGTCGGTGTCGCTGGGCGGTTCGCCCTTGTCGAGAGCCTGCTGCAAAAATTCTGATTCAATTTTGGCGTCCATCGCGTCCAGATAGCGGTTATAAAAGCTGGCTTGTTGTTTACCCGCCAGATAATGGCTGGCCGCCTGGGACGCGAAAAACAAGAGGGCCAAAGCCGGGGCCGTGAGCGCCAAAAACACAATTACCAAACCCGCAAAAAGCAGGTCGCGGGTTTTGTCCTCCCGGCCAAAGAGGCTTTCCCCCCGGCCCATTGAATACCAAACTTGGCCCCTCGCCCGGCGGCTTCTGGCCCGGCTCAAATTCCACATGCCCAAAATCACATAGGCGACGAGGAACACCCGCCCGATATTTTCGGGACTGATGCTCGCGGCAGAATCCCCCAGCCACTTTTGCGCCATGGTCGGCTCCCCGGTGGGGTTGAAACCGGCAAACTTCTGGGCGACACACCAGAGCACGATGGAAACCGTGTAAATGCCAGCGGTGAAATAACGCTCGCCAAAATTCTTGCGGAAAAGCGGCTCGGTGCACATGGCCAGCGGCTTGATGAGCAGGGGGCCGAGCACCCCCAGCATCTTCAAATTGAAGTCGAACATTTTCTTGTCGAGCGTGTCGGCCAAATTGTCGTAGTTCATAGTTTGGGATTTTGTAGGAATGCCATTTTGGTAAAGTGCCGGTCGTTTTCGGCGGACAACCCCATCCAAGTGATGTAAGCGTCCACCAAGTAATTATTTTCCGGCCCGCCGGTCCTCAGCTTGTTGAATTCCTCGGGACGCACGGCATATTCCCAATGCTCCGCTGCGGATACGCTCGTGGTATTGGGCGGGTCAATGCTTTGCCGGAGACCGTCAAAGAAATCCCTGGCTGGCGGCGGCGGGGCGTGGCTGTATGTCTGCCGCATGTGAATCTCCGAGCCGAAATGTTTGGCGGCCCACTCATTGGTTTCGGGATGGGAATTATTGTGAAACACCTTGGTGTTCAAGTTGCCAAAGACACTGTTGGCGGTTTCCACGCCGTCCCGTCCCAATTCCTTGTAAAAGCTGCTGAGGTTTTGCGTCAGGACCACCCGGCAGACACGGGAACTGCGGGCGGTGTCCTGAAAATGATGATCGTGGTCCGAGAAAAAATACTGCGCCTCATCCTCCCATAAAAAGACTGGTCTCCGTTTGGGGCCGGTCAGATTTTGATGGCGTTCCAAGGCGGTCTGGAAAAGATATTTCCACGCGCTTTGCACCATGAGCCCGGCCTGCCCAAATTCCTTCAACGGCAAATCAAGGACGACAATCAGGCCGGACATGATGCACTCCGGCGTCATGTTGGTGTCACCGGAAATCAGGTCCGGGATGTCCCGGCCCCGGAAGGCGTCGAACATCGCATAGATGCCCAAGGTCACGGATGAGCGGATTCTCGCGGGCAGCGTCGGATAATAGTGGCACCAATAATCCACCGCCTTGTCAACCAGCCGCTGATCTTCAGCCGATGCAATGCCTCTTTTGGCCCGCTCCAAAACCGCGCCAAACACCGGAATTTTAAACCAGTCTTCCTCAGTGGGGGGAATTTTGTCGGTCGGTGCCGAAGAGACAAACTTGGCCAGCCGATCAAACGTGACCCCCCCGCCGCCAATCAGGAAAAGGTCAAAGGTCGCATTTAGCAGCTCGTCGCCCGCCTGTTCCCAAATTTCCTCACTGTGCTGCGATCTCTGGCTCCGGGATGAAATGCGGAGCAAGTTGCGGCAGAATGAGGTCAGGTTTTGTGACAGCCCGGCACTCCGTCCGGGGTGCTGGGCTTCGTAGGCCAGGACATTCAATTTGAAAAACCCGCCCCGGCTGACCACCACCAAATCTTTTTCCCGCCCGCAATGGGCGCACAAACGACGCCAGTGCCCGGCCTCGCCCTTTTTGACGGTGAGCACCAGCCCGCCAAAACCCATTTTTAAGAATGACTCGGCAAAGGTGAAACCCGACCCGGAAGTTTTTCCGCTGCCCGTCCGGCCCATAATTAGCATCCCCTCAAAGGCATTTTTTATGGTCCATTGGAGGTAGTCGTCTTCCCCAAACGGCAACTCAATCAAGGGGGCCAGGTCGGGCCAATACCCCACTGATTCGGGAATTTCAAAAAAGCCCGGATCAATCCTAGGCAGGGCCGGCGGTTCCGGCTCCACCTTCGGACGCGGCGGCTCGTTGTTGGGCGTGGCGTTTTCCGGCGGGGGCTTCGGGGCGGCAGGTTCGGGTGTGGCTGGCGTCGGCTCGGGGGCAACCGGCGGCGTTGGGGGTGGAGGCGGCGGAGTTTTTCCCTCCGGTTCGGGCTTCGGCGCGTCGGGCTTTTTCCCCTCCCCTGCCGGAAATTCCACGACGCTGGGCGGCGGCAGATTCCACGCCTTGCGGAATAGTTCGGTGAACGGGGCCACCTCGTCACGGGTCAGCGGCCGCCGTTCCCAAAAAATTTCCAGGCAGTCCGGTGGCAGGTATTCAGACTGGACAAAAATGGACCGTTCCGGGCCGTTCTTGCCGTTCACATTGTCGCCCTTGAAGATGCTTTCCAGCCGCGCGGATCGCAAGCCGCCGTCGGGAGGGTATTCGACAAACAACTCGAACAGTTTCCCGTTGGATTTGACGATGGCGTCGCCCAGCGTGTTGGTCTGCGGGGTGCGGCGGGAAACGAACGGCTTGCCCGCCAGTCCGGCACACAGGTAATCGAGAAAAAAGAGGCTCAACGCCACCGGCATTTCCGACCAAGTGAAACTGTGGGTCTTGTCCTCGCACCCGCGTTGGAGGAAACCAAATTTGCGGGGCAACCGGTCGTTGGCGTCGTATTCAATTAGGTCCAGTTTTGGCCGGTCCAAACAGTCAAAAAACAGCTTCAACCGCCGCCCTGCCAGGCGGGGCTTTGAGGGGGCTTGATGGGGAAACAACCCGCCCGCCAAAAGGGCCGTTGCCGATGCCGGTTTCTGATTTTTAAAAGGCGTTCCCATAACCCGTCGCCGGTGCTGACAGTAGGAGGCTCCCAGCGGAAAAGCCACACATTTATTGGCTTTTTGCGCTGTCTGAAACCTTTCTGAAACAAATCAGAAGGTTCTGAAACTAGGCGGGTATCTTCTGAAACTGGATTTGCAACGATGGGAGGGTGGCCAATAACGGCCACGAAAAAACAAATAAAAAATGACCATGAAAACTGAACAAAATGCGAGTCAACCGCCGCTGCAAAACGGACAAAATGAACTCCCGTCCGGGGGCGTGATTCCGGCCCCGGAACTGCCGGAAACGCGCCACCCGGAACCGCTGGCCTATGACATCAAACAGGCCGCCATTGCGCTGAATGTCTGCACCAAAACCGTCCGGCGGCTGCTCCGGCGCGGCAAGCTGACCTCGTGCAAAGCCCTGCGGAAAATCCTGATTCCCCGCGAGCAAATCGCGGGCTTTCTCAAGGCCACCTGTGACAAGCCCAACTACAACCTGTGAACGCCATGAACGCTGTTCTTTTCCGGGCAATTATCGCGGCTGTTCCCCCTAAGCCCCTGTGCTTAGGGGATGAGTCTGATTCCCATTTTAGGTTGTTTTGGGACTCAATTTGGCAACGGACTCGGGAGTCTTGTTTGGATGGGCGTTGGGACTTTGTTTGGGATGGCAGGAGCACTTTGGGATTGCCAAACGATCAACAAACTTCAAGAAACAATAACCCCCCAACCCTGCCATGCTAACCGCCCACACCTCCGATACGGCAGCGAAAGTGCTGCGCTATTTTATCGAGACACAAAGCTTGGAAGCCTACTATTCCGACGGTCAGGAATTCAACGGGTTTTGGCATGGCCAGGCGGCCAAACTCCTGGGCATCGGGGGGCGGGTGGACAAGGAAGGGTTTACCCGCCTTTGCCATAACCTGCACCCGGTGACGGGCGAACAACTGACGGAACGAATGAAGGGCAAGCGGCGCGTGGGGACGGATTTCACCTTCGGGGTTCCCAAGTCGGTTTCCCTGGCCTTCATGTATTCCAAGGACGAGCGGATTGTCCAGGCATTGCGGCAGGCCGTCCATGACACCGCCATGGACATTCAGGCGGCCCTCGCCACGCGGGTCCGCAAAAACGGGCAGGATAAGGACCGCCTGACGCAAAATCTCGTCGGGGCTGAATTCGTGCATCTGACGGCCCGCCCGGAAAACGGCATTCCCGATCCGCACTTGCACGTTCATTTGTTCGTGTTCAACGCCACTTGGGATGAAGTTGAAAATCAATGGAAGGCCACCCAAATGGCCGACATCATCCGGGAGATTGATTACTACAACAAGTTGTACCTTGACCGGCTGGCGTCCAACTTGAAACAACTTGGGTTGGAAATCACCCCCACGGAAAAATCGTTTGAAATTGCCGGGGTGTTACGGAAACTGGTGGAAAAATTCAGCAAGCGAACCCTGCATATCGAGGAGGAGGCCCGCCTTCGCGGGATCACCGACAACAAGGAAAAAGCGAAGCTGGCCCTCGTGACCCGCGAGAAAAAGGTTAAAACGCTGCTGGTCTCGGAATTGGAGCCGGTCTGGTGGAAACGGCTGTCCGGGCCGGAGAAAACGGTTTTAGAGGGCATTAAAACGGTTTTAGCACGGTCCCGCGCACAGTCTGCGGGCATGAAATTGACCGGCCACGGGACAGCCTTGGAAATGCTGGCCGGTGACAAAACCGCAAGTTCGGAAGGGCTTGGCCGGGCGCAGGACGCCGCCAGGCTGGGCCAGCGGGTTTCGATGAATTGGGCGACGCGGGCGGTGGCCCGAGTCGAGCCGGTCGCCAAACCAACGGAGCATGACCGGCGGGCGGTGGCCCTGGCCATTGAACACGTCTTTGAGCGTGAAAGCGTGGTGACGGAAAAAAAGCTGATTGCGGAAGCGTTTAACAACTGGTGCCTGGGCCGGGCCACCATGGCGGGGGTCAAACAGGTTCTCGCCGAAACTTCCCTGCTTCGCGTCCAACGCGGCAACGAATTGTTGGTGACCACTGCGGAAGTGCTGGCGGAAGAAAGCCGCATCATTGATGCGTGCCTGTCCGGCAAATGGAAGTTTTCGGAATTGAACCGGACATGGCAGATCACCGATGAAAAACTCAACCGCCAGCAAATGGAGGCCGTCCAGTTTATCCTCAACTCCCGCGATTGGGTGGTGGGCATTTCCGGCAAGGCCGGAACGGGCAAGACCACGCTGCTGCATGAAGCTCGCCGGGGCATCGAGGCGGGCGGACAAAAATTGCTGGTGCTGGCCCCCACGTCGGAAGCGGCGCGGGATGTCCTGCGCAAGCAGGGCTTTGAAAACGCGAACACAGTCGCGCAAATCCTGCGCAACGAGGCCATGCAAAACGAGTATCGCGGTGCGGTTTGGTGGGTGGATGAAGCCGGGCTGCTATCGGTGCGGCAGGCTGACAAGCTGCTGGCCCTGGCGGCGGAGTGCAAGGCGCGGCTCGTCTTTGTGGGCGACACGGGCCAGCATCATGCGGTCGAGCGTGGGCAGGCGTATGACCTGCTGCAAAAATACGCGCACATGGAAGTGGTCAGCATTGATGAAATCCAGCGGCAGCGCGGGGCCTACAAAAAATTTGTGGAACTGGTCGCGGCGGAACGCATCGAGGAAGCCATGGTGTTCATGCGCGAAATGGGCTGGGTCAGGGAAATGTCCCTGGACGAAAGAAAAATCGCGCTCGCGCATGATTACGTCGCAATCATCGAGGCGGGGAAGACCGCGCAAGTGGTCGCCCCCACCCACCGGGAATGTGCGGAAGTGACGGAAGGCATACGACAGGAGCTAAAGGAAAAAGAGCTTTTGGGTCCGGGGGCGCAATGGGACATTCTGCGCAACCTGTCTTATACGGACGCGCAAAAGCGTGATCCTGAGCATTACCAGCGGGGGCTGGTGGTGCAAATCAATGACCATGTGAAGGGCTTTGCCCTCGGGGAGCAGATTGAAATTAAAAAGATCGAGAAAAATTCCGTGCTGGGCCGGACGCGGGATGGTCGTTCCTGTAAAATTCCCCTGGCGGAACCAAGGCGATTTTCGGTTTACGAAAAGGCCGCCATTGAAGTTTGCGCGGGCGAACGCATTCGCATTACCTCCAATGGCCGGAGCGCGGACCGGCACCCGCTGGACAACGGCAAGCATTACCGGGTGGCCAGCGTGAGCCCGAACGGGGAAATGGTTTTGGAAAACGGCTGGCATTTGGGCAAGGATTTCAAACACATTCATTACAGCTATGCGGAAACGTCCCACGCCGTCCAGGGGAAGACGGTGGATCACGTTTTGGTGTCGCAGTCGGCGGAGTTTTCCGGCCCCGCCAGCAATCAAAATCAGTTTTATGTTTCCACTTCGCGGGGCAGCCAGGGGATGACACTTTACACGGACAGCTTTGACTTGCTGGCGGAAAATGTCCTGCAAAAGCGTCCGCGCCTGATGGCCACGGAGATTCTGGCGCGTGAAGGCGGCGCGGAAAAGGTCGGGGATAAGAGACGGCTGGCCCGGTGTCTCGGCGCGGTCGGCGAACGAATGATGGCGCGGGAGTTGGTGGACGGAATCAAATCGCTGGATTTGGAATTTGAAGCGAAAAACGGGGCGGCGGGCAAAGAGGCCGCCCCGTCCTCGGAACTGCTCGGCACGCAAGCGGCGGGCGAATGCGCCCGCCCCGGCGCACTGGCGCAATCCATTGAGCCAGCGCGGGAAGAACTGGCAATGGAAATGTGAGCGGGAAAATTCCCTCCCCTTCCGGCAGTTTAAACTTTCAAACTGCCGGACGTTTACTGGCCGGGCCGGTAATACGTCTGCCGCTCGTACCATGCGGCCAGCAATCGGGTCAACAACTCGCTGAAATCCTCCTTCTCCGCGTCAATCTTGGTTTGATTGGCCAGCCGCAAGGCAATGGTGGCGTTGTTGTGCAACGCCTGGGGAATATAGGCGGTCACCTGCCGGTAACTGGGATCGCTGCTTTTCCCCTTCCCCGGAATCCGGCCCGCCCGCTGGGATGTTTCCAGCGCGGCGGGCGCAACGGGTCGCGGGCGGGGTGGTGTCGGCTTTGGTCCTGCCGACGCCACCGACGGCGCGGGTTCCGGTTCCTCAACCGCCGGACCATGGCGGGCCTGCAAGATGGCCGCAAATTTGTTCCCGGTCTTGGCTGGGGGGTTCATACGTGGGTGCTCGCTTCTGTTTTGGACATAATTTCATCAACGACGGAAACATAATCCGTCCAGGCCGCCATCGCATACTCGTCGGCCATGTCCCGCACCAGCACCCCGGCCAGCGCGGCTTTCTGATATGCCTTGTACCGTCGGATGTCCGTTTTGAATACAGGCAAGCCCGCATTTTTTAGGGCCTGCCGCACTTCGGCCCCGTCGTGGGCGGGCTTGGGTGGAACGATGGTCAGCAAAACTTTGAACTGCGTTGCGCCAAGCTGTTTAAGCGTGTCCGTGAGAACAAACAGCGTGTCCAGGGAAAGGGCGTCCGGGGTCAGCGGGATTATCAATTGATCGCACCCGCCCGCCAAGACGGACAAGTCCTCTTTGCTCGGGCGGGCCTGCGTGTCAAAAATGATGTGCTGGAAATCCCGCGAAAATTTGACGGCCTGCCGCTCGTCGCACACTTCAAACGGAAACCCCTTCCGTTTGTGCCAGTTCAACGCGCTGCGGTTCGGGTCGCCGTCCACCAAAAGCGTTTGGGCGTCCTGCTGCATTAACGCGGCGATGTGAACGGCGGTCGTGGTCTTGGCCTGGCCGCCTTTCAATGAGGCTACGGTGACAATCATGGGGAATGGAGGTTTGGAAGTTTGAAACGTCAAGTTGCTGAATTGCTGCCAGTCCAGCCCCTGACCAGTCCAGCCTTTTGGAATTTTGAACTTTTGTCAACCCTATCCAACTCCGCATTCGTATACGAAGGGATCACCAAACTTTTGAACGTCTGACCGTTTGGATGCCTGGGCGTTGGGGTTGCCAGGTGGTTCAGTGCTTAACAGTCCAGACTTTTAAAAGGCGCATATCTGGTCGCTTTCGAGAATCAGCTTTTAGGGATTTGGAATTGATTTGAATTTATGGCTTTGGTTTAATGCAAAGATGACAGCCAAAGACGTGATCGAATTTATTGCCAACATTGCCGCGATTGCAACGCCTCTCGTCGGCATATATTTTTGGACGGTTTATAAATGTGAATTTTCCCGCAAACGAGAGGCACTGGAAAAATATCTCAAGGAAAAGTGGGATGGCAAAGGCTCCGGCGGGAGTTATCAATTCACTTTTTTGCATCTGACAGCCAAACTTGGATTGACTGAATCTGAAATTTTGCAAGCGAGTTTTGATAGTTGTTGCATCAAACGGTTGGAAAAATGCGATGAGAAAACCGGACTTACGACGAACATCCTTTTCCAATTTGATGGCAAGAATTCGGGTTAGTATACCGCCAACACTCTAAACTGTCAGACGTTTGAAATGCCAAATGGTTGGCGGGTCGGGAAAAAGGTTTCCAAAGGATATATCCTTTGGCAGGGTCCGGGCGGGGTGCCGGGGTCCGGGCGGCGTTTCGTGAAAAAATAAAACCCGCCGGGCAAGGGCGGGTTTTATTGGCGAAATTGCCCCGTTACATTCCGGGCAAGGTGGGCTGTGAAATGTTCGGCCCGCTATCAGAATTGGTTTGATCGGGCCATGCGCCAAGCTGCCGTAACATCTCCGCTTGTGTCGTGGGCAGTCCATCCCTTGCGAGTTCCCCGGCGATGGCGGTTTTTTCCTCGGGCGGTCTACGGTCACGCTCAAGAAACTCAAGGAGCATTTCCCGGTACGTCTTGCCAGAAGCAAACAAACCGCCGTGGGCATACATCCGGCGTAACAAACAGGTTGCCTCCTGAATCGTCCGGGGCCGGGCGGTGAATTTGATCTTGGGTCCGAGCGTGAATGATAGCTTGCCAAACTTCACGGCTTCGCCTTCATGGGAATAGGGCTTTTTTTCCGTGCCTTCCGACGGCGAAAGCAACGGATAGCAATAAACGGTATATTCCGAGCCCCCGCAATTGGCAAACCTCTGCCCGTCGTGCAAAAAGGTGCTGACCTTGGGGAGCGTGTCCGCGCAGTAGGCCGCACTAATGTCGCCCTCCTGCCCTCCGAAAGCTCCCGAGTCGAGCCGGGCCGGTTCGACAATGATTTCTTCCGGCCATGCTCGGGGGGCGAACAGGATTTGCACGGTCGGCCAAGTCTGGTTGGTATCCTTGCCCGCGCCGTCGTCGGACGGCGCAAGCTCGGAACGGGTGGGGGGTGGTGGTTGCGGATTCATCGGGGGAAGGTGGTTATATTGTTAGGCAATCTTTCGAGCCGGGTGCAAGCCGTTTTGTAATGGCTGGCGTCTTTCTCAATGAGCAAACAGCGACGCCGACTAAGCAATGCGGCAACCCCCGTGCTGCCAGAGCCCGCGAACGGGTCCAAAATCAAACCGTTCGGTTTGCTGTACGATTCAATCAACGGGGTAAGGCTGTCCACGGGCTTTTGCGTCGGGTGTA
>Ga0181520_10005961_pt1 | contig 18997 bp, 17 predicted proteins | sample PEATcosm2014_Bin_29_FD_132451 | JGI IMG/M metagenome (GOLD analysis project Ga0181520, IMG submission 132451) | Peatland microbial communities from MTU Mesocosm Facility, Houghton, MI, USA - PEATcosm2014_Bin02_30_metaG | ecosystem: Environmental > Terrestrial > Soil > Wetlands > Peat | place...
CGACGGCTTCGCCGGCGATGCAAGGTTCAGTTGAAACAAGGAGTGCATCAGAGGCTCAGCCGGAGAAGGAGCCAGGAGGCGCAAGCCGAAGGGTTCACGGCCGGTGAAGACGGAGGGTGAAGCAGCCGGTGCAAACTGGAGGCGGAGCCAGCCGGGGGGCAGGGGCAGCGTGCGGCGCAAGCCGGATGAAGCCGCCAGCCGAGCCAAAGGACGGCACCGATGCGAATCGGAGGTAGGTTGTCGGCCTAGCCGGAGGAAGGATCGTCAGGCGCAAGCTTGATGGGTCGCCGCCGGTCGATCGGAAGTGCGGAACAGTCGACGCAAGTCGGAGGTTTGCAGCCGGTCGAGCCGAAGGACACGAAACCGATCCGAGCCGGAAGGTTGGCCACCGGTCGAGCCGGAGTGCAGGCCGCCGACGCAAGTCGGAGGTTATGTGCCGGCGCAGCCAGAGGATACAGCGCCAGCGAAAGCTGGAGGGCGGCCACTGGGGTAGCTGGAGGACGCAGCATCGGCTGTACTGCGAGTGATCAAGATTGAAACGCCAGAGGCTTCGGTCTCTGGCGTTTTCAATTTAGGGGGCTTTTTTGAGGCCTCGGTCACCGAACCTTCGCAGGAAAAGTCGCGGTACGACTTGCTGATAAACAGGGAGCAAGTGACGAACTTTCGTGCGAAGATCCCTCAGGGGCTAAAGCCCCGTTCGTTTCAAGGCGTTTTTCGGCGCGGCTGAAAGCCGCGCCCTGATACAAGACAATACGCCTTAGGAGTTTTTCAGCAGCTCTTCGCTTCAGACGCCCCCGCCGCGCGCTGATGCGCAAACTGCGGCAAGCATCTGACCCGTTCAGACATAATAAGGATGGAGGCGCAGTGGTCTGGGATCGCATTCCACGGCTGTCTGGCCCCAGAAATCTGCCACTGAACTCTCAAAAAATGATCCTCGACAAATTCAATCTCAAAGGCAAAACCGCGCTGGTTACCGGCTCGTCGCGCGGCCTGGGTGCGGCCATTGCCGTGGCCCTGGCACAGGCTGGCGCCAACGTCGCCGTGCACGGCTCCGGCACGGCGCCGAAAGCTACGCAGCACAAACTCGAAGCCGCGGGCGCAAAAGCCATCGCGCTGGTGGGTGACGTTGGCGATGCAGCTGTCTGTGCGCGCCTCTTGGAAGAGACCGTCCAGCATTTCGGGGCTATCGATATTCTTGTCAACAACGCCGGCATCATTCGCCGCGCTGCCGCCGCCGAGTACTCCGAAGAGGACTGGCTGGCGGTCATTGACGTGAATCTCTCCAGCGTTTTCCGCCTCATGCAGCACGCGGGCCGGCACATGCTCAAGCAGGGTTCCGGCAAAATCATCAACATCGCGTCGCTGCTCACCTTTCAGGGCGGCATTCTGGTGCCGGCTTACGCTGCGGCCAAAGGCGGCGTCGGCCAACTGACAAAAGCTTTTGCGAATGAGTGGGCGTCAAAAGGCGTGAACGTCAACGCCATCGCGCCGGGCTACATGGATACCGACAATACCGAGGCCCTGCGCAAGAATCCCGAGCGCGCGCGGCAGATTCTCGATCGCATTCCCGCTGGCCGCTGGGGCCATCCTGAAGACCTCGCCGGCGCCGCGGTCTTTCTTGCTTCCAGCGCCAGCGATTATACTCACGGCCACATACTGGTGGTCGACGGCGGATGGCTGAATAGGTAAAGCAGCTTGTAGCCGGTAGCCCGTAGCTCGTAGCCTTATAGCGGCTAGTGTGGTGTACCAGAAGTTCGTAGCATAAGTTCAAGCCCCGAAATGCAGGTCCTTCGACTCGTCCCGGCGCGCCGGGACTCGCTCAGAATGACCGATCATTATGATGCGAACATCGGAGAAAGGACACTAGCTACCGGCTGCAAGTTCGCGCCACGGAGAACTGCCATGCAAGAATCCGGAGTCATTTACACGGCCACCGATGCCACGAAAGTTACCACGCCTGAACCGGGCATGTTACGCCAGGTTCTGGCGTACAACCCACACCTCATGCTGGTGCGTCACACCTTTGAGAAGGGTTGGAAGGGCGCGCGACACAGCCATCCCCATCATCAAATGGTCTATGTAGTGCGCGGCCATATCCGTTTTCAGGCCGAGGGCAAAAGCTGGGAGATGCGCGCCGGCGACAGCATTGTGGTCGACGGCGGTGTGGAGCACGAAGCCGCGGCGCTCGAAGCCTCTGAAGTGCTCGACATTTTTACGCCCTATCGCCAGGATTACGCGTAGGCCGCAGCTTCTCCGCGGGCACGTCTCACAATCTTGAGGAGACTCAGATGAAGAATCGTTGGATTGTCCTTCCGGCGCTGGCATGCGCGCTCTCCGTCCTCGCCATGGCGCAGCCGCCCGCGCCCGATGCCGGCATCATCGGTATCGCGCACATCGCCTTCCGCGTAAGCGACCTCGATCGCGAGATCGCATTTCTCGGCAAGCTCGGCTACGAAGAGTCCTTCGCCATCACCAACGGCGGCAAGACCACGGAAGTCTTCGTCAAGATCAACGACCGGCAGTTCATCGAGCTCTATCCCAAAACCGATGCCTCGCAGCCGCTGGGCTGGATGCACGTCTGCTTCGAAGCCGGCGATCTCAATGCGCTGGTCAGGTACTACGTCTCCACCGGGCTCAAGGCTGCGCCGGTGCGCAAGGCGGCCGCCGGCAACCAGATCTCTTCCACAAACGATCCCGAGGGCCGCGTGACCGAGTTTACGCAATACATGCCGGGTTCGCGGCACACTCTCGACCGCGGCCAGCACCTGGGCGCCAACCGCGTCTCCATTGAACTGATGGGCATCGACCTGCCGGTGAAGGAGGGTGCGGCGGAAAAGGAATTCTACACCGATCTTGGATTCGAAGCGCAGGCGGTGAACGGCAACGTGCGCCTGACCGCGCCTGGCGCTCCGGATGTGCGGCTGGAACTGCGCCCCGCTAGCCCCGGCGCCCTGCCGGAGTTTCTGTTTCCTGTGCCCGACGCGCGCAAAGCCGCGGATGCATTGAAAAGCGCCGGCGTGAAATTCGACCGTGACGGAAAGATCATCTTCGTCCGCGATCCCGACGGCAACGATTTTGTTTTCCTTGAGACCGGCTCCGAGCACAGGTAGGGGCTTATACCCTGGAAGCACAACAACTACTCATTGCGCGTCAGTTGCGGGCCGCGTGTGCGGCCGCGGCTCGGTCCTGCGCCAGCAATTGCGCCAGGGCCTTTTCCGGGCACATATGATGCGCCTCGCGCACGTCGAGCTCTTTCTCCGTTTCCACGCAGGAAGCGATGGTCATGAAGCAGTCGAGACAGCGCGAGTTGTAGCTGCCGTTTTCGTTCTGTGTGCGGCTATACATGACTGCTGGGGGGAGAATGCTCTTCGATCCTAGCCACATTCTCGATTCTTCAGGCGTGACTCACATCACCTGTGCATGTTTACGGTGCTGCCGCGTGCGATGGCTCGCGCCATTCATCTCGCTCAGTACTGCGGCGTCCCCACATTTTCCCATTGGTTGGGATTGCGTTTGAGATGCCAGCAAGGATCCTGACCGTCCTGAGGAAATAGCGCCATCGCGCAGGAGACATTTGAGGTTCCAAGATAGTCGTACTCGGTCTTCTGCCCTTTGAGCGGAACGATCATGAAGCGGCTGACGGCCACTGAGGAGTGAGGCGAGCCACGCAGGTGGAACACAGTCCAGTCCACCGCAAAGGTCACCAGGGAAACCGCCGCAAAGCCTATCAGACCACGCAACAGCCACATGCCGAACCAACGCATCAGGGTCCGCTCTCCTTCGTGCGCGGGGCTGCTCTTTTGAGCGCCACGCCTGGGGTCCCCAGGGACAGGTCGCCGTCCGTGAGCCCGATCCTCACAGAAACTATGCAAGCGTTTAAAACTTCACGCTACCCGCCCGCGGCGAAATTCCGCTCAGCTCTGCTGCGCGCGCCTCGGCATACGCGGCTGCGCCGATCAGCGCCGTGCGGCTCTCCAGAATCACGCGCACCGGTATATTCACCAGCAACTGGCTCAACCGCCCCTTGTCGGTGAAGGCCTTCACGAACGTTCCGTCCTTCAGCTTCTCCAGAATGCGCGGCGCAATGCCGCCGCCCACATAGAGCCCGCCGACCGACAGAATCTTCAGCGCCAGGTTGCCGGCCTCGGCGCCATAGGCCGAAACAAACATGTCCAGCGCCTTCTCGCAAAGCTCGCTCTTGGCCTTCAGCGCCGCTTCGGTGATGGCCACGTTGGGATCTTCCTGGGTCATGCGCTCAGCCAGCCACGCCGGCTCTTCCATGCCCCTCACCTCGCGCAGAAACTCGTAACAGTTGGTGAGCCCCTGCCCGCTCACCACGCGCTCAAAGCTGATGCGCCCATCGTATTTCTGCTTCAGAAATCGCAGCAGGTCGATCTCGTCCTCGTTGCGCGGTGCATAGTCCGAGTGGCCGCCCTCCGAAGGGTAGGGAACGTAGTCGCGCCCATCCCACACCAGAAACGCTTCGCCCAGGCCGGTTCCGGCCGAGATCAGCGCGCGGTTTCCCACCTGCCGGGCATCGCCCTCGCTCAGCGTGTAAATCTGGTCCGGCCCGAGTTCGGCGATACCGTACCCGTTCGCCTGCAAATCATTGATAAGAAAAACGTAATCAATTTTCAAGTTGCGTGCCAGCTCGCGGCTGTCCAGCGTCCAGGGAAGGTTGGTGAGCCGCAGCCGCCCGTCCCGCACCGGTCCCGGCACGCCAAAGCACGCCGCGGTCACTTTTTCCGAGACCACAAACTCCTTCACGATCGCTTCGAGCCCCGCATACTCCTTGGCCGGGAACTGCTTGTCGCGTGAGTGCTTCAGGTTGCCGTCGATAAAGTCAAACAGCGCCAGGTGAACCTTGGTGCCGCCTACATCGCCTGCCAGAATCATTCAATCCTCTCGAGAACTCCACAGCCTTGTGCGTCCGGCTCAGGCAGCAGCGCCGCCGCCGCACGGTCCAGGAGTAACGTCAGTATACCGTCCGCAGGCCTGATCAACTGGCTGGGCAGCCAGTCAGGATCGCGCGGTCCCGCGAATACCTCTTTTAGAATCCGCGCCTTATCCGCTCCGCCGATGAGGAAGAAGACCGCAGCCGCGCGGTTGATGACCGGCCAGGTCAGCGTCACCCTCCAAGCGTCCTTGTTCTCGACATGGTTGGCCACGACCAGCCGCCCCAGCTCGTGCAAAGCCTGGGTGTGGGGAAAAAGAGACGCAGTGTGTCCATCTGGACCCATTCCCAGCTGCACCACATCGAACCGCGGCAGCTCAGCCCCCTCCAGACGGAAGCCATTCCGCAATTCCGACTCGTACCGCGCCGCCGCAGCCTCCGGTTCCAACTCGCCTTCCACACGGTGAATCTGCTCCGGCCGGAGCGGCACGTGGTCGAGCATCGCCTCGCGCGTCATGCGGTAGTTCGAATCGGGGTCGTCCGGCGGTACGCATCGCTCATCCACCCACCAAAGGTCGAGCTTCGACCACGGCATCCGCGCCCGCCACGGCTGAATAGGATCGGCCAGCAGCGCAAACGCCGCCTTGGGGGTCGACCCGCCACTGATCGCAATCCTCGCACTGCCGCGCATGGCCGCGGCGCGTTCCACCCGTTCCACAAAATATTGCGCGGCCCGCGCGGCGAGCGCGGCCGCATCGGGCGCGACGTAGTAGACGATTTTCAGTTGTTGAGGCATGGGGAATCGTCCTCTGGTTTCTACGTTACATGGATGCGCGGCGCGGCCGGGCAGGCGCTACTTCTTCACGACCTGGATGCTTCCGTCAATATTGATGGCGAACACGTGTTTCGCGGTGCCTATGTATTCGGGAATCGAGGGCCTTCGCGTCAGCACATATAAAACGTCAGTATCCTCCGGCACATCGCTCAACACATGGGAGTGGACGCCGGACACGATTTTGAGCTTGGGATCGAATTGAAAATCGAGAATCGTCTTGTGCAATTGACGTTTTTCAACAATCTGTTTTCCATCCGCAGAAATCGTGTAGCGCACATCGCCGCCTAACGGCCAAACATCGCTTTTCGTCTGCGCCGGATATAGATATACGTACAGATTTCCGTCTCCGGCGGGAAGAATCGCGGTGTTGTAAGAACGGTTCGGAGTTCCAAAGTCGCCGATCGCCAGTTCCAGCGCATGCTCTTTCGCAACCAGATCTTCCGGGCCTTCCCGCGGCGGATCGTATTTCACAGCCGTGTAGTCTTGGGGTTCTTGCGCTTGCTTTGCCTCGTATGCCACCAGCAGCCGGTCGTGCGTCTCGTTCCACTTGGGAAATACCACTTCCCAGCCCGCAGGTGTTTCGATGCAGATGTAATGAGTCAATCCGCTGGTGTCGGGATGCAACGCGAAAAACGCGTCGGTCCCATGCCACGCAGCCTGATCGTAGGTGTAGAGTGCGCGGCCCCGCTCCGTCACCCCCGCAAGGTATGCAGCCAGGTCCTTGTCGTCAACATGTCTCATCTGCCCTACAAGTGAACTCGTAAAAGCAAGAAGACACGTCGCAATCAAAGCCAGAGATCTGCGCATACTAGCACCCTTCTCAATGCGGAACCGGCAATGAATCCATACCGCACCGATTCAAATCGCCGCAGTTCGCCTGAAATGATTTGTGGGAATGATACGCCATGAACTAGCCCGGCCAAAGAAAAAGAGATCTCATGGATTTCTTGGATCTTCTGATCCCTTAGTTACCGTCCCAAATATGTCCGGTACTGCTGCTCCAGCACGCCGCTCGCGCGCGCCAGCAGCAGCTTCGAAACGTTGTACTGGTAAAGACTCTCCACGAGGTTGTTTTCAGCGGTGGCCAGGGTGGCTTGCGCCGTCACCAGAGGCAGGTTGTCGTCGACGCCGGCGTTCACGCGGTCCGTCTCGTCGCTCAACGCACGCGTGGCAAGGTCCACATTGGATCGCGCCACGTCGACAAGCTGCTTGTTCGCACCCACGTCCAGCAATACCGCCCGCACCTGTTCGTCGATGTGGTTGCGCAGGTCGGCAAGCTGCGCGTCGATCGAGTTCATCTCCGCCTTAGACGCGTCCTCATCGCGGCGCAGCCTCGCTTCGCGAAAGATGGGAAAATTCAGCGTCCCGATGGCAACGAAATCGCCGTGCGTGCCCGCTCCGTTTACCGTGCTGGTGCCGTAGTAGCTGTAGAAGCTGAGTGTCGGCAGCCGCTGGCTGCGATAGACCGCGTGCACCGCTTTGTATTCCACGGCTTGGTTCTGCAGGTTCTGGTAGTCCTGGCGGCTACGGTAGGCCAGCGCCCGCGCCTCTTCCGGCGTCTGCTCGGCCAGGTCGCTGTAGGGCGCGGGATCGCTCAGCGCAATCTCCTGTCCGGGATCGATACCGATCTCGCGCTTGAGCAGAATCAAATCCTTCGCCTGCTGGTTCTGGGCCGCAATCAGCGCCTGCTGCTGCGACTCGAACTGCACGCGCGCGCGCAATTCATCCAGATTTGCCACGGTCCCGGCCTGGTGCGCCGCATGCTCGTGATCCAGCTGCAATTGCGCCTGCGCCAACAGTGCGTTTGCGTTCTCCACCTGACTCTCGTCGGCAATGGCCCGCAGATACGCGGTCGCCACCTGCTGCACCACCTCGCCACGCGCCGACATTTTGTTGAAATACGCTGACCGCTCCGCCGCGCCCGCCGCCTTCCAGCCCTGGATGACGGGGCCGGAAAACAGGATCTGGCTAAAGTGAATCTGCCCCTCGGTCAAATCGTCGCGCGTAATGTTCGAGAGGGCCGGTATTTTGCCGCCGGGGAATAGCGACGCGAACTCGGCGATCGTCTTGGGCCCGAAACCGAGCGCCGCCAGGTCGTGCATGTAATAACCGGTGTCGCCGGTGAGCCAGATGGTCGGCAAGAACTCCTGCATCGCCTCGGTCTTCAGGCCGTGCAGCGTTTTCTCGCCGTTCTCGGCTTCCTTCAAACCAAGATTGTTTTTCAGACCTCTCTGGATGGCGTCGTCCAGCGACAACTTGAGCGGCTCGCTCGTCACCGGCTGCGCGGTCACGCTGCCGTAGAAAGGATTGGCCACCGACGTCGGGTTCTGTCCTCGTGCAAGCACAGTCCCGGCTCCAATCGCCGCCAAAACCAGGAGGGTGAACGCAGGCGCGGTCCGAACGAATTCAAAATGATTGCGCGGATTCACTGCCATTATTTTCTCAGATGCGGCCCCGGGCCCAGCGGATTCAATCGAAACCCCGCGATCCCCACGAACAGCCAAAACTTCCTGCGGTAAATCGCAAACGTTTTGTCAAGAATCTCGCCCAGGTTCATGGGGCGCAGAGCCGCTTGCATGAGGCCCTCCTTTCAAACCGTCTCCCTGGTCGCCGCCGGATCTATGCCGCGGGAGCGGGCGAAGTGCTCTGCTTGCGCAGGCGCTGGTCATGGTAGAGCACGGCCAGTACGGTGGTCAGGGCCGAGTAGGCGAGCAAAATGGTGAGGACAATCGTCAGCACGTAGCCCAGCACGCCAAGGCCCACGAGGGTGATGAATGCTGGAGATCCCAGAGTGACATGCGCCATCATGGCCGCCAGTGCGACCAACGATGCGATTACGCCAAGAATAAGCATGCACACAAGCTGCACCGCGTACACGGCTGCGTAGACCACCAAAATCGCCAGGAAGATGCGCCCCTTAGAGCCGCGCGTGAGTTGGGCGCTGCGGCGGAGAGACGCCCATGCCGTCAGATTTTCCGCCACACTAGCCGGATAGGCCAGCGCGAAGCGCAGCATGATCAGGATGGAATAGACGATGAAGCCCAGATACAAAAGCGCGACGATTGGAATGAGGAAGAACGGGAAGCCGGAAATCGAGGCGTTCCCCGGAGGGTGGTGCATCCATGCGAACGCAGTGCCGACGCCAATGGCCGCCGCGACCAGGGCAATGGGCACAAGCAGGTAAAGGGTCCACAGAATCATCAGCCACAGGTAGCGGCCAAAGCGGCTCCAGGCCGCGCGATAGGCTTCGCGAAAAGTGACGGTGACTCCAAGGTTGGCTTGAACCGCAGCATGGATAGCGGCCGGCAGATAAAGCGCATAAACGAGGATCAGAAGCGGCTCGCCGATGAGCATCATCAGCGGGAAATGCGGCGGAAAAACTGGCGGCGGGATGGGATTGCCAGCCGCTTGCGCCGCAATGATGAATTTCACCATGAAACTCAACATTGCCGCAGTGAACAGGAAAATAGCGGCCGCGGGAACGCCCGCAATGCCGACAAAGAGCTTCAGGTGCGTCCGCATCAGGCGGTACACGCGGTCCAGGATCTGGCCGAAGGTGAGCGCCCCCGGCGGCAGGGGAGCAGCAGTGGATACGTAAACAGGCGCAGGAAGACCCGGTTCGTTCATGGGATCCCTCCGGTCAAAGAAATCGAGACTCGAATTAAGGCAATCGAGACTCGAAGGGATACTAGCATAGCGCCGGAATTGTTGAACTGTTGGGAATCGTCTTGTTTTATTGGGCCGTTTTCCAGCAATCGGGCGAGTACGTAGCGGGCGGCGAATTTCATACAAGATGCAGCGCAGCTTCAGCCCAATGCAAGGCTTCTTCGTAGCACACCAGCAGATCGCCGGCGTTGAGGCCTTGCTTTTCTGTCACGATGTCGCAGGTCGACCAGTCGGCGCGTTCGTGGCCCTCAAGCCAGCAGAGCAAGGCGCGCTCCGGCAGCTCCTCGCCCTCCAATGCCCGGCGGATCCCGTCGCGCAGCGGCAGCAAGGGCGTCAGATTGTTCATGGGCATCCGCAGCATCGCAGGCAGAAGGCTCAGCAGCCCCAGCAGATACTGCTCTGCGGGGAGGAGATTGCAAAACACTGAGGCCAGTTCGCAAAAGCGCCCGCGAACGAACGCCATGCGCAGCAATTCCATGGGTTGGCCCGCGTTCATCTCGCTGGTAATAGCCAGCGTTGCCAGGCGGCGAAAGTTCTCTTCGCCCACGGCGATCAGCGCCGCCTGCACCGATTGCACCTCCTGCCGCATGGCGCTCATGGGCGAATTGACCAGCCGCAGCAGGCGGTAAGTCAGGCAGGTGTCGCGCTTCACCAGCGCCGTCAGCTCGTGAAGGTCCATGGTTTCGTCCTGCAGCATGCGCAGGATTTCCACGTGCTGCAGCCGGTTGGCAGGAACCTTGTAATTCTTCATCAGCACGGGCCGGCAGAAGTAGTAGCCCTGCATGAGCGTAAAGCCCTCATCGCGCGCCTGCAGGTACTCCTCCTGCGTTTCTACCTTCTCGGCGACGAGCGCTACCGTCACGCCGCTCAGCCGGCGCAGCAGCTGGCGCCGATTCTGTTCATCCGAAATAGCAAAATCCACCTTGATGTAGTCGGCAATCTCCACCAGCGGCTCGATGCCGGGCTTCCACGTGAAATCATCCAGCGCCAGCCGGAACCCGCACGATTTCAGGTGCTGGCATGCGCCGATCAGTGCCGGTGAGGGGTCGAGAGTCTCAAGGATTTCAAGAACCGTCATGCCTGCGGGCAGGACATGCACCAATCGGCCGGTAAGCGCCTCTTCCGTACAGTTCAGGAACGCCGGGAGATTGCCGGTCAGCCTTCCCAGCCCGAAAAGCACCGTATTGTCGATCATGGTGCGCGTGGCCGTGTCGCCGTCGCCGCGGAATACCGCCCGGGGGCCATCGCGAAACAGCAGTTCGTACCCGTGCACCTTGCCGCGCAGATCGAGGATGGGCTGGCGCGCCACGTAGCGCATGCCAATCGCCAGATCCGGTTCCGGTACGGCGTTTATGGACATTTCAACGTGCGCCGCCATGCGGGCCCCTCCGAAACGTCTATCGGCGGGTCGCAAGACCTCTTGAAATGTTGTCCGAAAATGCGCCGGATGCCCCATCCAGTTTCTGCCGGGACGAGCGAACAGGACCTCCCACCCTCACAAGGCCCGTGAAGGCGTCTTACCCGCCCATGAACATGCCGCCGTTCACATCCAGCACGTGGCCGGTAATGTACGACGCCGCGTCCGAGGCCAGGAACCTGACCGCCTGTGCCACATCCCTGGGCGTGCCGCGCCTGCCGAGGGGAACCGTCGCCAGCATGGCCTTGGTCACCTCTTCGCTCAGCACCGCCGTCATGGGGGTTTCAATGAATCCGGGAGCCACCGCGTTCACGGTGATGTTCCGCGAGGCCACTTCGCGCGCCAGCGACCGCGTCAGCCCGATCAGGCCCGCCTTCGATGCCGCGTAGTTCACCTGGCCCGCTTGCCCCGCGCGTCCCACCACGCTGGCAATGTTCACAATGCGTCCCCAGCGGTTTTTGAGCATGGGGCTCAACAGCGCCTGCGTCAGCAGAAACGCTCCCGTCAGGTTGATGCTCAGCACCAGGTCCCAGTCCGCGGGCTTCATGCGCAGCATCAGGTTGTCGCGCGTGATGCCGGCGTTGTTCACCAGGATCTCGACCTTGCCGAACTTCTCAATGATCGCCTTGGCCCCGGCCTCGATCGACTCCTGGCTCGACACGTTCACCGTGAACGCCGAAGCATCGATCCCCTGGGCCTTCATCTCAGCCACCGTCTCCGCCAGTTTGACCTCGTTCACGTCGGCCAATACGATCACAGCGCCGGCCGCGGCCAGCTCCTCGGCAATGGCGCGCCCAATCCCCTGCGCCCCGCCTGTCACCAGCGCAATTCTTCCTTGCAAATCGCCCATGTTGTTTGTTGACCTCTGCGCGGAGAAGCCCACGCCTTTCCACGGCTGATTATAGATGAGCACGTCCGGTTTTTTGGTCTTGGACCGCACGCGAAAAATATGCCAGCCGACGTATCCAGTGATATATTCTTTCGCGCCCGGGGGGTAAAATGGGATTCCCGGTTGAAACCCGTGTCCCTGCAATGCGTTTCAAGGTGCCATGAGAGGTGCATTCGGCCGAATTCTGGAAATCCGTGCGGTTGGGGACCGGGTTGGGTGTCAAGATTTCCGAGTCGCCGGTGGAGGTAGGGTGAAAGAGCGCCACTGGAATAATCTGGTTGGGTCTCTTCGGCATGGCAACTGCGTTCTCATGCTCGGTTCTGAGATTCCAGTCGAGGTCTCTTCCGCAGCTTCGACGATTGCCTCTCAGGAGGGAACAACCCTGGCTGAGGAGCTCCGGCGCCGGCTCGCCCGAGAGCTCGAAGAGGACAACCGCGTTCCAAGCGGGAACACACTTGCAGCACTTGCCCAGCAGTACGAAGATACTGAGGGGTTTGGGCCGACCACTCTCCGCGCCACGGCCGAGATGGTCATGATGTCGCGCCTCTACAGCCCATCCACTGTCCATGATCAGTTAGCATCGCTTCCGTTTTCGTTGATCGTGACCACGGGCCAGGATGCCATGCTGGAGCAAGCTCTCAAAACGGCGGGGAAAACACCGGTCACACACCGATATCATCTGCGTGGCGACAAGAGAGATAATCCTGAGTTCGTGCTGCCGTGCTCTCCCGCTTCGCCAGTGGTCTTCCATCTGTTCGGGAGTGCTGAGGAACCGTCCTCCCTTGTGCTCAGCGAGAATGACGTTCTCGACTTTCTGATAAGGGTCGTTTCTGAGCGGCCACCACTTCCTAATAGCTTGTTGCGTGTTCTCAAACGCGTTGGGCAAAGCTTCTTGTTCGTCGGTTTTGGAATCAGACACTGGGATCTACGCATTCTCTTGAAGGTACTTCTCCGCGCACTGGAGCTGAATCGCAGCGGGCCGGCCATTGCAGCCGAACCTCTTGACGGTCTGATTCAATCGGATCGCGACGAGATCATCCTCTTTTATCAACGTGGCACGCGCGTCGAACTGGAAGACGCTGACGTCGGGACGTTTCTTACCAAACTTTCGCAAAGATTGGAGGCAGACGGTGGGTTTGTAGGACAAGCTATGCCGTTGGGACCTCGTCCCCGAGTGTTTATTAGTTATGCGCGGGAGGACGCGGATCTGGCCTCGAGAGTATTTGACGCGCTGCAAAAAGCATACTTCGAACCCTGGCTCGACCAGGAGTCGCTGCAGGGCGGAGACGACTGGAACAAGCGCATCGAGGGAGACTTGGACGCCTCGGACTTCGTGCTGGTGCTCTACACACCGGCATTCTGCCAAAAGACCGACAGCTATGTGAACAAAGAGGTGGCGCTGGCGTGCGAGCGTGCACTTCGAGTGCGAGGCTCATTCTTAATTCCTGTTCGCACGGTTGACCTGCCCGATGAAGACCGGGTTGACGCACTCCGGAAATTCGATGAAATGGAGCTGAGGGAAACGGAGTTCGACGAAGACTTCTCGAAGATTATCTCAACCTTGAAGCGCGAATATCAGCGCCGAAACCGATAGAGAGTTATGATGAAAACCCTCCACCGTTATCCCGGCGCTCAACCATTTCGCGACGATGAGTTTTCTCGCCGCACATTTTTCGGGCGCGAACCGGCTTCTATCGCTCTCACAGACCAAATTCTCGCCAATCGCCTGGTGATTGTTTATGCAAAGTCCGGTTTAGGTAAGACTTCGCTACTCAACGCCGGCGTAGCGCCTCGCCTTCGGGAAGCAGGCAGCTTGCCGCTTTTTGTGAGGGTCAACGATATTCAACGCGGCCCCTTGTTTTCCGTTCTCGAGGGAGTGCCAGCGGAAGCCGAGCGACAGCAGGTGGAATACGTACCGGGAGATAGCAGCTCTCTCTGGAGTTTTTTCAAAACAGTAGAATTCTGGCGGAACGATGTCCTTCTGACGCCTATTCTGATTCTCGATCAATTCGAGGAATTATTCACACTGCAATCGCAGGGGGCGCGAGAGGGATTTCTTTCCGAGTTGGGCTATCTGATTCGAGGCGTAGCCCCGCCGTCGCAGCCGAAAACAGAGTCAAACACCAGCGACGCCCCCCCATCGATCCGCGTGGTTCTGTCTTTGCGCGAAGACTTTCTGGGATTACTTGAAGAAGCTTCGGATCACATACCGGAGATCCTCGATCACCGCTATCGCCTGGCGCCGCTGAGTCTTGAGATGGCGTCGAAGGCGATCACAGGGCCGGCCGCAATCGAGTCCAGAGATGCTTCTACAAGGACATTTCGTTTGGAGCCCGAGGTTGTGACCTCGATTCTGGACTATCTAACCAAGTCGACTGCCGGGGCACGCGGCAGCGCAGGCCGGCACGTTGAACCCTTCCATTTGCAGTTAATTTGCCAGCGCATTGAGAGAATTGTCGCTTTCAAACAGACGGTGTCAAGCGAAGAAATCGTCATCAGCTTCAAGGATCTCGGAGGCGATGCCGCACTGGCTGAGACGCTTGAGAGTTTCTATACGGATGCGATTCGGTCGCTGCCGGCAAGATATCTGCGCGGCGCAGCGCGAGTTTTGTGCGAGCAATACCTCATCAGTCCCGAGGGACGCAGGCTGAGCGTCGAGGAGCGCGAATTGCTGCGGCAACTGAAATTGCCGCGCGAGACGTTGAGCCACTTGGTCGATCGCCGCCTGCTGCGCACTGACCGCAGGTCCGACAGCACCTACTATGAATTGAGTCACGACGCATTAGTGCAGCCCGTGCTTGCCAGTCGGCGAGTGCAAGCTTTGGTCGTTAGCTGGGCCGCGGTTCTGGCCGGTTCGATTATTTGCTTGGCGGCTGGCGTATTACTTCTGGCCGTTGTTGTTGCCGTATTTTCCGGGAAGGCTCAGACAGCTAGCGGTTACTTTACCTTTCCTTTTTTTGCGGTACTTTCATTTTTTCTAGGGGCTGGAGGTCTCGCATGGTTTAGATCCGGCGCTCAGAGGCTAAGACGCTATCGTCGCCACGCACCGAACGAATCCACGCAATCGCTGCCAACGCTCCTGCCACTCAAAGACAGATTGCTGGGATGGGCCTTGGTGGTTACGGGGCCCGCTTTATTCACTTTTTGGGGTGTGGTTGGGCTATTCGGCCTGTTGAAATACGGGACGCCGATTGCGACGCACGGCAATGTCCCTGGATGGCTTGGCTGGATGGGAGAAGATATACGAGAAGCATGGCCGCTGGTGCACGACCATCCTTTGGTGGAAATGCTATGGTGGGTCGTCGAGCATACCGTAATCGTTCTGTTCGGTTTCCTGCTGTTGCGGCTAGGGGCTCGAATGCTGTGGCCAAAAAGGTTCACAGGTCGACGCAAAGCCGCACCCATACAGGGCGTCGACCAGGCGCCTTCGTTGGTTCTGGCATCTGTCAAGGGGCTTTTCGGCTGCATTGCGCTGATTGCGGGGGTGCTGGGCTTTTATACGCTAAGGAGTTGCGCCTCTGCCTGGCATGGAATCGTGCCGCCCTGGCTGACCGGAATGATCATAAGTTACAGACTTTCAGATTCCTGCCAAGCAATTTCTCAGAAGCTTGACTGGGGCGGGTTTAGTTTTGGTGTATTTTTTGTCGCGGTGCTTGCCCTTTCGATTGTATTGATCCGGGACGTAATTTTGGAGATACGCGCGGCACTTCGCCATCGACTGCTTGCGCGGTCAGGAAGAGGGCTCCAGGAGGCTTTGATCGCTGCCGCAGCATGCGCGATTCTCGTTGCAGGGTCGATCTTGCTCTGGACGCACATAAGCTCACAGTCAAGGCTGATCCGGAACCTGCGCGCTCGAGCCGTAAACACTAATTCCGAGCTCGTTGCGCCGTGGTCGGGTTGGACCGTGGGGGATGATGCAAAAATTCTGCACACCGATGATGGCGGAGTTACGTGGAAGACGCAAAACAGCGGCACGGGGACATTTTTCTCGGTAACTTTCCCCACCAGGCTGTCGGGCTGGACAGTGGGCGGCGGCGGCGCCATCTGGCACACGGTCGATGGCGGCGAAACGTGGGGCGGGGAGACCAGCGGAGTCACCGGAGACCTCACCGAGGTAGCTTTTGTTGGGCCGGAGTCTGGCTGGGTGGTCGGAGATGGAGGCACAATCCTGCATACCGAGGACGCCGGCAGCACATGGAAACCGCAGAGCAGCGGAACCAGCGACAACCTCTGGTCCTTGGCCATTGTTACCAGTCAGTCGGGCTGGGTGGGTGGCGCCAACGGCACAATTCTGCACACAGAAGATGGTGGAAGCAGTTGGAAAGTGCAGAACAGCGGGACTGTCCGAGGGTTGATTGGGTTGGCCTTTGCCACGGCATCCTCGGGTTGGGCGGTGGGCGAGAAGGGCACAATCCTGCACACCGCGGATGGTGGCAGCACGTGGAAGTTCCAGGCCAGCGGTATCAGGTCGGATGCGATGTCAGTAGCCTTTGTCACCCCGCAGTCAGGTTGGGTTGTAGGCCGGGGCGGTACTATCTTGCACACCGAGGATGGCGGCGGAACGTGGACGTTGCAAGCCAGCGGGACCATGGCAGATTTAATCGAAGTTAGGTTTGTCACCCCGCAGTCCGGCTGGGCCGTTGGCAAGGGCGGCACCATCCTGCACACTGAAGATGGTGGTAGTACCTGGTCGCAACAGAAAAGCGGCTCTGATGCAGAGTTGCAGTCTGTAAGTTTTGTCAGACCGTATGGTGTGATTGGCTTTCAGTTAGAGGACCTGCCGAGCCCGGCCGGGGCGCGAGTTCACGTTGTCAGCTCCGGGACGTTTATTTCTTACGTTGTTCCAGACGGTCCCGCCGACAAGGCAGGCTTGAAGAAAGGCGACATTATTGGTGCATTGAACGGTAACCCGGCGAGGAACACAGGCGAATTGTTGGATGAGATTTTCGCTCTGAAGCCGGGAACCCATGCCAGCCTCGTCTACATCCGCAATGGCAAAGAGGAAACGGTGGATGTGATCATCGCCGACGGATCGAAACCGTTTCCCAGCCCAGCCCGGCATTAGGCCGTAGCAAACATCCAGCAGCCCGCCGCCGCCCGCTCGGTAATCGCGGGCGGAAGTATACCCTTTACGTTGGGGTCGCGGCTACCGTAACCGGGCGCGTTGCCAATGCGGAGTGCACCAGCTCCGCCGGCCAAATGTACACCGCTAGCCGCCGCGAGTAGTGCAGCACCAGATCCCGATTCGGCAGATCGATGCCTACCGCCGTCCCCAGATCGTTGCGCTCGATCTCCGCCTCCGCATCCTCAAGCGGCCAGGGCACATGGTGCAGATTGGCGCGGATCGGCTCTCCGGCCCGGTTGATGCTGAACACGCAATTGCGCTCGGAAAAGAAATATTCGAACGATCCCGGCCGTATCTCTGCCGTTTTATGCGTCGGTCCCAGTCCCCGGTAGCGCGCCTTGAAGATGACTTCCGGCCGCGAGAAGCGGCGGCGGCTGTAAAACGCGAACTCCCGTTCCGATCGTTGCTCCATGCGCATCTCCGCCAGCTTGTAGGGCAGGTGATAGGCGACATGCGCCACCGCCACCGCCAGCAGATTGCTGGAATCGACCGAAAAACAGTAGATTCCCGGCGTTCCCGTGAACCGGTCGCGCACATAGGTCCGCAAATTCAGGTCGGGAAAGCTGCGCAGCCCCGGAATGGGCGGTACGCCGCGGATTTTAATGCGGTCCAGCCAGAAGGGCACTGCCCCCAGCCATGCCGATCCCTGATACGAATCGACTTCAAGCCACTCCGGAAGCATCGGCTCCATCATGGAGCCCGCAATCGGCCAGTGCGCAAAAAGCAGATCGTTCCAGCGCTGGGTCATGGCCCAGCGTCCCGGCGGCAAAGGCCGCGGTTTGTGCGATGTGCGCACTAAGAACTCCCGCACAAAGAACTCCTGTCCGAGGACGCGTGGATCGGCGCTCCCACGCGTCTCCGGGGTTGCGCTCTTGCGGCGCTTCGCCTTCCGGCTACGGCTCTATTATTCACCTTCGCAGGCGCGAAAGTGAATCACACATTCGAGGCAAACATACCCCGCCGCGCGCGGTTGCTCCCTCATGACGTATTCTGTCCGCGAGACGATCCTCATGTCCAGTGAAACTTTTCTGCCTCCCGGCGCCCGCACGCAATCCGAAGTTTTCGCCGTCCATGGCGCCGATCCCGAGATCCTCGCCTTCGCCATGGCCAAGTACTCTCGCTCCGCGCTCTCCATGCGCGAGTCCCTGACCGAAATCAGCGCCCAGCGGGCCGAGCAGTTCCTGAATACGTTCTATTTCCAATACGGCCATCGCTCCATCGCCGACCTCGCCCACATCGCCTTCGCCGTCGAGCGCCTCAGCCTCCTGGCTGCCGTCGTCCTCGTCGACGAGGCCCGCTGGGACGGCCAGGAGCGGTCGACCCGTTATCAGAACTTTCTCGAATCCGGCTGGTATTTTCCTGGTTTTGGAGAGGATTCTGCCTCCGCGAAGCTATACGCCGAAACCATCGAAAATCTCTTCAGCGCCTACCAGCGCGTCTCCGCCGCGGTTCTCGAACTGCTGCGCGGCCGCGTCGCCCGCCCCGAGACGCTCAAGCCCGAAGCTTATGAGCGCACGCTCCGCGCCCGCGCGTTCGACGTGGCCCGCTATCTGCTGCCGCTTGCCACGAACACGTCACTTGGGCAAATTGTGAGCGCCCGCACGCTCGAAACCCAGGTCTCGCGGCTGCTCTCAAGCCCCACTGCCGAGGTGCGCCTGCTCGGCGAAAGGCTCCGCGACGCCGCCATCGGCCCCGCCTGGAACCTGAACGCCCGCGCCGCACAGGCCTTCATCGACAAACTCTCAGCCGCCGAAAAGCAGGTGTCAGGTGTCAGGGGTCAGGGGTCAGGAGAGGCCGTAGAGGCGGGGAGCCTCGCCGCGGAAGCTGCCGCGCTTTTCACCCGCGAGGTCCGCACCGCGCCGACGCTCGTCAAATACGCACAGGCCAATCCTTATCTCATCCAATCGCAGGCGGAGCTCGCGCAGGCTGCGGCGGAGGTTCTCGAGAATTTGCCCGTCGCGCCGGCGCCGCTAGTGGACCTCGTGGAGCGCACCGAATCTCTCGAAGTCGAGCTCGCTGCAACCCTCCTCTATTCCGCGAGCCACTACCCCTACCGATCGGTTCGCGATCTTGTTTCGGAGCTTCCAGCCTCCCAGGTCTCGGAGATCATCGAGTTGGGGTTAAAGCACCGCGGCCGCCACGACGAGGCACTTCGCGCTTTTCACGCCGGA
>Ga0181520_10005962_pt1 | contig 18996 bp, 13 predicted proteins | sample PEATcosm2014_Bin_29_FD_132451 | JGI IMG/M metagenome (GOLD analysis project Ga0181520, IMG submission 132451) | Peatland microbial communities from MTU Mesocosm Facility, Houghton, MI, USA - PEATcosm2014_Bin02_30_metaG | ecosystem: Environmental > Terrestrial > Soil > Wetlands > Peat | place...
AGCAGATCGCGTTTACCTTCGGAACATGGCGGCGCGTCATTGACGATTTGCACTATCCGGACATTGCGCAGGATATCGGCACGATTTCCGCGGGAGCGTCTACCCCGGCGCGCGCCCCGGAGCGGGTGATCGCTGCGTCTCCGTCGGAAGATCAAAGCCTCTGCTGGTCGCCGAACGGAAGATGGATCGTGTTTCACTCCCACAGGGACAACTCCGACGATCTCTGGATACAGGCGCAGGACGGTTCTTCCGAGCCCAGGCTCCTGACACATTTCGGCCGGGGAGCGGACACCGGTTGGCCGCGATGGTCGCCCGACGGCCGTTGGATCGTCGTCTCGTCCTACAAGCCGGGCGAATCTCCGTCCCGGCATGTCCCTTTTCTGATCGGTGTCGATCAAGAAATCGGCACGCGGACCCAAGCCGAGCGCGAGATCGATCTGCGCGGCTACGCGAATGAAATGGCGGACGCCGAGTGGCTGCCCGATTCGCAAAGGATTGGCTTCCTGGGATTCCGCGCACCAGACCGGCAGGAGCTATGCACGGTCGCTCGAACCGGCGGCGCGCCCGCGTGCTTCCACAAGTTCCGCAGCGAACACCACGAATCCGGCTTCGGAATCTCTCCGGACGGCAAGTGGGCTGCCTTCGTAGCTCCTTCGGGAGGCTACTTTCAGTTATTTCGAGTGCCCGTAAGCGGAGGCCGGCCCGAACAAATCACAGTCGACCCGTCCAATAAGACACAACCGGCCTATTCTCCGGATGGCCGGCAAATCGCGTTCACCATATGGAGCTACGAAGTTCAATTCTGGGTACTGAAACCCTGAACCGAACCGGCTGCGCCGCAAGGGGCGGCAAGTTGTCCTCACAGGCCAAACGCGCGATTGGCGCCCAGCAACAAAGCCAGCGTGATGCCGGCGATCGCGAACTCTCCCACCGCGCCCACGGCCAGCGGCCGCAGTCCCTGCCTGCGCAGCTCGCCGAAGTTGGTCTGGAGTCCGACTCCGGCGAAGGTAAGCAGGAAGGCCCAGCGCGATAGATTCGCCAGGTCCGTCAACTGCGCCTTCGAGAAGACGTTAACGGTGGAGAGAATGGAAATCAACAGGAAGCCTAGAACGAATTTTGGAAACTTCTGCCATAGAAAAGCGGCCTTGTTCGCAACGCCCTGCTGTTTCGCCTTGCGGGCCCAGTAGATGGCGTATCCCAGCACGACGAAGCCGATCATGGCGTTGCGCGTGGTTTTGGCGAGCACGGCAAACTTCGCGGCCGTGTCCGAATAGAGCGCTCCCGCCGCAGTGGCCTCGGCGGTGTTATCCACCGCGAGCCCCGCCCAAAGGCCGAACGCATGGTCCGACATGCCGAGCGCATGGCCGATGGCGGGAAATGCGAAAAGGCTGAAGGCGCCCAGCAACAGAATCGCGCCGATGGCGTACGAGGCCTCCTCATCGTCCGCTTCGATCGCTCCCTTTGCGGCGATGATTGCGGAAACGCCGCAGATCGAGGAGCCGATGGCAAGCAGCGATGTCAGCTTGGGGGTCAATCCAAGCCACGTTCCCAGCGCGGTCATCAAGGCGATGGAAACCGCCAACTCGATGGCGACGAAGATCAAGCTCAGTCCGCCCAGCTTCAAGACATCGCCGAGCAGGAAATGGGATCCCAGAAACACGATTCCCAGTTTCAGCCAGAACTCGTACGTCGCCACGCCGGCCCGGCAGGCACGCGGAACGCCCACGGTGTTCGACACCACGAGCCCGAACAGAATCGCCCAGAGCACGTATTCGATGTTGGGCAGCGCCAGATGGTGCGCCTTTCCGTATGCCGCGATAGTCTGTTCGGTGAGCTTCCCCAAATACCCGATGGCCGCCAGCAGGGCGATGCCCGGAAGCAAGCCGATCCATGCGGGCAGCGCCGGCGTTGGCTTGGTTGAAATAACGATAGGTTGGCTCATGGAGGTCTACCAGGGGACGTGCGGCAGTATCCCGGACTTGACGATCGCAGCCGCTCCGAGCGCGGCGATGACGCTCCACCAATCGAGTGAAAGCTTGAGGGTTAGTCTCATGAATTAGGCTCCCAACACCTGCGGCAACCGCAAGAGATCCTCTTTGCTGCTATCGTTCGGCACCGAGCAACCCGGCGTCAGGATGAACTTCGGTCCGGCCGCCTGGGCCGCGACTTTCCATTGCGCACGCAGCTCATCGGCGGTGAGCTTACGGTAATTCACCTCGTCGATCCCGCCCGCGATTACCGATGAAAACCGCTTGCGCACGTCCGCGATGGGAATGCCGGAGACGTGAAGCGAGTAGTTGAAGACTGCCGCGGGAAATCCGTCGAAGAAACCCAGATACGGTGGCTCCACGTGGAGGTGCAGGAAGTTCAGCCTGGCGCCTGACAAGGCGTCCAGAATGCGCCGGTCGAACGGCTGGCTGAACTTCCGATAGTCTTCCGGTGAGAGTTCCGCGGCGTTGGCATTGGCTACAGCCAGGAGCACCCCGGCGGCGCCCGCGCTGAATGCCCGGCGGGCATGCGCAATCTCCGACTGCGTAATTGCATCGAGCGCGGTAAGCAGCGCCGTGGGATTCTCGCTCTTCAGACGCAGCACTTCCTCCTTCGATGAAAGTTTCTGCGCCACGTTGAAGGGATTGAAGAGCGTCTCGACGGTGTGAGCGTCTCCGTGCAGCCCGTCGCGAATCAACTCCAGCGCGCGGATTTGCTGCGGAAAAGGATTATCTTCGACTTTCAACTCGTACCATTTCCCTGTGGGCTTGGGATAGGCGAAGTCGCTCATCACCTTGACGATATCCGTGCGGTACGCCTGATGAAACGCGAGCGTCGCCTGAGCGTGGCTTTCCGCCGTGTTCAATCCGAAGTGATGCCAGAAACTGAACGGAGGCCGATCGACGTCGGCACCTTTCAAGGCGCGGTCCACGCGCTCTTTGTGCGTCAGGCTGGAGCGCCCGCGGGCCAGCGGCGCTGCGGCCGCGGCGAAAAGGAATTGTCTTCTCAGCATGATTGGTTTCTCCACTTTGATCGAATAATGATCTCTCTGCCGTGCAAGCAGGCGAGCATACCTGGTTTTTGAATCGCTGGAAATGGCCTTCCCCATCCGGCCACGGGCCGTGAACGGAATGGACATTGATGGGGCCCGCAGCCCCCACGCGCTACGCAAACGTATTCCGGGTGGCTCTGCCCCCAGATCGTCTGCCAATGGGCTGGACCGGAACCTCGCCACCCCGGCACAGTCACGCCTCTTGCGAAAGACATTAGTGTCCACTCCTTGGGTGTAGCGAGGTCAATGTGGCAGTCTGGGCCGAAGCAAGCCGTACAGCCAGGTTCCCCCCAGCGCACTGACGACGGCTACGATCATCACCGTGACGCCGTTGCCCACGAGGGCGAAGAGTGGTCCAGGACAGGCTCCCGTAAGGGCCCAGCCAAGACCGAAGATCGTGCCACCGACCGCATAGCGAACGCCGCTCCCCAAGCTCTTGGGAGGAATCGCAATCGGCTCACCCGAGACGGTCGTCAACCCGAGCCTCCTGATCAATGCGACGGAAGCCGCGGCAACCGCTACGGCCGACGCAATAGTTTCATACATACGAGGAGACTGGAACCGGAACATCTCCTGGATCCGGAACCAGGAAAGAACCTCGGACTTTGTCAGCGCGATCCCGAAGCAAACGCCCAGCAGAAGATAGGCAGGCAGAGTGTATCCGGTCGGTTCCCGGTGTGGGATCGGAGATCGTTGATCGGTGGCTGGCGGGGTGGACATGGACATTCACAAGAACAACGGAAGAAGAAAATGCGTTGCGATGAGACCGCCGGCGAAGAAACCCACCACTGCGATCAACGACGGCAGTTGTAGGTCCGCAAGGCCCGAGATCGCGTGACCGGAAGTGCAACCGGCGGCATAAGCCGTGCCGAAGCCGACCAAGAAACCGCCCAGGACAATCGAGACAAATCCCTTGAGCGTCAGCAACGCGGACCACGAGAATACCTCACGCGGCGCAAGCCCCGTAAAATCGTGAATGCCCATTCTCGCGAGGGCAAGTCTGGTCTGTTCCGAGATGGCGACGTGCTGAGGCGCTCCCCACTGCGCGGCAAGGAAGCCACCTACCAGAATGCCTCCCACGAAGATCAGGTTCCAAAGACCGGCCCGTCTCCAGTCGTAACGAAAATAATCAAGCCGGCTCGGAAGGATGGCCGAACACAGGTTTCGCAGGCTGCCGGAAACGCCAAACAACCTGTTGCCCACAATCAGGAGCGCCGGCACGAACAATCCGATCGCCGGACCGGCTACATACCACGGCCACGGTGCGGAGACAAAGCCTGACATACCGACTGCCTCCTCGAATCCCAAGTTTACTTCCCCCATCCAAAACCGACGCCCACCGAATTCTGATACATGCGCAAGTTAGCCTCGCCACCGCCGAAGCTCGGCGGGATCGAGTTCGCGCCATTGACCGTCTCCGCGAAGGCGTGCTGGTAGGCGATATTGATCTCCTTATCGTTCTGCAGCCCCCAGGTTGCCCCTGCCGACAAGTGTTGCTGAACTACGGCCGGAGCGAGAAGGTTGAAGAAGGTCTGGCTTGAACCGAACGGCAATCCCGAGTGGTTGTATCCGGCGCGCAGCGTCAGCTTGGGGCTTAGCTTGAAATCGAGGCCCACCTTCTCGGCGGTTATGTCGTGCCACCCGAACCCTGGGCCATTACTTGCGCCCAGCGGAGCCTGAATTGGAAAGTCCGGGTTCGCGAGGGATTTTACCTGTCCGTAGAAGATGCGCTCGGCGTCGAACAGAATAGTCGCCTTCGGGTGGACTTTCAGTGCCACGCCACCGCCCACATTCGAGGGAATATCGAAGCCGCCCTGCTCGGCGAACAGGCCCTGGTATTTGTCGAACTTCTGCATCCAAGTCCGGCTCTGGTATGTCGCGCCCACGCTCAGAATCTTGTTGACGGTGCCCAGCCAGCCCACGCGGAATCCCGCGCCGAACGCGCCGCTGCCGAGAAGATCGGTCACGCTGCCCGGAGCGGTCGAAAAGTTCGCATTCGCAAAGTTCTGGAGTCCGCTGGCGGAGAATCTCTGGTAGCCAACGTTTAACGAGACGCCGAAGGCATCGTGTGCGTTCGCCTTGAACGCAACTGTCGGTGCTACAAATAACTGAACGAGATCCACGCCTGCCAATCTGCTGCCAAGCAGCGGGATCGGCGTGGTGTAAGCGGTATCCATTCCACCGTTGCCGAACACCGCGAGACCTACGGCGACCCTTGGATTGAGCAGGTGGTTATATCCCAGTTCGGGAATGAAGAAGTTCTTCTTTCGGCTGGCGTCATAATTGCCGTCCACGCCAGGGTAGCCGCTTCCGGTGATCGTGGCGCCACGAATGGGACGAAATAAGGTCAGTCCGATATCAAACCGGTTCCCGACAAAAACTATGCCCGCAGGGTTCGTCGCGGCCGCTAGGGCGTCTTGCGGAAGCGCAATGCCCGCACCCCCTTGCCCCTGCTGTATGAGGCCATAGCCGGTTGAAAAGTACCCGTCGGTCGCCGACAGTGGAGTGGTAAGGATAAGAAGCAGAGCAACAACCGGTAAACACCTCGTTAAGGTGGCGCTCATAGTACAGGGCTCTCCATTCAAGTTGCGTCCCTCAATCCAACTCCGCCTACGCTGGTGGTTGTCGGCGATGCCCGCGGGCCAAATGCAGCCCGGCTTGGCGCTTCATCCCGGCGTACACCATAAAGTCCATCGGGATTATTGTATCACGAGATGGAAGACCTCTAGGTCGATACGGGTGCGTGACTTGAAAGCCTGGACGGGCGGCCGCCGGGTCCGTAGAACCGGAAACTCCGGGAAAGTGACGCGGTGATTTCGCTACCCTGATTTGGCCCCCCTGTTGAAGATCTGGCTATCCTGTCCTGGCCAGAACGGAGGCCGGTTGCCTGGGTTCGATTGTCAGTCGAAGGAACCGAACACTTCACCACGGCCAAGAACTTCGGTGAGGAACGAACGCTGCGGCGGTCGTTTACCAGGCGAAGGAGCCGCCAACTTCACCATCCCCGAACCACAAAACGGGCGGGAACAAGCGCCAAGGGCACATTAGCGCTCTACCACTAAGCTACGTCCCTTTGGGGCACGTTCGAATCGAGCATAGCGGCTGCTTCGATGGCGAAGCAGCTCGACCATGTGGTTGGATTAGTTGAACACGGCTTCTTTATCGGCCTCACTTCGGAGGTTCACGTGGCGGGAAGCAATGGAGTACGAATCTTGACTTAATCCGCCCACACTACTTATGCCCCGCAACACTTAGCCGATAACCATCTCCACTTTAGTAACCGATGCTGCCGGTATGCTCGCTGTTACCATCTCATCGGACACGTTCACGCCAAGCGAAACCGGCTGCAAGGCATTCGGTCGATCGAAGGTGTTGTGGGCATGCATATCGTTGGCCGCGAGGACCGTAGCGGAAGCGCGAGCGATCTTTGTGCCGCGCACAGCGATCTGCGTTTCGGCCGGTTTTGTCAGATCGGGATTCACCACTGTCAAAGTCACGATGTTGCCTTTCCGCGACGCCGATCCGTTCAAACCCCAGAAGCTCGCCGGAGCGCTGTCTCGCGTGTATACCACGGCCGGAGCGGAGAATTCGGTTCGCAAGGCGATCCCACCCTGATGTGCGGCATACATGGCAAACACATGAAAGTTCGGCGTTGCCACGAAGCGATCCTCGTGAGCGAGAAACAATGCATTGAGGTTGTTGATCAACTGTGCGTTGGTGGCCATGCCGACCTTCTCCGAATTGCGATTGAAGGTGTCCAGCGTCAGCGCGGTTGCGAGCGCATCGCGGATCGTGATCTGCTGCCCAAAGATGTGTGTTGGATCCACTTCTGTTCCCTCGCGGTACCATGGGCCGTACTCGTCGACCACCAGCTTGATCCGATGCGCCGTATCGTATTGCCCCATGACCGACCACTGATCCTGAATAATCCGCTCGACTCGGTCGCATTGTCGCAGCAACTCATACCAGTCCACCGGATCGAAGGTGAGCGCGTCTCCTTTGGCCAGATTCCAGTCCGTTGTCTTGCCTCGACTCAGGTTCGATGAATAGTAATGAACGGACCATCCGGTGAAGCTCGGGTTTCGGTAAGCGCGATCCGAATAGATCTGCTCGAAGAAACGATGCGTCCAATCCAGGTCGGCGCCGTCCGGTCCCGAGCCGATAAGTTGCAGATCGATGCCGTAATGGGGGAGCCAGCTTGTATAGCGACGGAACTCCGACGCATACTCTTCGGGCGTGAAATTTCCGCCGCAGCCCCAGCTTTCGTTGCCCACGCCCCAGTACCGTACATTGAAGGGATCGGCGAACCCAGCCGCCCCTCGCATCCGCGCCAGCGTGGTGCTGCCCGCAGGAGAGTTGCAGTATTCGATCCAACGGTCGAAGCTTAGCGGAGGAAGACTTCTCACATTCACCGCAAGATACGGCTGCGCGCCGGTCAGTCCGCAGAAACGCACGAACTCGTTCGTCCCGAACTTGTTGGGATCGAAGATTTGCGCGCCTTGCCGATGCAGCCGCACGGCGTCGGGATCGCCCTCCCAGAAGTTGGTTCGCGCCGGGCGCTCGGCGGCGGGACCGATGCCATCCATCCAGTCGTAGCTGTCCGCGAAACATCCTCCGGGCCAGCGAATCACGGAGACTCGAATCTGCTTCAGCCGGTCGATCAGCTCGGAGCGGATACCGTAGCGATTAGGGATTTTCGAATCCTCTCCGACCCAGACACCGTCGTAGATCACTCCGCCGATATGCTCTGTAAAGTGCCCATAGATATTGGGCGAAATCTCGGCTATCGGCTCGCCCGGATAGATCTCGATGCGAGCGTCGGACGACTTCGCCCACGGTTTCCCGCCCGAAAATGAAAATAGCGCACCCGCTACGGCCAAACTCTTCAGAAATTGTCTCCGTTCCACGTTCGTCCTTTCCCTTCGAACTCCGACTTATGTCAGGGCTAAGCCTCCACCGGCATCCAGACGGTCATATCGACCGGACCGCGATTCGCGTTGGCATAGTACGGAATGGCCGTGAGATCGAAGGACCGGTTGGCGCCGCCTTGGCCGAAGGTGAAGTAAAGATCCTCGCGAGCGCCCCCGGCCACCGCGATCGTCTTTATCGTCATCACCCCTCCGAGAAGTTCGGCGCGAAATTCCGTGGAGCAGTTCGCGCGGACAGGCAAACGCGCCGTGCGAACCGGTTCGCTGTTATCCGTGGATTCCGCGCAGTAGACCAGCGGCCCGCGCATGAGGGCGGCGCGCCCCGCATCAGCCTGCACCAGCGGGTTGGCTTGCATCCGGCGCACCGGCATCGGCATCTCCAATTCGATTACATCTCCGCTTTGCCATTTGCGGGCGATGCGCAGATATCCCCGCACGCGCCGATCTGAGGGAATCCGCTGCCCGTTGACCCTGACGCTCTCGCCGCCGCACCATCCGGGGATACGAAGCATGACGGCAAATGAACCGGACTGAGCGGGATCCACTGCAACCGCCACGGCGCCATCCCATGGGAAACGGGTGGTCTGCCTAAGAGTGACTGTCGATCCGTTCATCGGTATGGAAGCCCGACTTCCCACGAACAAATTCACATAAATACTGTCCGCATCGGTGGCATAAATGTAGGCGGGCATGGCCCCCATCATTTTGAGAAACATGGGAGGGCAGCAGGGACATCCGTGCCATGCCCAGCGCGCACGTGTCGTGTCGCATTCCAAAGGATTCTGATAGAAGTAAGCATCACCACGCAGAGAGACCCCTGCCAGGGCGCCGTTATACAGGGTCCGCTCCAACTCGTCGGCGTAGCGGCTATGCCCGAATGCCAAATTCATATTGTGATGAAAGAAGCCGGCGCCCACCGCGGCACAGGTTTCCAGGTAGGCGTCGTTGGGCAACCCGTAATCGGGGCCGAATTTCTCTTCGTTGGCAAAGGCGCCAACTCCGCCGGTGATGTGCATACGGCGATAGACCATGTTCTCCCACAGTCGAATCGCCGTCTGGCGGTACCGTTCCCGATCATTGACGCGGGCCCCCGCTGCGATGCCGGCGCACAGCATGGTGGCACGCACGGCGTGTCCATGGATGTCTTTCTGCTCGAAGACAGGCGCGTCGTCCTGAGCATACGCTCCCCAAGACGGCCGGCCGGAGCCGTATTGCTGCTTCCTCACAAACTCCTCGGCCAAATGCCGGTCTTTCTCCCAATCGGGTTGTCCTATATGGTTGCCCCGGTCCTCAATCCAGAACTCAGCCAGTTCCAGGTACGCGGCGTCCCGGACCGCCACGGGCAGAGCCGTCTTCAGAGCAGGCTGTTCCTGGAAGAGTTCGTAAAGCCGGACCAAGGCTTCCTCGGGCAGGGGGTGACAGGGCACCATGTTCTTCTTCGGCGGAGGTCCCATGTATTCGCTCATATAATTGGCGATTTTGACCCCTGCCGCGAGCAGCGTGGTTTTGCCGGTCGCCCGATAATGATGTACCCCGGCCTCGATCAGTCCGCCGAGGTTGTAAATCTCGTGCTGCCAGATTTGCAGCCCACCGTTCAACCCCCATTCGTGGCCTGGCTCCATGAGCTGCGTATAAGTGTTGATATACCCATTGGGATTGATGGCGGCGGCCGCGGTAATTCTGGCAATATAGCCGTCCAGTTGGCGCTCGAGGGCCGGATCCGGGTGGCTCAGCATGAAGTCTGAAGCACCACGGATCATTTCGTAAACCAACCCGTCCATCCATGGGTCCCCGGCATGTCCACCGGTTTCGCCGGCGCGGACCTTATCGAAATTATTGAAGGCTCCTCCGCGGTCGCTCTCGAACTTCGCGAAGCAGTCGCGAATGGTCACCTCTTGCCAGACCTTGCGCTTCGTCGACCAGAAATCGTCCTGAATCGTCACCTGCTGGATGGGAACGGCATTGAGCTTGTGAAGTTCTGTGCTCGTCGCAGCGATCCCGCCTGGATTTTGCGTTTGCTCTATGGCGTCGGCCGGCTGGCCCGAAGCGCGAACGGAGGTCGCTGAGATTACAGACGCGATTCCTAAAGCGCGATCTACAAATGCCCGGCGTGTAAATCGAGGAAGATGCATTTTCGATCCCAGGATCTATATTCTCAGGACCCGGTCTTCGAATCAACGCGGTTAGCTCATCGCAGTCTGGGCCGGCAGATGACCGCGGCCGTTAGCGCGGGAAGGGTGAGGCCCCTTCGGAGCCGTACCAGTCGTATCCCACTGCGTGTCCGCCGATGCGCCAACGACCAGGCGTAGTAGTATCCATCCAATCGAGCGGTTCGGCCAGCTCACGCGGTCGGGCGGCGACCGCGAACGCCCGCCGGAGGGCTTGTCTCGACTCGGAATTGACCGCCACGGGATCGGGGGAAACAAACAACGCGGTGCCACTGCGGGCTACCAGGTCCAGCCAGCGCGCGGCAAGGTTCCAGGGGAGTTGCGGCGTGATGGGGGCGCAATCGGCGTCGAGGTCGAAAAAGGCGCGGTGCTGCGGCCCGCGAAAAGCTAGCGTGTTGACGCCCATCCGTCGCGTGCGGTTGAAGTCACGGCCACTGGTATCATCGCCGGTGCGCTGGAGCTCGAAAAGACCGGCGGACAAATGTCCGAAAGTATTGCAGCCTATGATTGCCGCACTCCCAGCCGCTTCGCGAATCGCGCGGTAGAGGGCCAGCGCGATTTCAGCGGTGGTGCGGGAGCGGTCGGCGAAATGCCAGCCGTCTTCGGTGAGATCTGCCCCCATCGAGGATCCCCAACGACCCAGCAGATCAAAACTGGTGTAGTCGTGCTTGATCAGCTCGAAGCCCCAGGAAGCCATGCGGCCGACGTCTTCGCGGACGGTTTCGAGCGTCTCGGGCAGACTCGGATCGAGTGTCGCGTTGCGGTCGCTGCCACGCGGCCGAAGGCGGGCGGACGGAGATACTTCTGCGGTGGTGTATAGGGGGCGCAACCAGATGCCTGGGCGGACGCCCTGATGTTTTATCGCCGCGGCGAGATCCGCCATATCGGGGAAGCCGGCATTGCCGCGCTGCCAGGGGCCGGCGGTGTTGGTCGGCGACCAGCCGTCATCGATGACCATGAAAGGCCGGTTCGGTCCGGACGGGGCGAGTTCCGCCATCAGGCCGGCATCGCGCTCGATGGCCGCGGCTGAGCAGTCATGTCCGTAGGCGTAGTACCAGTTGTTGCCGCCGTAAACGGGCGCGGAGGGGAGGCGCGGCTGGGCGCAGAGCTGGCGACAGAAGCGCCGTGCGGATTGAAAAGCGCTCTCGTCCGGGGCACCGCGACGGACGCGTACGACGGCGGCTTCCAGCGTGCGGGGCCCCAGGCGAACCGCAGAGCCTCCATTGCGCAGATCGAGCCACAGGGAGATTCCGGCCGGGTCGGCCTGCCAGAAGGCGAAGCACGAGGCCCCCGTGGCGACGCCGTAACCGTGCGTGGCGCGGCCGTCAAAGGCCAGAAAATACCAGGGCAGGATGCGCTCGCCGAACATACCGCGCCATTCGAGATCGCCGTAGCTGCGCTCCCACTGGTCATTGAGGATGCGCCAGCGCTCGGGCACGGCGGCCCGCCAGCGAAGTTGGATGCGGAGCAATGGGAGGTCCGGCGCCTCGATGCGAATAGGCATACCGCCGGCGGCCGGATCGGTTTGGATGGAGATGCCGGCGCTGTTCCATCGGCGGCCTTCGCGGGCAAGCGAACGTGGGCCGCTTTCGAGGAACCCGATGGCGAGGTCCGGCGGCCGCAGGATATCTACATAGCCGTCGGTAGCATGCGAAGTCTGCGCGGCAGTGGCGGCGGGCAAGCCGGCCGAGAGAGCCAGTGCCTCGCGGCGCGAGAGGTTGTGCGGATTCACCAATCTATTGTGCCAGCAGACGCAGCAGGCAATAACCGGGCGGAACGGAGGCTCGGTTTCCCGGCTGCCTGGCGCGGACAACCCCGCTGCCGCGGAGCCGGCTTGTACGGCGTAGAATGACGGAAGCTGGAACGGACCGCCCCGCTTGGCGCAGCGCCGTACCGAGCCGCGAGAACAAATGAAAAACGAAACGAAGAATACGATCGCAATTCTCGGCCTCGTCTTGGGGGTGGCCGTTGCCGCCCCGGCCCCCCGTGCCTTGACCTCCTCGCCTTTCTGGTACGGCGCACCCGCCACGGACTGGAAATCCGCCATTCCCATTGGTAATGGACGAATCGGAGGAATGATCTTCGGCGGTGTTCGTTCCGATGAGGTGTTGCTGAACGAGAACAGCATATGGGTGGGACCTCCCACGCCGCAGAACAATCCGCAAGGCCCGGAGTTGCTCCGACAGATGCGATCCCTGCTCTTCGCCGGAAAATATGCGGAAGCGGATGCTATTTCCCGGACGAGGTTCCTCGCCCAGGATCCGCAGGAAGCGCCCCGCTCTTACCAGCCGCTCGGCTTCTTGCATTTGGAGCATGACTTGGCCGATTCGGCGACCGACTACCGGCGCTCGCTCAATTACGAGGAGGCGGTGTCGGAGGTGCGCTTTAGACAGCGGGGCGTGTTATATCGTCGGGAGGCCTTCGTCAGCGCGCCGGACCAGGCGCTCATCATCCGACTCACCGCCAGCCAGCCCGGGAAGGTGTCATTCACCGCCTCGCTCGACCGGCCGGCTGGGGCATCCGTCGAAGCCATTAACGGCAATGGCCTGCATTTGTTCGGACAAGCCAGCGCCGCCGGCGGTGGGTCTTCGGGCGTCAAGTTCGATGCGCTCCTGAACCTAACCGCTGAAGGCGGCAGCGTGAGCGTGGAGGGCAACCGCCTGCGGGTAACGGGCGCAGACAGCGTCACCATAGTTATCACGGCGGCCACCGATTACAACGTTAAGGACCCGGCGAACGCCCTCGCCCGCGATCGGCTTGCGGAATGCCGGCGGCAGATGGCGCAGGCCGTCGCCAAGACTTATGCAAATCTCAAGGCGGCCCACATCGCAGATTTCCAGAGCCTCTATCGCCGATCGACCCTCGATCTCGCCGTGGCCTCCGACCACCGGCTTCCCATTGACCGGCGCATCGAACTAGCCGCTGGAGGCGCTGACGACCCCGAGTTGCTGCTGATCTACTATCGCTACTGCCGCTATGTGCTCATCTCCTCGTCACGTTACGGCGGTCTCCCCCCAAACCTGCAGGGTATCTGGAATCCCATGATGCAGGCCCCCTGGGCTTCCGACTATCACCTCAACATCAACGCGCAAGAGGCCTATTGGTTTGCCGAACAAGGCAACCTGAGCGACAGCCACGAGCCATTGTTCTCTTTCACGGAAGCACTGATGCGCAACGGACATGAGACTGCGCGGGCCATGCTGGGCGTCCAGCGCGGATTCATGGCTCCGTTTCACACGGATGTGTGGATGTTCACGGCTCCATCCTCCACCGAGCCGCAATGGGGCATGTACGTTGTGGGCGGTGCGTGGTGCGTCGCGGACTTCATGGAACACTACCGCTTCACCCAGGACCGGCGGTTTCTCGAACAAAGAGCTTACCCGGTGCTTCGGGAAGCGGCGCTGTTCTTTGTCGATTGGCTAGTCCCGGATCCCAAGACCGGCAAGTTGGTTTCCGGTCCGAGCACCTCGCCCGAGAACTCCTTCCGCCTGCCGGACGGGACACTGTCGAGCGTTTCAATGGGTCCCTCGCATGACCAGGAGATCGTCTGGAGCACGTTCCGCGATTTTCTTGAGGCCGGCCGGGTCCTGGGCATCGAAAACGAAGAAACCCGCGAAGTGCGGAGGTGCTTCGATAGCCTCGCTCTGCCGAAAATCGGACCTGACGGGCGTCTCATGGAATGGCCCGAGGAGTTCCCGGAATCGGAGCCTGGCCATCGGCACCTCTCACATCTATGGGGCTTCATGCCCGGAAACCGCATCACGCTCGAGGGCACCCCCGAATTGGCCGCTGCAGTGAGCAAGTCCCTCGACTACCGCTTATCGCACAAATACGATGCGCAGGGCTGGAGCCTGGGGTGGGTGTCGAGCATAATGGCCCGCTTGAAGCAAGGCGACCGGGCTCTCGATCTAATGCGCAATCAATATTTCAGCAAGGCGTTTCCCAACCTGTTCGTCAACGCTCACGGGCAGGTCCAGGTGACCGACATGATGGGGGTCCCCCTGGCGATGATTGAGTTGCTGCTCCAGAGCCATACCGGCGAAGTGGAATTGCTTCCGGCGCTTCCGGCCCGATGGCCGGCGGGCAGCGCCATGGGGCTGCGCGCCCGCGGTGGATTCGAAGTCGATATCAGGTGGAAGGCTGGAAAGCTCGCGTCTGCCACGATCAAAAACGTAGGCAACGAAGGGCCGTGCAAAGTCCGCTACGGGGGTAAGACGGTTGAACTTAATTTGAAATCGGGCGACTCCAGAACCTTGAACGCCGATTTGCATTGAGTCGTGTTTCACTCGTCCCTACCGGACGGAGTCAGGCTTCGGGCCCGTTCGCGGGTAACACGAGGTAATGCACAGTATTTGGCTGCGAATCGCACGGAGGCGTCGACTGTGCCGCGAGGTTCCGCCCGGCGGCACGCGAAAGCGCTCTCTTGCGCACGAAACGCGACGGTACTGGAGCGCCGGGAGCGCGGGAAGTCAACGGTTCGGCGCTTGCACGTCGCGCCGCGCTCGGGCGCCACGAACGGCCGGCCGCTGAGCTGGCGCGAGGACTGCGCCGTGCGCACGACGACCGCGCCCGCGGGCCGGCGGGCGGCGAACATCCGTCAGTCGGGCGTTTGGCGGCAATTTGACGGCGAACAGCCCAACTTCCGGATGGCGTGATTCGTTCGAAAACGCGTGCGGGCGCACTTCAACGTCGGCTGCTTCGAAGTCATCTTGGACGTGCATGACGACATACGCTTTTTCGATGAGCTAATACGTTTGGGAGAGTCGGCGCGGGCGGGCCAAGTCAACGAACGCATCAAAGCCGAGCAGTTCGAAGGCTGGGGCGAGCGCGGTCCACAACAGCGAGTAGCCGAACGCGGCGCAAGTAACCGAGTAGGTCGCGATGCCGGATGGGTCGTCATCCGCATGCCGGCTGATTCTATAGCGCCGGTTTAATGGACCGGCTCAATCCCTGTGCCTGGTCCGACCGCGCTACGGCCGTCACCAAACCCGGATTTTCAATGCCAATCCCATTCCACCAGTGTTGCAGGCTGTCGAAGTATAGATAAACCACGGGCGTCGTGTATAGCGTCAGCAGTTGGCTCATAAGCAGTCCCCCGATGATCGTGATGCCCAGCGGACGACGCAACTCGGACCCGGTACCGGTTCCCAGCGCGAGAGGCACTGCTCCGAGGAGTGCAGCCATGGTTGTCATCAGGATCGGGCGGAAGCGCAACATGCATGCTTCGACGATCGAGTCGTGCGGGTTCTTGCCTTCGTTCCGCGCGGCGGCCAGAGCGAAGTCGATCATCATGATGGCGTTCTTCTTTACGATACCGATCAGCAGAATAATGCCGATTATGGCGATGATACTGAGGTCGGTGTGGGTGAAAAGAAGGGCCAGCAGCGCGCCGACGCTTGCCGCGGGCAGGCTCGAAATGATGGTGATGGGATGGATGCAGCTCTCATACAGCATCGCCAGAATGAGGTAGACGGCCACCAGCGCCGCCGCAATCAGGATCGGCTCGGTGGCGAGCGAAGCTTCGTAGGCTTGTGCGGTGCCGGCGAACTCCGTCTGGATGGTTGCCGGAAGCCCGACCTTCGCCGCCGCCGCCGTCGTGGCAACGACCGCATCGCCTAGCGCTACGCCTGGCTTCAGATTGAACGAAACGGTCACCGCTGGAAAGAGACCTTGGTGATTCACCGTCAGCGGAGCCGTGGAGGAAGTGAATTTCGCGAACGCGCTCAACGGAACCTGTTCTCCGCCCGGCGAATCCACATAGGTTTGCCGCAGAAACAGGGGATTCTGCCAGAACTCCGGAGACACCTCCATCACCACGTGGTACTGATTCAGTGCGGTATACATGGTGGATACCTGGCGCTGCCCGAATGCGTCGTAGAGCGTGTCGTCGATGAGTTGCGATGTGATGCCGAAGCGCGCAGAAGTCCCGCGATCGTACTGAATCATGGCTTGCAAACCAAGGTTTTGCTGATCGCTGCTCACATCGGAAATGATCGGAATGGCCTTGAACTGTTGGACCATCTTGGGCGCAAAGCGATTGAGATCATCCAGATTGTCGCTTTGCATGGTGAATTGGTATTGCGCGTTACTCTGCCGGCCACCGATGCGCAGATCCTGCGCGGCTTGTAGATACATGGTGGCGCCGGGCACTTTGGCCAACTTAGGCTGCAGCCGCGCGATGATGAGGTCGGCCGTGATCTTGCGCTGCTCCAGCGGCTTTAGTGAAATGAACAGACGCGCGGTGTTGTACGTGCTGCCCCCCGTCATTCCGTTCACCGTGTCAACGGCCGGATCCGCGGCGACAATATTGATCATCGGCAGCATGATCTTGTCCATGGCTTGAAACGACGTGTCCTGGTCGGCTGTAATCGACCCCTGGATTCGTCCGGTGTCCTGTTGCGGGAAAAACCCCTTGGGTATGCGAATGAACAGGTAAGCGTTCAGCCCGATCGTGGCCAGTAAAATTGCCAGCGTAATCGCTCGAAAACGGAGAGCCACGGCGAGCGTACTCCCATACAGATTCACCACCCAATCGAAAGCGCGCTCGCTCGTTCGGTACATCCAGCCATGGGATTGCTCCTGCTTCAACAGATACGCGCACATCATGGGAGTTGCGGTAAGAGAAATCACCATGGAAACCGCGATGGCGACTGAAAGCGTTACCGCGAATTCGCGAAACAGGCGGCCCACTATGCCTCCCATCAGAAGCAGGGGGATGAACACTGCAATCAGCGATACGCTGATGGTGAATACAGTGGAGCCGACTTCCTGCGCACCTTTCAGGGCGGCATCCATGGGATGCATGCCCCGCTCCAGATAGCGTGTGATATTTTCAATCACGACAATCGCATCGTCCACCACAAAACCGGTCGAGATGGTCAGCGCCATCAGCGAAAGATTGTCGAGGCTGTAGCCCAGCAGATACATCACGCCGAAAGTCCCCACCAGCGACACGGGAACAGCGACGCCGGGAATGAAGGTGGTTCGCCCGCTTCTCAGGAAAACAAAAACCACCAGGATGACCAGGATCACCGAGATGGCCAGTGTCTTCTCCGTGTCGCTCACGGACGCGCGGATGGTGACGGTTTGATCCATGGCCACCGTTACATCGATCGAATGCGGAATGGAGGACTGAATCAGCGGAAGTACCGCCCGGATGTTATCCACTGTATCGATGATGTTCGCGGCGGGTTGACGGTAGATGATGACCAGAACGGATGGCTTGCCGTTCGCGTAGCCGGAATTCCGAAGATCCTCCACGGAATCTTGCGCCTGGCCGACATCGGAGATTCGTACGGCCGATCCGTTGCGGTAAGCAACCACTAATGGCGCATAGGCGCTCGCCTGGAAGATTTGATCGTTGGCGTCCACTTCCCACATGCGAAGGTCGTCTGTAAAATGTCCCTTTGGCGTATTGGCATTCGCGCCGCTCAACGCGCTTCGGACCTGCTCCAGGCCGATGCCATACTTGTTTAAATCGGTCGGATTCAACTCGATCCGAACACCCGGAAGCGAACTTCCTCCCACGGTCACCTGTCCCACGCCTGTCACCTGGGAGAGCTTCTGCGCCATGATCGTGGAGGCGGCATCATACATCTGGCCCCTCGTGAGAACGGCTGAGGTGAGGGCCAGCATGAAGATGGGTGAGTCGGCCGGGTTCACTTTCCGGTACGAAGGATTGCTGGGAAGATTGGATGGCAGGTTGCCGCGAGCGGCGTTAATGGCGGCCTGTACGTCGCGCGCGGCCGCATCGATGTCGCGATCCAGAGCGAATTGCAGCGTGACGCTGGTAGACCCAAGGGAACTGGACGAGGTCATCTCGGTAACCGACGCAATCCGTCCGAATTGACGTTCCAGCGGCGTGGCCACGGAAGAGGCCATCGTCTCGGGACTGGCCCCGGGCAAGGCGGCGCTTACGGAGATGGTCGGAAAGTCCACCTGAGGCAGCGGCGACACCGGAAGCAGCCGGTATGCAGCCGCGCCGGCCAAAGTAATCGCGACCAATAGCAGCGTGGTGGCCACCGGCTTGCGGATGAAGGGTTCCGAAATATTCATCGATTACCCCGCCGCCACCGGTTCCCCACTGGGAAGGACCGCGCTCGCTTCGCGCCGCGGTGAAATTCGCGCGGCCAGCCGATCGAACCAAATGTAGATGACCGGCGTAGTGTACAGCGTCAACAGTTGGCTGATCAGCAGGCCGCCGATAATCGTAATGCCCAAGGGCCGACGCAACTCCGAGCCGCTGCCGGAGCCTAGGGCCAAAGGAACCGCGCCGAGGAGCGCCGCCATGGTTGTCATCATGATCGGACGGAAGCGCAGAAGGCATGCCTGATAGATGGCCTCTTCCGGTTTCATACCCTCCTTGCGCTCCGCCTGGAGGGCGAAATCGATCATCATGATGGCATTCTTCTTCACGATCCCGATGAGCAGAACGATGCCGATCAAGGCAATCACGCTGAAATCGTTCCGGAACAGGATAAGGGCGAGTAATGCGCCGACGCCCGCGGAAGGCAGTGCGGATAGAATGGTCAACGGGTGAATATAGCTTTCATAGAGGATGCCCAAGACAAGATAGACGGTAATCAGCGCCGCGGCAATTAACACCGGCTCATTGGCTAACGACGTCTGAAATGCCTGGGCAGTGCCCTGATACGCCGCCTGTACGCTCGGCGGCATGCCCATTTCGGACTTCACTTGATTCACGGCCTTAACGGCGTCGCCCAGGGATGCACTCGGCGCCAGGTTAAAAGAAAGAGTAACCACCGGAAACTGACCCTGGTGGTTCACCGTGATGGGAACCGTGGTCGTTTCCACGTGAGCGAAGGTACTGAACGGGATCTGTCCGGTATTCGGAAACGCC
>Ga0181520_10005965_pt1 | contig 18991 bp, 13 predicted proteins | sample PEATcosm2014_Bin_29_FD_132451 | JGI IMG/M metagenome (GOLD analysis project Ga0181520, IMG submission 132451) | Peatland microbial communities from MTU Mesocosm Facility, Houghton, MI, USA - PEATcosm2014_Bin02_30_metaG | ecosystem: Environmental > Terrestrial > Soil > Wetlands > Peat | place...
CGGCAAGGCGGGGATCTGGGGCATCTCGTATCCGGGGTTCTACACTTCGGCGTCGATCATCGACTCGCATCCTGCCATCGTCGCGGCCAGCCCGCAGGCGCCCATGACGAATCTCTTTTTGGGCGACGACTCCTATCACGGTGGGGCGTTTATGCTTGCGGCGGGCTTTGAATTCTATGCGCCGTTTTTCCATCCACAACAGAATCCCGTGCTGCCGAAGGCGGAAGCGCCTTTCGATTTTGGCACGCCGGACAGTTACAAGTTCTTTCTTCAGGCTGGGAATGAGGCCAGCCTGGATAAGTACTTCGATGGTGCAGCGTGGATGTGGGACGACCAATACAAACACGACACCTATGACGACTACTGGCAGTCTCGCGATTTGTCGCGGCACATGAAGAACGTCAAATGCGCGGTTCTTTTGGTGGGGGGATGGTACGACGCTGAAGATCTCGAAGGGCCGTACCGCACCTTCTACGCGGTGCGCAAGTTCAATCCCGAGACGCCGACCACGCTGGTAGAAGGTCCATGGGTCCACGGAGGCTGGGCGCGGAACGACGGCGACCACCTGGGCGATGTGCAGTTCAACGCGAAAACGTCCCTATATTTTCGCACCGAGATCCAGTTCCCATTTTTCGAACATTACTTGAAGGGTACTGGCAGAACTCTTCCGACCGCAATTGTATTTGAGACCGGAACCAACGTGTGGCGCCAGTACGACGAATGGCCGCCGAAAAAGGCAGTCGCAAAGACGCTCTACTTTCATGCCGGAGGCAAGTTGAGCTTTGATCCGCCGGTTGAAACCCAAAGCTCGGACCAGTACCTCAGCGACCCCGCGCGTCCCGTGCCCTTTGTGGGCTACACCACAGACACGGTACCGCAGCGCTATATGGTTGACGACCAGAGATTCGCCAGCTACCGGCCTGACGTGCTGGTGTACCAGACTGATCCGCTCACGGAGGATTTGACGATTGCCGGCCCCATCTCGCCGCATCTGAAAATCGCAAGCTCGGGCACAGATTCCGACTTCGACGTGAAACTCATCGATGTATATCCCGACAAGGATCCCGAAACCGTCGCCGTCCCGGACAAGCATGTGATTGACGCGCTGCCGCTGCACATGGGCGGCTACCAGCAGTTGCTGCGCGGCGAGCCGTTCCGCGCCAAGTTCCGCTCAAGCTGGGAGAAGCCGGAGCCGCTCGAGCCCGGCAAGGAAACGGACCTTGACTTCACCATGCCCGATCTCGATCACACCTTCCGCCGCGGTCATCGCATCATGATTCAGGTGCAGAGCTCTTGGTTCCCGCTCACTGACCGCAATCCACAAACCTTCACCGACATTCCCTTTGCCAAGCCCGAGGAATTCAAGAAGGCCACCGAAACCGTCTTCCACCAGAAAGATGCCGCTTCCGGTGTGGAGGTGTTGGTGCTGTCGCAGCCATAACCGTGTGGCGTGAAATTGGGCTCACAAATACAAGAGGGCCCTATGACTGTTCGTGCTCTTCGCTCAGTGTTTATGACTCCCGCGCTGCTTCTAGCTCGCGTGGTTCCTATGTGTGCCGAAGAGGGCATTTGGACGTTTGATGACCCGCCGTTCAATGAGCTGGCGGAGGAGTAGAACTTTCATCCAGCGTATGAATGGCTCGATCAACTGCGGCTCGCGACAGACTCGATTTGGCTAGGCCGCTTGATTTTGCTCGTAGCGGTGACGTGACCGGAGACAACTCCGGCTCGCCAATGGTGAACAGGGAGGGCGAGCTAGAGGGGCTCATCTTCGACGGTAACATCGAGTCGCTAGCCGGAGATTTTGTCTACGATGGAACGAAAAAGCGCGCTGTCGCCTTGCCCTCTGACGGAATCATCGAGGGACTTCGCAAGACCCATGGAGTGGGTGCGTTGGCCGACGAGCTCGAAGGCAATCAGTAGTTGCTGGGCAAAAGAAAGAAGCTGGGGCTGGGTACTCCCGCTTTTTGTTCGTGGGACAGCGGACAGGGGTGGCGGGTTGGCACGCTTGCATTCCTTAAATTGGCTCAACTCGACGTACAATCGAAGGTGGCTGGCAAACCGCGGAGAGGTGGCCGAGCGGTTGATGGCTCCGGTCTTGAAAACCGGCATACCCGAAAGGGTATCGGGGGTTCGAATCCCTCCCTCTCCGCCATAGAGACAATATAATCAGCAATTTATGGAGAATCGCCAGCATATTTTCGGATTTCCGGGCAAACTCGCAGGAGTTCTGCTCGGAAAGGGATCTGAGACCATTTCTTTGCAGATTTTGCTCAGTGAAAGCTCGACATATTCTCCAGCGGAGATTCCCGCAGTCCCCTTTCGATCACATGTTTCCGATACGCCAAACCTCACGGAAAACCAGACCGCAACTAGATGCCGAGGCCGCGGCCGTGTTATTCGCGAATATCTGGCCGATGCGAATTTATTTCGCGAGTGCAACCACGAAGTGCATCGCAAACTATTCTTGGTGATGTGCCAGAAGGAAATCGGCATTGACGACTCTGCCTGCCGCTATCATGCGATTTAGGCATGGCGTTCGAGATGTACGAATGGAGAAGTTCCCTTGCATATTCGCCATCTGATTTGCGGCGCATTGTTGACCTCCGTTTCTATGCACGCGCCGGGTCAGACTCAGCAGCCGTCGCCGCCAGCACAAGGTGGCATGGGGGGAGGCATAGCCTCGGCTGGCGAGTTTGCGCCCGTTTACGACGAACAGAAGCGACCAATCACTGCCGGCGGATTCGTTGACAAAGGCACTGTAGTCTTTGAGGACGCGACGAAGACCGCCGGTCTTTCGGGCTGGCGCCATGAAATGGGCACGCCCCAGAAGAAGTACATCCTCGAGACCGATGGTTCCGGTGTTGGCTTGATCGATTACGACAACGACGGCTGGCTCGACATCTATCTGGTAAACGGCTCAACCTACGACGCAATCAGCGGCAAACGCACTCCGCCCCATGCCGCGCTCTTCCACAACAACCATGACGGAACCTTTACTGACGTGTCCGAGAAGGCTGGGGTCACCAACGACCGCTGGGGCTTCGGCGTGGCGATCGGAGATTTTGATAACGACGGCTGGCCGGACATTTTCGTTGCAAATTTCGGCAAGAATAGGCTCTACCACAACAACCACGATGGAACATTCACTGATGTGGCGGAACAGGCCGGCGTGACGCTCGGCAATTGGTCCAAAGGCGCCACTTGGGGCGACTATGACGGCGACGGCCGTCTCGATCTTTTCGTATCGGGGTACGTGCATTATGACCTGAATAATCAACCCAGCGCCGAAGATGGTACGGCCTCGACCGCTCACTGCCAGATGCGCGGTGTGCCTGTAATGTGCGGCCCCCGCGGCCTGCCCGGAGAGCCCGACCACCTCTTTCACAACAACGGCGACGGAACCTTCACCGACGTCAGCGTCAAGGCGGGGGTGTCAGACCCGAATCGGTTTTATGGATTCACGGCGACCTTTGTGGACGTGAACAACGACGGCAAAGTGGATCTCCTGGTGGCTAATGATTCGGAGCAAAACTACCTCTACATCAATAAGGGTGACGGAACCTTTGACGACCAGAGTTACGTCTCCGGGTTTGCCTTCAACTTCGACGGACGGGAGATCGCGTCCATGGGCTTGGCTGTGGGCGACTACCTGAACAACGGTTTTGTTGATGTGTTGGATACGGATTTCTCGGACGACTACAAGGCGCTCTACCGCAACGACGGCAACGCCAACTTCACAGATGTTGGCCGAGAAGCGGGGTTCGTCCAAATGGCTGTTCCTTTTGTGGGATGGGGCGACGGTCTGATCGATTACGACAATGACGGCTGGAAGGACCTTATGATGATCAACGGCCATGTCTATCCCCAGGTGGACGAGCACCCCTGGGGAACGACGTATGCCGAACGCCCGCTGCTGTTTCACAATAACCACCACGGTAGGTTCGATTATGTGCCGCCGGTGAAGGGATCCGGGTTGGCGGTAGTGGTTCCAGGGCGGGGTGCTGCATTCGGTGACCTGTTCAACAACGGCAAAATCGATGTCGTCATCAACCCCGTCGATGGACCGCCTGTGCTGCTCAGGAACGTGAACCCCGACCATCACCATTGGGTTGAACTCAAATTGGTCGGCGGCACAGACTCGAAGACTGGAAGAAGGAGCCCACGCGACGCCGTCGGCGCCACCGTTTATTTAACCGCGAACGGGATGCGTCAGCGTGAAGATGTGATGAGCGGTGGCAGCTACATTTCGTCCAACGATCAACGGGCTCACTTCGGCCTGGGCGATGCGACCGATGCCGGGATAGCGGAGATTCACTGGCCTTCGGGTCAGGTTGAGAAGGTCAAGCTCCCGGCCGAGGATCGCATCTTCACGATTACCGAGGGGCAAGGCATCAGCGGAACGCTGTGCGCGGTCCAGCCATGCCGGTGAGCCCGCCGGGAAAGTCCGGGGCAGCCGGGCCTCGACGCAACTCGATCCGGCGACGCGCCTGCAGCGACATGGCCGAACTATGCTACAAGAAGGCGGCTTCGGCACCCACCGCGCCAAGAACAGCGCAGGAGTTCATTTGAGATGTTTCGATCCATTCTGATTGCGGGATTCAGCGTTGTTCTGGCGTTGCCGGCTACGTCTCAGGGCATTAGGGTTCCGATCTCCACCATTGAGTCGCTGATTCGATCGCAGCAATACGATCAAGCTCTGAGGACCTTGAAGGATCAGCTGCGTGGAAATCCCGCCGACTTCAAGCTCTGGACGCTCGAGGGCGTTTGCTTCGCATTGCAGGGTAACGACCCTGAGGCCGTTGCAGCATTCGACCGAGCTGTCCAGATCTCGCCGAATTACATGCCCGCCCTAAAGGGAGAAGCGCAGGTTCTTTACAAGACCGGTGACAAGCGTGCGATTCCTCTGCTGGAACGGATGGTGAAGTTCGATCCGACCGACACTACCGCGCACGAGATGCTGGCCATGCTCGACAAGCACGCTGGAGACTGCCGTGCCGCCGCGTCTCAGTTCCTCATCATTCAGGACGCGATCGTCAACCATCCGGACTCGCTGGAGGCTTATGGGTATTGCCTAGTCAAGCTGAATCGGACCGATGATGCGATCCCCGTTTTTCGTCAACTGATCCCGCTTCTGCCGGGTCGCAACTATCCGAGCTACGATCTTGCCGTGCTTCTGGTTGAGAAGAAGAGCAACGACGAAGCCGTGAAGGTCCTGGACCCTTTACTGACTTCGGACCAAATTGATCCGGACGTTCTCAGCCTTGCTTCAGAGGCCTACGAGGCGGCGGGCAACACACCCAAAGCCGTTGAGCTGCAGCGTCAAGCCATCGTTCTCGATCCCGCCGATTCCACGAATTATGTCGCTTTCGCGGTCCTTTGCCTCACCCACGATTCCTTCCAGGTGGGAATCGACATGCTGAATGCCGGGTTGAAGCGCGTGACGAATGGCTCCTCGCTTTATCTTTCCCGCGGCGTGCTTTATGCGCAACTGGGCGAATTCGACAAAGCGGAAGCCGACTTCAACATGGCCGAAAAGCTCGATACCACGCAGAGTCTCGGCGCCTATGCCGGCGATCTGACCGTCCTTCAGGAAAACGATCCCGCAAAGGCTCTCGTGCGGATCCGCGACCAATTGAAGGCGCAGCCCTCGAGCCCGCTTCTCCGAATGCTGCTGGCGCAGCTGCTGATGAACGGGACGCCCGAGCCGGGGAGCCCTGCATTCAAGGAGGCCATGCAAGATGCGCTGACTGTCGAGACGAGCAAGCCGGATCTGGTTAGCGCCCACAATCTCTTGGCGAGCATGTACATGAGTCTCAAACAGTACGACCGTGCAATCAAAGAATGCCACCTTGCGCTACAGTACGATCCCTCGGACGAATCGGCCATGTATCACCTCGTTATCTCGCTGCGTCACAGCGGCCACAATAACGATGAGTTGCAACCTCTTGTCAAACGCCTTTCCGAGATGCACCAGGAATCGATGCACCGCGAGACCGAGCGCAAGCGATACCGACTCGTGGAGGAAGAGCCGCCAGGCGCACAACCCAACGGGGGGGGCTAACTCCCCAAATTTGGGTCTAGCGACGATCGATAGGAGCCAGCTTCTTTATCGCTTTTGGCCGGGGAACGCGCCTTGGCTATAAGTGTTTCAACTGCATTGCGAACCCAAGCGGAGATCATCACTTGGTGACAACCGAAGTTCAAATCCATCTTAGAGATGGACATAGTATCGTAAACTCCATGCGGATCGCGCCCGGAGCGATGAACAGTTTCTTTTTGAGTTCCACGCCGTTGATTGTTTGTTTCTGTTGTATAGCGTCTTTTCTGTCTGCGCTGGGTAATGCACAGCAGGGACAAACCGTGCCGCAACAGGGAGGGATGGGCGGCATCGCCACAGGTGTTCTGGCCGCACCGGTCTTCGACGCGCAACGGCGGCCAATAACGGCCGGTGGATTCGTCGACACTGGGCCAGTCATCTTTGAAGACATTACGAAGCAGGCAGGGCTTTCGGGCTGGCGTCACAAGATGGGCGTGCCGGAAAAGAAGTTCATCGTCGAGACCAATGGCTCGGGCGTCTGCCTGATCGACTATGACAACGATGGCTGGCTCGATATCTATCTGGTCAACGGTTCCACATTCGATGCGCTGGATGGAAAGGAAGAACCTCCGCATGCCGCGCTGTTTCACAACAATCACGACGGCACCTTCACCGATGTCTCAGCCCAGGCCGGCGTGACCAACGACCGCTGGGGCTACGGATGCTCGGTCGCGGACTACGACAACGACGGCTGGCCCGATCTCTTTGTCGGCAATTACGGGAAGAACCGGCTCTACCACAACAACCACGACGGCACTTTCACCGACGTTGCCGAGAAGGCGGGCGTCCAGCTGGGGAACTGGTCGAGCGGCTCGGCATGGGGCGACTACGACGGCGACGGACTCCTGGACTTGTATGTCTCCGGTTACGTTCATTTCGACCGCAACGACCTGCCGATTGGCGGAAGCAAATCGACGAACATCGCCTACTGCCAATACCGTGGGGCAGGAGTGAACTGCGGTCCGCGCGGCCTTCCGGGCGAACCTGACCATCTCTTTCATAACAACGGTGACGGCACGTTTACCGACGTGACGGTGAAGGCGGGAGTTGATGACAAGAATCGCTACTACGGATTCACGTCGATCTTTGTTTCTCTTAAGGGAAACGGTAAACCGGACCTTGTGGTCGGCAACGACTCTGAGCCCAATTACCTCTATATCAACAAAGGTGATGGAACTTTCGACGATCAGAGCTACCTCTCCGGGTTCGGCCTCAACGCGGACGGGCGTGAGATTGCCTCGATGGGCATTGCCGCCGGCGATTACGAGAACAACGGCCTGATCGACTTCTTCATCACCGACTTCGGCGACGACTATAAGGTGCTCTACCACAATGATGGCGACACCAGCTTCACGGATGTGAGCTACAAGGCGGGCGTCGCCCAGACGACTATTCCCTTTGTCGGCTGGGGCGACGACTTCATCGACTACGACAACGATGGCTGGCTCGATCTTTTCATGGTTAACGGTCACGTTTATCCTCAAGTGGATCAGCATGACTGGGGTACCACTTTCGCCGAGCGGCCGCTGCTCTTCCACAACGTGCCCGATCGAGGCGGCAAGGAACGCAGATTCGATTACGTCCCGCCGGTCGCAGGTACTGGCCTCGCGGTCGTGGTTCCCGCGCGCGGCGCTGCCTTCGGCGATTTGTTCAATGATGGCAAGATTGATGTGGTCATCAATCCCATTGATGGCCCGCCCGTTCTGCTGCGCAACGTCAATCCCGATCATCATCATTGGGTCGAGATAGGACTGGTGGGTGGCTCCAAGAGTCCACGCGATGCGACCTGCGCAACGGGATATCTCACCGCGAATGGAATGCGTCAGCGGCAAGATGTTCTGGCCAGCGGCAGCTACATCGGCTCGAACGATCGCCGGCTTCATTTTGGCTTAGGGGATGCTACCGATCCAGGCAGTCTCGAGATCCACTGGCCCTCTGGCAGAAAGGAGATAGTCAAACTTCTCGTTGTTGATCGCATTTACACAATTACCGAAGGCTTGGGCATTACCGGCGAGCGATGTGGTGGAAAACCATGCGCTGAAAAGAGTGCGGCCGGCAATCCAGCGCCACAAGCACATCCGTAGAATCTCCTTTCGCAGCCAAATGAGTCGCAGGATTCTACACCAATTCCATCCGGCGAAATGGAACCTCTCATCGAAGATTCAACGCCAGAGCTAGAATGAATTGGCACCTTCGCCGCTTCAATCTCCACGGCACCGGCCCACCGCGCATTGTCGCCGTTTAATCTGTTAGCAATATCGCTGCTCTCGCGAAGTGCGGGACCGATGGGTTCTAATGAGTTGCACGTTCGGGCAATCGCTAACCAACAAATCCGATTTTTATTGTCGGCCGTGAAACGATTTGAAACAAATGATTCTGCAACAGATCATCATGAATAAAAGACGGTGACGCACCGAGTTCTTGCTCATCCTATTGCCTTGCCTGGCGCCATCGGGAACGCGAAGGCACTCACTTTGGCCGAGAGCTTCAACGCATCAAGCACTTCGATTGCAGAGGGTAGAATCGTCCGAATCTTCGATTGAATTCGGCTAGACTCGCCCCTGCTGTTGCAACTACGATTGTTTTCGGGTAAATCGCTCGCCGCCATTGACGCTCTAGTGTGAATCGTATGAACTTGAAGAACGCTTCTCTGGTTCTCATACTCGTCGGGCTGGGAGCTGCGCATGGACAGACCGTCGTGGGAATTCGTGGTTCACAATTCACCATCAACGGAAATCCAACCTACACGGCTGCCAGCGGGTTTCCTTCTGCTGATCCAAACCTGCAGGGAACGCTCCTAAATGTGCGCGCGGTGCAAGCGATCTTTGACGATGCGAATTATCCGACTGGAGGCTCGCGGGCAAATCCATATACCTCCAACACGATGGGGTCGGTGTTTTGGGATTACCCTGATGGACCGTGGGCCCCGGAACGAAACCTCCGCGAGTTTCTAGCGGCGCTTCCTGAGTGGCGGCGCACCGGTATCCTTGCATTTACAGTGAACCTGCAGGGTGGGGGACCTCCGGATGGAAATTACGGAGAAAGAGATACGCTTCAGCCGCAACTGAACAGCGGATTCGATATCCAAGGCAACCTCAAGCCTGCGTATTCGGCCCGCCTTCAGCGTGTGATCGAGGAAGCAGACAAACTGGGCATGGTGGTGATTGTCGGATTCTTCTATCAGGGATCGAATGAGCGCATCCAGGAAGACCCTGAAGACCGCTACGCCAAAGAAGCCATCCGCCAAGCGTCTCTATTCCTCAAGAACCTGCCTCACCGTAACATTTTGATCGAGATCGCCAACGAAACGAGTTCATCTTACAAGCATCCCATCATGCGGCCCGATGGAATTCTCGATGCGGTTCTCTTGGCGCAGAAGACAGTTGAGCATCAGATTCCTGTTTCCACGAGCTGGGTTGCCGGTGTCATGAATCGAGGCAACCGGGGAGACATGGCCATGAGGGCCGTAGATTACGTGCTGCTCCATACCAACGGGCAGTCCCCGGAGTCAGTTCACGAGTCTATTCAGGCGATGAAGCAGTGGGCGGGGTACGACCGCCCAATCCTTATCAATGAAGACGGAGTCAGCACATTCAATATGCAGGCTGCCGTGCAGGAACACGTAGGCTGGGGCTACTACGATAACGGCCTCGGCAACTACCGCGACGGCTTCCAGGATCCGCCGATTGACTGGAAGATCGAGTCCAATGTGAAGTGGTTATTCTTTGAGCAGGTGGCGCGTCTGACAGGATCGCCTGCGCCCCCACGGCCGCATTACGAAGATGCAACTTTGCCCAAAATCAGCGTCTTTGGTCTGAAGCCGGGACAAGTGCTGAAAGGTAGTAACTGGATCGAGGCGATCGTGACTGACAACGATCCGCGTTGGCCCATCAAGCGTGTCGAATTCTTCATCGACGACATGCCCTACAGTTACCGACTCAATGCCCCGTATTTTCTGGGCGGTCGGGAATGGTGGGATGCTTTGGACGTGCCCGCCGGCCCCCACACCTTGCGCGTCGTTGCCTATGACATGCGTGGTCCAAGATTCACTGAGCTCTGCTCTATGCTCGAAATTCCGTTTTCAATTGAAAGGTAGATACCCTTTTGAAACATGCGATTATCACTTCGTTTCTCGGCAAACTGCGAGATCGTTTCTGCGATTACCAGGAGCCGCTGACCATCCAGCAGAAGCTCGAGCGAATGGCGGAAATTCCGGGGGTCACCGGAGCGGAAGTCGTTCATCCGTATGAGGTAGACACAGTCGAGATCATGCTGGCCCATCTCAAGCGTCTGAAGCTAGAGATCTCCGCAATCAACGTCAACATCAAAGGCGACCCCGTCTTTGCCTTCGGCTCGCTGGCCTGTCCCGATCCGGCGATTCGCCGCCGGGCCGTCGACATGATCAAGGCAGCCAAGGATTATGCGGTCGCTGTGGGCGCGGACAAGGTCACGTGCTGTCCGCTGGCGGATGGCTACGACTATCCCTTTCACACCGACTATCGCAAGGCCTGGAACCGCATGGTCGACAGTGTAAGAGAGGCATCGGATTACGTTCCGGAGATGCCCCTCTTCATGGAGTACAAGCCATCGGAGACCCGGGTCCACTGCACTCTCGATTCTGCGGCCAAAGCTCTTCTTCTGTGCAACGCGGTGGGCCGTTCCAATCTCGGCATCACACTCGACATTGGCCACTCGATTTATGGCGGTGAAAATCCCGCCGAGGCGCTCTCGCTGATCGCTCTCAGCGGCGTCCCTTATTACGTGCACATCAACGACAACAACGGCAAGTGGGACTGGGATCTGATGGCCGGCACTAACAACCTCTGGCTCTATGTCGAATTCCTGTTCCATCTCAAGGAATTCGGCTATAACGGGTGGATTACGTCGGATACTTCGCCGGTCCGCCAGGATCCGATAGAGGCATTCGCCTTCAACGTGCGCATGACCAACCGAATTTGGAACTGGCTCGATGTGGTCGATCGCGAAGCTATCCGGCATCATCTGACCCAACACGAATTCCTTCCCATCATGAAGCTCATGGAGCCGTTCTTTTTCGTGGGGGCCCTTGAGCCGGCAGGTCGCTGAAGCGGGCTCGCCTTCAGCGCAGTGCATATCGACAGAACAGCTCGTGCTGTCGACAAAGCTGCGAGCAACCCCACCGACCCGCTCGGCTCTGCTAGCGTCCCCCGGGAAGGAGCTGGAATCATGGTTCAGTCCTCGCAGCTGGTTTTCATCGCTCCTCGCGTGAAGAATAGTCATCTGCGCTTCGTTGTCCTCGCCGTTCTCTTCTCGCTTTCCATGCTCACTATTGTCGATAGGGTCGCGGTCTCCGCCGCCAAGATGGACATAGCACATGAACTTCAATTCACCGACATTACCTTCGGATGGATCTTTGGCGCATTCGCCTTGGGGTATGCGTTCTTCCAGATTCCCGCCGGCCTGCTCGCAGACCGCCTTGGATCGCGGTTACCGATGGCCTCTCTTGTGGGTCTTTGGTCGCTCGTCACTGGATTAACGATCGTCATCCACCGTCCGGCCATGTTCGCAGTCGTCTGGTTTCTTTTTGGCGCGGCCGAGGCTGGCGCCTTTCCCATCTCGGCGCGCGTCATTCGATCCTGGATGCCAGCTCGCGAGACGGGAGTGGCTCAGGGCATCATTTTTGTCGGTTCTCGGCTGGGCGCGGCGTGCGGACTCATGCTGGTCTCCTGGTCGATTGCGATGCACGGCTGGCGGTTTTCTTTCCTTGTCCTGGGCGTCCTGGGCGTTACCTGGGCGCTGGTCTGGCTTCTGTGGTTTCGCAATACGCCGGAGGAATCCCCTTGGGTTTCAGCCGCAGAGCGCGCCTACATCCGATCCGATCGCCCGTTGCCGCCGGTCGATGCCGTCTCCGTGCTCAAGAGCGCAGCCTCGCCAAACATCTGGGAGCTTCGTGAGACTCCGGCTCTTATTGTGCAGTACTTCGCCTCCAATTTCACTTTCTTCCTTTGCTTCACCTGGTTTTTGCCATACTTGCGGCAGCGATATCAACTGGGAGCTGCCGAGGCGGGCGTCATGGCTGCTGTTCCACTCTACTTCGGTGCGGCGGCCAACTGGATCAGCGGCTTTACCGTGGACCGCCTCTATCGCCGCAATTGGGGACGCGTCTCGCGTGTCACTCCCGCATTCGTTGGCTTCGTTCTCGGCGCCGTGGCCATGTGCATCGCACCCCACGCTCAAAAGCCCGTGGGAGCCGTGTTGGCGCTCGCCATCGCCACATTCGGCGTCGATCTCACCCTGAGCCCAAGTTGGACCTTGTGTATCGACATTGCTGGAGGACACACCGGCACACTCTCGGGCGCCATGAATATGTGCGGCAACATGGGATCGTTTGTGAGCTCGCTTGCGTTTCCTGTCCTGTTTCGCTGGACCGGACGCTACGAAACGTTTTTCTACATTGCCGCGATAATTAATCTATTGGGCGCGATTCTCTGGCTCGACCTGCGCGACCGCCTGACGCCAATCAAAACCCCATAAGGATCGTTTTCCAGGATGAATCCACTCATTGGAGCCACAAGTTACGTCTTCCGCTACCTGCTGAGCGACGCCACAAAAGCGCCTCGGCTTGAAGATCTCCTGCGCCAAGTCCGGGACGCGGGTTTGGACTCCTTCCAGATCTGCGAGAACGCGCGCCCGCTCAATGCGTCCCCCGCGGAGTGGACCAAACGAGCCCATCAGGCCGCCAGCATGGGCCTGCGCCTTTCACTGGGCTGCATGACTCTTGACCGCGCCGTCATTATCCAGCATCTCGACTGCGTGCAAGCCATTGGCGGAAGTTATCTGCGCGTCGTGCTCGAGCGCAAGGGCGAATCGTGGCTTACTCTGGACGGGATTCGCAAGTTTCTCGACGGAGTCGTCCAGGAGCTCGAGGCCCGGGAGATATGTCTCGCTATCGAGAATCACTTCGAGATACCCTCTCGAGTCCTCGCCGAAGCAGCGCAAAGCTATCCTCCAAATCTTGTCGGATTCTGCGTCGACGTCGCGAATTCCTTGCGCAACTTTGAAGATGCCGGCGTTGTGCTTGACCTGCTGGGCCCGCGCGCTGTCTGTTACCACTTGAAAGACTACGTTCTGGCTGGCTCGAATGTTGGTTTCAGCGTCTCAGGGGCCCCCTTTGGCGAAGGCCGCATTGGTGCGCTCTCGCTGTTGCAACGCATCATGCGCCGCGATTCAACGCCCCAGATATTTCTCGAGACATGGACGCCGGCCAGTGGCGTTTGGGCTGACGACGTGGCGCGGGACGCGCAATGGCTAGCATCCTCGGTGCGCAATCTCAAGCAATTGTTGTCCACCGCCGCTTCAGCATCCTCACCCGGCGAAAGGCCGCAGTCGTGAGTATGATCGATGCGGGCCGCCAATGCGTGCATCCGTGCAATGCATTATTCACCGCGTTCCGCCGGCTGAGCCGGCGCTGAAGGAGATACAACATGATCCATCTAAGAAGACTCGCGATTCCTCTGTTAGCGAGCTGTTCCCTAAGTGTCTGCCCGGCGCTGAACGCCCAGGTTCTCGACCCTGGGTCGCCGAACCACCCTGCGCTGGCCGCTGCTCAGTCCGCTTCCGCGAGCAGCCCGACTTCCGCGCCGACCAAAGTCGATATCGAGCGCTGGAGAAAAGTGCTTTCCAACTGGGGCCGCTGGGGAGCGGGAGACCAGCTCGGCGCGGTCAACCTCATCACTCCGTCCAAGCGCATTGAGGCGGCGCGCCTGGTCAAGGAGGGAATCGCGATCTCCCTGGCTCGCGACGAATCGACGGAACCCGGCCCCGACAACAATCATCCCCTCGATCACAAGATGCTGACGACGGGAGCGACCCCTGGCGAGATATTCGCGTCCGATCAATATACCGAGGCCTTTCATGGCCTCGGTATGACCCATCTCGATGCCATTGCGCACATGATGGACGGCGACCAACTCTACAATGGTTACTCCCGTAACTCAGTCACAGACACTGGAGCGGAGAAGGCCAGTGTCCTTGCACTAAAGACGGGAATCTTCAGCCGGGGCATTCTCTTTGATATCCCGCGCCTCGAAGGTAAGCCCTACCTCGACCTCACGGAAAGAATCCTCCCGTCAGATCTTGACCGATGGGCGAAGGAAGCTGGCGTCTCGGTCGAGCCGGGCGACGTCGTCCTGATCCGGACAGGGCGATGGGAACGCAGAGAAAAGCTTGGACCGTGGGATTTGGGTCAATCCTCGGCTGGCCTGGACGCGAGCTGCGCGGTCTGGCTGCACAACCATGATGTGGCAGTACTGGGAAGCGACGTGGAAAGCGACGTCTTGCCATCCCCCATCGCCGGCGTCCCGATGCCCGTCCACTTGTTGGTTTTGAATACGATGGGCATGCCGATAATTGACAACTTGGACCTCGAGCGCTTGGCCCAGGTGGCCGCGGAGCAGCATCGTTGGGTTTTCCTGTTGACGCTTGCGCCGGAAGCGGTACCCGGAGGCACCGGGTCGCCGATCAACCCCACGGCGATCTTCTGACCGACGAGATGCCGCCAACCTTCGTATAAACCTCCAACAGTCAGGACTGTCTCCGGCTCTGCCGGAGCATTCTTGCCGAACGTTGGAATTCTGTCAGGAGCCAGTCCCATGATGAATTGCGTCTCGCTGATCCTCGCACTCTGGGCTTTGATCTTTCCCGTAAAATAAAAACGCACTCGAGGCGCCACGGAAGTTTCGCCTGTCCAGCTTGGCCAGTCCGGCCCAAACGCGGCTCACGAGTGGGAGAAGATCAAAGCTGCGCTTGCAGCCAGAGCATGCCCGTGAACTCGTTTCTTATTCAGAACACCATAGCGTTTTCGCCAAAAAAGGATTTCCGGCTTGACAACGGCTCCCTCCGCAATGAGCCGATTTCGTCTCCACTTAAATGACTCAACTACCCAATCGAGCGAAGTCTTGACGCCTAGTCGCGGAATCGGATAATACTTGCAACGTTGCTTGTCACGCAATCGGTATATCGTGACATTCAACAGGCTGCTTATCTGACCTGCGCCCTGTGCGGCAGTTCATTGTCTCCGCTACTGCACTTCGGTGAATGAGGACTGCGCGAAATGGATTATTCGGCGTTTGGATTAAAAGATAAAGTCGCGATAGTTACCGGGGCTTCTCAAGGAATCGGACGAGCAATTGCGCTCGGTTTGGCGAAGGCCGGAGCTCATATTGTCTTAGCTAAGTATCCCGCCGGTCGCATGGAGGAAATCCAAGGAGTATCTTCGGAGATACAGGCAATCGGACGCAATGTCATCGTCGTTCCCACCGATGTGTCTCAACCATCTCAGATCACCGGACTGATGGAAGCAGCGAAAGCGAAATTCGGCAGCATTCACATTCTCGTCAATAATGCGGGGTGGACCGGAACCACGTCTGCTCTCGATGTTACCGAAGAAGAGTATGACAAGACGATGGCCGCATCATTAAAGAGTGTTTTCTTCGCATGCCAGGCCGCAGCGCGGATCATGATTCCCCAGGGCGGGGGCAGAATCATTAATATCGGCTCTAATTTTGGCGTGGTTGGCTTCAAGAAGCGATCGGTTTATGCGGCTGCGAAGGCGGGTGTGCACCACCTGTCGCGAGCGCTTTCGCTGGAGTGGGCACACGATGGGGTCGTGGTAAATGTAGTCGCTCCTTGCATTACTGAAACCGAATCACGCAGAAACATTCTCGAGCTGCCCGGTTACAAGCAGTGGGCAACCGAGACCATGATTCCTCGCGGCCGCTGGAATCAGCCGGAAGATATTGTAGGGGCAGTCTTGTTTCTTGCCAGCGACTTTGCCGATATGGTTGTCGGCCATGTGCTCATGGTGGATGGCGGATGGACCATTCACTAGTTCGATTTTCCGGTATCGTAAATTGAGAAAATGAGCGAGCTTCTCTGCCACGGTTCGCAAAGCATATTGCGTAATGCGCAAGATCCAGGATGCGACGAATTGCAAAATGCAAGAAGCAAATCCAATTCTCGACTTTGGAATTGATAAGTTCGCGCTTCAATATGCTGGAAGCGAGCTGCAGCGGCCCGAGTGCATTCTGGCCGAGCCGGATGGTTCATTGTGGATTGCGGATGCGCGGGGTGGGGTTGTATGTTTGCGTCCCGATGGACACCAGAAAATCATTGTTCAGCGCCATTCCGATCATTTCGGAGGCGCGGCAACCGAGGCCTCTCGCTATATTGAAGGAACCCTGCCGAACGGCCTTGCCTTCGCCGAAAATGGCGATATCATAATCGCCAACTTTGGTACCGATCGACTCGAGGTTATGACGCGAGAGGGCAATTCCAAAGTTCTCGCTGACCGTATCGAAGGACAGTCGATCGGCAAGGTCAACTTTGTTCTGCGCGATTCAAAGAATCGAATTTGGATCACAGTCTCGACCCGGATCAGGAACTGGATGTATGCTCTGAGACCTGATCTTTCCGATGGATATATTGCCCGCTATATTGATGGAGAATTCCGGATTGTGGCGGAAGGATTTCACTTCACCAACGAAATACGGATGGATGAGCGTGAGGAGTACCTGTATGTAGCTGAGACTACTGGCGGCTGCATCAGCCGAATGCGTGTTTCCAAAGACGGCAAATTGAGCGATCGCGAAGTGTTCGGGCCCTCCAGCCTCGGGAAAGGAGCATGGCCCGACGGCATCGCATTCGATAGCTGCGGCAATCTATGGGGAACGATGGTCTACTCAGACAAGCTTTTCGCGCTCACCCCGCAGGGAGACCTGCGAGTCTTCCTGGACGAAGGCGATCCGCAGAACGTCGACGCGCTGGAAAAAGCATTCCTAAGAAACGAGGTGAATGAGCAGGTATTATTCTCGACAGGTCGAGGCGTGGCACCGTGGATGGCGAGTGTTACGTTTGGCGGTCCGGACTTGCAGACTCTCTATATCGGATCGCTCCGTGGCAAGCGGATTCCTTACTTTCGGGCACCGGCCCCAGGGCTGCCGATGGCGCATTGGGTTCGCTAAGACGACGTTCGATGATTTATCCGCGTGCAAGTCAGGAAATCACGCGGTTCCGCATGAGTCAACTCACTAAAACCGCGACGTGCATCCTGTACACTTTCCGAATGTCGTGGCACGCGAAGCGATCATCATCGGGGATAGCCCTTTAACTTCCGGAAATGAAAACGGCGGGAATACTCGAACAAGAGCGTTGCGCTTTCGCGCGTTTGACGCTCCTGTTTTTATGCCATATAGTCTACTTCGAGAACGCAATTCCAGTTGCATATTACGCATTATCAATCGCGAGCGATCGTCGTATGTGCAGAGGATCCGCAACGTGAATGATTCAGTCTCCAGTGACCGTCTCCGACACTTGTCCGGCATGGATATGTATCTCCACCGGAAGGATCTGCTGCGTCGAGGCATGCTTAAACTCTTAGCCATCAAGGATGCGGATGTTCGTATTCTGACACTCGAACAGAGCCGAGATGCAATAGATCAGGGCCTGCATGCCGGAGGCGCTTTCTCGGCGACAATTCCTCTCGTGGCCCTCTTTTATGGCGGGTTTCTACGTTTAGATATTGAGGATCCATCCCGGCGGGGACAGGACATGTTTACCTTGAGCAAGGGACACGCCGTGGCCACTCTGGCTTCGATATACGCGGACCTTGGATATATTGACAATGCCATTCTGAATAACTCGCGCTCCCATGAGAGTATTCTCAATGGTCATCCCGGCCCAATCCTTCCCGGTATACAAATCGCGACCGGACCCATGGGCCAAGGAATAGGCGCGGCACAGGGCTTTGCGATTGCCGGGCGCATCAGTCCAAGTTTTGATTCCTTCTGCCTGGTGGGCGACGGGGAATTGCAGGAGGGGATGGTATGGGAAGCGGTTATGTATGCGGGGCACAACCACCTGGACAATCTCTGTGTGCTGGTGGACAGGAATCATGGCCAGTTGGATATCCATAACAAGACGGTCTATCCAATGCCGGATTTCAGTGGAGTATTCCGCTCATTCGGATGGGAGGCTTGCGATGTCGACGCCACACAGTATGATGGCGTGCTCGCTGCGCTGGAACGATTCAAATTCGGAACGCGCAACGGCAGGCCGATGGCCATAATCTGTGAGACGACAAAAGGATACGGCGCTTTCTCCGACTTTTTTAACAAGCATAAGGTGACAGCGCCAACTGCCTTGATCGCGCAGGAACTCGGCCTGCAAAAGGAGCGCCGCCAGATACGAGTTGCGGAAGCGCTCGAATTTATTGAGGAGTTGAGCGCAGGACTAGAAGGTTCGGTTATTGAACGACTGCTCCTCGATGCGGCCCGCGAAATGCACTTGGAATTCGAATTCGCAAACGGAGACCGGAAAGCTGTTCGATCCGTGAACGGGCCGGTGCTCACGCGGCAGGTTCCGAGACGCGACAAACAGATTTGTTATGACGCGGGGCAATTGCCGAAGATTGATCCGACAAAGTTGTACAGCGCTGCCCAAATCGTATCCACCGCGATGAAAGTATTTGCGCGGGACATCCGCGTCATTTCAATCGATTCAGACTTGGCCTCGACCAGTGGCCTGGAGGCGGGCGTGGCTGCCGTCGATCAACAACGTGCGCTCAACGTCGGCGTAGCCGAAGCAAACATGATGCTGATCGGCGAGGCGTTTGCCGCTCTCGGATGCAATGTGTGGGTTAGTACATTCTGCCCATTCTTCAATTGGCAGGTGCTGCGCCGCATCGCCGTCGGCCAACAGGAGCGCCTGGAGTCGATCCACTCTGAAACCGGCTGGCTGAGCGAAGGGCATGGCCTCGACCTCACTTTTCTCGCCACGGCAGCAAACTTTGAAACCCGCACCAACGGCGCTACCCACATGGGGAACGACGACATTACGACATTTGACGCCGTGGGC
>Ga0181520_10005966_pt1 | contig 18983 bp, 12 predicted proteins | sample PEATcosm2014_Bin_29_FD_132451 | JGI IMG/M metagenome (GOLD analysis project Ga0181520, IMG submission 132451) | Peatland microbial communities from MTU Mesocosm Facility, Houghton, MI, USA - PEATcosm2014_Bin02_30_metaG | ecosystem: Environmental > Terrestrial > Soil > Wetlands > Peat | place...
ACACCCCGCTGCTAACGGATAATCCGGCGGCGTTTTTACCATCCCATAGCATAATATCCGCGGATGCAGCGCCGAATTTTATCTGGACAGGGGACGCGTTTGCCTGTTTTGTGGTTATAAGCGGCGGCACATCAAGGCTTATGCCGAGTCCTTGAGTGCCTGAAAGAAAATCCGGCGGGAAAACAAAATTAACATCAGTTATCGTCCTGACAAGTTCCCCGGCGCTGTTGAAAATATTCAGCTGGACGTAGGTTGTATTTTTTATCAGCGTTATATCTTTTGTTATATCCATCACGTGGCCGTAGGTATCCGTCTCCGCCGCCGAAATATAATATGAACCCGAAGCCGCGGGCTGTCCTCCGTCCGTTGTGCCGTCCCATGATGTAACCAGATCCGTTCCGCCCTGGCCGGCTCCCGTCATGGTGATTGTAAGCACTTCATTGCCTGAAAACCCGCCGGTTGTATTCCCGCCAACCGAGGTTAACATTCCTGTCATAACATAATCAGTTGAAACCGTCGTTATTGTTTTCACCACTTCGCCGGCTTCGTTATATACCTTTACGGTCAGAAGATATCCCGGCTTTACATAAGTGTTTATCGGTGTTGCGGTTGGCGTGATTGTAAAAGTCGACGTAAAAGTCAACGTCACAGTGCGTGTAAATGTCGGCGTATCGGTCACGGTGAATGTCATTGTACAAGTCGGCGTCGCCGTAAATGTCGGCGTATCAGTGCGTGTGTCAGTCATTGAATAAGTCTGTGTAAAAGTGGGTGTGGCCGTAAATGTATATGTAAATGTTGACGTGAATGACGCTGTATATGTTGGTGTAGATGTCATTGTGCACGTGAAAGTCGGCGTGGCAGTAAATGTGGGCGTGTCGGTATATGTGGGAGTGAATGTTTCTGTCACGGTAAAGGAAGGCGTTATTGTTTTTGATATTGTCGGTGTATTTGTTGATGTAAGGGTGAATGTCGGCGTATCAGTTGCCGTATCAGTGAAAGTCGGCGTATAGGTCCTCGTGAATGTTGGCGTATCGGTCGGTGTGAACGTATTTGTGCCGGTATAAGTCGCGCTTGACGTTATCGTGTATGTTGAAGTTGATGTGTTCGTACGGGTATATGTGGGCGTAAAAGACGGGGACGGCGTTTCAGTGGGGGTGTCCGTTGCCGTGTAAGTATCCGTAAAAGTGTTTGTTATTGTAAATGTAGGCGTGCACACATCGGCCATTAAGACGGTGGATACCACAACCGGTGACGCAAAATAGCCGAGCGACGCCTTATTGTACCAGGTGCAGTTGTCCGGATTCTGCGCCGTCATATGAATGTTCATGGGAATATCCACGCATCCTGTAAATCCCGGCTGCTTAAGTGTTATAGCATAAGTGGTTATGTGCCCGCTGTTGGAGGCGCTTATAGCACTTATCCCGGTTGCGGGGCTTACTATAGAATGCGGCCCGTCATATTGCCAGACGTCTGTGTTATTTGTCCAGTCGTCCACAAGGGTCATTGTCCCCGTCCATGCCGCCCCGCCCGTATTGCATAAATGCATGTTAAATGATACCGCCGTGCCGTTCTGAATTGCCGTGGCTGGATTCGCCGATTTTGTCAGGGTAAAGCTCGGCGGCGGCGGGCAGTAATCGCTCAATAAAACCGTCGCAACCAGAGTCGGCCGGGTAAGATAACTTAAATCGGCTTTATTGGACCAGTTCAGGCAGTATGTGGGCTGTCCGCTGTTCATGGCGACGGAATAAACATAATCATAACAGGCATTCGCGTTGAAGCCGTTGGCAAAAGTTATTATTGCGTTCGGATTTGTTCCGGAATAATCAATTTCCCCGAACAGGGTGTCCGTATATGAACCGGGCGATAAATAACTCCACAAATCCGCCGGATTCGTCCATGTATCGTTGATAACCACCGGATTGCCATGCGTCCCTCCGCCGGTGTTGCATATGTGGAGCGTGAACGTGATCGCAGCCGGCAGTGTCTTGCCTATATCTGTGGATGGATTAGCCGATTTTGATATAGTAATATTCGGCGGCACCGGGGTCGGTACAGGGGCCAGTGTAAAAGGTTCCCTGAACCAGAGTGCGCCGCAGGCTGTATCCATCGACGCTTCCCAGCTTAATGCCGTCAGAAGGCTGCCCGTAACAGGATCGCTCAATCTTTTGCCGTATTTATGCCCGCTCATTTCAACCGGCGGCCCCCATGCCCCGTTTTGCACGTAAGCAGTATCATACCAGTTATGTCCGCCGCTTGGTGTCGGCGAAGGATTTGGCGAGGCGCATGACGGATCGTAATATAAACTCACAGGCTGGCTGTCGCTTGATATTAAAGCCTGCGTGCCGTCCGCACAATTGACATCAAGCGACCATGATGCCCATAATTCCCCGGCGGAAGTATTTTGTGTATACAAGGCAATTACATTGCCTGTCTGCATTAAATACCCGAGTTGCGTTGTATTGAGTGTGTCGCATTTCGGCGTGCAACCGCCGTTGCTTATATCGCAATATGTGTAAGTGTCTATCAGATTTCCGTTTAAATAAATAAAAGCATAATCATCAACCGCGGCGCATAACTGCGCGCTTGTGGGGGTGCATGCGGCTTTTACCTGCGCCGCGTTAAATATAGCTATTATTATCAGGAATACGCTTATCAATAAATACGGCCTTATTTTTATAAAACTTTGTGAAAGAGGGACTTTTTTTAATTTTTCCATCAATAATTTATTCATTTTTTACCCTTACCGTTCCTAAACCTCTTTCTGTATTAACTGTCATCCGGCATATAAAAACACCCCGGCCTGTTTTCATCATTGATTTTTCCCCGGCACGGCGGAACCGTATTGTTGGCATAAAATGCGTTCAGGAGCTGATCCGTATTGACGGATGTTCCGGTAAATGCTATTTGTTCAAAATTATAACGGCTCCGGGTTTGCTCACGGCGGCAAATCCATCCACAGAAACAGCTGAAAGCATGTAATAATATATACCGCTTGATATGCCTTTGAAATTGGCCCGGTTTATTGTAAGAAAATTTTTGCCCGTCAACAGATTGCCATCCACATTTATGTTCCGTATGAGCCTGAATCCCTCCGTGAATATTTTAAAACTGAATGATTTTACCTCCCTGTCCGAACCCACATTTAAGGCAAGGTCATAAACGGCCGGATTGCACGGATTTGGGTATACCTCATCGACGCTTATCTTAAATTTCCCGCCTGCTTCCGCTGCCGTCGCGGTGAATGTAGGCGTTGGCTGTGTTTCGGTTGAAACGGCAGTGGCTGTATCCACCGGTGTCTGCGTCCATGTCAATTCCGGTGTCAATGTGTCCGTAGCCGATGGCGTGTGAGTTATTGTATTTACAGGTGACGGCATAACTGTTATGGAGGGTGTCGCGGTATTTGTTATTAATTCCGTGGAAACGGCAGTAGGCGCCTCTGAGCTTGTCGAAGTGGCAGATGGCATTATTGCCGTATTTGTAGCCGTGGGTATCACCGCGGTATTTGTCGTGGTTAAGGTATCTACCGGAAAAATTTGCGTTGCCGTGCCAGTAAATGTCGGGGTTGCCGAAACCGGAGTATTTGTCTGTGTATTTGTCCCTGTCGGCTGTTCCGCCACCGTGGCTGAAGCTGCCGGGCTCGGCACAACAGAACATGTAAAAGAAGGAACTGCCGAAGATGTCGAAGTGGCAGATGGCACAGCTGAATTTTCCGGAGTCAAAGTCGGCGCCGTGGGCGAATATGTTTTTGTGGCCGTTTCTGTAAAACTCCGTGTAAGCGTTTCCGTTGATGTTGCAGTGTTTGACGATGTTCCCGTTAAAGACTGCGTATTTGTAGAGGTGAAATTTATAGTCGGCGTGCTCGTGAGTGTATACGCGGCCGTAACCGTAAATGTCGCCGTCGAAATAATTTTTGTAATCGTTATGGCAGGCGCCGGCTGTGTTGCGGTCGGTGTCGGTGCCGCAGCAGTATTAATTACCAGGTACTGCCTTGTAAAAAGATATGAAAGCACTTCGTCAGAGGGCGCAAACCACATGTTGTTTGTCGCGCCTCCCGCGCCGTAGGTGTTGTAAACATAGTTTATATGGGCAGAAAGCGTAGCTTCATTTGTGTCATAAGTTCCCGGTGTGCTGCTCCCCGAATATGTCATGTGTGTATACGTTATCATCCAGGCAGGCCTTGTGCTTGATGCCGCAGCGTCGGCCCAGGCGTTTGCCTGCGCAGATGTGACAGTCGCGTAAAGCCCGTGCCTGTAAAGACTGAAAAAATTTATTGAGGTAAAATTGTCGGCATAATTCAGGCCGTCAACACCTTCCGCCCCGTGGACATACCCGGCCGTCGAAAGACAGGTCTCGTAATCCGTTTCAAGATACGGGTAGACATAATAGATATTCTTATAATTATCCGGGAACCACGATTCGAGCGTGGTCTTAGCCGCACCCACGTAAGTTGCCAGGTTTGTACAGTTTATTGTGTTCTGCGGGTGGCTTGTTGAATGGTTGAAAACGGACCATCCCGCGTTAAAAAGCGCCGTCAACTGTGTCCTGCTCATATAGGCCCCGTTCCCTATCCAGCTGGTAACAATTGCCATTCCGGCCCTTAAGTTAAGGGCCGAAAACATAGGGTAGTCAACGGTATAGTCCGTGGCATACCCGTCATCGAAGGTAAAGGAATATGCCCATTTTTTATTGTTAAAAAGGGTCGTCTTTGTGGCTGCACCTGTTCCACCCGCTGTCCAGTTCACAGCGGTCACTAACAGGCTGGAAGCTGTCTGTGTAAGGGAAAACCAGCACGTGCCCGCTGCCGGATCGTAATTGTTTGGTATTTCAGCGCCGTCGGCTGTCACATTGCAGGATGCGGCCGTGCCAACCGAAACGCTTATTGTTATCTGCCTTTTCAATATGTCAGCCGGTATGGCGGAATAATCCAGGCCGAACGCGTACTGCTTATCAGCAGCGGCGGCATTCACGCAGGCGATAAGGACAACGGCCAGCGCCGCCGCAATTGCAATCGGCCTTTTCATTTCCCCACCCCATTTTTATATATCTTCTATTTTGTAAATATTATCCTGGAATATCCTGTGCCGGTGGAGCCGTTTGATGTTACGGAAACTTTGAGCGTGTAAATGCCCGTGGCAAGCGTTGTGTTCCCTGCCATTATCAACTGTACATCGTGTTCTCCGGTGGATACATCGGGCGCGCCGGTCAGCTTCTTTTCCCAGACAAGCCTTCCGCTTGTCGTGTATAGCTGTATATCAACCGATGCCGACGAATCCGATATACCCGTCACCCCGCCCTTGATTGTAACCGGAGCGCTGATGGTATATTTTACCGTCACCGGGCCCTTTGACTGGCTCGCCGGATTCGGATATGTCAACACGCTGATGGCATTAAGAGCCGCCTGCACCGCGCCGGGCTCCTGTCCGAACACGAGTGTGCCGTTGATATATCCCGTTATTTTTGTCCAGTCTATAAAGGAGGCCGTGTTCGTGTAACTCCAGTCATTTGACTGCAGCATCGGCGACCAGTCCGACTTGTTGAACCTTGATTGAATCTCAATATAAGCACCGGGCGCGAGCATTATCGCGCCGGAAAATTTAAATGAAATATAATTGGACTGGTTGCCGAGCGTTGTTGGAACGATTGAGGCGATAATGTCCTGCGTGACTGCCGCCCCGGAACTTAAGCCTGCCCAGTCCACAGAAACCTGAAGCTGCTGGCCCGTGCAGTCGCAGTTGAACCAGTACCTTGCCTCGACATTGTCCAGGTCCAGCGGCTGGTTGCCGGTGTTGTATATCCTTATCTGCGGGTGCGGGCTGTTGGTGCTGTTGGAATTGTCCGCTTCCTTTAACTGCAGGTCTATTGATATTACCGTCGGCACGGAAGTCGGCGTATATGTCGGAACAGGCGTCCATGTAAATGTTTTCGTCACAGTCGGCGGTACTGCAGTATTTGTACTGGTCTGCACTGGCTGGGTGGCCGTGTTAGTCGGGGCAGTTGTGTTTGTTGAAGTAGGCATCATTGTATATGTAAAAGTAGGCTCCGGTGTGCTTGTTGGAACTGCCGTCGGAACAACAGTATTAATTGGAGTAGGTACAATTAGAGTCGGTAGAGTTGTGTTTGTCGAAGTTGGTAGAGTTGTATTTGTTGAAGTTGGTACGGTTGTACTTGTTGAAGTCGGTACGGTTGTACTTGTTGAAGTCGGTACGGTTGTACTTGTTGAAGTCGGTACGGTTGTACTTGTTGAAGTCGGTACGGTTGTGTTTGTCGAAGTCGGTACGGTTGTGCTTGTTGAAGTCGGTACGGTTGTATTTGTTGAAGTCGGTACGGTTGTATTTGTTGAAGTCGGTACGGTTGTATTTGTCGAAGTCGGTACGGTTGTGTTTGTCGGAACCGGCGAGCTTGTCGAAGTTGGAGGTACAGGCGTGCTTGTCCTGGTATCAGTGGGGGTTGAGCTTGGCGTAAATGTTGCTGTCGGCGGCACAGGTGTATTTGTCCGTGTGAATGATGCCGTTGGTGGTACTGGTGTATTTGTCCCTGTGAATGTGGCAGTCGGAGGCACAGGCGTGTTTGTCCTGGTAAATGAAGCCGTTGGTGGTACGGGAGTATTTGTTTTTGTCGGGGCCAGCGGCGTCCTTGTAGGAGTTGAGGCGGCCGACCCTGTTCCCGCGAATGAAATTACGCAGGATGCTGGAATACTGCATGTAAAAGAATTTCCGCTTACCGGGATCGCAGTCTGGGCCACGAGATTGTTGTTGGCATCTGTGAGCCATGGCGTCACAGACGTGGCGGAGATCCCGTTAAGATTAAACTGCTGGCTTGTGGCAGACGTATTCTGGTTGATGACGACTATCGCAAATTTACCCGAGACCGGATCCGTATATGCCGAGCAGCTTAAGCCCGATGTCGGCGCCTCGGTTGCGCCAATGCGTACAAAGCCCGGCTTGACGAACTTGGAGTAGTTGCCAAGGGTGTAGAGCCTTTTTGTCGGATTGCCGCTGCTGTCGCACAGCCCCTCATCGTCGGAATTCGTGTTGACCAGCCACCAGTAACAATAGGCGTTATAATTATTGTCCACGACGCATTTATGAAGCTGGTTGGCATAGTAGATGCCGCTGTCTATGTTTCCATCGCTGGTTTTTTCCGATGTCTCGGTCTCCCACATCTCGACTGTATGTCCGGCAGTTGTGGAATAACTGGCCGGCATGGGGTTTGGTCCGCCGCCGTATAGGTGCATGCCTATGCACTTCACGTATTTCGCGGCGTTTGAGTCTCCCATGGTGGTCGCGGCGAGGGAAAAGTTGCACGCGAACGACTCAGGCATCATTATTATATTATTGAAACCGGCGGCCGCAAGGTCCGGGCCCAGGTAGGTGCCGATGAAGCTGTCAAAGTTCGAGGCCGACCAGAGGCAGGCATCGTAGCTGGGATCATAATCCGGTTCGTTCTGGACCGATAACGCGTAAAGGTTAAATCCATAAGTATTCTTGCAGGCTGTAACGAAGCTGGTAAGGTAAGCGGCATAGTCACCGTAGTGCGATGTGGCAAGCTGGTTGGTGTTGGTGCCGGGGTTGCCGTTGTCGTTGCCGGTGTTGTTGCCGTCTACATTGTTGTTGTTCTTCCACTTCGCCGGAGGGCTCCAGGGGGTGCCGAATACCCTGACGTTGGGGTTTATTTTCAGCGCCTGGGTAGCCGAGCCGCATGCAGTGCCCCAGTTGCTGTTGCCTGAATCGTCGACACCGATACGGATAATGGATAGCCCTGCATGGCCGTTCACCTGGTCATCCGCCCAGAAGTCCGTCGCAAGCGCAGCCGTGATTTTGCTTTCAACCCACTGGCTGCTTGCGCCGAAACCTGAGATTGTCTGATATTGTGTAGTCGCGTCAATAGTCGCCGTGCCTGCAAAAACCGGTGTCACAGCAATCAACGCAAATGCCAGTATCACTGCCGAACCTGCCCAAAATTTGTTTTTCATGTTGCCTCCCTTATAAAACTACCAGTTTTATTATAACGATTAACCTTTTTTTCAAAAAAAAACAAAACACAAAACTCTTTTACCATCGATACCGCACACGTCTTCTCCCACACGTGTGCTGTTGCACGTGTGCACAAACAAAGGATACTCAATTAATGGATTATTGTCAACGTTATAACGTGAAAATAAATGTGTATGGTTTTAACAGGAAAATCAAGGTGATTAACCGGTCAACGTTCTGTATTAAGAAACATCGTTTTTAAATATCGCAATACTATTTCAATTTTTTTACTTATCCCTGACTATCACAACTTCCCCTGCTTTGCCAGCGTGCCCGCTTCCATCCGCGCCTGAAGCAAGTATATAATAATAGTAAATTCCGTTTGAGAGTGTGATAAAATTTGCGGAATCAAGCATAACAACATTGCCGCCCGCGTAATAGGTTCCATCTGTTTCTATCCGCCTGATGAGCCTGAAGCCTGTTGTATAAAGGCTGAATTTTACAGATGAACAATCCCTTGTAATATTAAAACCAATTCCCATTGCCGCCTGCCTTGACGGATTAAAAGGATCCGGATATGGACGCACATCCGATATAGTAAGTGTGCCCTGCTGAGGCTGCCTGGTTGGAGTATATGTGGCCGTTGGAAGCGTAGTCTGCGTCAACGTCGCGGAAGCCTGCTGTGTTTGCGTTAATGTCGCGGTATATGTCTCCGTCGGTGTGAATGACTGCGTGTTTGTCGAGGTCTGCGTTAAAGTATTTGTGGGAGTATAAGTCATTGTCGCAGTGTATGTGGCTGTGTTTGTATTTGTCGGGGAGGCGCAGGCCGCCAAAATTGCCTCGCCGAACCCGCTGGTGTCCTCCCAGTCATTGGGGGTTCCGTTCCACATCAGAACGCCGTTGCGGGTGGGGCCGCAGGTTTCATTGTGGTCAACGGCCACATCAAAACCTATGGCCAGTGAAGGCGAAGGTGTTTTTCCAATGTCACTCCATAATATTTTAAACTCGGCCGAATATCCGTTTGCGGTCTGGTATGTAGAAGCGGTTGTGCTTCCCAGATGTCCATAAACTTCGCGCACCACAGGATCGCCGTATCTTATCGAAAACTCAAAGTCACCGGCCCCGTAAGTGGTGGCGTGGTCGTTGTTCGCGTTTATATAAACCTCAACAGCGTCATCTTCGGGCCAGTCCGCCGCCGGGTTTGAATTGCACAGCACGGGGTCTATAACATTTACTCCCACATAAAGCGCAGTTGCGTCCCATTTAATCATGAAACTTGCGCTTACCGCTCCGGCTGTCCCTTCCGTCACCCTTGTGACGCCGGTCCATGTTCCGCTCTGCCAGCCCGCGTCATTTAAATTCCCGTCTATTACAAAAGGGGTTCCCTGCGCGCAGCCCGCGTAAACCACACCCGGTGTCTGTATTGGGGTGGAGGTGAATGTCTGTGTTGCAGTCGGGGTTGCCGTCTGCGTGGGCGGGGTTCCGGTTGTTGTGGCCGTGGGGCTGTTCGTCGGCGAAGGAGTAAGGCAGGACGGCGGTGTCACCGCGGCGAGCCACGCCATTACATCTGCGCCGTGGCACGATGTGGGTGTATAATTCCAGTCCTGAATCAGCGTGGGCCCTGAATAAGGATTCAGGTCCCATGCAGTGGCGCTGTACATATAATTGGCGTTATTGCCGCCGTTGAGCCATGAAATAAAGCTGGATTCATAAGGATTACAGCCGCTGTCGTCCCACCCGCAGCAGTAGCCTTCATTATTTGTCCCGCCCATATTGGAACCGAATTCACCCACAAAAACGCAGTACCCCGCGTTAACGGCCACAGTAATATATTCATCCCAGCTTGCCGCGTCATTATTTCCCGGGTTTCCGTAATATACATGCGCTTCATAAGCCACGCCATAGCCTGTCATGGTATTTCCGGTATTCCTGTCTGTAAGCGGATAGGACGGAATTCCTGTGAGGTCATGAGCCCAGACAAGGCCGTCGGCAATGGCTATATTTTTCGCCCCCGTGTCACGTATTGTCTGCACCATGGTCTGGTAACCCGGGCTGTTAAAACTGCCCGACCAGCCGCCGTTCTGCCAGACGCTCAGCGGCATATATGTCGGCTCATTATAAAGGCCGAACAAAACAGCCGGGTTATTTCCGAATGTCGCGGCAAGGCTCTGCCAGAATACAAGGGCGTTCATGTCGGCCATTGCAGGCCCCGTTGCCTGCACAGAAGTGGAGGTTCCCCAGGTGCCGAGACCTGACCAGTGAAGGTCGAGAATGACATAGCAGTTAAGGTTGGATGCGGCGTTCACCACATTCGTAACCATTGTCCTGTAATTGCTCTGCTGTGTTAAATCCTGTGTTGAAGCGGAAGAAGTTGTACCGTTGTCATAACCGAACCAGAAATCCTGATTTAAGGGTATCCTGACAATATTGGCCTTCCAGGTATTTACTGCCACGGCTATTGACTGCGTCATATCTCCGCCGCCTCCTGCCGGAGGCCCCTCGCCGTCAGCCCGCCATTCCAGTCCGTCCACATTTACGCCGGTAAGCCTGACAGGGCAGCCTGTGGCGGCGTTGACAAACTGGGTTCCGGATACGGCAAGCTGAGGCGGTGCGGCAAAAAGTGATATTGGATTTGTCATAAGCAGGTATGCTGTAATTGTAAGAAATATAAATGCGTTTTTTGGCGTAAGATTCATCCCATTCTCCGGCCTTTCCGGCGCCTTAATTTCATGCTTTAAAAGATATTATACCACAACATGCGCAGCCCCCACAAAACATAACGCAAATTTTTGAACGTGCTCCAGATTTGCGTTAGCGACAATAAAAAAGCCCCGGCTCTGTTGAGCCGGGGCTTTTGGTTACAATATTCTTTTTTATACTTAAAATATCAGCCCGTCAAACAATGTGCCTAACGTCTGTTTTAGTTTCTCTTTCAGGTCGGCCAGCTTTATATCCGTTTTTACTTCGCAGATGTTTGCCTCGAAAGGCTTTCCGTCTTTTGTCCCTTTTCTAGCGTTAAAGAATACCTCGGCATGAGCGTCAAGGTGTTTCATCGCCTGCCTGAGCTGGTTTTTCTGATCCAGCCCGATGGGCGCCGGGCACTCAAAGCCTATTAACCTGAGGGTTTCTTTCCTGCTTTTAATCGTGACAATCTTAGCGTTGCCGCCTGGCGCCGCCTGCAGCATGTGGCCCAATATTTCGCCGCCAAGCTGGTCCGCGCTTATTGTGCTAATGTTGCCCTCAATAAATACGCTTGCGTCAATCGTGTCTCCTTCGCCGAGCGGATGCTGTGCCGGGACCGCGACCGGCGCCGGGCTCAGCCTGTTTTTAATCATCACGGATATCAGTTTTACATCATTTTCTCCCATGGGCGGCCTTACGCGCAATATTACTATTTCTTCTTTTTTCATCGATCTTCTCCCCTGTACTGCTTTTTTGTTTCTTTACAAACTTTGCTTCTGAATCTCCTGCTTCTTTCAATAATTCGCTTTTTACTCCAATCCTTTAGGTTAATAGTATCTCACATAATAGGGGTTTTGTATTTTAAATCGCACCTCTTTTGCGCTTTTAGTCCGGCAGGCAAGTCACTGTTGCATAAATCGTAAAAAGGTATTATAATGGTTACATGGATAAAAAACTTGTAATCGACAGGGCAAAAACAGCGATTGTGGTAATTGACCTTCAAAAAGGCATTGCTTCAATGCCGACTCAGCCGCACGCGGCGAAAGACGTCATAGAAAATACGGCAAAAATGCTTCAGGCTTTCAGGCAGAATAATATGCCTGTTTTCCTTGTGCGGGTTTCTTCTTCCCCTGACGGCAAGGACAGGCTTACTCCCGTCACTGATATGGCCGGCCAGTCCATGGGCCATATGCCCCCTGACTGGAGCGAAATTGTCCCTGAATTATCAGCCGGGGCCCCGGATATTATAATCACCAAGAAACAATGGGGTGCCTTTTACGGCACAGAGCTTGACCTTCAGCTCAGGCGCAGGGATATAAAGACAATAGTTTTGTGCGGTATTTCCACCAATATGGGAGTTGAAAGCACGGCAAGATTCGCATTTGAATACGGCTACAACCAGGTCTTTGCCGAAGACGCGATGTCGTCGCGCGCGGCCGAGGACCACGAATTCGCAATAAAAAAGATTTTCCCCAGGCTAGGACTCGTCCGCAGTGTTGCTGATATACTTGAAGCGCTCAAGTAATAAAATCCACGGCTTTCTTTTTACATTCTTAATAACCCGCGCTATCTCGTCCTTTAAAAAATCACAATTTTTATTAAAATAATTTAAAATTTTATTCTTATATAATCATTTCACAATTGCCAGTTTTGAAAACACATCCCTGTGTTCATTTCTCGGGGTCGTGGCGGTTATCCTGTAAATCAGCACGCCGGAGGCGACCGGCCTGGCCGCCCTGTTTTTACCGTCCCAGTAATAACTGTCATATCCTTCAAGGCCGGGCAGCCCGTCTGTATCCAGCACTACTTCGCCGGAAACAGTGTAAATTTTAATGCTCACATCAGCGTCCGTTGAGAGCCAGTAAACAATATGGGTGTCATTCATCATCGGATTTGGAAAACTGCCCTTCAGATTTAATACCAGCGGCTGCGGAGTCGGCGTAAACGTTGCCGTAACTGTCGGGGTAATCGTCGGCGTTCCTGTAAGAGTGCTTGTGTATGTGGGGGTAAATGTCGCCGAAATTGTAAAGGTCGGGGTATAAGTCGAAGTCATGGTCATAGTCGGAGTGGCCGTATTTGTCGGGTAGAATACATACTGGTTATTTGACGAAGTCTCGCTTACTCCGTCAGCCGACACATAAGCGGTGTTGCTTATGGATCCGTCAAAAGCCGATGTTATCCTGGCAAGAAAACAGCATACATTAAATAAATTTCCGCTTCCTACCTGCGGGAAGTTCCAGTCAAGTTCATTGCCGGTCACGGTAGCGCCGCAGGCGCTGTCAACCGGGGCAAGTTCCGGCGGCATAGGGTCCCTTACTTTCACGTTTGTATAACTTAAAATGGATGTTCCCAGCTGTGTGAGAAAAGAGGCCCAGTCTGATGAGCCGGAAAGATTTATCCACAATCCACCGGTAAGTCCGGGTATAACACTTGGATCGCAGCCTGCGTAGCCCGCGCCGTTCGTAACAGTAGAATTATTGCATACAGCGTCTATTATAAATCCGCGGTTGCGCAGGTCATATGCCGTATATGTCATTGAAAACGGCACTGCCATGGTAAATTCATCCGAGCATTCAACCGATTTTACAGGCGCGTCGGTTATAAGTATAAGGGTTTTTGAGGCGTCCGGCCTCCAGAAAGCCACGGCCGTATTGAGAGCCGCGTCATAAAGCGCGTCAAGCCCCGCTTCTGGCAGGTCCCCGCCGCCAGTAGCAATCAGGCCGCCCACCCATCCGATAAACTGGGCGTCGCTTGACGCAAAACCGTAATTTTTTTCCTCAGTCGGATCGCCTGCCTGCGGGTCATAAATATCCCTGTATTCTTCCAGCCCCTGCCTGTAATCAATGCCTACGGTAACAAGCTGCGCTGTAAAATTTGCTATATTATTTTTTATTCCGGCTATCTCAGAACCCATGGAACCGGTGCAGTCAATAACCCACATTATGTCGGCCTTGGCGCTTGCGGTGGCGGTAATCAGCGCCGGATTTATGCTCAGGCAGACCGTAACAGTGTCGCCCACTTTTCCGACTGAAGGTGAAACTGATTTTATCAGGGTTAAAGCCTGCGCATTGAGCTGCGTCCGGCCAATAAGCGCGGATATGGCAATAATTGCCAGAAAGATTAACTTTCCTTTATTATTTGTATTCATCCCCAACCCCGGTAGAACTTATTTTAACTTATATGAACATTATAACATGGGGCCGGACAAGTTTGCAAGCATTTGTGTTATGGCCAGACAGCCATACCCTTAATTGCGCCGGATTGCTAAAGTATTTCGCTTAAACCCCTCGCCGCGGTGTAAACGCTTGAAGTGCCGCAGATAAAATAAGCTATCCTGGCCGCGTCTAAAATCTCTTCCTTTGTCGCCCCGAATTTAATCGCCTGCATTGCAAGCGATTTTACGCCGTCAGGCGCGCCGATTGACGCGTCAAGGGCCATGGCCACAAGGTACTTGTACTTTACCGGCAGCGCCCCTTCAGCGAATGTGAATTTTCTGGTTGATTCAACGATGTCAAAAAAAGCAGAATCCTTCTCCTTAATTACCTCGAGCGGGTGCTTGTCCATGAATAAAACCTCCTGGTGTTTTTTCCGGGCGGACATCTAAGTCCGCCCCTACAAGAACAGGACATATGTTGAAGGCGGGACTTTTTGGAGCCCCAGCAAACCCAAGTAATGGGCATATGAGACTTTTGGAGGGGCCTGCGCATCATTAGCCGTTTATTAGAAACATTATTTTGGGCGCAGCTATCCCGGAAAAAGGCTCATATGCCCATTGCTTGTAAAAGTATTACACCATTGCTTTTCTTTTAAACCTCACCCTGTACGTACATCCCGCGCAGAGCGGCTCGACCGCTTTTTTTGCCGAGAAGCCGTCATATATTTTTTTCGCCCTTTTGCTGTTTATTATCTCATCAAAGCTTTTCTCCCCTATGTTCCCCAGGCCCATTACCCCGTCAGCGTCCAGGCAGCACGGCACCACTGTGCCGTCGGCAAGTATGGCCGCCTGATAGCGCAGCCCAAGGCAGAATGCCGGCCCTTTGATTTCAGGAGAGCCCGGGGCGGGCCATTCAAATACTTCAGCCTGGTTGAGAAAAATATTTTCCGCAAGATTTATGCCGTTAACCCTTTTTTCGTTATTATCAATGGCCTTTCCGCCCGTGTATCTTTTCTTAATAAGCTCCAGCACCGCATTGTTTTTGTTTTTTTCTCCTTCAGAAAGGTTCCATAGCCTTAAGGATATGAGCACCCCGGCCAGAGCCGCTTCATCGGAAAGTTCAAAGATAGGATTTATGAATTTTTCAAGGTTTTTTTTATCTCTGCTGTTTTCCATACTGTGCAGTGAAAAATTAATCTGCCTTAAGGCCGGCTTTTTTATTATTTCCCTTAACTTTTCTATCATGGTGCCGTTTGTGGCAAGGTTTACCTTAAAGGAATATTCTTCGCAAAGGTCGAATATTTTTACTATTTCGGGGTGCATTAGAGGTTCGCCCATTACGTGCAGGCAGAGGTGGCGCGTTTTGCCCTTTATTTTTTTTAATATCCCGTTAAAAAACCGGGTATCCATAATTTTAAGCGGCCTCTTTGACCCACCACAAAACGAACATTTTAAATTGCAGGCGTTCGTTATCTCTATATATATTTTCTTAAATGTCCTGGCCATTCCCGTATTTAACTTTTTATCTCACGCCTGTTCTTGCGCCTGTCCGCGTCCTGTATGACAAGGTCAAAAACCGGCTTGATGCCCTCTTTTTCCGCCCTTTTAATCCTGTCAACTTCCTCTTCGCCGAGTTCCATTATCGCCTTAAAGACAACGCCCCTGTGCAGGTCGCCGGTAAATAGCCACTCGTATTCATCCTTGTTATATACACTTTTGCCCTTCTGCTGCCATGATACAAATACCAGGTCAACCTGCTGCTTTTCATAAGTATCAAACATCTCAAGTTCCCTGCCGTCAAAATACTCCACCATATTCTCTATGTCCGGGAACTCCACCTTGAATATACCCAGGTTGATGTCTATGACTTTTCCGACACCCTCTACAAGCTTTTTCGACCTTTTTATCACTTCGCCCTGGTTGTTTTTCCAGTAATCAAGGTTCTTTACCCTTACCCTGTCTCCTACTTTCATCTGAGCACCCCTTTTGCGTTAAAATAAACGCTCTATGGTAATATAAATTTTCCATGCTTAAATCCGGTTTTAATTATACTAACTCTAAAAGTGTTTGTCAAGACGGGTTAAACGTTTGACACCTGGATTAAATGTGGCAGGCGGGACTTTTTTTGCCAATCGTTAAATAATACTATTACGTGTAAATTAAGCTGCGTAAAGCTTTAATTCCCACTTTTACTGCGTCATCCTGCACCGCCCAAGAGCTGCTCGATTGGCTAAAAAAGGCCTGCCTGCCACATAAATACCGGGCCGCCACACAGGGCGGCCCCTGCAAAAGCCGGACAAATGTTACAAGCGGTTGTAAATTATGGCCTGTATTGTCCTTGACACTCTATCCCCTAAATATTAAAATAATATATATTTTTAAAGGAGGTTTTTAATGGAAACAGGCTTTACCACAAATGTCACTTTACCGGTCGCTTTTCTCGCCGGGCTCTTGTCTTTTCTTTCCCCCTGCGTGCTGCCGCTAATACCCGGATATATTTCATTTATTTCGGGAGCCTCCCTGCAGGAGCTCGCCGCGGCCGATGACATTAATAAAGTGCGCTCAAGGGTCATTATCAATTCCCTTATGTTCGTCCTGGGCTTCACGGTTGTCTTTGTGCTCCTGGGGGCCTCCGCCACCGCTATCAGCAAAATGCTTCTGCGCTATTTAAAACCATTGTCAATCGCCGCCGGTGTCGTTATCGTCATATTTGGGCTTCATACAATGGGAATAATACGGATCCCGTTTTTATACATGGAAAAACGGTTCCAGTCCAACTCTAAACCTGCCGGCCTTTTCGGCTCTTTCATAATCGGCCTTGCTTTTGCTTTCGGCTGGACCCCCTGCATAGGCCCGATACTGGCCGGCATACTGGCTGTCGCGGCTTCAGGGCGCACCATAATGAATGGTATAATACTGCTTCTGGTATACTCGCTCGGGCTTGGTGTGCCTTTCATGATAACGGCCTGGTCCATCACCCTTTTCTTCAGGGTCTTTGACAGGATAAAAAAATATATGGGAGTTATTGAATGGATTTCAGGCGCTCTTCTTGTTATAATCGGAGCGTTGATGATAACGGGTGGCCTCGGTAAGATAGCCGGGGCGCTTGATTTTTTAAACAAATTTTCGAGGTGATGATTTGAAAAAACTATTATTTGTTATTGTTATGCTTGCGTCAATCCCGTTTTTTATTGCCTGTCCTTCCGAACCAAAAACTCCGCCTCCAGCGGCGGCTCCTGCGCCGGCTATGGCGCCTGTCGATAACATGGCAGCTTCAGCCGCGCCGGCTGCGTCTTCAAAACCCTCCGCCGCAACCGCGGGTTATGCAAAACGGACAAACAGAGCCGCCGACGCAGCAAAGGCCCCCGATTTTTCAATGAAGGATCTATCGGGAAATGTAATTTCTATTTCCGCAAATCTGGGAAAAGTAATCATACTTGATTTCTGGGCCACATGGTGCCCGCCCTGCAGGGCGGAGATACCGGACTTCATATCATTAAATACAAGGTATTCCGGCGGCAATTTTGTCATGATAGGAGCGGCCGTGGATAATCCCGATAAAGTCAGGGCCTTCGCGCAGAAAATGTCCATGAACTATTCAATAATAATCGCGGACCAGGATCTTCAGAATAATTTCGGAGGTATACGCGGAATCCCGACCACATTTGTTATAGATAAAGAGGGATATATTGTAAGGCAGTATGTGGGTTACAGGCCAATGGCGATATTTGAACAGGATATAAAGGATCTCATGTAAAAGTAAAAAGTTAAAATTCAAAACCAATAAGTAATACGGTTTAATGGGCGGGAGAAATCCCGCCCTTATTTTTTAAATCCCCTTAAGAGTTCGCCGGTGTCGCCCACGAACTCAAGCCCGGCATTCCTGCCAGTACCATCAAATATTAATTGCCTGCCGCATAAAAAACAAAGGGCGCGGATTTCTCCGCGCCCTTTTCTATATTACCTGCCGCTTAAATCTTGCCCGCGCAGCCCAGCACGTTTTTGAGTTTGTTCTTTACTACAGCTTTGATGGCGTCCCTTGCCGGCCCGAGATACTTCCTCGGGTCAAATTCACCCGGGGTTGTCGCGAATACTTCGCGTATGGTGGCCGTCATAGCAAGCCTTAAGTCTGAGTCTATATTTATTTTGGCCACGCCCATTGCCGCGGCTTTCCTTAAGAGGTCCTCGGGAACGCCCTTCGCGTTGGGCATCTGCCCGCCGAATTTGTTGCATTTGTCCACAAGCGCCTGCGGCACCGATGACGCGCCGTGAAGAACCAGCGGGTATCCAGCCGGAAGAACCTTCATTATCTGCTCAAGCCTTTCAAAATCAAGCTTGGCTTCGCCTTTGAACTTATAAGCGCCGTGGCTCGTGCCGATGGCGACAGCCAGCGAATCACAGCCGGTCCTTTTAACAAACTCGGCCGCCTGGCCCGGGTTCGTAAACTTTGAATCAGCCTCGCTCACATTTACCGCGTCCTCGACGCCGGCCAGCTTGCCGAGCTCGGCTTCGACCGGTATGCCTTTCGAGTGGGCGTAATCAACGACTTTTTTTGTTTCGGCTATGTTGCCCTCAAAATCGAACCTTGAGGCGTCTATCATAACTGAGGTGAAACCGCCGTCAACGCATGATTTGCATACTTCAAAATCCTCGCCGTGGTCCAGGTGGAGCGCAATCGGCAGCCCTGAATCTTCGATTGCCGCCTGAACGAGGTGGATCAAATATCCCTGCCTGGCGTATTTTCTCGCGCCCGCCGATACCTGAAGTATGAGCGGAGCCTTTTCCTCTTTTGCGGCGTCAACTATGCCCTGAACTATTTCCATGTCGTTCACATTGAACGCGCCTATCGCGTAACCTTCTTTATTGGCCCTTGCGAACATTTCTTTTGTTCCTATTAACGGCATATGTCTCCTCCTTGTATAGTCTTTCTTTTTATTTTTTTGCTTTTTTATCCGCTTCTTTTTTTGCCTTCGGCTCTTCTTTTTTCACCGCTTCCTTCTTTTCCGCTTTCTTTTCCACTGCCTTCTTCGGTTTTGCTTCTTTGGCCCCTTTTTCATCCTTGGCGGTTTCTTTTTTATATATGGATTCCGCGCCCACAAGCTCAATCATGGCCATATCCGCGCAGTCTCCCGGCCTTGGCGAGAGCCTTAAAACCCTTGTGTATCCGCCGGCCC
>Ga0181520_10005967_pt1 | contig 18979 bp, 19 predicted proteins | sample PEATcosm2014_Bin_29_FD_132451 | JGI IMG/M metagenome (GOLD analysis project Ga0181520, IMG submission 132451) | Peatland microbial communities from MTU Mesocosm Facility, Houghton, MI, USA - PEATcosm2014_Bin02_30_metaG | ecosystem: Environmental > Terrestrial > Soil > Wetlands > Peat | place...
AACATGGTAACCGGACAGCCGGGCTGAAGCACGGCCTCTACCCCAGTGCCAAGAACCATGCCGCACTGTCGATGAAGCAGGCGAAAGCGAACTACAGCCGACCGGTCACGGCAAAGCACGCTCCCCAGCCGAAATCCGTGGCGCATTCGCAACCACATGCCCAACGGAACCATGTCGTCCATGCGCAACCTCGTCATCAGCAGCCCAGGCAAGGGGCTCATGCCCAGCCGCAACACGTTGCTCACGCCCAGGCGCGTCCACAACACGTTGCTCATGCCCAGGCACGTCCCAAGTCCGGTCATACCCGGCACGGGTAACGGCTTGCGAAAATCCACCCGATCGGACGGCATTGTTGCCTCAGGGTCGGGCGGCCGTCAAGGCTGCTTCTTCACCAATGTCGGTTCCGCCCAGTAGACGTTGTTGCTCTTGGCATCGCCGCCGAGGAAAATGGTTCGAGGATCGGTCGGATCGGTGCGGCAGGCCAGCCCTAACCGCGGCTGGACTCGCTCGCCTGCTGCGACATCTCTTCCCGTCGCTCTTCCTCGTACTGGTGGAAGTCCCGGCAGCCCAGCGCCTCGGCCCTTTTCCGCCACTCCTCGCCGTGCATGTCGTCCCCGTCGCAGAGCCCTGCGATGAAGTGGGCGATCTCGTGCGCCACGGTGTCGATCACCTCCTCGTCGCCGTCTTCGTGGAGGTCACGTGCGAGGATGACCTCGTCCTCCGTGCATTTGCCGTAGTGGCTATCGTCCAACTCTCCCGGACGGGCGAGACGGACGCAACGGGGGTTCCGGAAGCGAGGGCCGAACGGAAACAAGTCATCGTCCTCGCACGGGAACAGGGAAGCAACATGCAGCGTCCACTGTTCGCGGGCGTACTGGAGGACCGACTTCTGGGTTCTGAATCGTCTCATGCGTGTCTCCTTGGATGGTACCGCCGCAGGCGCTCAGGGCGTCGGGACACGTGGGCGCGTCTGCGACAGGCTGGTTATTCGATGTTCCATGTGCCCCGTCTCGTTCGGCGATTCGCCTCACGTCCTTGTCGATACCGGATCCGCCCCAACCGTTTCAAGCTGTTTTTTTCGGATGGTGTCGTTGGCGGCGATTGCCTGGCCCTGGCCTGCTTCCCGGCGACGGGCTGGCGGAGCCGGGCACGATGGGCAAGGGAGTGGCGGCGTACGCGGATGCCCGTTGGACGACCGGCAGCGACGCGGTAGGTCGTCTCAGGGGCGGCGAGCTCGGGGAATGAGGGCCGGCGAGTCGGGCGGCACGAGAGATTCCACCTGCTGGTTTCGCATGCCAACCGTGGTCATGGGGGCGACGACGGCAGGATTCCCTCCTTTTCAGGCGCCGGCGGGGCGAGCCCACTTCTGTCTGCTGCCGACCTTGTTCGCTCGCCAAGCGACCGTACGACCAGACCTGTCACCGCCTTCACTGGGAGTCGGGCATCGGGTGGAGTAGGCATCCGGGCAGCCCCGATTGTGAGGCGGGTGGGGAGGCGGGTATAATGACGGCGAAAGCTAGGAGGAGCCATGACATTCACGGCAAGTGCAGAAAGGGACTGATTCCATGATCGCAGTTACTGCAACGGAACGGGCGAAGCTTGTCGCATTCCTGCACGAGTGCGGCTGGTCTTGCCAGGACGAAATGTGGCAGCACGCCGAAGCGTCCGGTCAGTCCAATTTCCAGAGTGCGCTGCTCCGGTTGGGGCGGCAGTTGGGGGCCGGAACCGAAGTGCCCATATTGGACGATGGTACGGGCTTTAGCGTGGGGCTGATGAGCGATGCTGGCGAAGTGAATCTGGCGGAACACTTTGCCGACATCGATGAAGCCGAAACCTACGCGAAGTGGTTAGCCGTCTGCTTCGGCGTTCCATGGTCGCACGCCAAGTAGCAGCAGCATCGTCATGGAGGCGAACCCGTACCTGCCCGGCTTTTCGGATTGCGGCGGGTGGGGAGGCGAATATAATCAGGGGCCGAAACCCAGGTGATCCCGCTCTGCTGAAAATCACGAGGTTCCCATGCCAACCAAGATGCACCGGGTCGTCGATCCCCAGCACGTCTACCCGATCTACGCCGTCGAAGTGCTGGCAGAAGATGCCGACGAAGCAAGACAACTCGCCCTGGAGGCGATGATGGGGTGCCCCGTGGCGGACGTGGACGAGAAGGTGGTGCGGGAGAGCCTTGCGGCGCTGACGGTCGAGGAGATGCCGCGACGGCAGGAGGGGTGAACTATGGATTTCGACGATCTCCGGAACGGGTTCGAGGAGTTCCAAAACGGGCGGCAGTGGTGCGACGACCTCCACGGGCGGTTCCCCGACGACGTGCAGCCCGGGTCGAAGGGGTGGCTCTACTGCGGCGGGAAGCTGTGGATCGAGGACACGTCCACGTGGCCCGAGGACGCTCCGGGGTACGGCGAAGGGAAGTGGTACCTCCGCATCGGCAACATGGAGCGGCAGTCCGACGAGCTGACGGAGCTGGAGGAGCCGCTGTACGACTACGCCAAGTCGGAGGACCTGGTTGCGTAGGGACGGGTCAGTTTTCAGGACTGGAGATGCAAGATGGACGAAGAAAAAGCGAAGCTGCTTGCGGACGTCATCGGCGGGGACGTCTGGGATTCCGGTGGCGGCACCTGCCTCGTCCTGAAGCGCCGTGCCGACGGCAGGATCGTGGCGTTCAGCGACGAGGTCGTCTGCGTCTACGAGAACGACGAGGCGTTGCAAGAAGGCAAGGCACTGGAGAGCGTCTTACTGGTCTAGGATGTCCAGGAATGTGATGCGATGAACGACTTAGCCGACAAATACAAGATCCCCGCCGAGGTCATGGCGTTCGTCCGTGACGGCTTCTTGGAGGTCGTCTCCGAGGACGAGGCGAAGAAAACCGTGGAATTCCACATCCCGTCGAGGCGACAGACGCACAAGGGATGCATCACGAGCTGGTCGGTCGTCTGGATCCATCCCGACTTCAATGCCGAGTTCTGCGACTACTACTACAAGGAGCCCGGCGACCTTCCTAACTTCTACGCCCTGAAGGACACCACGGACGTCGGCGACGATCTGGTCGACGAGCTGGACACGGTGGAGGATCTGGTGGCGTGGCTGGAAGAGATGCGGGATACCGATTCCTGACGGCTTCCAAGTATCCAGTCACTGATCGATAACCGCCACGATACGCTCGATGCACCGAGGAAGGTCCTGCTCGATCTGGTGTTCCCAGATGCGAATCACCTTCCAGCCCAGCCGTCGTAACTTCCGGAAGTTCCGTTTGTCCCTCTCACGGTTGCCGGCGATCTTGTCTCGCCACCACGGCGACAGTTTCCTGTACCATAAGGGAAACCTCCAGCCGTGCCAGAAGTCGCCGTCGATGAAGACTGCGACCTTTATCTTCCGAAACGTGATATCGGGGCGACCGGGGATGTCGGCCGCGTGTCGTTCGAACCGGATACCAAGCAGCTCTAGCCCGTCGCCGACCAGCCGTTCCGGCCCGGTATTCTTTCCCTTAATGCGAGCCATCAAGGCGCTGCGTTTGGCAGGGCTCATGATGTCGCCGCAGCGCCCGCCCCTGGCAGCCCGGCTTCGGGGCAGCCACGAGCGATGCCCCGCTTTTTTTCGTTTCGACTGGGGGACGGTGTGACTGGTCATCTTCGGACGAGGTGTGAGACTATCGCTTGCATTACCGGCGGGCACACGGCGTTGCCGATCATCTTGATCTTGTTCCGGCGTGCCGTGTGGGGCCAGTGGTAGTTCGCGGGAAATCCCATGGCGGCGGCAAGTTCCGGAGGCTGCAACATGCGCATTTCGTGCCCGTCGCCGTTGGGCCTCACGAGCGCGAAACGGTCGAGAGTGGTTATAGTGCGCAGGGGTCGGTCAAGTTCCTGCCACCCGCCCGCACCGTCGGTCCCGTAGTAGACCAGAAGGAACTCCTTGTTCTTCCCGAGCGCCCGCATCGCACGATGGGCTCTCGTCCAAGTTGCTGTCGCGAGCCCTCGTCCCTTCATTGGTCGGAATGGCCACTTCTTGCCGTCACCGTTTGACGTTGCAAGAACGGAGTTTACGGTCGCCCTGCGTCCGCAATGCTTGGGAGGGACAGAAACCTCGCCCTCGCGGTCACAGATGATGAATAGCCTCTTGCGACCTTGTGCTACGCCATAGTCTTGGGCGTCCAGGACCGATTCCAGAGGCTCTTTGTAGCCGATCTTTTTGAGCTGCCGAAGCCATCTGCCGTATTCGCTCCATTGCTGCATTTTCACGACGTTCTCGATCACCAGCCAACGGGGCTTTAGCACCTTGGCAAAGCGGATAACCTGGAATGCCGTACGTCGGCTCTCTTCGTCTCGCTCCCCGTTGCCCTTGGCGACGCTGTGGTTAGTGCATTCCGGTGAAGCGAGCATGAGCTGAATTGGTCCCACTTCCCGAGCCAGTTCCCGCGGATCCAGGCGTTGCAGTGCGCGAGTGTAGGTCTTGGCGCCACGATTGTTGAGTTGGTATGCCTCGATCGCCAGGGGCCACATGTCGATTCCGGCGACCGGCTTGACACCCGCCAGTCTTGCCCCGCACGAACTGCCGCCCGCACCACAGAAGAGGTCGATACAGCGGAGCCTTCTTTCCCCGACGGCGTACGTCGCGGCTTTTTCTCCTGTTTCGGGTAACGTCCGAGAGGCGACTTCGGGCGTAGCACCCTCGCTGCTCCTGGGGCGACGCTTCCTAGTCGTCATAAACTCCATTGCTCCATGACTTTGCCTTTTCCATGTCGTCAGTCGATGTTATAATCCCTGCCCTAGTGCCTGTGAAGGCTTATACCCCGCACAGGTGGGCGGCTGCGCCGGACGGATGGGCCGCCAGCTTATCGCGAGGAACGGACGGGAACAAGCCATGGTTAAAGGAGACCTAGGGGCAATGGATCACGATAGTGACGGCCAATCGGCTATCGACGTCGTGGGACCCTCATTGCCCGCTGATCGATCAGGCTGGCCAGTACACCCAAAGGAGAGACGGGACTTTTATTCCCGCATCAAGGTATTCCCAACCGAAGTGGCTGGGTGGAGAAAGTCCCTTTCTCAGCAAATTCTGGAGAACCCAAAGCGATTCACGATCAGGTCGTCCGCCTCACCTCAACAACTCCTCGCCAACTTAGATCATGGGATCAGCATGTTGCGGGAAGTGGCTCGCGTCTTGGCGGTCCTTTATGCGTCAGGGACCTCGGGCAAGAGGCAGAAGACTCGAAACGGCTTGGCTTTTCCAGTTGACGCCCACATCAAACGTGTAATGGTTCGGCTGAGCCCCTATCGTGGACTTGGCTCAGAACTCGAACGCCTTGATCTGAAGAGGCTTCGATCCGTCTTGCCCGATCTGATCCCCCCCAACCTGCGTTATTCGCTGCACTCCAATCTCATCTCCCACGGCAAATCAGTATGCAGGAATACGCGCCCGCGCTGCGGTGACTGCGAAATCCGAAATTTCTGCCAGCATTTTCGGCAAACCGAGTCAGCTCGTGTGCTGGAAATGGAAGCATCGTCAGTGCTTGACTTGTTTGCCGGCGCAGGAGGGATGTCGGAGGGGTTCGTTCGGTCAGGGTTCAAGGTATTGGGGGCGGTTGAATGGGATGAGATGGCTGCGCGTACGTATCGCCTGAACCATCCCGGCGTTCCCGATGAGCGAGTGATCGTAGATGATATTCGTAAGCTTCCGAAGGGAACTCTCCGCCGCCTTGTCGGTCGCCGGACACTCGACGTTCTCGCTGGTTCCCCACCCTGCCAAGGATTCTCGCTAGCCGGATTTCGTTCCAAGAAAACTCACACCGGATACCGACTTGACGCTGACGAACGAAACTACTTGTTCAGGTACATGGTAAATGCGGCGCTGGAACTAAGACCTCGCCTTTTCCTTATGGAAAATGTGCCCGGGATGCAGTCGGCGAAACGAGACAACGTTTCCTTTCTTGAGACCGCGGCGAAGATGCTTGAGAAACGAGGTGGTTACAGGACCGAGGTGTGGCGGCTGAATGCCGCGGCTTTTGGAGTGCCACAAGACAGGGTCCGGTGCTTTCTTGTTGCGTCCCGTTTGCCAATCATCCCGGCACGGCCTTCTGAGGAATACCAGGATATACGAAGACCTGATCTCGAACTTGAGGCACTTCCACCAGTGACGCTAGGGGAGGCGGTATTCGACCTGCCAGCATGCTCGGCCGGTGGAGGCATATCCGTGGACTGCCGTGAATTGCCAGACGTGTCTCGCGCCACGCACTTCCGTCGTTATCTCACCAAGTTCAATATCCTGCGTCGATCACGCCTCTTATACCAACATGCAGTACGCTATCACAATCCCCGAGATCTGGAGCTATACTCGCTGTTGCGCCCTGGGCAAGACAGTATTCATGCTCTTGAGGAACATGACCGGCCAGACCTGATGCGATATCGCCGCGATGTGTTCGACGATAAGTATGCTCGGTTACGAAGCGATCGACCTTGTAAGACCATCGTTGCCCATTTGGCAAAGGATGGGAACGGGTATATTCACCCGAGCCAAGTGCGTTCGCTAACTTTACGAGAGGCGGCCAGGGTCCAGTCTTTCCACGATGGTTATGTCTTTTGCGGCTCACCTTCTGATCAGTGGGTGCAACTTGGCAACGCGGTGCCGCCTCTCATGGCCGAAGTAATCGCGCGCAGCTTTCGACGAGTCCTTGAAAGGAGTTAATTAGGTGACCAAACGTTTCAGGACCGGCACTATAGCATTCCAGCCGCGGGCTCGGCTTCTCAAACTAATCGGCGAGGAACTGATTAGCGACGAAGTAGTTGCCATCAGTGAACTGGTTAAGAACTCTCATGATGCTGACGCCACCACGGTGATCCTCAGATTCCGAGGTGTCGCCAGCGATGAAGGACGGATTGAGGTGCTCGACGACGGCTGCGGTATGGACATCGATACACTGCTGGGTAGATGGATGGAGCCAGCCGCCAGCACGAAAACCGGCAAAGGGCGTCAAGTTACGCCACGAGGGCGACGCGTCCTCGGAGAGAAGGGGGTTGGCCGTTTCGCAGCCGATAAAGTTGCAAGGCGTCTGGAAATTGTGTCTCGGTGCGTACGTCGCAAGGAAGAAGTCACGGCGAGCATTGATTGGGACCGTTTCGATACCGACGACCGCATGCTGGCTGAGGTGAAGAGCCGTTGGGAAGTGCGACCTGCACGAGAGATTCGTAGTCACGGTACCCTGCTGCGCATGTCCGGACTGCGATCCACCTGGTCCGAAAGGATGTTTCGAAGGCTTTGTATCCGTTTGTCCCAACTGTTGTCGCCGTTTCGCGCCAAAGACGAGTTTGCAATTCGTCTCGAATCGGACGAGTTTCCGGAGTATTCCGGCGAGTTACGGGCTGACTTCCTGGAAAAGGCACCTTACCACGTAGAGGCCGCGTTCGATGGCATTCAGACTGTCTCGATTGGGCTCAGCGGCCGACGCCCCATCGCACAGCGGTGGAATGGTCAGGGAGAGTTGACCTGTGGACCTGCTCGTATCCGATTATTCGCCTTCGATTTGGACGCAGAAGCTCTGGCAAAGATCGGGCCGCGTGTAGAAGTGCGGGCATGGCTAAGAGAATGGACGGGAGTTAGCATTTATCGGGACTGCTTTCGCGTTTGGCCATATGGGGAACCGCATGATGATTGGTTGCGGCTTGACCAACGAAGGGTCAATAACCCTGTTGAACACCTGAGCAATAATCAGGTCATCGGATTCATTGATATCAACAGGGATAGCAATCCGGACCTGAAGGACCAGACGAACCGAGAAGGCTTGATCCACAATCAAGCCTTCGAGGACCTTCGTCGTCTCATTTACTTCGTGTTCCAGGCAATCGAGGCAGAACGCCAATCGATTCGGCATCCAAAAGAACGGACTGCGAACGCCCAAAAGGCTATTCAAACAGGGAATGGCTCAATAGTCAAAGAACTTGAGTACTTGACAAGCTCGATAAACGGCAAAGCAGGCCGTGCTCTGCATCGACTCAAGAACACACTAAAGGAACAGGCAGGACGCGAGGCAGCCGAGTTCAAGCGAGCCCTGAGCGGTTTTTCCGGCTTAGCCGTTATGGGACAAATGGTTTCCGGGCTTATGCCGGTCATTCCCCACAGACTCTCTCGGATGGAATGCGATTTGAGCCGGCTGCGGGAAACTCTTGCTAGTCGTCGAATTCCGGAAGCGAGAGAAACGTTAGCTGCAATCCAGAGTTCTATTGCCGACATTAGTGCGTTTTGCCGCATGATGCTTGCAGCTTCCGCAACTAATGAGCGTCGCCGAGCGATAGACATCCCCACAGAATTAGAGTCTTTTCAGGAGTTGATTGGTCCGCTCTTGACCAGCCATGGTATCCAGTTGAAGATCGTCTGCCCATGCACGGGAGTGTTCCGCACAGAGATGCGGCCCGAGAGCTTCCTTTGTTTGTTACAGATACTCGCCACTAATTCCATGGAGTGGTTGAGAAACTCGACAACGCCATCGATTCGTATTCAGCTCTCAGGTGACGAGCGCAACTGTACTCTGGTCTTCTCAGACAACGGTCCGGGGGTGCCTGCCAAAATCGGCGACTGTGTCTTTGAACCACTTTTCACGCGCAAAGAAGGTGGTCGAGGAATGGGGCTCACGGTCGCGAGGCAACTTGTCAAATCATGCGGGGGGCATGTTGACCTGTTGACGGACGGCAGACGGCGAGGCGCACATTTCCGCATCGTCCTGCCCAGGAAACGGTCTCGCGCGACACACCACAACGGGCTTTGAAACAGCCGCTCCTTCGGCAAGAACTGCCCGGCTCGCCGGCTGAGGCAAGGGCCCAAGAAAGCTGGCTCTAGTCATTGGTGTGACGGCCTGTACAATCAAGGGGTCCGTCACTGCCGCGCGGAAACACCTGACCATGACGATTGGAAGGCCACCGAAAGTAATCGACTTGTTCAGCGGCGCTGGCGGTCTGTCGCTAGGTTTCCAGGCTGCAGGCTGCCAAATTCGGGCAGCAGTTGATGTTGATCCCGTGGCGGGAGAATCGTTCCTTCGAAACTTCACCATTCTCCAGCCCGACTGCCCGCCGCGCGTGCTTGCCGGACCAGAGCATGATTTGGGGCAGCTTGCTTTGGATTGTGTAGCTGGGTCGCACCCGCCAGATATTCTGATCGGCGGTCCCCCCTGCCAAGCGTTTTCCTTGCTGGGCCGGGGAAAGTTAGCCAGTTTAAGCGGTGAAGGCTTTACGAAAGATCCTCGAAACCAGCTTTATCGCAAGTTTCTGCAGGCTGTTGGTAGCTGGCATCCTCGCGCGGTAGTCATGGAGAACGTGCCCGGAATGCTATCCGTTGCCGGGATCAATTATGTTGAGGCTGTCTTGGATGAGCTCGCACGCCTTGGATATCGCGTTGGTTATGCAATACTCAATGCAGTCTGGTACGGCGTGCCACAGTTTCGCGAGCGAGTGTTCTTCATCGGCATTCGCGCGGATATTGAAAAAAATCCGGCGGCACCTCCGAGAACGCACTATGTGGATCTTGCAGACGGCTACCGTCGCCCACGGCGAGAAAGAGAATTATTGCTGCCATTTGACAAACACTGGGAGCTCGTTAGTGGCGAACTTTCAGTCCCCCAAGCAGATGCTACATTTCCGGCAGTCACCGTGAGGCAGGCACTTGACGACCTTCCAGTCATATTGGAACACCTGTCGTGTTCATCACCTTCTGGCACTGACCCACGGCAGGAGTTGCCCTACGTTGCTCCTCCAAACAGCACCTACGCACGTATGATGCGGTCGTGGCCAGGCTTCCCGCTTTCGTCTTCAGTGGCAAACCACTGGATCAGGCGCACCCCAAGAGACTATGAGACGTTTCGACTAATGCATCACGGCGATCGATATCCCGACGCGCTAAAGATTGCCGAGGACCGCTTTTACGAAGAGTTACACCGACTTGACGCGCTCGGCGAGGCACCGTTACCCGATACCGAGGCTTGGAAGACCCTCAGGTCCAGATATGTGCCTCCTTATGACGACCAGACATTTTTCGAGAAATGGGGCGAGCTATGTCCAGACAGACCATCTTGGACGGTGCCGGCGCACTTGGCGAAAGACTCTTACAGCCACATCCACTATGATAGCGAACAGGCACGAATGATCTCCGCTCGCGAGGCTGCGAGGCTCCAGTCCTTCCCAGACGCCTTCGTCTTCTGCGGTAATCTGGGTGACTGCTTTCGGCAGGTGGGTAACGCGGTCCCCCCTCTCCTTGCCTGGGCGATCGCAAATAAGATTCTGGACACGCTGGGAGAACGAGGCAGGCAATTGCCGGATATCAATGACAGTATCGCGGCCGTCCCTTGCTGAGGGACTCTGGGCCTAGCGGGCAAGCCGCACACGACGTCCGACCACAGACAACCAACAGAATGGCACAGTTCACGATTCGCTTGGTCGAAACCGGTCAAACTCACCAGGCAATACGGCGAGAAGCTTGGAAGCCTGCAACGAGTAGAGATCCCAAGTCGCATCGAACTGACTGAGCACGTCAGCAAGTCGTCGTGCGCTCCCAGGGCCACGTCCTGCTGCACCTCTCTTGGGCTGCTTTGTAGCGGCATCCACGTAGAGAGCTGTTGCAACCTGCATCACCGCCGCATTAGTTACTACCTCTTGACGCGAGGCAAGCTGCTCGACTATGTCCCCAGGCTTGCTTATCGACGTGCACAATAAGGCAAGCGCACGGGCGGGCATCTCTCGGTGTGCCCGGAAGATGCGATATGGCCCAGCAAGCAGGTGGCGATAGTACTTGCGAAAATCCCCGATGGCCGGAATCCATCTGGCGCGCTCACCCGGTTTGCGCGCCCCAGTACTGTCCAGTGGGCAAAGTTGATCAAAATAGAACAGGGCAAGCCACGCCCAGAGCCCCCGATCACACTCCACGGCCGCAAAACCCGCGTTGCCAAGCAACTGATTAAGGTATTCCGCGGCCTCAAGGCGGTTGGTGAAACACCGCTGCTCGATTTCCACTTCCGGCTCCATAGGCTCGGAAGTGGCGGGATCGGCTAGGATATCGGCCGGATATGGCGCTGGCGACTCTGTCGTGAGCGAATCCAGAAACGTCTCAAGTCTCTGAATGCCGTGGGCGTTAAGACGTCGCAATTTCATGACGCGCCCTCCCCACTCCAATACTGACCGAATCGGTCAATGATATCGGACTGTCTGGAAAATGATGCGACAGCTTCATCGATCCAATTATCAAGTACGCCTTCACTGTGTTCGCTGGGTACCGTGGACATCCCAGGCAGGGTACCTGCAAATCGGAGCCACTGCGACCGCCAGTCATCAGGATCCTCGGCATCGGGAAGCCCATCGATAAGGGCTATACGCGTGAGAACTTCTCGCAACGCCTGAGGGTAGACAAGGGAAACGAAGACGGGGTCCCGTGCTACAGCACGCCAATCACCAACACTTGCATTGATACGCAGAATAGGACCATCGTTGAAATCTACCTGGAATACCTGAGCGCCGAGATCTTGATCCGGTTTGACCGGAAGTAACGAAATGCGATTGTCCTCTTGCTCATCAGGACGACGCGGCTGGATCCTGTCGCGTTCGGCGAGTAGCAACCCCAATGGTTCTGACGGGGAGGTTACCTTCACGCGAAACAGGATTCCTTCGGCCGAATCAAACTCGACAAGTTCGCGATTCTCCGGCGCGAGTACAGCAGCAACCGTTCCGAATGGAAATCGCATATAATTCGTCTGCCGATGTGCCTCAACCACGACGGGAGCCTCGTCCGGAAGGCCATAATCGCCGAGGTCGAGTTCGGCATTGAACTTTGGAATACCTTCGCCAGATTCGTAGATCGTGAATCGCGCGTCGGTCTGGAGCAGCCGTTTTCGGCCGGTATAGTTAAGGTGTCGTATCGCCATCAGACTCCTCCTTAGGCACTGCTCTCACATAAAGATCACGTTTTTCGTCGAAGCCAGTGAGATGGAGGCCAAAGCCTAGCTCCTTGATCGCCACCAAGACGCGGTTATCCGAATGTTCCAGTATCTCCACCCCTTGAGGCGGAGGATCAAAACGGATCGGCGGCTGATTGATCCGGAAGTCGGCTTGGTTGTATTTCCTCAAAGGGTTCCCGTGGCGAACAAAATATGCTGCACGAATCTCCAATCTAGCGGGTGGTGTTGCGCCATCATCTCCCGGCAAGACCGAAAAACCACCTTTGACTTTTTGGATTCTGAACCGGCGCAGGCGACTCGTTGGCTGCGGTGAGGGCGAAGGCGGGCCGGCTCCTCGTTTCTTGCCCGACTTCTTTGTCCGCGTCTTGACGGTGTCCTCGTCTTCCTCGGTGGCCGGCAGCGAAAACAAATCTACAAGCAGGCTCGGGTCCTGGTCCTGTTCTGCAGTCGTTAGCATGTGTACAAGTTCTTGGACACTCCGCTTCACAAAAAGCAGGTCGGCTTTGCAGCCTACCTTGTACGCGTCCTTCAAACGAATACTCTGCCACTCCGTGTGGGAGGGGTTCTCCGCAGCACGCAAGAATGCGGCCAGCGGTAAGTCCTCGGTCAACACTATCGCCCGCGCGCCACGGGTCCGCGGAGCATCAACCCTCGTGATGATGATCCCCTCGCGAATAAATGTCGGCCGTCCCGTACTCTCTGTACCGTCTCGAACAAGAAAGACATCGAAATACGAAGCCTGGGGCGGAGCATGCTTGCTGCGAACCGTAACCGGTACTCTAACCGCCAACCCCTCACCCGCAAGGTATGACTGCCGCAGTGTTTGTCTGAGTGATTCGGGAATCAATTGATCGGACCACGTCCAAGCGCGGTCGGGGGCCGGCATTTCAAGCCGCCGTCTTTGCACAGGCGGCACATCTCGCGCCCAGGCCGCAAGTTCAATTAAAGGTTCGAGATCGTCGCTGACAATTCCGCGTAGTCTTTGGACCTCTTTCACGAGCGAGGTTGTGTGAAGCACCGTCTTGATACTCGGCGTTTCTACAATCACTTCCAGCTGGCCGACAAGGATAGGATAGAAGTAATCGTACAGTACCCCGGAAATAATTGCCTTGTCGGTGATCTCGGGATCAGGCCAGGGAACAACTATGGACAAACCTGGATCCTCGCCCCTCTGTAAGTCGAACAGCTGGCAAAAGCGGTCATTGGAGGCGACGTCAGTAATCGGCATGACCAATTGCTGCGTTTCACTAGGTATTGTTCCGAAATAGCCGTCTTGGCAGTAGCTGTTGTCCAACCAGTGCGATTTTAGGATCGCCCTGCCCATGAGCAAGTGCTGATGATCGTCAGCTCGGACGGTAAGCCCAAACATAGTGCTAATCCGACTGGCGCGAACAAAGACGTGCTTCCCCACGCCCCAGCTTCCCCGGTCCAACTGGTCCTTGTCCGACTGTCCTTCCGCCCGGAAGAAATGATAGAAGTTGTTCTTTCGTCCAGTCTTGGGCTTAAAGGCTTCTGCGGTGTCTCCCTGAAGCCCTTTTGTTCCGAAATCCTCAAAGACCAAGAACGGGCATGGATCGCCAGCGGAGGGAATCCCCTCCGGTTGAAGTCCGTTACCTACAGCTCGCAAATGCTCCCAGGCACCGACAAAGTACGGGGAGAGGTTGGAAGATGCGACCGGGCTATTGGGTCCAGACAGGTAGATTCTTACCAGGACCTTTCCCTCATCGGCACAGGCATCTAACGAATTCTGTATAGCCTCCCGTACCAAGGCTCTTCCAGGATCGCTTATCGCGTCCGCCGCGAAGAATTCGCCGTGAATCGGTTCCCGGATAGTGTCACCCGGCGTTTTGGGTTTGAAATACCACTGTGCCATTGCTATATACTCCCGCTTCCCTTTAGGGTTTGCAGGCGGACGAAGTTCCCTTCATAACTACTGCTCTAATTTCAGCACGACGAGCTCATGGACGTGGCAATCGCCGCCACTGCTCGTCAGAGTAATACCGCCAGCCGTCTGCATGGTTAAACCGTTACACCGGATTTCGCACTCTCGGTCAATAAGAAGATTGGCTACCTGAAACCTGTTTCATCACGTTAGGCGGAATGCTCTTTCACAACGTTAGGAATTCACTTTTACTACGACACTGTTCCTTTCAGACTTCTTACGCACAGTAAAATGTATGTCAAACGGCAGATCGTTTTTAGGGAATAGTAGTTCAAAGCCGACTGACATCTTATCCCTCTCATCCTCTCGTACAGGGTAAAGAAGGATGATCCCACGGTGTTTATTGCGCAAACCGGAAGTGGCTGAATTCGGGCAGGCAAGCGGATGTTTGCTTAGCTCTGGCACGTCCACGAGGAACTCCGCTATGACGTGATGGTGTGGCTCGCCGAAGACTTGGAAACGCCGTCCCTCCACTCTATGTCGTGCCTTGGCAGCCAACGCCTCCATGTCTCTAAAGCTCAAGGGCCTACCGAACGAAGATTGGCGCTGAGGCGCCACGATCAACCAAGAATCGATGTTGTGCTTTTGCTTTTTGAGAAAGTCGATCTGCAGCGTTACGTCGACAGGCTTCTCTGCGGACTGATACTCCGCCTCAAGCCAGCGGTAGGCGTTGAGAAACTCGATCAGCTGCTTGACGCCAGCCTCGTACAGAATACAGTCCGCGGTGATTTTGGTACCGTCGCCGGACAGCCCTCCCAACGTATGTCTCCCGCGCGGCTTCGCGGCTGCGAGGAGTTGGCCCAGGGCGCAAATGTTCGCGTCCAGATTCGCCGGTCTCTTGGCGGTGAGGGTCGGTTGGGACCATTTTCCGCCAAAGTTCTTGCTGGCCAACATGGCATTGAACATCTTGTTGCGTGCCGTGGGGGGGAGACTGCCAGAAACAGAAATCAGCGGCGGAATCTGTTTTGGGGTGATGCGGGGGACGTTCGGTTGGCGTAGATATCGCTTGATCTCCTCTCGGAAGCGTTCTTCCATCAGGCAGACTTCCTTGAAGAGTGAAACCAAGTCCGTTTCGCCTGTCTTACCTTCTCTAACCCCCAGAAAGACACGAACAAGATCACGATAGCCAGGACGGAATCCGAACCAGCGCCCCATTTGCATCAAAGTGTCTGCACTACTTGTAACTCGTCGGTAATAGCTGACTGTGAGCCCTTCAAGGGTGTATCCGCGCGAAAGCTTGTTGCCGCCGATAATAATCTTCCATACCGGGCCAGCACTGAAGTCTGGAGCCTCATCCCGCTCGTTGTTCACAACACGGATGAATCCCTCATCCTGGATGATGCGCTGAATTGCTGTGGAGAGATAGGGAATGATCGCGGAAAATGTGACTGGAACGATCTCGTCTTTGCCCTGTGCAGCCGAAACCTTGAAAGAATCCTGTCTCCATAACCTATCCAGTTCGGCTTTCCCCTTGGGGGTACTGAATGCGCATTCGTCCCAGAGTTCCCTCACGTGGTCCGCTAGGGTGGCTTGCTGTCCCGTGAGGAAAGACGTATGGATAAGCATCGTGTGATGCTTCATATGCTCGGCAGCGTATCGCCCCGGGTCCTTCTCTTGGCGATACAACTTGACGGCACCAGCTAGGACGTAACTGCGCAAGGCGGTTTTAAGGTCCTCGTCGTCCTCGCCGCACGGATTCGTTATGCGCCTGATGAAGGCGATCTCAGGTTCATTAAAGTCATTGTTCGGAAGGTCGGTGTAGTCGGTGGCAGGGTCAAAGAAATCAGAGACGCCCATGTAGCCGCTGGGCCTGTCGAGCGAAATGATGAAATCCTTCGGGAAAATATTTTGACGGTCGTCAGGATCAACCAGTGCGTTAGCGTACGGCGTGGCAGTGTAACCAATATATTGGCCACGGGGCAACAGCTTGAGAAGTTCTACTATGGCCTGGTTGGTAGCGGTACGCTCCTTGCCTGACTTAGCGGTTCTGCGGGGATCGATAGCATTGATGCCCGCTTGATCCGACTCATCGTCAATAATGAGGGCAGGGAGGTCGGTCAGGCGTGTACGAATCAGCCTTAAATCTTTTACCAGATTGCCCAGAATTCCGCTATGCTTCTTGACGACGAGCAATTTGACTGGTAAGGCATGAAGATTCTCGGGGGCGTAGATGGGCAGTGCCTTGTTCCGGCGCTCGAACTCTAGGGAATCAATAGCAGCCTTGAGACGCTGGTGATCGATGTTCGGTCTCGTGAGCCGCTGCCATGTGTAATACCCGCGGTCACCTGGGTAGAATCCATGCTCTAGGAATTCATCCCAATCAGCCGGCAGGTGGTGCTGATAGAACTCGTCATTACGCAGAAGCTCCTTACCGAGTAGCTCCTTGTCGAGTCGGCGCTGTGTCTGGTTGCGAAGAATATTCCATGTGCCAGCGAGAATAATGATAAGACGATAGCCGGCATCAGCTGCGCGAGCGGCAACGCCGGTGAAGTTCGCCGTTTTTCCGCTTTGCACATAGCCCATGACGAGACCCCGCGACGCGTAGACTTCCTTGGATTCAGGGTTGGCCAAGCATTCGACGATGGCTCGGGTGCTATTGTCCAGGGAAAGGACTGAGACATCACTCCAAGACCGCCGTTCTTTAAGATAGCGGGTGTAGACGGTCCAGTAGTAGTCGCGGCTTGGCTTTGATGCATACCAATCGGAGTGCTCTTCAGCGATTATCACGGGCTCTTCGATCGGATAGAAAGGCAAAATGTCGTCGATCCGTCTTCTGAGGATAGAACCCGATTTTAGCTCCTCGTGTATGCAATCCCGCCTCGATGAGGTATTACGGGCGGTGCTGTTGGTCCACTTGGCCTCCTTCACGTTGTCCCATGAGCGAAGCAGATCCGAAAACCGTAGCCTAGCAGCGTTATTTGGATCTTCTGAGAGCACAAGATCAATCATGGATTCAATTTCGGCTTTCGATGCCCGCTTGAAGTCAGGACCCGGTTGCGTGAGGTAGGCACGAAGGTTCCGAGGGCCGCTAGCCATGGCACCGAGCGCCACATCAATGTATTCAAGGAGGTTTTCCATAAAGTGAATGACAGTTCTACGCTAGGCCGGAAAAATGGCGACGAATCCTGCTGTCCCATCCTCCTGTTCGAGTCCTTCGACGTTAACATCATATTGAATGGCATCGAGTCGCGGGGCTAACTGCCCGAGAATCGATTGGATGGTCGAACGGGTGATGGCTGGGAAGCTCTCGTCCACCGCAATGACGGCGATAGGACGACGCAGAGCAAAGCGGCGAGTGTAATGGGCGCGGTCCACGTCACGAAAACCGCAGGTTTCCAAGGCGGCGACAAACTGTTGCAGGCGAGCAGGTGCTGAGGCGAGGAGAGATGACACCTTTTGGACTTTATCTGCTAACGAGAACCCGTCACCATTTCCCGAAGGTCCCAGAAGAACGGAAATCAGAAAGAGTGAGCAGCCGTCGGAAGGAACAAGTTGCTCGACGCCGTGAATGGTGTGGACCCGCTGGGGGCGGATGGTAGTTTTCACTTCAAGTTCAACGGTGCCCAGGCGGAAATCGTGAGGCTCACGTTGGGGGCCACCCCAAGCATTCAAGCCGTCTGCGCCGTGCTTCGCAATAAGTCTTTCGAGCACAATGAGCTCACCGATAAGCCCCAATTGACGCTCAACACCGAGCAGTGGCTTTTCTTCAAGCAGTTCAGCGAAACACTGCAATTCCAGAAGAACGGCATCAATGGCAGGCCTTCTTTCGACCAAGATACGTTCCGATACTGCCACTGCGAAATGATAGAACTGAGTAAGCGTCTCGCGGAACACGTCTTGTGCGGTCGGGTAGGCTGGGGAGATGGGCCGGGATGGTCTCGGCTCGGTGAACCTCAGGAGCGCGAACATGAAGAAACGCATTCGACGTGGCGATCCGCAGCGACGGAGCTATTGGGAAGAGGTGGTGCGGCGGTGTAGGGAAGGCGGCCAATCGGTGCGGGCGTTTTGCCGTGCCGAGGAGTTGCGGGAGTCGGCATTCTATTTCTGGCGGCGTAAACTGGCGCGAGGTAGTCGGCGTACTGGCAAGCGGTCACCCGACGCCGTGGACGGTTCGCAGTTCCAGTCACGCCCGGCGGCGCCAATGTCGCGTTCGTCCACACGAGTATCGCCACGGCATGGTGCTGCGCCTTCGTTTCTGCCCGTACATGTGGTGGGACCGGCAAGCAGGTGCCCCGGCGCGGCTGAGGCGGACCGCGGCGTGGAGATTATCCTGGGGCAAGGCTGCACGGTGCGGGTGCAGGCGGGCTTCGACCGGCAAACGCTCGCCGCTGTGCTGGCCGTGCTGGAGGTGCGGCCGTGCTGAACCTGTCGGAGTTGGTGCGGATTTACGTGTGCTTGGCGCCGACCGACATGCGAAAGAGTTTCGACACTCTGGCCGCCCTGGTGCGGGACTGGCTGGGATACGACCCCTTGTCCGGCCACTTGTTCGTGTTCCGCAGCCGCCGTGGCGATCGCGTGAAGCTTTTATGGTGGGACCGCGACGGGTTAACGCTGTATTATCGGCGGCTGGAGCAAGGAACCTTTCGCTTTCCGATGACCAATGATCCCGCGGCGCGGAGCATTGAAGTCTCGTCGCAAGAGTTGTCGCTGGTGTTGTGGGGCATTGACCCAACCAGCGTGAAACGACAGAATCGCTATCAGCGCACGGCTTGACGCCGGAAAAACTTTTTCTGGCGGCGGAACTTTTTGCCGCGTTCGGGTATCAATAGGGCATGAGCACGGACGCCATGCCTCTCCCCGATCCCGCCCTGCTGCCCGACGATGTGGCGGTGCTGAAGCAGTTGGTCGTGCAATTGTTGGAGCAGTTGCGTCTGTGCGACGAGCGACTCCAACGGCAAGAACATCACATTCACTTGCTGCTGAAAAGGATTTACGGGAGCAGCAGCGAGAAGTTCGATCCGCAGCAGGGCATGTTGTTCGACAACCAGGCAGGCGCGGAAGAGGCGGCTGCCAGCTCGCCCGCACCGCTGCCCGCCGCGTCACCGGTTTCCAAGAACCGCGACAAGCACGGCCGAGGGCGGATTCCCGACGAGACCGAGCGTGAG
>Ga0181520_10005968_pt1 | contig 18977 bp, 17 predicted proteins | sample PEATcosm2014_Bin_29_FD_132451 | JGI IMG/M metagenome (GOLD analysis project Ga0181520, IMG submission 132451) | Peatland microbial communities from MTU Mesocosm Facility, Houghton, MI, USA - PEATcosm2014_Bin02_30_metaG | ecosystem: Environmental > Terrestrial > Soil > Wetlands > Peat | place...
AAGATGCAGATTTCTCACGATGTGAGAAAAGTGTCTCCTTTTAGGAATCGGAGGGGCTGACGATTGGTCGATCCCACTCAATTCATAAATCCATTTTTTGGAATTGATGAGCAGATCGGGCCTTAACAACCGTGTAAGACTGCCGCGCATCCTCAGACCAGCTTGTCCGCGACGGCGGCAAGATCAAAATCTTTCGCAGTCAGCCCTCCCGCGTCATGGGTAACCAGACCAAGGCGGACGCGGCTATACCGAATATCAATATCCGGGTGGTGGCCGGCCTCTTCCGCCCTGCCGCCAACCCGGTTGACAAAGGCCAGGGCAGCCACGAAGTCCTTGAAAGAAAAGGTGCGAGTCAGCACGCCGTCTTCGATTCGCCAATCCGGCAGAGCCTTCAGCCTAGAGGCAACTTCTGGTGCAGTCAATGGAATCATGGAGTCCTCCGATTTTAAATCCGTCGAAGTTCGCTGCCGCCAGCGCGGTCATACCCTCTTATCTCTTCTTTTGAAGCGCGCGCCGAGCGGTGGCCCAGCCCTCCCGAAGCACCATCGGGGCGCGGCTGACGGCCAGCGAGTCGGCGGGCACATCTTTCGTGATGCAGGAACCCGCGCCGACGTACGCTCCATCGCCGACTTCGACCGGAGCCACCAGCGTTGAATCGCTACCGATAAAGGCCCCTTTGCCGATGCGCGTCTTGTGCTTGTTCACCCCGTCGTAGTTACAGGTGATGGTCCCAGCGCCGATATTGCTTCCTTCGCCCACCTCGGAGTCGCCCAGGTAAGTCAGGTGGTTGGCCTTGGCGCCCTTGCCGAGCTTGGTCTTCTTGGTCTCCACAAAGTTGCCGACGTGGGCGTCCTCGCCGATCTCGCTGGCTGGGCGCAGATGCGCGAAGGGGCCGATCTTGGCGCCCGCGCCCACTGTGCTTTCAGTCAGCACGCAGCTTTGGCGCACCAGCACACCGTCGGCCAGCGTGCAGTTTTCTATCACAGTATACGACCGGATCAGGCAATTCGCGCCGATCCGCGTACGCCCGAGCAACTGCACAAATGGCTCAATGACCGTGTCGGCGGCAACCTCGACCTCGGCGTCGATCACTGTGGTCTCTGGCCGAAAGATGGTTACACCTGCGGCCATGAGGCGGTTGGCGGTCTTCAGGCGCAGCGTCGCGTCCAGCGCCACCAGCTCGGCGATGGTATTTGCGCCCAGAACTTCAATCGCATCCGCGGCTTGAATCGCCACCACTCGCTCACCGGCGGCTTGCAACAAGCTGGCCATGTCGGTCAGGATCACTTCCCGGTTGGCGTTGTTGGCATCGAGCTGGCCCAAGTGCGCCAGCAGCGGCGCGGTCTGGAAGGCGTAAATCCCGGAGTTGATCTCGCCGATCTTCTTCTGCTCAGCGGTCAGCGCCTTCTGCTCGACGATGGCTTCGACTTCGGGAGAATTTGGAGATTTGCGCACCATACGCCCATAGCCTGTCGGATCGTCCGGCGCGGCGGTCAGGATGGTCATCGCCGCGTGCTCGGCCTGATGATAGCTCCAAAGCTGGGCGAGGGTCTCAGGACGAATCAGCGGCACGTCGCCCGACAGCACAAGAATGTTTTCATAGCCTTGGATGGCCGCGCGCGCGCATTGAATCGCATGGCCGGTGCCAAGCTGCTCGGCCTGCTCGACAAAGCCGACGCCTGTGGCGGCAACGGCGGCGCGAACCTTTTCCGCCTGATGGCCGATGACGACAAAGATTTCAGCGGGCGCGACGATCTGACGAGCGGCAGCGATCACCTGCGCAAGCAGCGGCTTGCCGCCGATTTCGTGCAGCACCTTGGGCCGCTGCGACTTGAGGCGCGTCCCTTTTCCCGCCGCCATGATGACAACCGCCAGCTTTCCCTTGCCTTCCATCTACTTCTCCTCAACCAGAAACTTTCTAATTCCTATTGTAGTTTCTCCTGTTTGTTACGTGCCTCCTATCGTAGATTGGGGCGTTTTTTCGTTGCGCCTTGCTCAGGCCTCTATACTGAAACCACCATGAATTCCGCGATTCCTGCCCGCCCTCACACCCGTTCCCAAGCCCTTCAACAGCGCGCCGAGCGCTATTTTCCGGGCGGCGTTAACTCGCCGGTGCGGGCCTTTGGCGCGGTGGGCGGGGCTCCGCCGTTTGTCGAGCGGGCCGAGGGAGCTTATCTCATCGACGCGGATGGCAACCGCTACGTGGACTACTTTGGCTCGTGGGGGCCGATGATTCTGGGCCATGCCTTTCCGCCGGTGGTTGAGGCGATTCAGCGGGCCGCGCGCGACTCATCGAGCTTTGGGGCTTCCACAGCCGCCGAGGCCGATCTTGCCGAGCAGATCATTGCCTGCTATCCGGCCATCGAGAAGTTGCGCTTTGTCAGCTCAGGGACCGAGGCGACGATGTCCGCGATTCGATTGGCGCGCGCCGCCACCGGGCGCAAGATCATCGTCAAATTTGAGGGTTGCTATCACGGTCATGCCGACGGATTGCTGGTGAAAGCCGGCTCAGGAGTGGCCACCTTCGGGATTCCCGGTTCGGCAGGCGTGCCGGAGGAGGTTGCGGGGCTCACGCTTGCGCTCCCTTACAACGACTTGGCCGCCGTGGAGGAGGCTTTCGCTGCTCATCCGGGCGCGATTGCCGCGGTGATTCTGGAGCCCGTCGTCGGCAATGCGGGCTGCATTCCGCCGGCCGCGGGGTACTTGGCTGGCCTGCGCGCGCTCACCCAGCGTGAGGGTGCGCTGCTGATTGCCGACGAGGTGATGACGGGCTTTCGCGTGGCGCTGGGCGGAGCGCTGGAGCTATACAGCGTGGACGCGGACCTGGTGACGCTGGGCAAGATTGTCGGCGGAGGTTTGCCGGTGGGCGTCTTCGGCGGAAAGCAGCGCTTCATGAATCTTCTTGCGCCGCTTGGACCGGTCTATCAGGCCGGAACCCTCAGCGGCAATCCGCTGGCGATGGCCGCCGGAATCGCTACGCTGAGCTACTTGCGGGATCATGCCGGCGAGGTTTATTCAAGGCTTGAAGCCACATCCAAAGCAATTGCCGAAGGCGTGGCTCAAGAGGCTTTGCGCGCTGGAGTTGCGTTGAGGTTGAATCGCGTTGGATCGATGTGGACCTGGTCCTTTACCGGCGGATCGGTGACCAACTACGGGCAGGCCTCAACGTGCGACACTGCCGCCTTTGGGCGCTTTCATCGCGCCATGCTGGAGCAAGGCGTCTGGCTGCCGCCCTCTCAGTTTGAGGCTGCCTTTCTGAGCACGGCGCACGGCGAAGCCGAGGTTGCCGCGACCATTGCGGCGGCGCGCTCGGCCTTTCAAAAAAATGTTTAATCTCGTCGCGGCTTTTGGTTGATTTGGATTCTCATCAACTTCCCGCTTCTGAGCGAAGGTTTTGCTTGGGGATCGTTGTAGGATGGGCAATAGAGTCAAGTATTTTGGGAGGAATTACATCGTGACACTTATCCGATCGGGAAGGTGGAGGAGCTTCATTGGTACGGCGGTTTTTGCGGCGTTAAGCCTGAACCTGGCTCCGCGCGTAGCTGTAGGACAGTTACTGATCCCGGATGCGAATGCGCAGGCTGCGCCGAATCCACTGAACGACGTGACGTTCAAGCCGGGCAAAGCGTTTCTCTACGACCTTGAGGCGCGTTTTGCCAAGGATGTCTTGGAGCACGGCGGAGCGGGTTTTGCTACCTGGTTTGCCGAGGACGGTGTGGCATTGGGCAATGGAGAAGCGCCGAAGATCGGCAAGGTGGCGATTGCAAAGTCTGCCAATTGGGATCCCAAGGTTTATCAACTGACTTGGACTCCGACCGACGCTGTAATGGGACCATCCGGCGACATGGGCTATACCTGGGGTCATTTTGAGGGTCAAAGCAAAGATGCGAACGGTAATCCGGTGACCATCAAGGGTCGCTATATGACGATCTGGCGCAAAGAACCGAACGGTGAGTGGAAGGTGGTTTTGGATGCCGGGGCAAATGAACCCGTGGGAGCAGGGGACTGCTGCAAGTTGCCGCCGGGCGAGCATTGATAAGAGGCTTTGAGGGCAGATCATTCCAAGAAGTTCTGATAAGCAACAATAAACGAGCGGCCGGAAATAAATTTCCGGCCGCTCGTTCTTTTTGCACTAACGCAACTCGATTCAATCGCCTGAGTTATACAGCGTCCGTATAGATCAGACGTGCAAGAAGATTCTCAATCTGCTCTTGCTTTCCGGAACGCGGTTGAGGATTGATGCCGTTCTTCAAAGCTGCGGCCTCGATCTGATCAAGCGAGACTTTCCCTTCGAGCATCGCAACCGCTTCTGGCGACTTCCAGCCGGCGTAGCGCTCGGCGAGGATTGCATCGTAGCGGCCGTCTTCAATCAGCTTGGCAGCAGTCAGGAAAGCGCGGGCGCAGAGGTCGGCGCCGCCAACATGGGCATGGACCATATCTTCAGCGGTAAAGCTCTGACGGCGAACTTTGGCGTCAAAGTTGCAGCCGCCCTGGGTAAGTCCGCCTGCCTTGATGACGTGATACATACTCATGGTCATCGACCAAAGCTCGTTCGGGAACTGGTCGGTATCCCAGCCGAGCAGCGCGTCGCCGCGGTTGATGTCCAGCGAACCAAGAATACCCAGGCTGCCCGCGGTGGCAATCTCATGCTCGAAGGTGTGGCCGGCGAGCATTGCATGGTTAGCTTCAATGTTGACCCGGACTTCCTTTTCCAGGCCGAAGCGCTTCAGGAAGCTATACACCGTCGCGACATCGAAGTCGTACTGATGCGTGGTTGGCTCCTTGGGCTTGGGTTCAATCAAAATCTGCCCGTCAAAGCCGATCTTGTGCTTGTACTCGACGACCAGAGTCAGGAAGCGGCCCATCTGTTCCAGTTCCTGCTTCATGTTGGTATTCAGCAGCGTCTCATAGCCTTCGCGCCCGCCCCAGAGGACGTAGTTCGAGCCGCCCAGCCGCTTGGTGGCGTCCATGCAATTCTTCACCGTGGCTGCGCACCAGGCGAAGACATCGGGATCGGGATTGGTAGAGGCGCCGGCCATAAAGCGCGGATGCGAAAACAGATTTGCCGTTCCCCACAGCAGCTTGGTCGCGTACTTGCTCTGCTTCTCTTCCAGATAATCCACGATGGTGTGGAAGTTCTTCAGCGTCTCGGCGAGCGTGTCACCGCCGGGAGCGACATCGGCGTCATGGAAGCAATAGAAGGGCAGGCCGAGGGTGCGGAAGAGTTCGAAGGCCGCGTCGGCCTGCATTTTGGCCATGGCGATCGGGTCGCCGGGGGCAAACCACGGACGCTGGATGGTTGCGCCACCAAATGGATCGCCGCCACGCATCGCAAGAGAATGCCAGTAAGCCACCGCAAAGCGCAGATGATCCTTGAGGGGCTTGCCAAGCACGACGCGATCGGCGTCGTACCAACGGTATGCAAGGGCTTTCTCACTGGAAGGACCCTCGTACTTTACGGTTTCAAACGAGCTGAAGATTGTTTCCGGCATGGTAAGTCTCCTATGGGTGAAAAATCAAAATCGCGTTCGCGCGTTCGTTTGGCGGAAGACCATCCATTCCAAATTCAAATGCGCCTAGATAGCAGCTAAATGAAAGATCTTTTTCCTGAGAGCTTGTCTGCGAGTTCTCACGGACACTATTTTTTATCATAGCGCAGTCAATCCGCATCGCGGAAACAGGCGATAAAGTAGGGCAAATCTCCGTAGTGTGATTCAATAGAAGAGATGGCAGTTTCCCGAAAAAAAACGGCGCGCGGTTTGTGGATCAGGGCGCAGCGGAAGGCGCGCGAGTACGCGATGGTGGCGCGGGCGCTGGCCGACACCTCGCATCCGGTGCTGGCGCAGATTGTTCCGGCGCGCTTCTGCAATCTCAGTTGCGGCTATTGCAATGAGTACGATAAGGTCAGCGAGCCGGTTCCTCTGGACGAGATGCTGCGGCGCATCGACCACCTTGGCCGCCTGGGGACGGCGATGATAGGGCTCAGTGGCGGTGAGCCGCTGACTCATCCTGACTTGGACCAGATCATTCGCCGGATGCGGCAAACCGGCGCGATTGCCGGAATGATCACCAACGGCTACCTGCTGAACGTGGAGCGGATCGAGCGGCTGAACCACGCCGGACTCGACCACTTGCAGATCTCGATCGACAATCTGGTGCCGGACGATGTGTCGATGAAGAGCCTGAAGGTGCTGGACAAGAAGCTGGAGATGCTGTCCGCGCACGCCGAGTTTCATGTGAATATCAACTCGGTGGTGGGCGGCGGCTTCAAGAATCCGAACGACGCGCTGGTGATTGGGCGGCGCGCGCTGGAGCTGGGCTTTGAGTCGACCATCGGCATTATCCACGACGGCAGCGGGCAACTGAAGCCGTTGCTGCCGGAGGAGGCGCGGGTTTACTTTGAGATGACCAACCGGCGCAAGACCAACTACTCGCAATTCGACAAGTTTCAGGAGGCGATTGCCGAGGGGCGTCCGAATGACTGGCGCTGCCGCGCGGGCTCGCGCTACCTTTACATCTGCGAGGACGGGCTGGTGCATTATTGTTCGCAGCAGCGGGGGTATCCAGGCGTTTCGCTGGCGGAGTACACAACGGCGGATGTGCGGCGGGAGTTCTTGACGGCCAAGACCTGCGCGCCGAATTGCACCATCGGATGCGTGCACCGCATCAGCTACATTGACCACTGGCGCGCCCCGCAGCGGAATCTGGTGCGGCCGGAGTTGCTCAAGGTAACGGGTGATCCATCAGGTCTGGTACAGATTCGCAGCGGGAAGTGAAAGTTTTATTGCAAGCTGAAAGATATCAGGGCAAAAAATGAATCTATAGCGGAATCAGATTGAGTATCCCCAAAGCCGGAACACTCAAGTTGACGCGACCAACAGAGAGCGGCAACCTTCCACTTAACCCCATAGGGCACAGCGATTTTGATTCCGGTCCAAAAAGTTGGACAGCTACAATTGGCCGATACTTGGTATGAGCTGACACGCCCGCACTACTCCCCGGTGAACCGGGAGGCAGCGCGGGCGTGGATGGAGAAAATTACTCCGCGGCGACTTCCGCGGCAGGTTCTTCTTCTGTGGCTTCGGCAAGAACCTTGACGGCTATGTGCGCGGCCACTTCGCGATAGAGCTTGATGGTCACGGTGAACTCACCCAGGCTCTTCAGCGGCTCGTCCAGTTGAATCTTGCGGCGGTCGATCTCGAAGCCCTGCGCAGCCAAGCCAGCAGCGATATCGGCCGAGGTAACGGAGCCGAAGAGATGGCCGGCTTCGCCGGATTTGCGGGTGAACTCGAGCACTACCGGCGTGAGCTTGACGGCCAGCGCCTCGGCCTGAGCCTTCTCAGTGGCGGAGCGGCGGGCGGCGGCGTTCTTCATCTGCTCGACAACGACCTTATTCGCCGAGGTGGCTTGCAGCGCCAGTTTGCGCGGCAGCAAAAAGTTGCGCGCGTAGCCGTCGGCAACCTTGACTAGATCGCCGCGATGGCCCAAGTGCAATACATCGTCCTTCAGAATGACTTCCATGACTGATTCTCCTATGTGCGGGCCTTCGCCGACGCGGTTCCCACCCTCACGGACAGAAACCAGAGTCAAGACGCGCCGCACCTGTTATAGATCGGCATCCACGATATTGCTTTCCGCCCAATCCGATTGATTCCCACCCTCTGCAAAGAACGCGAAGGATGGACCACCCAAGATTGGAGGAAGAGCAGCCGAAGGTGACTTCCATTCCTCTTCCCATGCCTGACTAAAACCAGGCAGAGGAAGCGACAATTCTAGTGCCGCGTGGCAAAGGGCAGCAGGGCGATATTCCGGGCCTGCTTGATGGCGCGGGTCAGACGGCGCTGGTGCTTGGTGCAGACGCCGGTCAAACGGCGAGGCACAATCTTGCCGCGCTCGGCGACAAAGCCTTGCAGCAGACGGACATCGCGATAAGGAATCGCATCAATCTTCTCTGTGCAGAACTTGCAAACCTTCTTGCGGCGGAAGAACTTGCCGCGCCCGCCGGGACCGCCAGAGGGCCGTCCGCCAGGTCCGCCGGCAGAACGGCCGCCGGAGCGGGGACCGGAAGAGTGACCAAAACCCGGGCCGGATTCTGAGCCGGATGCCGCGGGTGCGCTGGTTGCTTGAATCTCATCAGACATACTGTTTCCTCTTTGTTTTCTTAGCTTTCGGCAAAAACCTGCACGGGCCGCCGGAACGCTGGATCAGGCCGTGGACGATACCCAATGGTTCCGGGCAACGGCGGCGGCAATTCGTTTACAGTTGCCAGTCGTCAGTAGTCAGAGAGTTTCTGAAGCATACGGCTTGAAACTGATCCCTGATCTCTGATCCCTGTTTACGCGGCCGGGACTGGTTCAGCAGCAACAGGCGCCGCTTCCGCAGGAGGCGCAGCGACAACCGCAGGCACCGCAACTGCCGCAGGCGGCGCGGAAGCTGTAGCGCTTCTACGAACACCGCGCAGAGCCTTCACCTTGGCCAAACGCTTCTCTTCCTCGTCGATGCGAACGGTGATGAACTTGATCACCGGCTCGGTGACGCGCAGGCGGCGCTCCAACTCCAAAATCACCGCGCCGCCGGCCTCGATGGTCAGCAGAACATAGTTGCCGTCGCTGAACTTGCGCACAAGGTAGGCGAGCTTGCGCCGACCCATCTTCTCCACCGTCTTCACCACGCCGCCACCCTTGGCGACGTTCTCACTGAAGCCGGTGATCAGCTTGTCAACATCCTCTTCGGCCACGTCGGGCCGCACAATGAACATAACCTCATACAAACGGGACATCCGGTTTCCTTTTCCGCTGAACTCTCAGGATTGGCTCCCGATCTCCAGCCTTGCACTCAGAACTTGCTTTCCAACTTCTTGTTACAGTTGAACTCGTTGCAAAGATCCATTAGGGGCTAAAGCCCATGATTCCATTGCATCTTATGCGGCGCGTCCAAAGCCGTGCCTTTTCAAAACCCAAGGATGCAACCAACTCAAATCCCTGACCCCTGATCCCTGTTCCCTGTTTCCTGTTCCCTGTCTTTCCGGTTGAACTCATTCATCGCGGCTGCCGGCCCCGTTTCGAGGATGCGCCGAGTCGCCGTAGCAACCCGGTCCAATACCTCGTCCAGCACCGTCAACTCTGCCTTGCGAAGCGGCGCGAGCAAGTAATCCTTGCCCGGCCTCCTCCCACCCACGGCAATCGCCTCAGGTGGCAAGTTCAAACCCACCCCGATGCGCAGCCGCAGCCACTCCTGACTGCCCAGAGCGCCGGTCACGCTGCGGGCTCCGTTGTGCCCGGCAGGCGATCCCCGCTCCCTGATCTTGAAGCTCCCCAGCAACACATCCAGCTCGTCGTGAATCACGAGCAAATCCCGCGCCGGGTCCGCCTCAAACTCCCGAACCAGCGCGGCCACAGCCAGCCCGCTCAGGTTCATGAACGTCTCCGGCTTGGCCAAAACCACGGTGCGTCCCGCGATCTTGCAGGTTGCCGTCATGGCCTTGCAGCGCCGGTTTTGCACCACAACCCCTTCTTGCTGGGCGATGCGGTCGATGGCCATGAACCCCGCATTGTGCGGGGTCCAAAGATACTCCGGACCCGGATTGCCCAGCCCCACGATAATGAAAGGGCCGCGCGCGCCGGACTGGCTTTCATCCGCCAAGGCTTACTTCTTTGCCGCGGGCTTCTTGGCGCCCGCATCGCCGGCTTTGGCTGCATCTTCCGGCTTGCCCTTCTTGGCAACTTCAGGCTCGGCTGCCGCAGCAGCAGCGGACGCAGCAGCTTCCGTCTCGGCTGCCGTAGGCGCTTCCTCACGAATCGAAACCACGTGCGCCACCGTCGCGTCCTCGTTGTTGATGTACTTGATCTTCTCCGAGTGCGGCAGTCCGCCAACGCGCAACACGCCGTGCAACTCCAACTCGCTGACATCCGCATCGATGTGGCTGGGAATGTCGGCAGGAAGGCACTCGATCTCCACTTCACGCAGAACCTGGTCCAGAATGCCGCCGGAGTTCTTTACGCCAGCCGGAATGCCCAGCAGCTTGACGCGCACAAAGACACGCAGCGTCTTGTCCAGCGCAATGCGCTTTAGATCAATGTGGATCAGCTTGTCATTCAGCGGCTCACGCTGCCAATCCACGATCATCGCCTTGGCCAGGCTCTGGCCGACGACTTCCACGTCAAAGATCGTGTTGTGACCGGTCTCTGAGAAGAGAATCTTGGAAATCTGCTTGGGGTCCACCTCGACGGCTACCGGCTCGCTGCCGGGACCATACAGAACGGCGGGAATCTTGCCCGCAACGCGCACACGGCGAGCGGCATTCTTGTTAAACTTGCCCACGCGGGGCTTGGCTACGACGACTTCAGGCATTCGATCTCTCGTTTCTGATTCGGGCACGGGCCAGTTGCGGTCCGCTCCCTTTGTGAAGCCAGGGGTCAGGGATCAGGGGTCAGGGATCAATAAAAGCATTTACCCTAACTACCTACAATCCAGCGACAACTGGCATTGGTTACTGATAACGGTCACTGATCCCTGAACCCTGATCCCTGACCCCTACGAGAACAGCGTACTCACGCTGGTCTCCATGTGAATGTTTTCGATGGCCGCGCCCACCAGGCCGGCAATGGAAAGCACTTTGATCTTTTCCAACTTCTGCGCATTGTCGCGCAACGGAATGGTATTGGTCACCACCAACTGCTCCAAGCGCGATGCCGCAATCCGCTCGACCGCCGGATTCGAGAGCACGGCATGACTTGCGGCAGCATAAACGGCGCCTGCCCCCGCGTCAAAAAGCGCGTCCACGGTCTTCACCAGGGTTCCGGCCGTGTCCACAATGTCGTCCAGAATCAAGCAGCTACGGCCCTTCACGTCGCCAATTACGTTCATCACTTCGGTGACATTGATATCCGTGCGGCGCTTGTCCACAATCGCCAGAGGCGCTCCCACCTTTTGCGCGAAGAAGCGTGCCCGTTCTACACCCCCCGCGTCCGGCGAAACCACCGTCAGGTTGGGCAACGCCAGTTCGCGGAAGTAGCCCACCAGCACCGGGCTGGCATACAGATGATCGACGGGAATATTGAAAAATCCTTGAATCTGCGCCGCGTGCAGGTCGACAAACAGCGCGCGGTTGGCACCAGCCGTGGTGATCAGATCCGCCACCAGCCGGGCGCTGATTGCCACCCTGGAACGGTCTTTGCGATCCTGCCGCGCGTATCCGTAATAAGGGACCACCACCGTGATCCGCGCTGCCGAGGCCCGCTTCAAGGCATCGATCATTACCAGCAGTTCCACGAGATTTTGATCTACCGGAAAGCAAGTCGGCTGCACTACGAAAACGTCGATGCCGCGAACATTCTCCAGCAGTTGAAAGTAAACCTCGCCGTCGGCAAAGCGCTGCAGCTTGGCCTCGCCCACCTTCACTCCCAGATAGCGGCCAATCTCCTCGGAAAGCGGACGGTTGGCCGTGCCGCTGATCAGCTTGAAGCGCTTGTCTTCACTCAGACTGCGGCTGCGCTTGCGCTCGGGGGGCAGTTTGCCGTCCTTCGCTTTGGCCGCCTCGGCAGCTAATAGCGCAGCCTCTTTTGCCGCCGCCTGCCCGCCGTCCTGCTGGTTGTCTTCCGTCAATGCCGTCACGCTTCCTCTTTAATAGTCAGGGGTCAGGGATCAGGGGTCAGTAAATGCCGTTCCTGATCCCTGTTCCCTGAACCCTGAACTTTGGCTGGGCGACTAGGATTCGAACCTAGACAAATGCCTCCAAAGGGCATTGTCCTACCATTAGACGATCGCCCAAAAAACCTGCTCTCCGGCAACGCTGAAGGCTTCCGTGCCACCAAAGGCTTCCGTGCCCCATTCATTTCGCGTACTTTGCGAAATGAGTGGGATACCATACACCCAACTCCTGCCGGATCAAACCAAAAGCATCTCGCGCCAGTACTTCTCACGCGGCAGAGTGCGAGTCAAAAGACTATTCACTCCCGCCACCAGCAAACGCGCGCGCGCTGCTTCCGCATCTCCTTGGCTACGATACAAGCCAAAGAGAGCCGAACCAGACCCGGACAGCGAGGCATGGAGGGCTGCCTCCGGTGAATCCGAAGCCGCAAGAATACGCTTGATTTCAGCAAGGGAAGGATGCTGGCGGAAGACAACTTGTTCAAAGTCGTTCACAATCCAGCTCGTGATCCCGGTGCGGACAAGCGCGGACTCTTGTGGTCCGGCCAGGTTCTCGCCAGAATAATTTGGGGCAAGAACACCGGAGGAGCCTGCTCCCTGCCGACCCTGCGGATTCCCTCCCGCAAAGGCGCTGGCATAGGCACGGCTCAACTGCTCTAGTTTATATGTACTGGCCTCAGAGGTCAAACCCTCCTCGGCGCAAAGGGCATCCCAGTCCCGAAAAGCCTGCGGTGTACTCACCCCAACCTCCGGCAAAGCCACCACGCACCAGACCGGCTCAAAGTCCGGCAGCGGGTAAACCTCCTGCCCTCGATCCAGCCCAAGAATCGCGCCACCGATCAGAAACAAAGGCACATCCGAGCCAACCCGCGCCGCAATCTCCAGCCGTTTTGTTGACCACTTTAATCCATTGGGTGCCCCCGGTCCCTCGCCTTCGGGGACCGGGGATCGATCAAGCTCTCGCTCCAGCCCCACCAGCGCCGCCACGGCATTGGCCGATCCTGCTCCCAGTCCGCCCTGCACCGGCAAACGCTTTTCAATATGGATTTCAACCTCGGCGGTAACCCCTAGCGCCTCAAGCGCCAGCGCCACCATCTTCCAGGCCGTATTGCGCTTATCGGTGGGCACGCGCGCATCATTGGAGGTAAGCCGCAGCGTCGTCACAGCCGCCGGTCGCGCCGTAACCGTTACCACGTCATAGACTTCCAGCGTTTGGTAGACGGTCGAGAGCGCATGAAAACCATCCGCGCGCGGCGCGCCGATTCCGAGGCCCAAATTGATCTTTGCGTACGAACGAACGGCGGTAGGCATACCAGTTTATTGTAGTGCCGGACGCCAAACTTCCACTTCCATCTGCTATTCTTTCCGCGTGATGAGCGTCGATGAGCCGGAGATCCTTCCGCCGGAACAACCCACACTCTACTGCTCGCAGTGCGGCAGCGATGTCTTTCCAACTGCGGTTCGTTGCGGCACTTGCGGTCGGAACCTCCGCGAGCCGGAAGCCACGCTCCCCACCAATCCCTTCGCGCCCATTACCTCCAAGAACCGAAAGCGAAGTCGCATGATTGGCGCGGAAATCTGCGCTGTTCTTTTTATCACAGTTTTTTATGTTTTACATATCGGCATAAGAATAGGCCTGATTCCAGCGTGGATTCCTGGACATCCCTTCGGATCGCCAATCATGGTGTATCTCATCGGGCTATCGATTATTGTGTGGTTAATCGTCACGGACAAGCCGTAGCCATTCCGCCGTCCGTATGGCAGCAGCGTGGACCTGCCGATCCACGCTGCACAGTATGCCCAGAGAAAAATTCTAACTGAGCAAAATCTTGCGGATCTCGCCCTCCGGATCGTCCTCCATGCGGCAATGATTGTCCCAGACCATTGTCTGGCAGCGCTCTGGGGTGGTTGGCTCCCAAGCCAGGCCGGGCTGGCTGGGGTTGCCGGTGCGGGCAAAGTTGGCCCAGGCCGTGGCCATCTTTTTGGCCAGCGCCTGCGCTTCGGGTGTGTTGCCCGTGCCCTGCTCGCAACGCTTGGTGTTGTCAAAGCAGAAGGCCAGCTCGGCGGTGTGCCATGCTCCGGCATCCTCCAGCATTGGCGACTGCCAGGTGAAGTAGTAGGTGTAGATGGGCGCGGCCTTCTGCGCAATCTTCAAATTGGCCATGCGCACCACGTTGTTGCGGATGGAGATGCCGTTCAACATTCCGCCGCCACACATAAAGGATAGTGTGCGAATGCTTTTTTCCGGATGCGCCTTCTTAAGCGCGGCGGAGATGGCGGCCGCTTTTGCGTCGCCGTAGAAGCGGGCAAGCGAGGCCACCCACTCGGCCTCGGTGGGATGGGAACGCATCGTGTTGCCTTCTTCGCTGACCGAGCCCAGAAGCATGGGTATATTTTTCGAGATCTCCGGCGCGGCCTCATTGAAGGAACGCACGGTGATGGTTCTGCCATCCAGCGTAGGTCCAAAGCCGACGCGCGGCAGCTGGCCTGGGGCAGAGAATGGTCCCATCCCAGGCTTCATCGGCGGGTTGATCTTGGCAACCGCCGCATTGCCCGCGGCGTTGAGCTTGGCCCAGTCCATCTTTTGCAGGCTGGCAATGTCATTGGGCTGGAGGCCCAGTTCGATCATCACCTGCCTGGCCAGCGCCTTGGATTGCTCGGCGCTGGGAGGGTTTCCCCCGCCGCCCGATTGCACCGAGGCACGATGGAAGAGTCCTGCCGCCGAAGGCATACCCATGAGTGTCGTCACCTTGGAGCCGCCGCCGGACTGGCCGTAGATCATCACGCAATCAGGATCGCCACCAAAGTTGGCGATATTGTCGTGAACCCAGCGCAAGGAAGCAACCAGATCTGTCATGCCGACGTTGACCGAATCAGCGTAGGCCGGGCCGCCGATCTCTGAGAGATCCAGAAAGCCGAGCACGTTGAGGCGATGATTGACCGAGACCTGCACCACGTCATGATGGCGAGCCATCTGCGCGCCTTCGTGCGAGGGAAGTTCGTAGGAGGAGCCGAAGCTGAAACCGCCGCCGTGGAAGTAGACCATGACGGGGCGCTTGCCGGTGAGCGAGGGGGTCCAGATGTTCAACTTGAGCATATCTTCGCTCATGTAGCCGTCGTCCCAATCTTGCAGAAAGGACTGCTCGATGGCCGTGAAGTCATGCAGATGCTGGGGGCAGTTTGGGCCATAGATCAGCGCGGGGTACTGGCCCTCCCACGGTTTGGGTTCCTTGGCCGGCAGCCAGCGATTTGCGCCGCCCGTATCCTGACCGTAGGGAACGCCCTTGAAGGTCAAAACACCGCCGTCGACAAAGCCGCGCACCTTGCCGTACTTGGTGTTGGCCACGGCCGATTTTGGCGTGGTACAGTTGCCCGGCTCCTGTTGGTGGACGGCGGTTTTGGTGTTGTCCATGGCGGCCACGGCAGGCGCCAGCGCGACCCCCGCTCCGCCCACGGCGGCCATCAGCAAAGCCTCGCGGCGGCTGAGCTTGGTGCGGTTCTCTGCATTTGGTTCAGACATACGATCTCCTATTCCGGCAAGTTCGGTAAACGATTACCAGTTGCAACCAGCCATCATATACCGCCGGACCAACCATCCGAAAGGTGTCTGCGGCACGGCCTATCCTCGTTGCTCGCCGTCTGGTCACACAACTCTGGAGAACCCCCTCATTATCAGTCTTTTGAGGGCTCTTTTAAACAGATTGCGCAAATCCATGCCTTATGGCTGAAAATAGAAATCAGAGAAGATTTTTACCAAGACTGAGGACAGTTTGACAGGCAAAGAGATTAAAGTGCAGCAGTGGACCGCGCGGCAGTTCGAGCAGCAGGTTCTTGACGGCGGGCCGAAGGTCGCGGTCTTTGATTGCGATGGAACTCTCTGGGGCGGCGATTCCGGCAATGGCTTTATGGTTTGGACGCTGGCCGAGGGACTGGTTTCACCGGAGGTCACGGATTGGATCAACGCTCGGTATCGTGGTTATCTGGCGGGGCAGGTGAGTGAAGTGGAGATCTGCGGCGAGATGGTGCAGATGTATGCCGGCCAGCGCGACGAGGAGTTGCGCTCAGCCGCCGCGCGCTATGTGCAAGAGTTTGTTGAGCCGCGCATCTTTGCCGAGATGGCCGCGCTGCTGGCCAAACTCAATCAGGCCGGCGTTGAACTTTGGGCTGTCAGCTCCACCAATAAATGGGTTGTTTCCGAGGGCGTGCGCGGCTTCGGAATTCCCGAAAAACGCGTGGTGTCTGCCGAAGTGCGCATCGACAACGGCCTCATCACCCGCGAACTTGTGGACGTGCCCACCGGCGAGGGCAAGGCCGTGGCGCTGAAGCGAATTGGCTTGGCGCATCCGGATGCGGTCTTCGGCAACTCGGTTCACGACCTGGCCATGTTGGAGCTGGCGCGCCGCGCGTATCCCGTGAATCCTTCGCCATCGCTGATTGCGGCGGCAGCGAGGCACGGTTGGGGCTGCTTTCGACCGGCGGCGGCGAAGGACGCTGAGGCGGCTGTGGCGGGCGAATAATTCACTCCACAAAACCCGCCACCCATTGGTGCGTTTACACTAGTGGAGTGAACGATCTTCAGCCGCAACCTGATTCTCGGCCTGCCGGTCCTGCTCTGCGCTTTGTTTCAGCAGGGCTGATTGTGCGCGGCGGAGAGATTTTGATTGGCCAACGGCGTCCCAATCAGCCAATGGCTCTGCTGTGGGAGTTTCCCGGCGGCAAGATCGAAGCCGGTGAAACCGCAGAAGAGGCGCTGGCGCGAGAACTGGACGAGGAGCTGGGAATTCAGGCGCGCATCGGCAAGCGCGTCACTCGTGTTCGCCACAACTATCGCCACGGCGGCGCCGTGGATTTGCAGTTCTTCGCCGTCGAGGAGTTTTCCGGCGAAATTGAGAGCCGCATCTACCACCAGGTGCGCTGGGTAAAGCTGGAAGACCTGGCCGATTATGAGTTCCTGGCCGCCGACCGTGGACTGATTAAAGATCTGGCAGCCGGCAAGCTGCTTTAAGGAGCCACTAATCAAGCTGGTTTCGCAGGCAATGATTCCCTCTGTGGCTGGAGGCCAAGCTTTATTTTGAACCATTTGCGACACGGTTGAAGCTGCGCCCTTTCAAGACATTAGCCTGTTCAGAGATTCATTCAACGATTCAAATTCAGAATGTTTCTCCTGTTATTGAATAAAACTTATAGATCAGAGACAAAAGGTGGGATGGACTGAGAAGCCGCTCAGAAATATTCTGCCGAAATGGGAGAATTGTTAATTTTTTCACTTGTATGTAAAGATCGTCGCATCCGATCCGATGGGAAGATTATGCTTGTGCCAGTCGCAGAGGTTCCTGGGCTGACTGGATGCAGACCAGAGAAGCTGATTGGAGATTGAGTAAATCTGGTTTCAGGAGCCAACGGGCGCCGACGATGCAATTGCATCGTTCATGATTACTCGACACACATTTGCAACTCTTTGGGATCGGTATTGATACTATGGCTTCATCCAAGCAGCGATTTTTATTGACACTGACTGCCACCATCTTTGCAACAGCTTGCGGAATTTTCTTTGGCTACCAGATGGCGCGCGCCATAGCAATTCGCGTGACCGAAAGCAAGCTGGATCAATATGCGAGCCGGCTGGTGGCAGATGGAGAGGCATCTTCTGCCGAGTTGCGGACAGTGCTGGCTGCCATAAGCGCCTCAGACCGCAAAAGTTGCTCAAGCGACGAAATTGCCTATTTCCGCGCATTGATCTTCGAGTCGGATTTTCTTAAAGATGCGGGCAGGATGCATAACGGAAAGATCGAATGTTCCGCGGCATTCGGCAGGCCTGCAGAGACGGGCGCGCAGGTCCAACCGGATTACATTCAGCAGGATGGAACTGTTTTCTACACAGACCTTGCTCCCTATCGAAACCCTGATCTGACGGTCCTGACCTTGCAACTGGGCGATTCCTTTGTGGTTTTCACTCCGCTGATGAGGATGCACCTGGAAATGGCGCCGATGCACTATGTTGAGACGGTGACGGATGCTCCCAGCCTGAAAACAGGAATTCTGCTTGGCGAGAAACCACTGGCCGGCATGGCAATCCCAACCAGCGAAGGCCGCTACCGCCAAGGCGAAACACTTTATGTCACCCGGTGCTCCATCCGCTTTTTCAACTGTGTTACAACTTTTACCACTTTGCCCGAGATCATTGCCGTGAACAGCGCCCGATTCAATGGGTGCATTGCGGTCTGCGCGCTGCTGGGCGCACTATCGGGATTAGCATCCTCCCTGCTTTACCGGCGTAATAAGAGCATCGAGCAGCAGCTTCGGCGCGCGATTCGCAAAGACAAGCTGTATATGGTTTATCAGCCTATTGTCGATCTGCCCAGCGGGCGCATTGTGGGATCGGAAGCTCTGGTGCGCTGGGTGAACGAAGATGGGAAAACCATCACGCCGGACATTTTCGTAAAAATAGCCGAGCAAGATGGCTTTATTGGAGAGATTACTCGGCTGGTGCTGCGCCACGTACTGCGCGACTTCAGTGAAACTCTCCGCCAATTTCCCGACTTCCGCCTATGCATTAACGTGGCGGCCGACGATCTTGCCGATCCCGAGTTTTTACTTCTGCTGGATCAATCTCTTCACCGTGCCGCGGTGGCACCGAGCAGTTTGGTCATCGAGATCACCGAGGGCTCGACGGCCCGCAACAAGGTTGCCATTGAAACGATTCACAGCCTTCGTCAGCGCGGGCATTGTGTACATATTGACGATTTCGGCACGGGTTATTCAAGCCTTGCTTATCTGCATGAACTTTCGGTGGATGCCAACAAGATCGACAAATCCTTTACGCAGGCTGTCGGCACGGATTCAGCGGTGGTGGCCATTCTTCCGCAGATTCTGGCGATGGCCGAGGCTCTGGATCTCAAGGTAATCGTGGAAGGCATTGAGACTTCTATACAGGCTAGTTACTTTGCGACCTTCAACCAGCCCATCCTTGCTCAGGGTTGGCTGTACGGACGCCCTGTTTCCGCTGAGAAGTTCATGGAGCTGATGGTAGCCGAAGGGAAGCAAGAACTGGAAGCTGCGACCGCGGCCTGAACGAAAGCCGCGACGTTCTATGAACGTGAGGGTGTTCACGCGGTCAGCACAACCTTCCCTTGCGCATGACCTTCTTCCAAATAGCGGATGGCCTCCGCGGTATCGCTGAGCGGGTAATGCCGGTCGATGACAGAGACAATCTTTCCGTCTTCAAGAAACTGCTTTAACAGCAACAGGTCCTTCTTGTTCAGCTTTGCAATATAGGTATAAACCTTCTTGCTGCTCACCAACGACAGCATCAGCGACAGCAATAATTC
>Ga0181520_10005969_pt1 | contig 18975 bp, 12 predicted proteins | sample PEATcosm2014_Bin_29_FD_132451 | JGI IMG/M metagenome (GOLD analysis project Ga0181520, IMG submission 132451) | Peatland microbial communities from MTU Mesocosm Facility, Houghton, MI, USA - PEATcosm2014_Bin02_30_metaG | ecosystem: Environmental > Terrestrial > Soil > Wetlands > Peat | place...
CTTGCGCGGCGGGTGATTATGACGGGGATGGGTTGAACGATCTGGCGGTTGCGATGGACGACGCTGTGCTGCTGTTCCGCAATATGGGCAAGGGGGAGTTGCAGAACGTGACAGCTGAGGTCGGGCTGGTTCCCAAAAACCGGCCGACGGGAATCACTTTTATCGATTATGACCACGATGGCGATTTGGATCTTTTCTTGACAGGCGCTCCGATGAAAGAAGGAGGCACGCCTAATGTTTTGTGGCGCAACAACGGCAACAAAGCATTCACCGAGTGGACGGAGCCGACGGGATTGGGCGGAAGCGGGAAGACAGAGTCGGTCATTCTCACCGACTTCAACAACGATCGCGCGGTGGATTCGGTGATGACCGGAGATGGCCCGTCGCCGCTGATCTATGTGAATCCGCGCGAGGGAAAATACTCCACGCAGCCAGTATTCGGCAACGCCCAAATTGCTGCCACGACGGGCATCGCCGTGCTTGATTACAACAAGGACGGCTGGATGGACATTGCTGTCACGCACGCCGGCGCGCCGGGGTTGACGTTGTGGAGGAATGTTGCGGGAGCGGAGAATGTTGGCCGTCGATTTGAAAGAGTGGAACTCCCGCTGCATGATGCGCTGCGGGGTTGGGGCGTTACGGCTGTCGATATCGATAATGACGGATGGATCGATCTGGCGGCGATTGTGGAGACGCAGGCTGGGCCGCAAGTGCGCGTCTTCCGTAATCGCGGCGATGGAAGTTTTGAAGATGTGAGCGTGGCGCTCGGCTTGGACAAAGTCAAGCTGATTGCGCTGCGCGGACTGATTGCTGTCGAGGATAATGGCGCGGCGGACCTTATTGTTACGCAAGTGAATGCGCTGCCGGTGCTGCTGCGCAACGTGGGCGGCAACAAGAATCACTCCGTGCGCCTGGACTTGACAGGTCTGGCCGACAATAAGACGGCCATCGGCGCAAAGGTTGAGGTCTTTGCCAACGGCGGATGGCAGAAGTTTGAGTTAGTCGGCGCATCGGGCTATCAGACGCAGGCTCCGCCACAGATTCTTGCCGGTCTGGGCGATGCGGACCACATTGATCTGCTGCGCATCCTCTGGCCAACCGGCGTACTGCAGGACGAGATCGATCTGCCACGGCAGCGCGTGATTGCGATGAAGGAAGCCGATCGCCGCGGCAGTTCCTGTCCGTTACTCTTCGTCTGGGACGGGCAGAAATATAAATTGGTGACGGATGTGATTGGCGCGGGAGTTGTCGGCCACTGGTTCACGCCTGCGCGCCGCAACATTCCCAACCCCGGCGAGTGGATCAAGGTGGAGGGCGATCGTGCCGCGTTGGTCAACGGACGCGTGAGCCTACGCTTCATGGAGCCGATGGAAGAAGTCAATTACATTGATCAGTTGCGCATGCTCGCGGTCGATCATCCGGGCAGCGTCGAAGTGAATCCCGACGAGCGGTTCCTTGACGATCAGCCTTTTGCCTCGGGGCGCGTGGTGGCCAGCGAGAATCCGCGGCTTCCTGTTGGCGCAAGGGATGGCGAGGGGCGCGATGTGCTGGAGCGGCTGAGCCGTCGCGATCATCTTTTTGCCAGCGGCTTCACCACGCTGCCCTACGACGGTTTTGCGAATCTGCATGCGCTCACGCTGGATCTAGGCCAGTTGGACGCACAGGCCCCGCTGCGGCTGCTGATGACCGGCTATGTGAACTACTTCAGTGCTACTTCGCTTTATGCCGCGTGGCAGGCGGGCATCAAGCCGGTTTCGCCGTACGTCGAAGCCGAGTTGCCCGATGGCAGTTGGCAACGAATCTCCGGCGACGCTGGATTTCCCGCTGGTCTGGAGCGCACCATTGTTGTCGACCTGACCGGCAAGCTGCCTGTGGGCGCGCATCGCATCCGGTTGATGACGAATCTGCAAATCTACTGGGATCAGGTGCGGATTGACCAGAGCGCGAATGCCGAGGCCAGGTCCGCGGAGCTTCCACTTGCCTTCGCCACGCTGCGCTTCCGCGGTTATCCAAAACAAATCGAGGGCGCGAGTCCGGGCGATCTGGATTACGATTACAACCGCGTCAGTCTCACCGGCCCTTTCCAGCATCAGCGCGGAAATTACACCCGGCTGGGCGATGTTACGCCGCTGGTTGCGGGAGTTGACGACCATTTCGCCATCTTTGGCAGCGGTGAGGAGATTGCCGCGGAGTTTGACGCAACCGCGCTGCCTCCGCTGCCCACCGGCTGGAAGCGCGACTACTTCTTTTACGCCAATGGATTTGTGAAGGATATGGACTGGTGGGATGGATCGCCTTATACCGTGGCGCAGCTTCCCTTCCACGGCATGAGCACCTACCCCTATGCCGAGAGCGAGAAGACGCCGGCCAGCTCGGAGTGGATTGATTATCAGTTGAAGTGGAACGACCGATTTGATTCGGGTGAGCCGGTGCGGTCGTACCGCTTCGATTACCGGCAAATGCCTTCGACTCCGGCAGAGGATTTACCGGCGGCTCGGCCATGAACGATCTTGTATTGATGCCGGCCACGCGGCAACTGGAGCTTCTGCGCTCCGGCGAACTCTCGGTTGTGGAGTTGGCTGAGGCGCATATCGCGCAGATTGAGCGGCTGAATCCGCAGTTGAATGTACTTGCTGACTTCGATAGGGAGCGTGTGCGGGCGAAGGCTCGCGAACTGGATGCGCAACGCGAGCCGCGCGGAGCGCTGCATGGCTTGCCGGTCAGCGTGAAGTCGTCGATTGCCGTTGCCGGGTATCGCTGCGAGATCGGCAGTCTGCTGCACAAGGGCGAGATTCCGAGCGAAGACGCCGTGGTTATTGCACGCCTTCGCGCCGCCGGCGCGCTAATTCTTGGCACCACCAATTGCCCTGAGTTCCTGATGGCGTATGAAACGGATAATCTACTGCACGGGCGCACACGGAATCCATGGAATCTGGAATGCACTCCGGGCGGATCGAGCGGCGGCGAGGCTGCTGCGATTGCCGCGGGACTCTCGGCTGCAGGGCTGGGCTCGGACAGCGGCGGTTCGGTCCGGGTGCCGGCGCACTTCACCGGTATCTGCTCGCTCAAGCCCACGCCAGGGCGCATTCCCGGTCGCGGCCATCTGCCTCCGTGCGTGGGGCCGTTCTCGATTTTGGGCGTCATCGGCCCCATGGCGCGCACCATGGAAGATGTGGCACAGCGCTTTCGCGCGCTTGCCGGGCAGGACCCGGCCGATCCTGTCAGCCCGCCGCTCGCGCCAGCCACGCCCTCGCTGGACGAGTTGCGCCGCCTGCCGATCGCCGTCTTCGAAGACGACGGCCTTGCGCCCGTTACCCAGGAGACTCGCCTTGCCGTTCGCGCCACGGCGGAAGCACTGCGCGCGGCGGGCTTTCGCGTGGAGCCGTTTCGCCCCACACATCTGGAGCCGTTGCGCAAGCTTTGGCGGACCTTCTTCGTTCAGTGCGGCGCCATGTTCTATGAGCCGGAGATCCGCGGCCGCCGCGACCGGCTCAGCCCCATCTTCCGCGAGTTTCTTTCGATTGCCGCCGCCGCCGGCCCGCTCAGCGCCGCTGAGTTGCTCAACGCCTGGGCCGCGCTCGATCTTGTCCGCTCGCGGGCGCTCGAAGAAATGCGCAGCTATCCCATCTGGCTGTCTCCGGTGGCCAGCATCCCTGCCTTCCGCCATGGCGAGCGGCAATGGAAGATAGATGGAGAAACTGTCGATTATCTGGATGCCTTTCGCCAGACGCAGTGGCTGAACGCTCTGGCCGCTCCTGCCGCCGTAGTGCCGGTGGGCAGGTCTACTGCGGGGCTGCCGATCGGCGTACAGATTTCCGGGCGTCCGTTCATGGACGAGTCTGTTCTGGCCGTTGCATCGGTCGTAGATGATGCCTTCGGCTATCAGCCGCCTCCCATGGCCATGAACTGAGCCGCGGCCAGGCATATTTTCGATGACCGGATATCTTCATCTCCACCTTTCGGTTGATGCGGCTTTGCCTGCGATAGAGCTAGACTGTAAATTCCCTGGAATGGAGTTCTGCAAGTGCACGTCATTTGGCAGGAAAGATTTGCCGAAACATCGTACGTCTGGGTTGGCGCTCGGCCTTGTCGCATCGTGGTTGCGGAGGTTCTCGCATGAGGAGCTTCCTCCGCACTGTTCTTTCTGTCTTGTTGCTTGGCTGCGCAGTGATCTCCCACGGGACGATTTCCGGTGTTCAGGCCTCTGCCGCGCCCGACATAATTGTCACCGTCGCGCCCGTCTACCTGCCACTGGCAGCACTCAAAGGTAAGGAGCGCTTTCCCCAGGGCGCGCAATTGATGCGCCTTCACCAGGGCAAGGCCGCGCCGTTGGTTCCCGGCTTCTTTGCCACAGCCGATGCGCAGGTCTCCTTCGATGGCCAGTTCGTGCTCTTCGCCGCCAAGCCGTCTGCCGGCGATCTCTGGCAGATATGGGAGCAGCCGCTCGCCGGGGGCGAGCCGCGCAAGCTGATCGCAGGAGCGGCAGACGCGATTCGACCGCTCTATCTGCCCTTTGGCCAGTTCGTCTTCGCTCTCCGCGCCGCAACCGGTTTCCAGCTAGACGTGGCCGGCATGAACGCGCATCCGCTTTCTGCGCGCATCGACAGCGCGGCCGGCGAGCATTTGCTGCAGCTTTCGCACGTTCCCGGTAATACCGTTCCCGCTGATGTGCTGCGCGATGGGCGCATCCTCTTGGAGTCGGTCTATCCTCTCGGCGAAGGCGCGACACCGGAGATGTACCTGGTCTACAGCGACGGCTCGGGCGTCGAGTCCTACCGCTGCGATCACGGTTCGGCCCGCTGGGGCGGCCATCAGTTGGAATCGGGCGATGTGGTCTTCACGCACGGCGCTACGCTGGCGCGCTTCACATCGCCTCAGGCTCATGAGATGCCGGTCGCCGCGCCTCGCGCCGATTACGCCGGGGACATCGTCGAAACAGCGAAGGGTGAATGGCTCTTGAGCGCGCGCGCGTCGGCGGCATCGCATTTTGCGCTTCGATGCTGGAAGCCTGGAACGCCGGCAACCGCGCAGCAGACTGTTCTTGCTGTCAAGGATCGGGATGTAGTCGAACCCGTCATCGCTGCGCCGCGCCCAAGACCCAATCATCATCCCACGGCGCTGCATCCTTGGAACTACGCCAATCAGCTTGCGCTCGACGTGCGTCTCTCGCGCGATGGCAACCTGACGCAGCTTCCTGCCCGGGTCAGGCTCGAAACCCTCGACAGCCAGGGCAACGTAGGTGACGCCGGCACGGCGCCCATCGAGGCAGACGGCTCGTTCTTTGTGCAAACCCCAGCCGATCGCGCCATCCGTTTTGTTCTGCTCGACGCAAAAGGCTCGGTTGTGCGCCGCGAGAAAGGCTGGTTCTGGATCCGTTCCGGAGAGCAGCGCATCTGCACCGGTTGTCATGCCGGCCCTGAGCGCGCTTCGGAGAATCGCGTTCCCGCCATTCTTCTCAAGTCCACCACCCCCGCTAACCTGACCGGCGTGAACACGGCTTCTCAGGCTCAGGCCGGAACACCGGGAGGAAAATAGGATGAAATTCGCCATACTGGCACTGTTGCTTGCTTCCCGACTCGGGTTGGCTGCCCCACCCACGCGAGCCGATGCGGCTGCCGCGCCCAAAGCTCCCGCGGTCCCGGCATCGCTTCCCTCTGTCATTCACTTCGACGACGCGACGAACTCCTCCGGCATTCACTTCACACACAGCTTCGGCTCCAGCCAGCTTGGCTCGCTGCTGGAGGGCACAGGCGGCGGCTGCATCTGGTTTGACTACAACAACTCCGGACGGCCCTCGCTTTATGTCGTCAGCGGACGCCCGCTGGATGACGCCATGCATCCCTTCCCGTTGAAGGAGAAGCCTGCAACCCCGCCGCACAACCACCTCTACCGCAATGACGGCAACGGGCGCTTCACCGATGTGACCGAACAATCTGGCCTCGATCCTAATATGTACTCGATCGCCGTCACCGCCGCCGACTACGACAACGACGGCTACGAGGATTTGCTCGTCACCGGCTACGGCAAAGTGGTTCTCTACCATAACGACGGCAATGGCCATTTCACCGACGTGACCGCCAAGGCCGGCATCAAGGTGGACGGATGGGCGATCAGTTCCACCTGGCTCGACTATGATCGCGACGGATGCGTCGACCTCTTTGTGGGCCGCTACGTCAAATTCGATCCCTCCTACCGCGCCTATTATGCAGCCGACAACTATCCGGGGCCGCTCGACTACGCGGGCGAAACCAACCGACTCTTCCACAACAACTGCGATGGAACCTTCACCGATGTCACCGATAAGTCCGGCATAGGCGCCTATGTGGGCCGTACCATGGGCGTCACCGCCGCTGACTTCGATAACGACGGCTGGGACGACATCTATGTGGCCAATGACCGCACGGAAAATTTTCTTTTTCACAACAAGCACGACGGCACTTTCGAAGAGATTGCCAACGACTCCGGAACAGCCTTTGGCCAGAACGGCGAAGCCACTTCGTCCATGGGTCCCGTATTTACCGACTTTGAGGGCAGAGGCCTGCTGGACCTGTGGGTGACCGACGGGCACTACAACCGCTTCCTGCGCAACACGGGAAGCGGGAGCTTTGAAGATGCCGGCGCCGCGAACGGCATCTCGCAGGCCAACGCGCAATATGTGAGCTGGGGAACCGGCGTCTACGACTTCGACAACGACGGCCAGCCAGACATCCTCATCTTTCACGGCGGGCTTATCCACCTGATTCCGCAGGAGCACACGCTTTTTCGCGGTCTTGGCAGTCGACGCTTTGAAGATGTTTCCCGTCAGGCAGGCGCGGTGTTGAGCAACCGCACCGTGGCGCGCGGCGCATGCTTTGCCGACTACGACAACGACGGCAAGGTGGATGCCTACGTAGTGAATCTGGGCGCGCAGGGCACGTTGCTGCACAACACTTCCACCGGCACGGGCCATTGGATTGCGCTCAAGCTGATCGGAAGCAAAAGCAACCGCGACGGCATTGGCGCGCGCATCGAAATCCACGCGGGCGGAAAGCGTCAGACGGCCGAGCGCGTTACCGGCTCCGGTTATCTCTCGCAGGACGACGGCCGCGTTCACTTTGGGCTTGGCGACGCAGCCCTCATCGATCAACTCATTGTGCGCTGGCCCAGCGGGCGCGAGCAGACACTGGAAAAACTAAGCATAGATCGCGTGCTTACGGTGCAAGAGCCGGGAGAAAGGATGCCGAAGTGAGCCAGCGCATACAAACCGCGGCGGGCACGGGGCTGACGGCGCTGGCCGTGGCGCTGCTTGCGGTTGCGCTCTGGACCGATCGTCCGGTGCGCGCGAGCGAGGCCGATGCTGTGGACTATGCGTCGCCGCTTGAGGTTTTGTTTTCGCCGAACGGCTCGCGCATCTATGTGCTCTGCCAGCAAAGCGATGAAGTACGCGTACTGAATGCCTCCACCTATGCGCCGGTTGCCACGATTTCTGTGGGGCATCTTCCTCGCGGCATGGCGCTCTCCACAGCAGGTGACCGCCTCTTCGTCACCAATTCCTGGGACGACACCCTCTCTGTCATTGATACAGCCCGGCTCGCGGTTGTGGCCACATTCGACGTGGGAGCCGAGCCATCCGGCGTGGTTGCCGACCGCTCCGGCAAGCATCTGTTCGTCGCCAACCGCATCTCCAACGACATTGCCGTGCTCGATGCCCATTCAGGCGCGGAAGAGAAGCGCCTGCTGGGAGGGCGTGGCGTCAGCTATCTGACGATCTCTCCCGACGGCAAACGCATCTATGCGACGCACATCTATCCCAATCCCACGCCGCATCGCACTGCGCCTGAGTCGGAGATATCCGTGATTGATGCCGCGCGCACGGTGGTGCTCGAACGCATTCCGCTGCACAGCATTGCAGGCGTCTTCCACACGGCATTTTCTGCCGACGGCGCCATTGGCGCAGCCGCAGCCTACCATCCCAAGAACCTCGTTCCCCTTGCTCATCTGGAGCATAGCGGTGCCTTCGCTTACACGCTGGTGCTCTTCGGGCCGGCCATCGGACAACCTGTCGAAATTCCTTTGGACGAGCTTGAACGCTACGCTTCGCAGCCCTTCGGTGTCGCGATCACCACGGACAAGTCCAGGATCTACGTCACTGCCGGTGGCTCCGAGTGCGTGATTGCCATCGATCTGGCGCGGCTTCTGCGCTTTCTTCACAGCCATCCCCGTCCGGCCTCCGGTTCCTTTGCCTCATATCTTTCCGCCAGCGCAAACTATGTGATCGCGCGGATTCCAGTGGGACATAATCCCCGCGGCGTTGCCTTGAGCCGGGATGGCGCGCGCCTGCTGGTCGCCAATCGTCTGGAAGACACTCTCAGCATCATCGATACGCGCACGAATCGCGTGACGCGTACGGTTGCTCTTGGTGAAACCAGAGTTGTGAGCGCCATGCGCCGTGGCGAACAAACCTTTTACACCGCCGGACAATCCTTCCAGGGCCAGATCGGCTGCGCCAGTTGCCATATCGACTCCACCTTCGACGGCATTACGTGGCAACTTGAACCGAGCGGCTTTGGCCGCGACATTGTGGACAACAAGATGCTCGAAAACATCAAGGACACGGAGCCTTATAAGTGGAATGGCGGCAATCCTGATATTCCTACGGAGTGCGGACCGAGGACGGAAAAGTACTTCTGGCGCTCCGAGCAGTATGACAACCTGACGCTTGCCGATCTGGCGGTATACATCCGCAGCTTGCCGCCGCGGCCTAATCGTTGGCGTCTGGCGAACGGCGAGTTGTCGCCCGCGCAAGAACGCGGCAAAGCCATCTTTGAGCGGTCGGTGGACAAGTTCAAGAAGCCGATCCCCGAGTACAATCGCTGCGCCTATTGCCACAGCGGGCCTAAAGGAACGAACCAGAAGCTCTTTGATGTGGGGACGCGTAAACCCACAGACAATACGGGCCTTCTGAAGGCGGCGATGTTGACCAACATTGCGCTTACCGCGCCTTATCTCCACGACGGGTCGGCCCCCACCCTCGAAGAAATCTGGACGGTCTACAATCCCGACGACAAACACGGACGCACTAACGATCTGACCAAAGACGAACTGAACGATCTGATTGAATACCTGAGGATGCGATGAAGACCAAGAGCAACGATAGAGTTCTTTTGATCGCGCTGGCGGTTGCGCTGGCTGCCGCGCCGGCTGTTGCGCCGCAGACTCCTGCCGCGAGCAACAAGGCTGTTCATCGTTCCCATGTCGCGCAGCATATAGGCGTTCCGAAGATGCCGCGCTACCTCTTTGAAAACTTCACCACCGCCAATGGACTTCCGGACAATCATGTCTTCGCCGTGCTGGTGGATGGCGAGCGCATCTGGGCGGGAACGGAAAACGGGCTGGCCGTCTACGAGAATCACATCTGGAAGGTGTACACAACGAATGACGGCCTTGCGCACCGCGCCGTCATTTCACTGGCGCTCGACAAACGCACCGGCGACGTGTGGGCGGGGACCATGGGCGGCCTGAGCCGCATCTCCGCGGGCCGCATCGAAAGCTTCACGCAGCTCAATTCGGGACTCAGCAACGACGTGGTGTATGGTGTCTCCGTTGAGGGGGAGCATGTGTGGGTGGCAACCGCCGCGGGCGCATGCAGCTACAATGTTCGCACCGGGCAGTGGCAGCTCTTCAACGAGCGCAATACGCCGATGCTTGAGATATGGGTCTACGGCGTTTCTGCCGCGGCCGACAAAGTCTACTTTGCCGTGTGGGGCAGCGGATTGCTCGAGCTCGACCAGACCACTGGCCGCTGGGATAAGTATGAAGATCCCGATGGTGAAACCGAGCTCGTGCTCTTCAAGGATCAGGGATTGATCCACGAGATCGTCTCGTCGGTCAGCTACGTCGACAAGATCGTGTGGGCCTCGACGTACTTTGGCGACAGCCGCTACGACGGCCGCTACTGGCACAACTTTCTGACCAAAGACAGCGGCCTACCCTCCAACTTCACGCTCTTCGTCAAGGGTGTGGACGCCAACCGTGCCTGGTTCTGTACCGACAAGGGGCTGGCTTACTACGACGGCGTCAATTGGGCTGTCTATCGTCCCTCGCTTGCCGACGGCAAACCGGAGATGACGGTCCGCGATGCCAATGGGCAGGTCACCAGCGTTCCTGTGACCACGGCTCCCGCGCACAACTACATTCTCGGCATCGACTTTGCCGGCAGCGACATCTGGGTTGCCACCGCCAAGGGACTCAGCCACGGAATCTATCAATCATCTACGACATCCATCGCAAATAAGGAGAAGTAATCATGAACTCATTCGCAGAAATTCTTGAAGACATTGCCAGCGCACCGATTGCCAAGCGCGCCATCACCAACCACAACGTGCTGAATGAAGCCTATGCCTATGCGAAGCCCAGTTCGTTTTCGCGCGGCATGCGCATTGACCTGAACGGTGTCACAATCTTGCTCATCTCCGGCACTGCCTCGATCGATGAGGATGGCGTCAGCGTGCACATCGGCGACTTCCGTGCCCAGTTGCGCCGCACCTATGAGAACATCACCGCGCTGCTGGAGAGCGAAGGCTGCACCTGGCACGACATTGTGCGCACTACCTGCTACCTCCGCGATATCGAACGCGACTACGATGCCTTCAACGAAGAGCGCACGGCCTTCTTCAAGCAGCAGGGGCTGGATCCGTTGCCCGCTTCCACGGGTATTCAGGCCATTCTCTGCCGTCCGGAGCTGCTGATCGAGATCGAAGCCATCGCCATGTTCCGAACCGTCAAGCAGGACGCTGCCAAGGAGTAGTTTTATGCGTTACGAATGGTTGCTGGCCGCGGCTGGCATATGGGTAGTTGGCGGCGCGCTCATGGTTTCCGCGCAGGATGCCGGCATTGCCTCCACCGGCAGCCGCCACGTATGCGAGTGCGGCGCGCATCCGCCGCCGCCGCCCCGCGATCGCGAAGTGGCGCCCTATGCCGGCGAACCCCGCGATTTGAGTCCATTTGCCAAGTTTGCCACGCCCTACGACCTGAACTACACGCATCCCAATATCTACATGGGCGCCGCGCGGGATCTTCCTGAGCCAAAGAACCTCACGGAAGTGCGCATTGGCTTCATTGGCCCCATCGAACACAATCCCGACCAGGTTTCGGGCCTGCGTATGCTGCACGGCGCGCAGTTTGCAGTGGAAGAGGCCAACGCGCGCGGCGGGTACGGCGGCATTCCTTTCCACCTGATGCTCCACAACGACTACGACAACTGGCAGGCAAAGGCTGTTTACGGCGATGACCGGCCCACCGACCCAACCATCTGGGGATCGGCCTCCAACGAAACCGTCAAAATGGTCTATGACGATCAGGACTGGGCCATCTTCGGCTCCATCAGCTCCGAGGCCACGCACATTATTCTCCGTGTCGCTCTGAAGGCGGAGATTCCCGTTGTCAATTCTGCATCGACCGATCCCACCATCCCAGAAACCTACATTCCCTGGTACTTCACCGATCTTCAGGACGACCGCGTGCAGAGCTACACTCTGGCTCGTCGCATCTTCACCGAACTTGGGCTGAAGCGCGTGGCCATTTTGCGCGTCAACAATCGCTACGGACGCCTGGGCGTACCCAAGTTCCGCGATGCTTCGCGCCGGCTCGGCCATCCGGTTGTTATCGAGCAGAAGTTTCTTCCCGGCGATACAGACTTATCGCGCCAGCTTCGCGTCATTCAGGATTCGCGCGCCGACGCCGTCGTGCTTTGGACCGACCAACTGCCCGCTGCGCGCATTCTCAAGCAAATGCGCGCCATGGGAATGAAGCAGCGCGTCTTCGGTTCCTATCGCACGCTCGGCCCGGAACTGCTGGCGGAAGCAGGTTCTGCCTCGGAGGGATTTGAAGCCGTTTTTCCCTACGATCCCACCCGCAGCGATCCTGCATGGACCAGCTTCCAGGAGCGTTATGAAGCGCATTTCCAGGAGCAGCCCGAGCAGTTTGCCTCGCTTGCCTACGATGCCATGAATGCGTTGCTCGATTCCATCTGCAAGGCTGGCCTGAACCGCGCTCGCATTCACGATGCGCTCGCCAATATCGAAGAGTACGACGGCGTTACGGGCCACATGGTCTTCGATCCAAATCAGAAGAACGTGGCTCCCATGTATATGGGCACGGTGCATAACGGCGTCATCAGCTATCGCCGCGCAACTATGGAGAAAGTTCCTCCGCAATCGTCCGTTGTCGAGCCGATCATTCAGCCGGCTCAGTCTTACGCATCGTTGCAGGAGGAAGAATCGCATCACCTTGAGCCGCGTACCACGCAACCTGCGTCCGGCGCGATCCGCGTGGTTCTCTTCGGACCCGGCGCCGCAGCGCTGGCTCAATCGCCGGAGATGCAGGCGGCCTTGCGCGCAGCCTCAAGCGGCCGTGCGTGGATCGTCGAACCTGTTGAAAGCAGCCAGAATTGGGGCGCGGCCTCAACCCAGCTTGTGTATGCGCTCATGGAAAATCACGCCGTTGCGATTATCGCCACTGCGCGCGACGCCAGCCATCTTGCTGTGCAAATGTCGCTCAAATGTTTTGTCCCGGTGCTGGCACTCAGCGACGACAAAACCCTGACCGGAGCCAACGTCCCCTGGGTCTTCCGGCTGCCGGAGAAGACCTCGCCCGCCACCGCGCTTGCGTTGCTGGAGCAGGCCTCAGAGCGCGTGGGCGTTAGCTCCTGGAAGTTGCGTGATCTTCTGGCATCCGGCTCTTCGATCGCCGGTGTTTCCTTTGAACCCAACGGCGAGCTTCGACCTTAGATGTTTCTGCGCGAAAGTTGCGCGGCCTTGATTGCGTGCCTTCATGGAAACCTAGTATCTTTGTGAGCAAGTTGAGCCACGACGCGCGGCACACGGCGCTCGTCTCGCACCCAATTTCTCCAGGAGCAATAACTTTGATTTGCATTCCTAATCCGCCAGCTACTTCCACGGGCCGGCGCGAGTTGTCTGCCTTCTTGCGTTTTCGCGCCATTGGCGCAGTTCTTGTCGTACTCCTGATTGTTTATGTAACGCCGCTTCTGTCGGCGCAGATGCCTCCGGCTGGCGCTGCATCATCGACTGCCCAAACGCCGCAGAATGGCATGGCCAACGCCGGGCCGCATCGTGCGGAGTTCGATAGCAGGAATCGCCCCATCACTGCCGGCGGTTTCGTAAAATCCGGCCCCATCATCTTTCAGGACGTTGCCGCCGCTGCCGGTCTCACCAAGTGGCATCACAGATCCGGCACGCCTGAAAAGCGCATCATTCTCGAAGCCAAAGGTCCGGGCGTTTGCCTGCTCGATTACGACAACGACGGCTGGCTCGACATTTATCTCGTCAACGGTTCCACCTACGATGCGCTCAACGGCAAGGCCGAGCCTCCGCATTCCGCCTTGTTTCACAATAATCACGATGGCACCTTCACGGAGGTCACCGCAACCGCAGGTGTGGCCAATGACCGCTGGGGATATGGGTGCGCGGTCGGCGACTTCGACAACGATGGCTGGCCTGACATCTACGTTTCCAACTTCGGCAAGAACCGCCTCTATCGCAACAATCACGATGGCACCTTCACCGACGTTGCGGAAAAGGCCGGCGTCACCGTAGGCGCTTGGTCAACGGGCGCCACCTTCGGCGACTACGACGGCGATGGCCGCCTGGATCTGTTCGTCGCCGGCTATGCGCAGATCGATCTGAACGATCCTCCCATCTCCGGCTCCAAGGCCGTCAACTTTGCGCTCTGCCAGTATCGCGGCGTACAGGTGATGTGCGGGCCGCGCGGGCTGAAGGGCGAACACGATCATCTGTTCCACAATAATGGCGACGGCACCTTTACCGATGTGAGCAAGAAACTGGGCGTTGACAATCCGAACGGCTACTACGGCCTTGGCGCGCTCTTTGCCGATGTGAACAACGACGGCAAGCCCGATCTGCTGGTTGCCAACGACTCCACTCCCAACTACCTCTACATGAACAAGGGCGATGGCACCTTCGAAGATGTCAGCTATCTAAGCGGCTATGCGCTGAATGAGGAGGGCCGCGAAGTTGCCAACATGGGCATTGCCGCCGGCGATTATGAAAACAACGGCCATCTATCCATCGTCAACACCGTCTTCTCCGACGATTACAATGTTCTGTTCCAGAACGATGGTGCCGGCAACTTCAACGATGTAAGCTTTCAGGCAGGCGTTGCGCAATCGTCCATCCCCTTTGTGGGCTTTGGCGACGGCTTTCTCGACTACGACAACGACGGTTGGAAGGATCTGATGGTCATCAACGGCCACGTCTATCCCCAAGTCGACCGGCATCCCGAGTGGGGCCAAAGCTACGCGCAGCGGCCTCTGCTATATCACAACCTTCGCAATGGGAAGTTTGAGCTGGTTCCCGCGGTGGAGGGCAGCGGACTTTCCGTCGTCACCGTCGGCCGCGGCGCGGCCTTCGGAGACATCTTCAACGATGGCAAGATCGGCGTAGTCATCAACAACATGGATGGCGCACCAGTGCTCTTGCGCAACGTCAACCCCGATCATCATCATTGGGTCGAGCTCAAATTGACCGGTGGTCCGAAGAGTCCTCGCGATGCCGTGGGCGCCACCGTCTACCTTACGGCGGGCGGCATACGCCAGCGCGGAGACGTGCTCAGCGGCGGGAGCTATCTCTCTTCCAACGATCTGCGCATCCACTTCGGCTTGGGTGACGGCGTCGATGCCGGTTCGGTCGATATTCATTGGCCATCAGGCGCGCGTGAAACGATCAAGCTCCCCGCAGTCGATCGCATCTACTCAATTACCGAGGGCCAAGGTATCGCGGACGGGACCCCACAAAGTTCCGCACACTGATGAAGGCGCGCTTCGCTCCGATGTGCCTGGCGGTATCCGTGCTGCTGCGGCAAACTGCAAAGCGTGCAGCTTCTCTCATAGATCCGAACAATCAAACTTCAGAGACAATCGCGTCTTGCAGGGCTTCGGCTACCTCCTGCTGCTGGCTGGATGTAATGCGATTGAAGAAGGGTAGCGCAAGGGTACTGCGGGCGATGGACTCGGTAATAGCAAGACAAGCAGCACCGGAACTGGAATGCGCTCGCCAGGCAAGTTGCAAATGAATGGGAGCAAAATAGCGTCCAGTGGCGATGCCGCGACGGGCCAGAATCGCTTGCACCTCGCCGCGGTCTACACCTTCCGGCAGGCGGACCACATAAACGAACCAACTGATAACGCGGCGGGGAAGCACAAGCGGCGGCAGCGCCAGTCCCTGCATTGAAGCAAGGAGAGTGTCATATCGCTGCGCCGCCAACGCGCGCAGTGCGAGCATCTCGCCGATGCGGCTCAACTGTACGCGGCCCAAGGCGCAAGACAGCTCGGAGAGACGATAGTTGTAACCTGGTTCGTCGTGGTCAAGCCAGCCGGCATCCGGATTACGGCCCTGATTCCTGAGGCTGCGCAGGCGCGCCGTGTGCGCGGGGTCGCGGCTGAGCACGGCTCCGCCTTCGCCGGTGGTGATCTGCTTATTGGGATAGAAGCCGAGAACAGCGAGATCGCCAAAGCACCCGACGCGGCGTGAATCGAACTCCGCGCCGATTGCCTCGCATGCATCTTCAATGAGAGCCAGGCCGTGACGGAGCGCTATGCGCTGCAAGGCTTCCATATCCGCAGCTACACCGAAGGTATGAACAGCAAGAATCGCGTGCGTTCTGGTAGTGACGGCCTGCTCGACGGCCGCCGGATCCAGATTGAGCGTGACCGGATCGATCTCTGCAAAAACCGGAATTGCGCCTACTTGGTGTACTGCATTCGCCACGGCCACAAAAGCGAAGGAAGGGACGATCACCTCGTCGCCATCGCCAATTCCGAGCGTAAGCAGTGCGAGATGTAGACCGGCAGTGCCAGAGCTGACTGCCACTGCGTGGTCCATTCCATGATATGCGGCGAGCGCCGCCTCAAAAACCGCAAGTTCGGATCCCAGGCTAAGGTGCGGCGTCCGCAGCACTGCGGAGACAGCATCAATCTCCGTGGTGGTGATGTCGGGTGCGGAGAGCGGAATGTGTATGGTCATCGCTGCTCCGCGCCCACGATCCAGGCAGCTTCAGGCAGCGGCACCGGCTGCTTGACTAGCAGGCCATCTAGGCTGACCGTGGTTAGAACCCGCGCGATGGTGAAAGCCGCGCTTCCCTCTCCGTAAGGATTCGCCATTCCGGCGAGGCTTGCGCGAAACTCCGGATGGAGAGCGCGCTCGATAGCCGTGCGGATGGATGCGGTCTCGGGGGGCGCGTCGATCGTGTTGCGAGCACGCTCGCGACCCTGTTGGCGCATCCCCACATTGACCACCGGCAGCGCGAAAGAAGCAGCTTCCATGATGCCGCTCGAGGAGTTTCCCAGCAGCGCGTCTGCCTGACCAAGCAGGCTCCAGTAGGTAACGGCGTCGAGGTTCACGAAGAGATGAGTATCGGCGCGCTTTGCGGCAAGAGCTTTGACGCGTTCGATGAGAGCATGACTGCCGGCATCGGCGTTAGGATAGACAAACAGGAGTTGGCCTGGGACCTGAACCATTGCGGCGAAGAATGCATCTGCTTCAGCATTCGTATCGCGGAGGATCGTGACGGGGTGCCATGCGGCCACCAGGGTGGGCGGCTTGAACGCAAGACCCAGACGACGTTCCATTTCAGTGCGATCGTACAGCGTGGAACGGTATAAGTGGTCGAGCGACGGCGCGCCGGCGCAATGAACGCGCCAGGGTTCCTCGCCCATGGAAATGACGCGCCTGCGAGCTGTCTTGGTCGAAGTGAAGTGAATCGCCGCCAGTTTGGTCAGGGCGTTCCGCACCTGATCGTCGATGGCCCCTTGACTCACTTCTCCGCCTTCGATGTGGGCAATGGGAATGCGCAAGGCAACGGCGACAGAGGCGGGCGCCAGCATCTCGTAGCGGTCGGCGATCAGTAGCAGCAGATCGGGTCGCCACGCCGTGAGCGCATCGGCCAGACCAAGTATTGCCACGCCAATAGTCTTGGCCATGCCGGTATCTGTGTCGGAGCTTAGGAGGCACTCGATACGGGCCTGAATCGGAAAATCGTCGCGCTCAATCTCCCGGACGGTGTTGCCGAACTCTGGAGAAAGATGCGGCCCCAAAACAAGAACGCCGAGCTCAACGCCGGGATGGCTGGCCAGCTCGCGCAATGGCCAATAGAGGTGGCCGAAGTCGGCGCGCGACGTGGTGACGACGCCGATGCGCCGTCGCACGGAAGGCTCACAAGGAACGGCAGCACTCATGTGGATACTCCCGGGCCCAAAGGGCGCGCTGCTATAAGCGCAACTAGGCTGGGCCGTAAATCGGAAACAGGCAAGCCTGACTGAGCAACTGCGTAGGCTGAATCGCGCTCATCAACAGCTGCGCGCAGCGCGGCTGCTCCCCTCTCCAATTGTATGTGTGTGAGATGGTTTGACTGAATGGAAATCAGCTTGGCAGAATCCACCGGACACACATGATCGGAATCGCACCACAGACACTCGCTGATCTTGTCGCCAGGACGAACACTTCTAAACCGGAAAAGAATTTCGAAGCCGGTTCGCGGAGTGATTTTGGAATTTGCGACAAGAATGCGACAAAGTCGAGGAAGGGAGGTGTTTCTAAATGCCTGATTCTTTGGTGGACCTGGTCGGGATCGAACCGACGACCTCTTCCATGCCATGGAAGCGCGCTCCCAAACTGCGCCACAGGCCCACACTACTTGGGGATGCAACTTATCTATTGTCAACGCTGGGACGAGATTCGTCAATCCCTACTCTCTAACAATCATTTTTGCGTAAGCCCCAATTCCTCCGAAATCTTCGATAATGAACATATTGGCTGAGGTGAGGCGATGAATGCAGCGCGGAGAGCTTCAAAGACGGTGACGTTGGCCGGGTTGGTTCTTTTGTTCGCAGCCTCCTCCTCGCCGCAATCGGCCCCGTCGAACGCTTCGGCTGCACCCACCGGCACGGAGAAGGGAATTGAGCCGGGAAGCCGAATCGCTGGCGTGATACCCGGCTCGATTGACGACATAAACGCCATCGGCAAACGCCGAATCGGCGGGCGCGGCAAAGGCAACTGGTACTCGGCGGATACCGAGAATCGCATGGGCAAGCTCTACGCCGATGCGATTAACCAGAGCGCGCGCTTCGTCACTGATCCGACTGTGACCGATTACGTGAACCGCGTTGGACAGAAGATTGTCGTCAACTCCGACTGCAAGATGCCGTTCACAATTCGTGTGATTGACTCCCCGCAGATCAATGCCTTTTCTCTCCCCGGCGGCTACTTGTATGTGTACGCGGGGCTGATTCAGAATGCCGCGAATGAGGCGGAGTTGGCCGGAGTGATGGCGCACGAAATCGCTCACGTCTGCGCGCACCACGCGGCGCGCGAGATGACGCGGCTTAACTACGCGCAGTTCGGTGCGATTCCGCTGGTGATGGCCGGCGGCTGGTCGGGCGTGGCGCTGGCAGGAGGCGCGGATGTTGCTGTGCCGGCGGCTTATGTGCGCTTCTCACGCGCCTTCGAGGCAGAGGCGGATTATCTGGGCGTGCAATATATGTACCTTGCGGGTTACGATCCGCAAGCACTGATTGCGTACTTTGAGCGGGTGCAGGCGCTTGCGGCGAGCAAGCCCGGCGCGATTGCCCGCGAGTTTGCCGGTCACTCCGCCACTTCGGAGCGCATTGCTCGCATCCGCTCCGAGATTGTGCGCATTCTGCCGCCGCGTGAGGAGCATCCGGTTGATGCCGTGGAGTTGGATGCAGTGAAGATGCGACTTGCGAAGATCGAGAAGCAACGGCGCGAAGGTGTCGAAGAGCATTGATAGCAGGACAATTTCTTCACAGTTTCACAGAAAAAGGGGGGGGTAGGGGGTACACAGTGGTACGGACCGGGCGCATTCCTGACAGATTGGACCGGGGGCATGGTTGACACTGCACAAGCCCATGGGCGTTTGATTACAACGTCATTATGGGCTGGAAAA